>MAAC01017892.1_pt1 | contig 29533 bp, 22 predicted proteins | sample 1115981 | NCBI WGS metagenome assembly MAAC01 (sample SAMN04961126, study PRJNA320927) | seawater metagenome | isolation source: sample BD02T64 sea water enriched with oil for 64 days | place: USA:Gulf of Mexico | collected 2013-07-27
AAACCGTGCCATTTCACCAGCCACTACGCCTTCTCGTATCAGATGTTTTGATTTTCAAAAAATGAATAAACCCGTCAAAAACCCTGTAAATACAGTGAACACCCAATTAATCACCCCCATGTTAACCTCCTGTTAACTACAATTTATTCGCAAAGAATAGAACACAATTAAGTTTGAAAAAAACTAAAGACAATGAACAAAACAATTTTAAAGGGTACTTTGGCAGCCCGAATTTTAGTCCTCCTGTTTGTGGCCTTTCAATTAAATTTGAATGCACAGGTTATTCCTCAAAACACATATGTAATTCAAAATGTGAGTAGCGATAACAACAATCATCCAGGAGCTCATGCATTTGATGCGGATACCACTACCTGGTGGGCACTTTTTAATAATGCGGGGTTTTCATTACCCGGATATATTGAAATTGATCTGAATACCAGTTACGATATTAATGGTTTCACCTATTTACCCAATCCAGCCAATGCTACTGACAAAGCCATTGGATATGAAATATACCTAAGTAATGATGGTATGAATTGGGGAACACCCGAAGCCATAGGAAATTTCAACTGGATGAATAATTCAGATGTTTCTAGACAAACCATTTCTTTTGGAGCTATAAACTCCAGGTATGTAAAGGTGAGTTACACCTCCAGTAAAAACACCGGGAATGAAAATATCCATACGGGAGATTTAGGGGTGATCCAAAGCAGTATTGCAGCTACCGGGCAGCAAAACCAGCTGATTACCTTCCCTTCAATTTCGGACAAATACAGTACGGACGTTCCTTTTTCATTAAATGCGACATCCTCCGCAGGACTCGCCATTACCTATTCGGTTATTTCAGGTTCCGCTACCATTAACGGCTCCATGGTCACCTTAAATGGAGGAGGTACAGTAAGGGTAAAAGCCGAACAGATGGGGAACAGTTCGTATTACGCTGCAGAACAGATTGCTTCTTTTGAGGTTACTGATTTAGCGACTATTTCACCGGAAATATCGACTCGATTAACGGACGATTACCCTATTGTAATGGAGAATCTAAAAGCCTATCCTGTCTATATAAATTCTTCCATATTATTTGAAGATTCACTGACCATAGACTCGGTGACGGTTACGATAGATGGAAATTCAAATTTGGCAGAACTAGCTACTGGTTTCTATTATTATTTATGGACTCCTAATTCCTATGCTAGTCATCAAGTTGAAATTACGACATATGCTTCCAACGGACAAAGCGCAAGTATTTCGAAAAGCATTTCTGTTGAAAACAATGCTTCCGATCAAAACGCAACCACCATCAGCGGTGTGAATATTACTTTCGGAGGAACAAATAGTAGATGGTTCACAGGTACCTATTCTCTACCTCAACACGTTGGATCATTTGATCAAGTTATTGCCAATTTAACGGTAACCTGTCCAAATACCCCAAATGCATGTGATGATTGGGACAGATATGCCTATATTATGATTAAGGGACCAGACGGGAATTGGATTCAACTTTTTAACTACATTACTCCCTATGGTGTGGCGTGTAATCATAGTCTTGATGTGACCGATTATGAATCCCTTCTACAAGGGGAATTTGAATTCAGAGTATTTATTGATACTTGGGGCTCAGGGGGCTGGGTATTATCTCTTGATTTTGATTATAAGGCAGGAACTCCTACCTATGATTATTCTCGAGTAGATGAAATTTGGGATGGAAAATTTGATTTTGGTAACCCAACCAATCTACAACCTTTGGATACTGTTTCGTATAATTTTCATCCCAATACTATGGATGCAAAACTTAAGCTTACCACCATTGGACAAGGATGGGGAAATAACAACTCTCAAAATGCCGCAGAATTTTACCATGCCACTAATTTCATTTATATAAACAACAATCAAGAGTTTGTACATGATTTATGGAACGATTGTAATCCGAACCCAGATAATTGTACCGGTCAACAAGGTACTTGGATGCATTCTAGAGCGGGTTGGTGTCCTGGAGCTATTTCTGTTCCTTTTGACATGAATATGAATTCTTTCGTACAAAACTCTGTAGAATTAAGTTACATATTTGATCCTACCTATACAGATTTCTGTCATCCAAACAATCCAAATTGTGTGGATATTACAACGTGTCCAGACTGCAACGATGACTATAAAGCCACCTATGCAGTAGATGCACATATAATAAGCTATGGAACAACCCCCCTACTATATGGGTCTTCTCCAAATGGGTTTATTAATCAAGAAGTAAATTACGAACTAAGTGTTTTCCCAAATCCAACGAAGTCTAATTTTAAGATGAATGCGCAAACAGAAATAGGAAAATGCAAGGTGACCATTCAAACGGTAAACGGACAAGCACTTAAAACGTACTATTTTAATTCAACTAGCCAGTTGTCTAATTTTAATTTTGATGTGAGTGAACTTCCAAATGGAGTGTATTTCATTAACCTTGAAAACCAAAAAGGAGTTGGCGTTCAAACTCTTATCATTCAATAATTAAACCGAGGTAATTCGAAGTTAATTAGGTCTCCTTCTAAAAAGGATGAGACATTTGAAAAAGAACAAAAACCTATATCATTCATTTGATATAGGTTTTTTTTGCTGGTCTATTGACTTTCAGGAATGAATCACCTCCTTGTGCCGGCCAAAAATTTGACTCCATTCTGTTTCGAAAAAGCAAGGTATTTCGAATACAGGTAGACGAACCAACATTGATCATCAAAAATAAGGGTCTAAATTAATACATGTCAGACCTGAAAATGAACAATTCAATAACATGCACCAAGTGTTCGTTCGTTCCTTCCTTCCATTTCTTACGGCTGGTTTTTAAAGAGTAGAAATCATTTACCACAACTTTATTTTCTAAGTTCTTCTATTTCACTAATCAATGCTCCAATTCCAAATGATGTTTTTCGGGTTACCTTTTTAAAATGAATTTCAGCAATTATAGCTATCGCAAAAGTAACAACGGGAAGTAATATAAATATGGAAATGGTCGGATAGCTGAATCCATCCACACCTAAAATTTCACCCACCGTTTTTCCTTCTTGCTTAAAGTAGGTATAGAGAAGCATGGGAAACAATAAGACGGGAATACTAGTTACAGCCAATCGTTTATTGAATTTTCGAATGGCGTTTAATTTCGTTCGAATAGCCACTAAATAATCATACGAATTGGATTGGTAATCAATATCCATCAACGCTTTTAATTGTACTCTTCCAAGGAAAAACCAAATAGTTGAGGGAATGGAACTTATGCTCGCCCAAAAAATCGCATCGTCATTATCTAACCAGATATTGAATAAAAACATGCCTACCGTCATAGGGATTAATAGGAAAACTTCATACTTGAATCCCTCCATTACTTTTTCCGTATAACTGATCGATTTTTGATTGTACAATTTTTCAATATTAGGTAGAATAAGCGGTTTATTGATAAACCCATTTTTCCAGATATTTTCGATTGATTCATTCATAATGTCTAATTATTAGTTTTTTAAGTCTGTTCTTAATCCTCTGAATTTTAACCCCAATATTATTACTGTTGGTACCTATTATTTCTGCAATTTCTTGGTATGACTTCTCTTCCAGGTACAAGAGTATAATTGCTCTGTCAATCACCGATAGTTGTTTAATGGCCATATAAAGCTGGGAAAGAGATTCCTCCTGGATAGCAGATGAATCAGTACTTAATGCCTCGGGAACGGAATCTAAGATTCCATTCTGAAACGTTCTCTTGGCTTCGGTTTTTTGAAATGTCATGCAGACGTTCAATGTGATGCGATAGACCCAAGTAGACCATTCTGAATTTCCAATAAAATTATCCTTGGTTCTCCATATTTGCAAACAGACTTCCTGATAAAGATCTTCAAAATCTTCTTGAGAATAGCTGTATGCCCGACAAATTTTAATAATTATTCCTGCATTGGGCCGGATGAAATTTATATAAAAATCGTTACTCACTTCTGTTTTTATATGATTAGTAGTCGTTTTTTCAATTTATTACACCCCGGGCACTTTTTTTTTTGAGAAAATTCGAAAATCCCTAACGATTCTGCCATAGCTGGATATTGGAATGGGTACACCCCAAGGGAAATACAAATTCAACGGTAGCCTAATTCCCATTCCTTAGTGAAAGATCTATTTAGATAATAAAGAGAAAAAACAGATCGTATTCAAAACCCCTTTCCACTCCTACCCCGCTTTCAATAAGCTATCGAATAATGCATCTCGATCCTAATCCTTAATCTATAGTAAATAATAAGCTCCAGGAAGAAAAACCAAAAGCAAATAAACCTGCTCCCTGTTTTTCATTAATCCCTAGCCGTAATTCTGAGCTGCTTCGACTTGGACAAGGCCACTTTCAAATCCTGAGAGGGAGGTTATTTAAATGCTCCCATATTTCTATTTAAATAAAAAGGCAAACATTAAACCTACTAAAAAGGCAAAAACACCCAAGACGATAATTAGAATTAAGGAAATTCCTAAAAACCGCAACAGCTTAATCAAGTTTTGACCGAAGGTTAAACCGTATAGCTTCCCATAAGCATATAAGTAATAGATTATTCCAACCGGGATACTCAAATAATAGATGGAGGGATGAATCACCAATCCCATAATGAAAAATAAAATCGTACTTAAAAATAGTAATCCTTGAACATAGCAGGTAATAATTAAATGTTCACCATAATTATAGGGTTTTCGATATACTACAAAAGCGGTTAAAGCATAAAACGGAATTAATAGAAAGGTAATAATATTGAAGTATTTCAGGATGTGTTTTTGAATTTGAATAGCCATTTCTTTGCTTTCAATTCTTTCTTTTTCCAACTCGACCATAATTTCAGTACTCTCCACTTGTCCTTCTACAAGGTCAAATTGAGTTTCATTAATTACATTGGATATTTCAAGGAAATTATCGCTGAACTCATTAAACACTAACATCGCTAAGGCGGTTCCAATGGCTAAGAAGGCGAAAGGAGAAACATATTTTTTCCGGGTTCCTTCTAAATACTCTGTTAAAATTTGTTTCGGGTGTAAGAACAGCATTTTTAGGCTCAGCAAATACTTGTTATCTAAACTGAAAAAATCATTCATGAAATTTTTAACGATGCTTCTGGTAGACAGTCTTTTTACCACAATATGCGCTCCGCAATTCGCACAAAAATTATGTACTTCTTCAACGGGGTCTTTGCAATTTTTACACTTCATTGTATTCGTTTCTGTATTTTTTTAAAGGTACCGTCCTAAACTAAAGTTACGATTAAAAATTAACGGCAATAGTAAATACCCTAGTTGGCGTATAAAAAGGTAAATGTATTCTTTTTAGAGGGTAAGTAACCTTTCCACTTCTGGTGGGGCTCTTAGCAGAAGGTATAATAAAGCAAATTTCCCTAATACTAAATTAGCTTCCCAATAGATTACTAAGCACTACATGACCTCGCATTCTTCTGATACCAAGGAGAACATTGGCTACATTTTCCGTATTTGATAAAAGAACATATTCGTTGCCCTTACCCCACGTTGATTCACACCACAAACAGATGATGCGACTTCACTTTTACCAAAGCACGATTTGACCTATTACCCAAATAGGGTTGTTATTCTTTTATTAATCTAATGATGGCTTTTTTACTTTCGGTTTCAATGAGTAACATGTAAACTCCCGCAGGTTGTTCCAGTTTCAAATTAAATAATTGACGATCTGAATAGGTGTTGGATTGAATGATCCTTCCATTCAAATCCAAAATATTAATCTTAACCTCCTGATAATTTCCTCCCAGATCAATCGAAAAATGGTCCACTATTGGGTTCGGGTAGATCCGTAAATTATTTCCAAAATCATTTTCAATAATTCCTATTCCCGTTACGGTTTGACAAGCGGAAGTATCGGTACAGCCATTTTCTGTTATTTCAACGGCATAATCTCCATTATTCACGGGGGTGTACGTTTGATATATGGCTCCAGAAATTAGACTCATATTATGATCACAGATTAACCATTGATAATCAACACCAGAAGCATCACTACTTAACACATTTTGATTTACGGATACATTCGTATTTACGCTAGCGATGGTTAAGTTTAAAGTAACAAGACTATCGCAACCCGAAGCGGCCCCATTAACCATGTTAAAAACGGCTGAATTATTGTTTGAAGTATAAGTAACCCCATTTATCCAGGTATAATATTTACACTCAGTTCGCGTGTCAATTCCGGTAATTGGATCAGCCAACAGCGTGGTTACCACCACACTATCAGATCCTTGTGATGAATTAAACATACTACTGTAAACCCTATCACACATTATGTTTACAATGGTATTCCCATCCGGGAAGGTGAAATTTACCCCTGCAGAAATATTTATTGCCGTATCGAAATCAACAATCACGGTATTTTCACTAGATGTATCACTTAATCCATTGAAATTTTGGGCATGCACATAGTAAAAATATACGTTGCCATAGGATGCCGTGGTATCTTCAAAATTAGTAACATTAGGTAAGGTAGTAGTTAATAGCACCGGACTAAGCTGAGTGCTGTTCTGTCTATACACCTTATACCCATGCTCATCGTTCGCATTATCGGTCCAACTCAAGTTGACTTGTTCATATAAGGCCCCATTTGCAGTCAGGTTTAATGGACTATTAGGTGGCAGATTGATATTATTATAGTCACCCAATAAAAAATGATCTTGTAATGCGGCACATAAAAAGACGAAAGGGGCGTTCCAATTGATAGCAATCTCATTGGTAGAATAACTGCACCAATCGTCCAAATATTTAGTTGCCGGCAGGTTATTGGTATAGGTACAAGTCCCTGGATTGGAGTTGTTCTGAGGACCGCCCACAACCATGCCTGGTATAGGTGCCACTGTAATATCTGCTACAGAAGGTCTGTGATGAGGGTTTAAAGGAGGCTTGTTTCCTAACCCCGTAACAAAGCAATAATTGGTGGCATTTCTACCTAATAAATAATCGAAACAGCTAACAGCGGCATTTAAATAGGTGTAATCTCCCGTTAATTCAAAAGCCTTAGTTAACAACATTCCTTGATTTCCCGCAACCCCATTAGATCCCCAAGTAAAATTCCATGGAGATTGGCCCATGGTTACTTTATGTGCCGAACCTCCATAATAGTGGTTTCTAAGCTCATTCGCTTTATTGATGATTATAGTTTTAATTAAGGTGGTATCACTATATGCTACAGACGTAAGATTGTTTTTATGAAGTAATAATGAATAGATAGGTAATTGTCCTACTTCCTTCCATGAGGGAACATTATACCAAGGTACGGAAGACCAATTAATAGTGTTGTAATAATTGTTGTCTAAGGTAGTAATGTATAACTCTGCAGCCGCCCATATAAATTCATCTGCTAAATCATTGTCGTCATAGCTACCCGTATTTACGTTTGGACTATACGCGGCATTATGATTACTTTGATTGTACAGAATGTTAGAATTTACAGTTGCCCAATTCCAAGCAGATGTAGCTGCAGCTAAACAACTATTTGAGAATGAAATATCAATGGGTGCATAAACTCTAGCTGCCGTAGCCATTACCGCAGCGAAATCCAACGTAGCGGAAGTTGTTTTTTGGATCATATACCTCGGTGCGTTTTGTCCGTTTTCAGGTAGTACAAGCACATCAAAATTTTCACTCGTTAATTTGTGGTATACTCCTCCATCTGAGGGATCTTGCATGGTTAACATCCAATCCAAATTCCATCTTATCTCATCCAGTATATCTGGAGTGCTATTACCTGATTCGGGGATATTGGTTTTTAAACTATCTAATAATTGAGGGAATTGCTCGTAAGTAGCTAAAAGTGTGTAGGTAGATATTCCTGAGTTGACCATATATTTATTATAATCACCGGCATCATACCACCCTTTTGGACTAGAAACAATGGTACCTATAGGATAGCTAGCGCTAGCGGCAGAAGCATGTATCACAATCGCAGTATCTGCATGGCCTGCATTTCGCACCCAATTCTCGCCATAAGCTTCTAATACAGGGGATGAACACCTCATGTAATAGTATGCTTTTAAGGATTTTCTTAACGGTTCTAATCCAACTCTTCCTTTAATTTCAAAATTACTTGAATATCCTAAACCCTTGACTTCTGCCACATATTCACCACTTACCGTAAAGGTAGAAATATCGATCACCGAAATATTCTCGTTTGAATAAGTCCAGTAACTTGGCGTTGAAATGACACCGGAGTAATAGGTGGTTAATAAATCAGGTGATTTAATAAAGAAGGAATCTACTACATTGGTTTTTACAGAAATTATTTTTTCGGCAAATTGAAAGTAACCTTCTTGATTTATTCTAATGTCTTCGGTGAATTGCGAGTAGCATAATGTGGAAACCATGGTTAGTACTCCCAGGAATAAATTTTTCATCATCATTGAGTTATTTTAAAGTTGGCCAACAAAATTGGCTATGATTTCAGATTGGAAAATGAAGTAGGTTTTTACGCAGTAGAAATCGGGATAAATATATAGAATATATATCAACCTTAAGTACAAAACACATAATGAATTACACCTCTTGTGGTACTCCCTCTTTTACCAGGAGATTACGATTAAAATGTCAAATAAAAAGGAGTTGTTACTGTGCTTTTGTCTGTGTTTCGCTTGCCTGTTTTGAGCCAACCTAAGTACGATTTCGAAGCTTACCAAAGTATCGAAGCATAGGTCATTTAGGACTTGCGTTATGTTTTTAGGTCTATTTCATGGAGGCATTCAATGGTGTATTCCCGTGCTTACTATTGGGTTCAACCGTATGTGTTTTTGTCAAAACCATATTTTCTAACACCAGAATATCTAAGGCGGTTTCGTTAAAAAGTTTAATGGCGTCCGCAGGTGTTTCCACTATGGGAGATCCCTTTTTATTAAGGCTGGTATTCAGTAAAATAGGAATTCCACTTTGATGGAAAAATTCCGTTAATAATTTGGCAAATCTAGCATTCCAAGTTTCATCTACCGTTTGAACCCGAGCGGTTTGGTCACGATGCGTTACATTTTGGAGTTGGTCAAGATATTCGGATCGAGTTTTGTCCAGTAAAATCATATACGGGCTATTTCTACCCGATACAAAATATTTTTTTACCTGATCCTTCAAAATAGAAGGAGCAAACGGACGGAAGTCTTCTCGAAACTTGATATTTCTATTGATATGGTTTTTTAGATTTGCCTTCCCCGGGTGGGCTAAAATACTTCTTCGTCCAAGGGATCGAGGGCCAAATTCTGATCCTGAATGAAACCAGCCTACTGTATTCCCATCATTTAGTTGCGCTGCAACGAACCTTAGCAGGCTTTTCTCATCGGAGAAAAGCTGTTGATCGTAAGTATTCGAAGGCTCTTTTTTTAGTGCCTCTAAGATTTCATTTTGATCATAGTCTTTACCAAAACAGACCGTTCCATTGTGGGTTACTTTGGGTTTATTTAAATACGCTAACCACCCGTAAAAGGCACAACCCAATGCCAAACCATTATCAGCTGCTGCAGGTTCGAAATAAAGGTTTTCAAAAACACCTTTATCCATGAGTTTTGCATTTGCAGCGGCATTCAAAGCAACTCCTCCTGAGTAGCATAGGTTTTTATGTGGAAATAAAGCAGCTCTTAATTCCATACACTTAATCACGGCTTTTTCCACCTGTTCTTGGGCCCAAAAAGCAACATCCGCGTAATAATTGAAATTTTCAATAAAATTATCATAGCCAGAGGATGGGTTTGTAAAATGAGCCTTCCACTCCTTTGAAACCAACAGACAGGAAGATTCATTAAATTGGAAGGCGTCTATGGTATATTCTCCCGAATGACCGAATGGGGCGAGTCCCATCAATTTCCCTACATCATTCATATCCCCAAAAATATAGTGACTTACAGCGGCATAAAAACCGCCAATAGAATGTAATGTGGTAGGAAGATCTAATAGGGATCCCGTATGAATAGCCATTTTACTAAAATCTTTCCAAAGAGGTTTTAGTTTATTTCCATCAAAGAAATAGAAACTATCTTTTTCACATTGCATCTCTGTTTCATCCAATATTTTTTTTGGAATCAGCCATTCTTGATCAGGATGCAAACTAAGGAATTGATTCAACGGGCTACCACAACCATCTATTACCATCACCACGCATTCATCAAATGGGGATGTACCTACCGCACTATAAGCGTGTGCCAAATGATGGGATATATTTATTAGTTTGGGGGTATTCACATCTGCAAAAATTCGCTTTCCATGAAATTGATCTCTGTGAGGAATCTCAAAATTAGCACATTGTACCACCAACGAAACATCCTCCAATTGAATTCCTTCCGCATCCAAACAATATTGAATAGCTAGGGTGTCGTTTCCTCCGTCATGTTTAATGCGACTCAAGCGTTCCTTTTCAATAGCGACACAAACGCTTCCGTTTTTTAACAATACAGCCGATCCGTCATGAGAAAGGCCTGTTCCGAGAATATAGATATCAGGATTCATTTGGAAGATTTTTATTACCGTATGGTAGATTCAGAGAGGGAAACATCATGACCGAAAACATTAGTGGATGGACGGGTTCGTATCTATTAATTTAAGTTTTAATTCATTTATCAATTGATGAGTGGCTGGTGTATCATGATGTTTTAATTCTTCCAGTATCATTTTCACCCTTTCCAGAGAATGATTTTCAGAAGCTTCTGGTTTAAAACTTCTCTCAGGAGCTAAGGAAAAGAATAATTGGTCGCTCCATTCGTTTCTCTCGTAATCAATCACCAAATGGACGCGTTCTGATTTCCCCGCATTAAGTACGGAATGCACATAGTTTACATTGGTATACCAACATTCACCTGGTAACATTTTCAATAGCTTACCATCAAGCACAAATTGAACCTTACTATTTGTACAAATGGGAATGTGCAATCTAAAATTGTTATTCTCATACCCTAATTCATGATCTCTATGAGCTTTTATTTCCGCTCCAACTCCCAATCTTAAAAGACGGGCAGTTAGTATTGGACATTTAATAGACCCTATAACCTCCTTTAAATAGAGACATTTTTTCAAGATGGATGTTTCAGATATTTCCGAATCCGAAGCAGAAAGTGCAAATATGTTCGCATCGTCTCCTCCAGGGGCATATAATGAAATGGCCTTCCAATCTCCCTTATAGCCATTCGTATTAAAATGTGCGACCCATTTCCCTTCCATAATCAATGACAAGTCGTGGGCAAGTTTTTCCTGGTCAAACTGAAAAGGGAGCTTTAAATATGTACTATTCTTTCGCATCATTCATCTATCTAGTTTTAGCGTTTTTGGAATTCTAAATTAGGTACCACACCAAAATAGGAAATGGTTAGTAATTAACGGTTTTGTAAGAGACCCGATTCCGCATTTTAACGTCTAAAGATAGATGTTATACTTTTAGTATTCGTAAGGCCAATCGCATTTTTGATGGCATTCCTTGAATTGGGCACATTAAAACATCTACAGAAATTAGAACCATTCTAACAAATAACTTAAAAAATGACCCCATACCTCGAGAGTACCGTTGGATTAGTTAGAAAACATTGGCCAGTTATTCCATCTTCTTTATCCAATTTGAAATGATCATGGAGACATTTTTTCCACTTTTCCTATTTAGATGAACACCATCTGTAAAAATATAATTCTCGTTGTGCGGAGTCATATCTAAATAACCATTAGATACAGCAATAGCGGGCTTCATTAATAAATTAAAATCTGAATATAAGGTATTCTCAATTTCGAACATTTGTGGATGTACAGGTAAACGAACCAAATAAACTTCCCCATATTTTTTCAAAAAACGGATGGTTTTAGAAAGATATTCTAAACGTAAAGAGGATAACCTGTACTGTGTCAATTTCTTGGTATAACTGTCCAATGTAAATGAGGTTCTTCTATCTCTACTCGTTTTCTCTTCATTTAGTAATACTTCTAACCAGCCATCCTCATGCAATAAAAAGGGAGATTTTTTTAGTAGAATACGATAATATTTACTTTCGAAATACTTAATAAGGTATTTGTAATTTGGATTATTAGTGACATTGGGAATATCCTTTAAAAACGAATTCGTCTCTCGAAAATGCAAAGAATCATTTGGGAATTCCGTATGAGAACAAATACTCCAAATATCAATGGCGAGAATGAATACACCATTCGTTCGGCTAGTATCGAGTTTGTTTTTGATACTGTTTAAATAGGTTTCTCCATATGGACTAATACTTATCGCAAATGAATAGTTGTAAAAGTGTCTATTTAAAATAGCATCAAATTGTTTGGGTTGTAGCCCTTGGGCAGATTTAGATATTCCTAAGATCAAATTTGACTGTTTAGGGGACGAAATTTTCAGGTAATAGGGGTCCGAATACCCATCAGAAAAAGATAAAACTACCATTATGGATACTACAACAAGACCAAGTAAGAGTGCGGAATGTAAAATAAAATTTTTCATTTAAAATTGAAAGTAAATAAAATCTTGTTGTCTTTGCCCAAATAGAAATATGATTATGGCAATAAAATATAATACGATCCATTGATAAAATGGATTCCATTTTTTGTGAAACTCCAAGGCATATTTTTTATTCCTGCCCACCCATTCTACACTAATTAAAATAATAATAAAAAGCATCGTTAAAATCATAAGGTCAACTCCTAATCCAAATGCGTATGGAACTGAAAATAATGATTTTGAAAAAATAGTGGACAAATAACTCCAAGCATGCCCCATATTTTCTGCTCTAAAAAAGACCCAAGCTAAAACAGTCAAACTAAATGTACTCCCCATTTGGAAAAACTCTTTTATTGAAGGTATCCATTTTCCTTGTGCTACCGTGTTTGTGTTAATTCTATTTTTATTACGTAGAAGTAAAGGCAAAAAATAAATGGCATTCAAAGCTCCCCAAGCAATAAATGTCCAATTTGCACCATGCCAAAACCCACTCACAATAAATATTGCAAATGTATTCCTAACCTTCATCCAAGTTCCTCCACGACTCCCGCCTAGTGGAATGTATAAGTAATCTCTAAACCATGTAGAAAGCGAAATATGCCACCTTCTCCAAAACTCAGCAATATCTCGAGAAAAATATGGAAATGCAAAATTCTGCTTCAAATTAAAGCCAAATAATCTGGATGTTCCGATGGCTATATCCGAATACCCGGAGAAATCGCCATAAATTTGAAATGTAAAAAATATCGCTCCTAAAACTAAAGTGCTTCCAGAATAATCTGTTGAATTATTGAAAATTTCGTTGGCTATTAGCGCTGAATTGTCCGCAATGACCATTTTCTTAAATAATCCCCATAAAACCTGTCTTAACCCATCCAGGGCCTGGCTATAATCAAAAGTTCTTTTTTTATAGAACTGCGGAATTAAATTAGTGGCTCGTTCTATTGGTCCTGCAACTAGTTGCGGAAAGAAACTAACGAATGCCATAAATGCAATAAAGTCTTTTGTTGGTTCTAGTTTCTTTTTATAAACATCAATGGTATAACTAAGAGTTTGAAATGTATAAAAACTAATACCTACTGGTAAAATTATATTTAACCCTTGTGCGTTTATTTGTGTCCCGAAAAAAGAGAAAGCGGTAACAAAATTGTCCAGAAAGAAATTGTAATATTTGAAAAACCCTAAAAACCCAAGATTAACCAAAATACTTATCCAAAGTAATATCTTTCTTTTTGACTTGTTTTCTTCTTTTGATAACCCAACACCAACAGCGTAATCAATTAATGTACTAAATAAAATTAAGGATAAAAACCGCCAATCCCACCAGCCATAAAATAGGTAACTCGTGACAACTATTAGGGCATTTTGAAGCTTCAGATTTTTATTTGCAATTATCCAGTATATTAAAAATACGATGGGTAAAAATATGGCAAAATCTAATGAGTTAAATAGCATTTATTCTGTTGTCCTTGTTTGATGTTATTACTTCTTTCCATTTGGATGGCCCACAACGATACGTTATGTGGAGCGATATATAGATTTTTCGATAATAATTTTCGTTTCGGTAAAAAGCATAAAACTACTATTTTGCGACATACGTACGACAATTATTCTATCTACTTATTCGCTATGCATTCATACACACCTGGTGTTAACAATCGTTTTACATGCCAATTTATATTTCGGATTTTTTTAATTCTATTCTGTAATATTAAGTCCTTATGTCATTTAGAATTGATTCTTTCAATAGTAATTAATTAATCGGTCACTTCTCTAATTTTATAATATTGAATTGGCCACTTTCATAGGCCGTCAAGGAATAAATAAGATAGTCAAGAGCCTCAAAAGCAGTTGGAAATAGCTTGTACGTCATACCTCTACACGCCAAACAGAAATTTCTAAAAAATGGAACAAAGGGAGTTAATAGTCTAATGGTAATTTAAGAATATTGAATACTATCCCAGAGAGAGCGCCACCGAACAAGCAAATTAGGCCCCATATGACCGAAAACGTATTCGGGTAATCCCGAAATTCTAGATTAATTTCATCCATAAAACCCAATAAATCTAACTGATTAGGATTAATTCAGACGTATATCAGAACCTCCTTCCATGGTGACTTTTGTTAACCACGGGTTTCTAAATATGGTGGGGTATGACCATAGCATTTAATTTATATCTTAATGACTTTACGGTTTCTAATCGTAAAAGGAACCTGCCAAATCCTCGCATATATAGGAGAATATCTAGCCTGTATCCCATAAGGCAAGTTATTCCAACCCGTAGATTGAAAAAACTAGATGAATAAAATTGGCCATTTAATTATGCGATAGAAAGGTGCAGTTGGTTTTAATTAAGCAAGTTTCTAAGTCTGTCCAATTCAATCGACACATCTTTTCTAAAATGGGAAATAAAATCTTGGTATTCGGAAAGAGTACCCTCTTCCAATTTTTTATCCCTTGAATCTTCATACAATTTGGCCCGCTTATTAATTGTTATCCTCAAATTGAGGCAATAATGACCATTTACAAAAGTTTCAAGCCTGTATTCTTTTTTTATGATAACAAACAGTTCATTAAACGCACCTTCATTATTAGCTTTCAGATCAATTCTTGCCAAAACTTTTTCAAGCCTTTTCATTTTATCTTCTGTATTCATTCCTTTTTTATTTTAATACTTTGACCACATTATCCAAGTAGTCAACCACTAATTTAAATTCCACTTTCTTATTCGGTAAATACCCATCCATTTGATTTCTTAAGGTTCCAAATTCCTTAAGTGCATCTTCATCCTTTTCAATTCCTTGGATACTCGAAATAGATATTTCATACTTGGTTCCATTTTTTACAACATATATGTATTTAGCAATTGATAAATCGAAAAAACCTGTTTCCACAAACCCCGCACCAATTTTATCTATCTCCTGTTCCGAAATATTAGACTGGTCAAAATCTATTTCGTGTTTAACGGTCTCCCCGTAAATTTTAGTAGATATATTCGCTTGTTCTAACGTATCTGTGAGATAAACGTACGTAAAAATGGGTGCTAAGGTTATCAGCAATCCAATAATACCCACAACGATTACTTTACCCCAACTATAAACTAAACCTCCATTGTAAATGTGTTTGGAAGCATTTTCCTCTTGATATTTCTTAAACAATCCAAAAGCAATGGCCGAATATACGATTGGGATAATTTGATTTGGAATAGGAATGTTTCCTGGAATCCAGAAAATGCCTCCAAAAATCACCAGGGTTGCGATGACTGAAATAATCCAAGTTGGTTTTACTTTTTCTGGTTGTCCAAGAGTTTTGAAATTTTCGGTAAATAAGTATCCAGCCACTAACGGACCGCCTAAAAAAGTTCCAACCCAAAATGCTTTGTCTTTATATATTTTACCCAGAGGAAGAGTTTGGTCTACCGTATCGTTCATTTTTCTAAAGTCTTAAAACAAGTAGTTAAATCATAGTCTTTTTAAAGGCAGGCCTAAGGTTATTTAGAGCCCACCCGAAATTAAAAATAATAGTGCAAATAGCCACCGTAATTTCAATCAAAAAACGAACAATTATTACCTGTAATAATGCGTTAGGTACAAACCGCAGTGCCCATACGGAAGGATTACAAAGAGCGGAAAAAATTAAATAAACAAGAGAATTGAATGAACGGATTCTGATGAAGGTTTGAAAAAGTGATATTCTCTATTTATCACTAAAAAAAACGAGAATACTACGATTTAATACTTACAGCCCAAAGCCTAGTTTAAATACGATTCGGCCTCCATCTAAGGAGTTATAGAAACCAAGATTGACGGCTATTAATTCGGCCCCATTGATAAAGAATCCCCCTCCATAGGTATAATGCCATAAATCGGATTCTTCATAATTTAACCATACCCTCCCGTAATCAAAGGCGCCATAAAACCCAATCCTAACGGGTAAAACACCCGTTCTCATTTTATTAAAACTGTACCGCACATCGGTGGTTTGATAATAGGATTTCTGGCCAGAGAACCGTTGATTTCTGTACCCTCGCAAACCATCGGAACCTCCTATAGTGGCGGCTTGGTAAAATTCAAAGTTTGAATTAAAATTAAGATACCCTTTAAACTTAGTCGCTAAAACCAAGCTACCGGAAGGATTGATTTTATGTACAAATCCAATTTGAGGAATCAGATAGGTAAAATCTTTTTCCGACTGTTTTAAATTCAATTTATATCCAAACTCAATAGAGGTAGCCATACCAATAGTTGGGTAAGCTACATTATCGTAATTCTCATATTCAAATTTGGTAAAGCCCCCCGCAAAACGATTTTCGTCAAAAATGTATTCAGGTAAATCATCCGTTTCAGATACATACCTACCCTCGGTATTTGCCGGTTTAACATCATCGTACGTTAATCCAGCACTTAAATTACTCCCTCCAAAGGTTTTCCATACCAAAGAGGGTTTTACCCTAAACGCTTCTAGTTTTACACGATTGTAATTCATCCCTAGTTCTCCTTGATCATTAACGGTTTCGTTTCCATATCCAAAAAAGTTAACGCTAAAATTGGGACTCGTGAATACGGACTCCACCAATACGTTGTTTCGCCCAAAAACGTGAGCGAATTCCCCCTTATATTTCAAGTCAAATCCATTAGTCGCAAAATAAAAGGCTCCTTCAATATGATGTTTGGCGGTAAACGGATTCCGTTCAAAACCATAAACAGTATAGGTACTACTTACACCTAGCTTCATACCATCATCGGGGTTACCTCCAACAATGGGAACCACCGCATGTGTATTATTTTTGGGTTTTTTGTAATCATATACATTGACATCATAGGTATCTTGTAATTTTAAATGGGCTTTATGGGCTTGCGAAAAATCATTCTCTTTCGTTCTATAATCGTAAATCACAATATTCCTCCCATTTTCTACGAGGTAGGTGTCTTTGTTTTGCCCACCAATCAATCTAATTTTGATTTTCGAACTCTTACCTACTACCTCAAAAGTATCTTCATCATCCAAGGCATAAATCCATATTTCCTTGGTTTCCTTTGGGGAATAAGTTCTATGGTAATATTCATTTTTAAGCGTATGATCTTTTTTACGTAGAATCCGAACCACTACCTCACCGTTTTCCTTATTTTCAATTTTGATGTAGTCGTCTTTATTACTTGCCGTAATCACTGCGTATTTGTTGAGCAATGCGTAATATCTATCTGCAATATGTTGCAAATTACTACGTCTTAATTTTAGGGTCGCTTTTATTTCCGCAATGGTTTCCTGGTTCATCTCTTTGGGTACATGACTAAAAGCTTCGTCAATAAGATCATCGGTAATTTGAGTTTGAATAAATTTTACTTGTTCATCCCATACCGATTTATCGGAATTGGTCATAAACGCCTTATCAATGGAAAATGGATTATTATTAAAGCTTTTTACATCCTTTACATCCTCACTATAAGAGCGTAACAATCGGGTACCCGGCATAAACAAGACGGTGGTACTGATCATAAACCCATCCGACCAGCGCGAAAAGGGTTGATCTCTATCCCGAGGTAACGGACGGTAAACCTTTTGTCCGTTTTCTTTAAACTCTAACCAACGCCATTGATCTTGATGACGGTCCCAATCACCAATCAGCATATCGAACAAACGCGCTTTTATGTAGGCTTGTTCATCCACCATTTCCGATTCCTTTTTATGAATTTCCGTCATCATATCCTGGGTACTGAGAATCTTCCCTGTAAAATCACCCGAAGCAAATTCATCATGCCCCTTGGAGGGATGCTCTTCAATCATACATAATTCATCCCCAATAATTTCATTGTATTTACCCAATGCCTTTTGTTTAGGTACGTAATACAACTGTGGGTTTAAATGGGGTAAATTAATGGGATCGCATAGTGTACCAATAATGAAAGGGGCATAGGGATAGGATCCCGTAAAGGCATCGTTGACTAGATCTTCGGTAAACGTACTATCAAACTGTCCTTTTACATATTGATCTTGAAACAGCCCTTCTTGAATGTATTGAGCCGCTTGTTTTTTCATGGCTCTCACCACGTAACGTTTGCCATTGGCTGCCCGAAGATGTAAGGTTTTAGATTGTTTACCTCCTCCCATACGAATGGGGGTTAAACCACCCAACAGCGTATCTAGATAAACCACAGGCGCCAAAACGGGGGTACTGTAATCATCCCGAAAACGTTTCCCCCAAAGGAATTCATAAAAGCCCGATTTCTGCCCTTTATCCGCGGGTAAAATGGAGGCATAAATGGAATCTTTCGTAAGAATAGGATACTCAAATTGATCGCCCATTACATCGGGTTTTAATACTTGGGTTTCAAATTCTACTTGATCCTCTTCAGCCGAAATAAATTGTACGTGCGAAGAGCCATCGGTATACACTTTTAAAATAGCATACCCTTTTTTTGCATACGCAAATTGGCCACTTCCTCCATTATTGGCCGCAGTGGTTTTAGACCCCGCACCACTAATAATTTGAGGGATATTATCCTCCACCAAATACTGCATGCTATGGTCGTGTCCGGAAACAAAAATCACCTTATCATTTTGCTGGGCGACCGCTACAATATTTTGTTTTAACTCATTGTAATATCTATTGGATAGATCCACATTGGCAATACCACTCGTTTCTCTGATTACGTTTTTCAAAGTACCTAGAATAGGTAAAGGTTTTAAGTGACTCAGAAATGAATAATGTCCCCCATGTGAACCATTTGTAAACATGGGGTGGTGAATAGCTATAATGGTAGTTTTACCTCTTCCTTTTTTGATTTCGCTACGTAATTCATCCAAGAAAAGTTCCCGAGTTTTCAACTCGCAGTTATCATTTATGGTAGGATGACGGTCCCAATTGGTAATGTACCAATGCGAATCCACAATAATCAAAACAATAGCGTCTGAAATATGAACGGTTTTTAAAGGACAGCCATCTGTGGGTAAGAAACTATGTTTCCCTACCTGTTTTCGAACGTACTCTTCTTCTCTTTTTAGTCCCTTTACCCCTTCACTGTACCAATCATGATTACCCGGAATAAAAATGGTTTCTCCTTTAAATTTTTTGACACTTTTAGTTTGAATTTTTAACCGGTATTCGGATAATTCTCTCGATTCATCTTGTTTAGAAGGAAGACCTCTGGGATATACATTATCCCCTAAAAACAACACGGTACTTTTAGCGTTTGCTTTTTTCAACCGTTTCTTTAAACTCTTTAACGCTACGGTAGAACTATCGAGTACTGCATTTCCTGCATCTCCTATTAAAAAGAACGTGTGTGCAACTTCTTTTGTTGTGTCTTCAGGTATAATAAAGGCTTCCTTTACTTGTTTTTTAAAAGTAGCACAAGAAGTGACAAGGGCTAAGCCTACCATCAACAAACCGAGTTTTTTAAACCACATGGGAGAACCTTAAATTAATTCGATAATCATTTTGGCTACAATGGTAATAGCAATCCCAAACAAGAAGGTAAAAAGCGAAATTCTAATACGGGCTGATTTTCTATTTAATACTTGTGCTTGGTAATAATAATCACGAATCATGGATGAATACAAATAATCCTTGTCCTGTAAAATTTGAAGAAATGCCCATTCAAAATCTCGATAATGCATATTGAAAAAGTTACCATAAAATAATAGATTCCCTTTTTTGGCTCTAATTTCTTCTTCAGTAAAATTACCCTGAGTTCGGTTGGGAGTAATTGCTAAGATAGCAAAGATGATGGAAATCACATTTGAAATGGAGAATATTAATGTGGGTATACTGTTGGGTAAACCCTCATCAAACTTACCTAAAACACCTCCCAATGCCAGTGACAAAAGAATGGAATTCACGGTGATCATGATCGATGCTTTTCCATCCACCATTTGATTTAAGGTATAGTGATTTTTGGAAGTCGTTCTAAATAGCGTTTGAATACCTCTATCATCTCTACCTTTGATTTTTACTAATCCCTTTTTTAAAGTCTTTATCTCTTCATCACTAATATCCAGCTCCTTACGTAAAACCAGGTCTTTATTGGCTTCAATTTCTTTTCGTTCTTTTTTAAGTCCTTTAATTAACTTTTCGATGGAAGGTTCCAATACTCTTTTACCGAAATCAGTGTAGACCTTATAATCTTTGATTAATGGAATAAGGGTATCAAACCAATTGGATTTAGAAATATCAAAATCATGAAGAATCATTTGTTCGTACATTAACTTTAAGCGGCTTCTACCTTGATCACATGTAAAATCCATTACCGTGGCATCGCCTAAAATTTTTGCTTCCATCAACTCAGCGGTACTAAATGGAAGACATTGAATCGCAATTATTTTGGATTTAGCTACCAGTTGATCGTCTAAAGGAATTTTGGCGTTAATATCACTGATTATCGTATCAAAAACCGGAACGACTAATTTGAAATCATCTATTTTAATTGGGTTTAGAACATGGTTTAACAGCATGAGATAGGAGGCTAAAAATATGGCATCCATGTCCACGTTTTTAATAGCATCCTCTCGAACAATCTGTTTAATGTTTTTTTCAATTCGATATAAGAGACCAATATTCGAATACACATTTTTTTCCGAATTATCGTGCAATACATGAAATGCATAATCTCTAATCGAGCTTATTTTATCCGACAGTTTGTAGTTATTTTCCATACATCAAATGTTCTAAAATTTTATTATCATGAAGTAAACTGAAGGTAATAAAAGAATTTAGTAGCACCTTCTTGAACCCATTTTATGGAGCCCCAAAATAGACGGTTCCTCCCCTTTTTCATTTTTCACCTGTCTGTTTACCCTAAGTTCAAAATCTTGGGAATAAAGATAATTATCCCCACCATAAAAGCGGCAAATGCAGCGACTAAAACTGCCGCAGCCGCCAAGTCTTTAATTTTTCGAATAGTTTCATTCTTTTCATTTGAAATCATATCGGCCATATTTTCAATGGCGGAATTGATTAATTCCATGGAGAAAACAAAAGCAATAGACAAAATCACCGCAAACCATTCGGATGTGGATAGTTCGAAAAAGACCGATGCTAAAATGACTCCTATAGCTGCCACCAAATGGATCCAAGAATTATGTTCTTCTTTGACCAAGGTTTTCAGCCCATCAAAAGCATATACAAAACTTTTTAATCTGGCTTTAATCGAAAATTTTTGATGTTTCATCCTTTCTTTCACTCGCTACAAAAATACAGATTACAAGGTGTTTTTTATTTAAAATTAAACGAAGGAAATTCCTAAGCAAGACCAGATCCAATTATAGGGTAATGGTCATCCCTACCCCATTGGTATTTAACAACCTAGTTGGGTAAACAGAGACCTTTCCATTACTCATTTTATGCATATGCGGAATTAAAACTCCGGTTAAGGCACCAATGGCATATCCAGTAATAACATCGGTAGGGTAATGTTTACCTGCTTTTACCCGAAGATAACCTGTGGTAGCAGGAACTAGAGCCGCAAAACTCCAAATTCCAATTTTATAAGCCTTTGTGAGTTCGGGATGGTAATCGGTCATTACTTGAGCCCACAGAAAGGTTAACGATGCGGTGACGGAAGTATGCCCGGAATAGAATGAAAATCGACTTTCTCTATCTGTTCGCTGCTCATAGGTATAATCTGGATTATACGCGTACGGACGCGTTCTATTGGCGACACTTTTAACAATATTGGTTAATCCATAATTGATACTCAATACTTCATAGGTCATGACCAGTAAGGACCCAATCTCTTTACGTGTGTGGTTTTCAGATAAAAACAACATCGGCATAACTACCAAACTACTGAACAAAATAATATCGCTAGCTTGCCGGGCGCTATTACTCTTATTATAGGTAGCGCCTCGGTCAAAGGAATTTACATCCTTTCGATTAAGTGCATTCACCTCAACCGGAGTATATGGCGTAACCTGATCATTTTCAAACAGCACAAAACCGGTCGTTAATAATACCGTTCCAGTCAGTAAATAGGGCCAATCCCTCTTTAAAGAGATGTTATACGGATCTAGGTGAAGATGCTCTTTTCCCTTACACATAAAACAATTAGGATGCTTTTTGTGCTGACCGAAAACAGAAATACCTATAGTAAAAAGAAAAACGATTAAAAGTATGGCTTTCATTAACGGCTCAAATTTATAAAATGTAAAGACTTAAGGCCCTTAATTGATTCGATTTTTATTACTTTCTCTTAAATATCAATACGGTAGGAATTTGATCATTTTTTTCGTTTGAAATAAATAAATCACCCGAAGAATTAAAGGTAATTCCTTCCGGTTGGTAAAAAATAGATGGATCCAAATAGGTATGATTAATAATTTTTCCTTTAGCCGATAAAACCAATAAGCTTTTGGAATAGGAACTTAAAATATAGATATGCCCTTTTGGATGAATTGCAATTCCAGAGGGTTTAAAATCGGAATCTACTTCGTCTCGTTTTATTTTAAAAACAGGATCGGACTCGAATGAATTTGTGACGAGAGAAAAGGCATAAATGTAAAAATGATCCCGTTTCTTTTTGGTTCCATGGGTTTTGCAAGCGACCAATAATCTATTATTAGCCACATCGACACATAGTCCTTCAAAATCAAAATTTTTGTTGTTTTTGAAGGTATATTCTTTGGCTTTTTTATTGGGTTTAACCTTAAAAATAGTCCCATCACTCCGGAGCACATAAAAATGGGATTTATGATGAGCTACACCTTCGTAATCCCCATTTTTAGCAAAATCAAAATGATTCCTAATTTTACCGGTATGTGCATCTAGGTAATAGACCCGACCTTTCTCATCCTGAACAGCTGCCAATACAGAATCGGATAGTAATACCAGTCCTGATATTTCATTCAATTTACTCGAAAGCTCCATTTGTTGATCTGGTAAATTAAGGTCGTACAAAAACTTTTTTGCAGTACATCCTGCAACTAAAGCCACCAACAAAGAGATCAAAACAATTTTCTTCATACTTTACAAACGATATATTTGGGGTAAAGTTACACTGGCAAAACATTTATTTGGGGATTAATTAATTTTAATCGTTCGTAGATAATAGAAAGGAGAGTTTGAGATGTATAATGCTCCACAAACAGCATGCGTTATTCCATGTTTCCATTTTTTTTTGACCCCATAGATCTTACGGAAATGACCCATTTAATGGCTAAAATGGTTCGAATACTAATGAAACTAATCATGTAACGATAGAAATAGGCCCAATACCAAAATCGGTTACCCTGCCCCCCCCTTTCCGATGGGTGACGAACCATCAAGAAACTGGGAATTAAAAATACAGGAAGTTTTCCATCGAGTAAATTTCAAGAATCACATCTCTAATCCGGCCTAATTCATCGATTAAATAAACCCAAATCCTAAAGCAACAGAAATCAACATTAACATAATGGCTACCACCAATTGCATGCTTCGGAGTGTGATTTTTTTCAACAACTTTTTCCCCAATACAGCTCCAATAATGGCAGATAAAGTAGCGGAAACTAAAAGAGGAATATTATCGTTTAAATTGGCGGTATCAAAACGAGAGGCATACACAGATAAACGGGTAAAATCCACCATACAAGCAATAATTACTCCGGTAGCAATGTAAGCCTCTTTACTTAACCCTGCCTTAATTAAGAATGCACTACGAAAAGCGCCTTGGATTCCTGCTAGACCACCAAAAAAACCACTCAATATCCCTCCAAAAATTAATTTATCTTTTCCAAAGTGAATCTCTTTTAAACGAGGGGATATTTCGAGAATAGAAAATAAAATTAATAGAACGGAAATCACTAACTTAACGGTAGTCACATCAAAGTGTCCATCCAATATTTGGTAACTAAATAAAGGCCCCATATCCGAAATTTGCATCAGTACCCAAGCTCCCACAAACGAAGCTAAAATAGCGGGAATCCCAAATTTAAAAAGCATCGATTTATCCGCATTTTTACCTACCAATCCTATTTTGAAAATGTTATTGGTGAAATGTACTACCCCCGTTAAGGCAATTGCCACATCGATAGGAAAAAACAAAGCAAAGACAGGCGCTAAAATAGTTCCGAGTCCGAAGCCCGAAAAGAAAGTCAATACTGAAGTTAGAAATGCCGCAATACTAATAATGATAATTTCCATAGTTTGTTTAATTGGATCCTACAAAAATACCCCGTTCAATAATTCTAAAATAGTTGGTTAGACAGGGTTAAGGATGAAAATATCTAAGAGAATCCATACCTAATTCGCTCCAAACCATTTCAATACTGGGGAAAACACCTATTTAATATACCCTACCCTTTTCGCTAAAATCAGGTACTTCTACTTCTGTAAAAAAAACCGTGTTTACCCACTATCAATTTTCAAATTTCCTTCGGAATTTTGAAAGGAGTCAATCTCCCTCTGTGTAATTCCACCGAAATTACGAATACCATTTTGTTAGTGGTGAAAATCACCTCCAAGTAAACATGTTGGATTGGCGCTTTTTCAAGCGTATCTTGGAATGATTTTCATCTATTTGATGCCCGAATTCTTCTTAGAGTTCGGGCATTTTCTATTCTAATTCACCGCTTCACTATGGGTATTTTCTATTCTTTCTCCCTGAACGGTTTCCTTAAATTGAAACGTCTTGTTAGAGAACTCAATAATATCAACCAGTTCATTATTGCCTTCATCGTATTTAACAAATACAGAATCTCCGGATTGTGAAATTGGAAATTCATTGGAGATCAAAGTACTTCCAATAAATATTTTATTCTCATAGCCCTTTAAAATCAAGTAGTAAAAGGTATTCCCATTTCTAATATCGGAGGAGATTCTTAATACTTCGGTATCAATCGTAAATATATCCACACTTGAACTTGGAACCACATTCGCTCCTGTGCTGTTCAACGCATTTTTATAACTTCTTAGTGTTTCTTTCAAGGTATTTCCAACCCCTACAATGGTATAATCTTCTACGGAAACCATAGCGATCATCTTGATTAAACCGGCTTGATCCTTTAATGACATCACATAAGTGGGAACGCCATTAATATTATACGTAATTGGGAAAGTAGCACTATACCTTTTTTCTTGCACTTTACCCATAGCCGAATACTGAGCCGCAGATTCGGTGGCTCCAATTTGTTTATACCAAATAGATTCTTTGGTTCTTGTATTTACCAAAATAAAACCTACCGTACCTTCATCGCTACCTACAGAGGTTAACCCGGTATACCAAAAGGAATTATTATTCTCCCCATAAACTAAAGAAATGCCGTTTGTAGTGGTTAATTTATCTTGATTTGAAAAATTAAATACGCCATGCACGTATTCTCCCCAATCATCTAATTGGTCCAGAATAAACGAAGCCGGTTGAATTCTATCTACCCATAAAGGCGCATCTTCAATACTATACTCTTCCATTTCTCCGGTAGCCACATTGACCAATAATACCCCTGTGGCATCTTCCCCCGAGAATCCGATTCTCTTTTCAAATAAAGTAACCACCCAGAATGGATTTCCAGAATCATCAATCTCAAAAGTGAAGTCCGTAAAACCCTGAGTGGCATATCCATGGCTATAAATATGACGACTCAGATTATCTGAAAAATAGGCGTTCCTTTGATATTTGATCTTTACCGGATTTCCATTCACATTTTGAACCAGTTTTACATCTCGTTCATTGGTCGCTGAAACCATTACATAACCCTCTGTTCCTGATTTATTATTTATCCATTTAAAAAAACCAGAATGCAATAAAGGAGCCACCCAATACAATTTGCCATTCACTTTTTGAATCGCAAAATCACCCAGTTCAACTTGACTTCCTAAGGAGGGTTGGGTTCCTAAAACTTTATCGCCCACTTTATACGCAATGGAACGGTCTACTATCCGAATTTCATCCGTAGAAATGGGTGAAACTTGGGTTGAAAAATCCTGTCCTGTAGTAATCTCCCCAATTAAGTCACGGTACTTTAAACTCTTGAATAATGTCGAACTCGTCATAAAGGGCACCAGTAAAACATAGACGAAACATCCCCAAAATACCGCTGGGAAAACCCGGTTCTTGACGCTGTTCCTTTCACCTTTAACGGGAACAAAACTGGCCAGATAAAAAGGCCCAATCCCTATAATTAAAACAATAGGCAAACCAATAAAGCCATAATTTAGAGTGGGTAAAAACATATAAATAAACAGGCACACAATTAAGAGTACACCTACAGATTGGATCAGGTTTCTTTTCATTACAATAGTATTTCAATTTAATTCCATTCAAATGTACACAACCCTTTTAAACGTAGTTCATGGAAACTATAATTTTGGTGCATCTTCTTAAAATCAATGGATATAGGACGCTAAATGGGGAGCGCTCATTACCAGATTAAACTCATTTAAACTATATTCTGCAACTCCCTTAACGATCAAAGGATCCTGATCCAAAATTGCTCTTATTTCCTTTTCAGAATTGACATTAGCGATGACAATACCACCGGTGCGTGGATTTTTGGGTCCTCCCATAATAAATGTGCCACTTTCATATTGTTTGGAAACGTAGGCTCTATGTGAATCCGTAAATTCATTGACCTCATTTATCGGTTTGATAAAATTAAAATTGATAATATACATGTGTGCTAGTTTTGATTTTATTTAAATTTTTTTGCCCATTCGTTAGACCAATGTCTTAACGGATCAAACAAAGTGAATAGCTCTTCCCCCATTTGGGTCAATCGGTAACCGGCTACCACTTTTTCAATAATATGAGTGGCTTGCAATTCTTTAAGTCGAGTGTTTAACGTGGTGGGAGATATTCCGGGACACACGGTTTCTAATTCACTAAACGATTTTTGGTTTTCATTTAAATACCAAATAATATGCATCGACCAATTTCGACCCAATAAGTCAAAGAGTGCCATTATTGGTTTACCTGATTGAGAACCTCTTACTGGTTTTCCGGGAGTTGGAATCTTCATTTATTTATTTTTTACAAAACTACATATTTTGTAGTTAACTACAAAATATGTAGTTGCATCCTGAGGCAATTTTCAAAATAAAACGGAAGTCATTTAAAGACTCTTCGTACATTTTTCACACAATCCCAAAACCACCTGATCGATGGTACGAATAGATTCAGCGGCATCGGTCATTACACAATTTTTATCCGGGCAGTGAGTCAATCCTAGGTTATGCCCAATTTCATGCACACTGATTTTCTTGAGTCTGGAAATAAATTTAGAAGGTTCTCTATTTTTAAAACGAAAGGTGGAAACCACACAGCTTGGTCCGGGACGAAATCCTAAGCCAAAAATGCCCCAGTCCTCGTATTTTGAAGTGGGTAATTTTACATTGCCCCATTTGTCGTACTTCGTTGTAGAAATATCTTTTTGTAAAAGTCCAATCACATAATCCACCTGATCCGGCTTGTTGGCCTTTAGGTATCGAATCAGTTTATCGGCTCGATATCTGGGTGATTTCACATGGATAAAGGTATGCTCAGGAATATCCAGGTATGGCAATACCTGAACAGAGCAACCATAAACCTCCTTTAAAGCATTTGCAACCGTATCAGTTAAATGCATAGGAAATCCCCCCATAGGTTGGATGGCGATATGTGAGGGTCTAATGGAACAGCCTACACCCATTAGCACGAGGAGTAAAAGAGTACTAAATGGGCTACTCCAAAGTATTTTCATCTGCTGTTCTCTTATCCTAAGAGAGTGATATTACAATTTAATTAATCCTTCGATTTTGCTGCAATTTCTGGATTTTCAGGACGTTTATATTCTTCCTTTTTATCTTTTTTCCCTTTTATTTTTTTCCAAATCGCCCCACCAAAACTAGCGACAGCAATGGCAATCACTTTCCAAAACTTTAGAAAAATCACGAAAAACCCTGCCTTCGCTAAAATCTTCCCCGCAACCAATCCACCTATGGTCCAAGCAGCTACCTCGTCTACCTCAGGCAGGAAATCGGCATAGCGATGTCCCTCTTTAAAATCAATACTGGTAATCACCAATTCTAAATTATCCTCTACTTCTTTTAATTCGGGCATAGAGGCTACCGCATTCAATACAAAAACCCCTTTTCTACCCAATACTCTAAGGTTGTAGTTGAGTGTATGTATGGAATCAGAACCAAAACGCAACTCCTTTGCCCAATGCAATATTTTACTATTGGCATCATAATGAGGAGCTGAAGCCCATCCGACAAATTCTACCGATTCATACCCCATTTCATTTCGTTGCACATTTGCTTCTCGAGTTTCCTCCTTCAACTCTTCTAATAGCTCTTCGTAATCAATGTCTCCGGCATCCTCATCCTCCACATAGCCCATTTCCTCAAAGCTGATGGTAAACAACCAACTTTTTGCATCCATTACTCCTCTACCTTCTGGAACCAATAAACCCAAAATAGTTTCATCTTCTGGGTTTCCCCATAAATCGGATAAAACATAATTGGCCTGTTCTTGATCCAAAAAGCCAAAACCTTCCGGTACATTTAGGGTTGCATTTCCAGAATTTAATTCGATGATACCGGATTGGTAGGTTAATCCACCTTCAACTTCTAATAAGCTTTTGGTATTATTGGTATAAACACTTGAATATTTATACTCACCCTTGATACTTTCTAAAATAGAATTAACACCAGCTGATATACCTTGATAGTAATTTTGTTTTTTAAATTGAGGTCTGATTTTAGAATCAATTATATTCTTTGCAGTTTTATCAGTTAATGACCCTTCTAGTCCATAACCAACTTCAATTCTAAGTTTTCTTTCATTCATAGCAACTATTAGAAGTACACCATTATTTCTATCTTTTTGACCAATCCCCCAATGACGTCCCAACTGATATCCATACTCTGCGATATCATAGCCATTTAGTGTGTTTATAGTCACAACCACAATTTGATTTGATGTTTGATTTTCATGTTCTTTTAAAAGATTGGCAAGTGTTGATTCTTGATAATCACTTAGTATATTTGCCCGGTCAACCACTTGCCCTGTTAACTTTGGGAAGTCAATTGTTGCTTCAAGAATAGAGAATAGAAAAAAAAGTATAACCAGTAACTTATTCATATTCTAAAATTTTACTTTTGGATTACTTTTTTC
>MAAC01011271.1_pt1 | contig 29528 bp, 21 predicted proteins | sample 1115981 | NCBI WGS metagenome assembly MAAC01 (sample SAMN04961126, study PRJNA320927) | seawater metagenome | isolation source: sample BD02T64 sea water enriched with oil for 64 days | place: USA:Gulf of Mexico | collected 2013-07-27
AAAAGTTATAGATTAACCCATTTAGAGGAATTAGAATCTGAGGCAATTTATGTTATGCGTGAAGTTGCTGCGCAGTTTGAAAAACCTTGTCTTTTATTTTCAGGAGGGAAAGATTCAATCATATTGGTTCATTTGGCTAAAAAAGCTTTTTGGCCAATGAATATACCATTTACTCTGGTACATGTTGATACTGGACATAACTTTGAAGAAACCATTCAATATAGAGATAATTTGGTGAAAGATCTGAATCTCAATTTAATTGTAGGTTTGGTACAGGATGCAATTGATGCAGGTGAAGTAGTTGAAGAAAAAGGAGTCAATGCCAGTAGAAATAAATTGCAGACCAATACGCTTTTAAAGACGATTGAGTCAAATATGTTTGACGCTGCGATGGGTGGAGCTAGACGTGATGAGGAAAAAGCTCGTGCCAAGGAAAGATTCTTTTCACACAGAGATGAATTTGGTCAGTGGGATCCTAAAAATCAAAGACCCGAATTGTGGAGCATCTATAATGGTAAGAAGAATTTTGGAGATCACTTCAGAGTGTTCCCTATTTCTAATTGGACGGAAATGGATGTATGGCAATATATTCTACGAGAAAATATTGTAGTTCCGAGTATCTATTTTGCACATACTAGAAAAGTATTCAAAAGAGATGGAATGTACTTGGCACACGCGCCATTTATGTCTTTGAAGCCGAATGAAGTTATAGAAGAAAAACAAGTAAGATGTCGTACCATTGGTGATATGACTTGTACTGGTGTTACAGAATCTTCTGCAGATACTTTAGAAGCTATTATTGAGGAAATAGCTGCTGCAAGAACCACTGAAAGAGGGTTGAGAGCTGATGATAAAAGATCGGAAGCAGCTATGGAAGATAGAAAGAAAGAGGGGTATTTCTAGAATTAATTGTAGAGGTTAGAAAATTATGGAAAATAGTTTTAAAGACAATGAGTCTTATCTAAATATGGAATTATTAAGGTTTACCACTGCAGGAAGTGTAGATGATGGTAAAAGTACCTTAATAGGAAGATTGTTATACGATAGTAAATCGATTTTTGAGGATCAATTAGAGGCTATTAAAAATTCGTCTAAAAACAGAGGTGATCAAGAAGTTGATTTAGCACTTTTTACGGACGGTTTAAGAGATGAGCGTTCTCAAGGGATTACTATTGATGTTGCTTACAGGTATTTTGCTACTCCAAAGCGTAAATTCATTATTGCAGATACTCCAGGTCATATTCAGTATACACGTAATATGGTTACGGGTGCATCTACGGCAAATCTTGCACTAATATTAATTGATGCTAGAAATGGTATCGTTGAACAAACTCTTCGTCATTCTTATATAGCTTCTTTACTTCAAATTCCACATATCTTAGTTTGTGTGAATAAGATGGATTTGGTAAACTACGATAAAGATGTTTACGAAAAGATAGTGGATGATTATCAGAAATTTTCTGCAAAATTAGATGTAAAAGATATTCAGTTCGTGCCAGTAAGTGCCCTTAACGGAGATAATGTTGTTAAGCGTTCAAAAAATATGGATTGGTACCAAGGAGGTACATTGTTGAATAGTCTTGAAACGATTCATATTGGTAGTGACTACAATCATATCGATGCCAGATTTCCTATACAGAATGTGTTGAGGCCACAAACTTCTGAATTTCATGATTATAGAGGTTATGCTGGTAGAGTTGCAAGTGGAGTTATTCGTAAAGGAGATAAGGTAAAGGTGCTTCCTTCTGGATTTACATCTACCATAAAAGAGATTACTACCTTTAATGGAGAGTTGAATGAAGCGTTTCCTCCAATGTCAGTTGCAGTTCAGTTAGCCGATGATATTGATATCAGTAGAGGTGATATGTTGGTGAGGGAAGGAAATCAGCCTACCGTTACACAGGATGTTACAGCTATGATAGTTTGGATGGGAGAAACACCTTTGCAATTGGGGAAAAAATATATTCTCATGCATACCACTAATGAGGTTAAAACTATAGTGAAGTCCATTCAGTATAAAGTAGATATTTCGACGCTTAAGCGTAATGAGGAGGACAAACAGATCGCTAAAAATGATATTGCAAAGGTCACTGTAAGAACGACCAAACCATTATTTGTAGATAGTTATAGAACTAATAGAGCTACAGGAAGTTTTATTTTGGTTGAAGAAGGAACCAATGGAACGGTAGGTGTTGGTATGATTATTTAATGACTACTGTTTAGGTTTTGACAGCTTTATACGAAAGCAAGCATTTCAAAATCTGTACATTGGTTGAATATTGAATACTATAAATGGAAGTTGCTCCGTTTTAGTTGTGGAAGATTCATGTTTAGACTTGAATAAATCGTCTAATAGGGATCAGTTAGAGCTATTTTTTCATATAAGGTTTAGTTGACATATAGTTGACTAAACTTTTTGCGTATAAAAGGAATTCATCGCATGGGTGTAATCAAAAGGCAGGGGATTAAAGCTGGGATTATTGGATATATAGGAATTGTAGTCGGATTCATTGGGACTATATGGGTATATCCTTTGGATTTTGAACTTTATGGCTATATACAAAGTATTTTAGCCAGTGCAACTTTACTTACGCCTATACTAAGGTTGGGAAGTGTGCCTTTAATAACAAAATTCTTCACCAGATACCACGATGAAGGAAATAAAGGATTTCTAACTGGAATTTTACTGATTACATTCTTGACAATTGGACTTACAACTGTGGTGCTTTATTGTCTTTCATGGCTTTTGCAACCGTTAAATTTCAGTACGGAAATTTTCGATTTTATTAATTTTAAAGATGATCGTTTCTATGTCATATACATCGTGACAATCCTCATGATATTTTCGAATATTTTTCAAACTAATGCATCAAATTATTTAAGGGTTGTTGTTCCAGAAATTATTCAGGGAATTGGGTTAAAAGTGGTGTTATTTACCATTGTATTATCCAGTTTTTTTCTGGGAGTGGATTTGAGTACGTCTATTCTGATTTTGTTTATATACCTATTGTTGAATTTAATTTTAATGGTAGCCTATAATTATCACATAATGGCCCTAAATCTACGTGGCTTTAAACTGTCCAAAGTATCTAAGGCTTTGTTTCTTTCGGCAGGTGGTTATTGGGTTTTTGCCGGGTTAAATTATTTAGGGAACATCATTGCCTTTAAAATAGATATCGTTATGCTGGAAAGCATGATTGGATATAAAGAAGTTGGTTTCTACAGTGTTATTTTATTTATGACAATCATAATTCAAGTACCGCTCAGAGCTATTTTAAACATTGCTTCACCAATAATTTCCAAATCTTTGGAGAGAAAGGAATATGATAATGTAATTCATATATACTCAAAATCGTCATTAAATCTATTGATTGTGGGAGTTTTGCTGTTCTCACTAGTTTATGTCAACTTCGGTAGTTTAACTGATATAATGACCAATGGAGAATTAATAAAGCCCTATTTAAATGTATTTTTATTTATTGGACTTGCAAGATTGTTTGATGTATCAACGAGTGTAAACAATTTGATCATTGTTTATTCGAGATGGTATAAATACAATTTGCTGTTATTACTTTTTACAGGAGCAATAAATATTATTTTGAATTTTATTCTTATCGAAAAGTATGGGATTCTTGGGGCTGGAATGGCTACAGCGATCTCCTTGTTTGTGCTAAATGTAGCTAAGACAATTGTGGTATATCTGTTTATAAATTATCATCCCTTCAATTTGAAGATGCTGATACCTACTGCTGTTTTACTATTAGTAATTTTCATGCCGTATTCTGCGGACACTGATTCCACAATCCTTAATGTTATTGTTAACAGTTCTATTTTGACAGGGGTTTACTTACCGTTAATATATTTTTCTAAGATCTCACCAGATCTCAATGGGGTAACTCATAATTTGATCAACAAACTATCGAATTATTTGAAGTAGATTTTCAAAATCCTGTTTCCTGTCGTCGAAGTCTAAATTTTCATTATGCCATAACATCATGTTTATGCCATCATATGATTTTACTATTTCTGTGATTTTTTTAGCGTCTTTTAGGAGGTCCAGTTTTGGGTTCTTGAGGTAGTTTGTTTCCATTAGTAACAAAGGTATTTCCCTAATGTTCAAAACCTGCCTCTTTTGATAATCAAATAGGGGGAAATCATAGCAAATGCCACATCTGAACCCTGCTTTATACGAATAGATCATAGAGCTATCGTATTGGACCGCTAATTGGTTTAGAATATTCCAGGTATGAGGTATTTTAAACCTTAAATAATGTTGTCTTGAATGATCTATACTATTAGAGTCAGTTGGAATCTTTAAAAGGTCGATTTCGTTGCTTAGTTGTTCCTTATTTAAAAAGGTATGATAGCTAGGATGAATACCTACCTTGAAGCCCGCTTGTAGGATATTTGAAATTGTTTTTTTTATATCGGAAGATGAGATATTGTATTCGTTTTTGTCGAAATAATTATCTGTTTTCATTGTTTTAAAGTAGAAAATAGCATCTTGAATGTTAAGTTCTTTCAACGTAGTAATGATAAAATCGAAACTATTGGCCGGATCATTTTCAATTCTTAACAAGGTCTTTAAATAAGAACGAAGATCTTCAATCGTATAATTTATTTTTTGATTTCGTAAATTATTATAAGTTGCACCTAGAATAGATTTTCCGTTTTTCCACTTTTTTACAGAATCTATATCGAAAGATATAATAGGTTTATAGGTCTTTTTAGGATTGATATGTACGCCTATCTTCTGTAATACTTTTTTTAAAATTTCTACATATTCATTCACTATTGGTCGATGGTAGAAATCATATTTGACGCTAGTAGCATTTCGGTAGTCAAATCGTCCCCAAGCATCTACTTCATTACTTATTCCTTCCTCCCATCTGGTAAGCATAAAGAAACTGGCAGCAATGATGTCAAAATGAACAATGATTTCATTAGGGTTAATGTCTAATCTTTTTTCACCGTATAGTACGGTGAAATTTAGTGTTTCTCCATCAATTTCGATGGTGTCTTTAGAAACAGAATTGGGCAGATGATCCCGTTGGTATAATTCCTGAATATTTCCTTTGAAAAAATGATTTTCTAATATTATTTGCTTGCCCTGGTAATTAATGATAGTATTTTGTACATCAGATATTTCTAGGGTATATTCAAGGCCTAGAAAGTCACCTAATAAACAGTCAATAATATAGGTGATTTCACAATGGAAAGATTTAGGGATTTTTACTACGATCATCGAATCAATTACTAAAGATATTGTTCATTGTGTCTCTGTAGTGAGTCATATTATATTTTTCTAAAAGCACTTCCTTTGCTTTGCTTCCAATTTCGTCCAAATTGGTCGATTTAGCGTACAACTTCATCAATTCTGTCAATTCTGCCTGATTGCTAAATATTGCTCCTATTTGTTCTTTCTCAATTAGATCTTGCTGAGGTTTACAGTTAGAAGCAATGATAGGCAATGAGCCATACATATATTGGAATATTTTGTTTGCAATTCCGGAATCATGCTGGTCATTTTTTACAAATGGTGCCAATCCAATATCTCCAAGTTTCATGTAATTTGTTAATTCAGCCAATTGAATCCATGGGATGTAAATCAATCTACCACTTTGAATATGGTGTTTTGTTTTAGCATTGAATAGTGATTTATCTGCTTTATCGACGGGGCCTATAAGTAGCATATTAAGATTCTCACCTTGCTGGATCAAATTTTCAAAGGCTTCGATGGCGGAAAATATACCTCTTCTCTCTGCAATAATCCCAAAATAGAAAAAGACTTTTGCTTTTGGGTTAGTCCACGGTAGAGGTTCCATGTTTTTATCTTCCGTATTAAATTCATGGATATCCGGGACATTTGGAATGATGTATATATTCTCTTTTTTTAGAAATGAGAATTTTCCAGAAATAACTTTTTTAAAATCATCACTTAGTGTAATGATTTTATCAGCATAGGATAAATATTCTTCTTCAAGTTTTTCCCATTTCTCTGGTTGAGCAAGAAGCCTTCTCAAAGTGCCACGAGTCCAATTATAGGATTTTACAGCAACAGGAAAGTTCTCATGTAAATCCAATACCATTTTTACTTTACCACGTAATGCACTTTTTTTGATTCCCTTGTGACATACTTTTGACATGTATAAGTCATGGCCATGTATCATTTCAGGTTTTATTTCATTAATGAAATTGGAAATGTGTCTGATCCAAAATTGCTTAAATGCTGGAATAAGGTGATAAAAAAAGAAGCTCTTCTTTTTCCAAAACATGCTTACCCAGCAACGGTGAATATTTATACCCTCTATATCAGGATATGTTTTTCCTTTATAACCGTAGCATAATACATGAACTTCATGTCCAATATCTACCAACAATTTCGCTTCCTTGATGACTCTAGCATCAGAATTAAAGTCATTATCAACTATAACACCTATTTTCATAGTAAAGTTCTATCTGTTCAACCAGTAAGTAGTTAGATTTATAAATCGTAATTATATTTATCGGCTAAGGGTTTACATAATTCACGTAAGCTATTTTTATCTGCTTCACTCCAATTTTCATAAAGATCTACATTCCCTCTTTTTTCTACATTAATCTTTACATTCAATTTTTTCTGAATGCTATTACGAGGGATATCCATGTCAAGTTTGGAGAACATATCAAATAGGATATTTTCATCCCAGCTATTGAAGTTCAAATCATGGATTTTTGTAGAATCAATTTGTGCCTTGTAGGATTCAATGAAGGAGTTGGTTTCACTCCATAGCCAAGATATTTTTTGCGTTTGACTAAACTTGTTCCATCCCATTTTGGCTCTAACATCAGCTAGTGGTTCAATCTTATTTAACTGGGTGTGATCTTCCTTGATATAATACCCTCTTCGAATTCCAGATCGTACGAATTCTCCTGGATGTCTGTACACATGTACAAAATGTGCTTGAGGAATTAATTTTGATATGATAGGTACAAAAAATGAACATCTACTTTCAGTAATTACAAGGCGTTTTCCGCTTTTAATACAGTTGAAAAATAAATGCTCAAAGGCTGCTAGATAGAGTTCTTGAAATAATTGCCATTCTCTAGTGCTTAACCCTCCATCCTGATAAAGCTCGTAGAATAATTTACTTTGAGATAATAAAGGATTTTCCGGGGCATGAACAATCATCAAAGATTCGTCCATTTCCATAAGGTCTGATAACCATGCAGTCCCACACCTACCAGTAGATAGAAAAAAAACAGGATCCTTCAAGTCTTTGAAGTTGTTTTTTCGAATATCATATAGATTAGTTTTATGGACTGTTTTACCAAATTTAGCAACCCTTTGAAGATCCTTGATAAAATCAGAATTTATGTACTTATCTAAAAGCTTAATCATGAGAATTATTTTTTCGAATACAATGCAGTAGATAACTGGTTAAATTAATCAATTAGAAGTAAATCTCAATAGTTAAGTTTACCTTCTATCATTGATTAAAATTTCAGAAAAGATACATTATAATATACTCTTATTGAATTATAGATATCTAAACTTAAAAGTAAATTATTTATGGTCTAAATCCTTTTCGTTTTTTAAAATTAAAGGTGCAATCAAGTTGGAGATATGACGATGACCTTTTAAGTTATAGTGCACACCATCTGGGAATAAATCTTCAGACTCTAGGTCAGATGTTGGAATGAAATCCAGATTGAAATCCAAAGCTACGGATTGCATTATTTTGTCATATTTCTTAAGCTTTTGCAAGGTTCCTGGGAGTTGTTTTTCTATACGTTCAGAGCCTTTGTTGATTCCCAAAATAATCACTTTAGCATACGTTTCTCGACTAATCAATGTTATTAAATTAGTGAGATTGGCTTTGAACTTTTTTTCACTTACCCAACTTCGATTAAATCTGATGGAGGTTAGCGTCCGTCTAAATCGTTTTTTTAAAAAATTATCGTAGATAAAGGAGCATGGATGATACAGGATGCTAAAGTACCTTTTAGAAAGAATGTTTGAAAACCATAATGGAGTATCCCTCGAGGGAGCGTCCACAACTCCTAGATTCACAACAATATAATTAGCATTTGCGCTAGATATTTGATCTCTTTTGTCTAAAAATTCCTGAACTAAAGCCCTTGAAAAAGATAGGTTATTGACATTGAAGATTGTGTCAGATTCACTTTCATTCAAGTGATCTTCTAGTAGTTGTGCATATGTTTTGTTCAGTCTTTCTGGCTGAGCAGGTGGTCTTACCCTTAGCGCAACAGAAGACCCTAGAATCACTATTTTTCGAATTTTCATATCGGTATGACGATTTTTCAGATGGCATTTTAACCATATCTCCTAAATGAAATCGACTTTTTGTGAAATCGATTAATTAATATAGATATCTTATGTATCAGAATGATGTCAATAGCTAACAGCAAGCGTTTTTAGAATGTATGATACATTGTTGAATGACCGAAAAATGGAAAGCTAATATACTATATTTTAGGTGGAGCAAATCCTTAAATTAAGTTTTTCACTGGAATTGATGGAATTTGAAAAAATGAAATCGTTTGATGGGGCTATAAATGATCTAAATAAAGGGCTGAATTAGATTAAAAAAAAAGGCGAGTGATTTACATCACTCGCCTTCTATATTATAGGTCACTACTGTTTAGTAGTTCGTCTTTCTTCTTACGTTTGAAACGTATTTTGCTAGACGCATAACTTGTCTGCTATATCCATATTCGTTATCGTACCAAACGTACAATACAGCGCTTTTTCCATCAGCTGAAAGGATAGTTGCATTACTGTCGTAGATCGAAGCAGCCTCGTTTCCGATGATATCAGAAGATACTAATTCTTGAGAAGTAGCATATTGAATTTGTTCAACTAGGCTTCCTTCCAATGCTGCATTACGCATTGTTTCATTCAACTCTTCTAAAGTAGTAGCTTTTTCCAAGTTAAGGTTCAAGATTACTAAAGATCCATTTGGTGTTGGAACACGAACAGCATTGGCAGTCAATTTACCGTCCAATCCTGGAATTACCTTTACTACTGCTTTACCAGCACCAGTACTAGTGATTACCATGTTCAATGCCGCAGCACGACCTCTTCTGTTTTTCTTGTGCATATTATCCACAAGATTTTGATCGTTTGTATATGCGTGAACTGTTTCGATATGTCCTTTTTCGATACCAAAAGAATCATAAACAGTTTTAAGAACTGGTGTAATTGCGTTTGTAGTACAAGAGGCTGCAGAGAAGATATCATAATCCTCAACTTTGTATTCCAAGTGATTTGCACCAAACACAATATTAGGAATTTCTTTTCCTGGAGCAGTAAGAACTACTTTTGCTACACCATTAGATGATAGGTGTCTGCTTAAAGCTTCTTTGGTTGTAAATACACCCGTATTATCAAGAACTAGTGCGTCTTTGATATCAAATGCAGTATAATCTATATCTTCAGGGTTTGAAGCTTTGATTACTTTTACGTGGTGTCCGTTAATTACCAGACATTTATTATCTAGGTCTACATTTACAGTTCCTGGGAATTCCCCGTGAACTGAATCTGTACGTAATAATGAAGCTCTTTTGATAAGTTGATCATCAGAATCGTTACGAAGAACAATAGCTCTTAGTCTCAATTGTTCACCTTTTCCTCCTTGCATGATCAATTCTCTTGCAAGTAGTCTACCGATTCTACCAAATCCATAAAGAACAACATCTTTAGGAGTAATAGTTTCTGCGCTATCTGAAAGGAAGTTTTTTAAACTGTTCCCTACGAAAATTTTGATATCTTCATTAGTACCTAACCATTCAAATACTAATTTTCCCAAATCAATTTTTGATGGAGCCAAATCTAAGGCTGCAATTTCTTTAGCTACAGCTAAAGCATCAGCAATATTGATAGGTTTTTTTACGAAGTCAGCTGAATAGTCAAATAAGCTAAGTATTTCACTCGTTCTTTTATCTCTCAGTTGTTTTCTGAAAAGAACAAGTTCAATTTGCTTATCTAGCCACAAATCACTTATGATTTTCATAAGTTCGATAGTAGCTCTTTCTTGTCCGATACGCAAGTTGTATTCTTGCTCGTAATTTTGGATGCTCATTTGAATGAGATTTTAAAATAATGGTTTGTACCAATTTTCCATGCGAAATTAATTCGTTTTGACTAGATAACAAAACTTGTGGTAAATTATCTAATTATTAATCTTATAGATTGTTTTTGTTGTGATTGTTGTGTTGATATCCAATGTTGTGCTTTGGTATCATTTATGAATGAATGAAATACCTTAACTTTATGGAATTATTGTCTTATTGATAAAGTGATTTTTATGAAAGGAATATTTTTATTTTGTGCTGCCATACTGTTTTCAGGATTGTCCATTGGACAAGTTTCTCTATTGGATGTCAATAATATATTCATGAACGCTCGCGTTAATGGTGATATAGGTCTTGAATATGATTTGAATGGAGATCTTGTTGTGGAGAGCCAGGCTCCCGCGGGCTCTGGTACAACATTTTTATTCACCTCATCACTTTGGATGGGCGGAATAGAAGGGGTGTCTTCTTTGCATCTTGCTGCAAACACCTATAGTCAAAGTGGTGCTGACTTTTGGTTCGGACCTGTTGCTACATCCTATGATGCGAATTACGATAATAGATATGATAGAACTTGGATAATTACCAATTCGCAAATTGAAAACCATATCACCAATTATGGAGAACCTTTTTATTCTATTCCAGAGGTGATAGAGGAGTGGCCTGCCAATGGAGATACTTCGAATGGTGAATCCTCGGATTTGGCTCCCTATAAAGATTTGAATCATAATGGAGTATATGAGCCAATGTTGGGGGATCATCCATTGATTCGAGGGGATAAAGCAGTGTATGTAATTTTTAATGATGATAGACTTCCCCATACCTCTTCATTAGGGAATAAAATTGGAGTTGAGGTACATTTAATGATGTACGCCTACGAATCGCCCAATACTAACTTGGACAACACTATTTTTCTAAATTATAAGTTAGTCAATCGGGGAGCATTTGATTTAAATAATTTTAGAGTCGGTCAGTGGGTTGATTGGGATTTAGGAAATAGTAATGATGACTATGTAGGTTGTGATGTGGATAGGAACTTATCTTATGTTTACAATGGAGACCTAGATGATGAAGGAGCAACGGGATATGGAACCAATCCTCCGGCAGCTGGTTTAGTACTTTTAAATGGAGGTTTGGATGCACATATTTCACATGGAAATGGTAGTGACCCTTATACCGGTTTTCCTAGTTTAACATCGGGGTATTATAATTATTTGTCTGGGAAGTTTTTGAATGGTACAGACTATATAGTAAATGACTCCATAACTACCTATATGTTTCCAGGTACTACTGATCCTACTTTTCCATTATTGAATTTAGATGAAAATTATTTCAACAATTTTCAGGGGGACAGAAGAACTTTGCATAGTCGTAACTATGGAAACTTTGATACGGGGTATAGTTTATGTCTAGATTATGCTATGGTATTCGCTTATGATTCCACGAATACAAATCTCCAAAATTTAACCTTTTTACAAGAGAGAGTTGATTCAGTACAGGAGTTTTATAATGAACATTATGAAGGGTGTCCTGATTATATAGCAGATATTGGAAACCTTGATTTGGATGAAGTAACTAATAAGAATGGTGTCGAGTACTATTTTGACAATATGGCAAACCAGTGGCATATTAGCTATACTGGAGAAATGAATATTGATGCAAAAGTGGTTGTTTCCAATATTCAGGGACAGATTGTTGAAAGTATCAATTGGAATGCTCATCAGGAGTGTATATTGAGTAAAGGGGTGAAAACTTCTGGGACTTATTTTGTGTCCTTGATGTTGAAGGATGAATCCATTAGCTTTCCAGTTTTATTTAAATAAGAGACTTAATTTCGAGTGGGGAAAAGAGCAATATATCTTAATATATTGCTCTTTTTTGATTATTACGTATACTTATTGTTATAGGGATTGTGTATATTGTTTGATGTTAATTTATTTAAAATCAATTTTTTAACCTGTTTAATTTGATAATTATGAAGAAGCGTTTTGCAATCCTATTAGCTTTTATCACTAGTTTTTCTTTGCTAGGTCAAACCAGTTCTTTGGATACTAATAATATAAAAATGTCCATTCGGCCAAATGGAGATATTGGCTGGGAGTATGAAGAAGGGATATGGTTATTTACTTGTGAGGCACCTATATTATCAAATAAAAAATATTTAATCGCTTCAAACCTTTGGATGGGAGGTATGGATGATAATGATAATCTGCATTTGGCTGCAAATACGTATGGTCAGACTGGTCAGGATTTTTGGGCTGGACCAGTTGCAACAAATTACGATGCCAATTACGATACGATCTATGATAGGGCATGGATTATAAATATTGACCAAATTGAAAATCATATTTCAAATTTTTCTGCTGTAGGATATGTCATGCCCGAAGTAATTGAGCATTGGCCCGCAAATGGTAATGCTACAAATGGAGAGAATTCCCAGTTGGCCCCTTATATGGATTTGAATGAAAATAATCTATACGAGCCATCTTTGGGAGAGTATCCATTAATAAGAGGGGATAAAGCCGTATATATTATTTATAATGATGCCAGAGATGTTCATACTGAGAGTGGAGGAGCTGCCATAGAAGCGGAGATTCATCTGATGATGTATGGTTATAATTCGACGGATGAAGATATTAGCAATACTGTTTTTATGCATTATACCATTCATAACCGGGGAGAGAATGATTTGGTTGATTTCCGTGTAGGAAACTGGATAGATTGGGATTTAGGTTACTATGATGATGACTATATTGGTTGTGATGTTGGTCGAAATTTGACATTTGTTTACAATGGAGATGCAACGGATGAATTTGATGATGGTTATGGGGCTAATCCTCCAGCTGCAGGGATTTTGATGCTGAATGAAGAGTTGAAAGTTAATCTGACTCATGATAATTCCTTTGATTCTATTTATGGTAATCCTACCACTGCAATCGGATATTACAATTATATTTCTGGTAAATGGCTAGATGGTTCAGATTATACAGTGTCTGGAATGACTACTACTTTGATGTACCCAGGAACTACTGATCCTAATTTTTCTGATTCTGATCTAACCGAAGCTGAAAGTAGTAATATGCCTTCCGATAGAAGAACCATTAGTGCTTTATTGGTGAGTGAATTCAATCAAGGGACGTCTATATGTTTGGATTATGCCTATGTTTTTGCATGGGATACAACTAACACTCATTTGGAAAATCTGGAGTTCTTACGAGAGAGGGTGGATTCTGTCCAGACATTTTACGATAGTCATTTTGTAGATTGCTCTGATTTATTGGCTGATATAGAAGGATTGGGTATTGATGAGATGTTGAAAGAATCAGGTGTTCAATCCTGGTATAATTCTGATTTAAATCAATGGAGTATAAGAAATTTAGATGATTACATTGGTGAAGCTCAGGTGAGCGTAGCGAATGTTCAGGGACAAATAGTTGGTAGTTATAATTGGTATACCGATCAAAATATTCTACTTACTAAAGGTGTGAAAATTTCTGGGACCTATTTTGTGACTGTGACTAAGCAAAAGGATTCAATAAGCTTCCCAATTATATTCCGATAAAGGAAGTTTGTAAAATTATTTTAAAAGCAGTGCATTTATGCATTGCTTTTTTTTCGGCCGAAAAAAATAATTTGTTCATTTCTGGTTATGAACAGTTGTTAGTAATTGAGCTAGAGTTAGTCTAATTACTTGTTATTCAGCTAGAAGTTATCAACATAGTATCAACTATTGTTTGTTGATAACTTGCTACTGAAGATTTTATGTGTTTTGAATCATATCTATTTAAACCTAATTTATTTCTATTTATTACGAGGGATTAATGGAATCTATGGTATATTTGCCCATCATTATGGTATCCGTTAGGATTTAAAAGGGAATTAAGTGAAAATCTTAAACTGTTCCCGCAGCTGTAAAGTCGTCTGTAAAGAAATGACCACTGTAACTATGTTATGGGAAGGTTCTTTGCTCTTGGACTGAGTCAGAATACCTGCCGAATGAATCAACTAATTTAAGCTTCCGGGATAGGAGCGGAGAATACTTTCCGATATCATCTATTCTAGAAGTTTTTTGTTTATCCTAATTTATCTTTAAAGATGAAAAACAAAAAGCTTTATTCATTCGCCTTATTGCTATCTATCTGTTTTAGCAGTCAAGCGCAAACTTCAATCAGTAAAGGTCTTATTATTGCCAATAGTGGTAACGGACCGCAAACCAATGCTTCAATTCACGATTTTTCTGTGGATAGTTTAAGCTTCGAAAATGATTTGGCAACGGATTATGTACAGGATGTTATAGTAGAAGGGCAATATGCCTATATTGCTGCTACTGATTCTGTTTATAAATACGATGTGGCAGGTCAATTTTTAGTCGGAGCTTTTGAGTTTGGAGGTACTAGCACAGGGAAATTGTATATCCATGGTGATAATATTTTCGTTGGAAACCAATACGGTACCGATTCAGTAAATCTTGAGGTATTTGACAAAAATACCTTGGCTTCCGTTGCGAGTTTTCCCGATGTAAGTCTTCCTGTTTCTGATATGGTGGCTTTGGGAGATACTTTATATATCACTCAAAATATCAAACATACAGTCAATCCTCCATTTCCAGGTTTCTACAATGATTCTATAGGTTATCTTTCAAAAATTGATTTGACGAGTTTATCATACGTTGGTGACGTAACTTTTGATGCTACACAAACAGATAATTTCGAAAAAATATACAACTATAACAATAAGTTGCACATCATGGGGAAACATGATGAAGGAACTATGTTGAGTACCTGTTATTCTTATGATCCTGCAACTGGTGTAGAAACTGCTACCTCTATAAGTGTAGCTATGGACTTTAGTTATGGTACACAGGCGGCTCAAAAAGATAGTTTGGTATATTTTAGAACGGATGCCGGAGTTGCCTTGTATAATTTGTCTTCTTCAAATGTAGATGATACAGCTGTTGTTGAGACTTCTCTAATTTCCTTTACCATTGATTGGTCGGAGGATAAAATCTATACTGCAAATGGTGACTATTGGAGTAGTGCTTCCGGAACAGTTTTCAATTTGGCTGGAGATTCTTTAGACGCATTTGTTCCAGGTAATGGATACGCACCAGAAGCATTTGCCGTAATTTATAATAGTACGCCGCAAGCAAATATTGATTTTGTTTGGGTAGTTCAAGGAGAAAATACTTCCATTGATAATATTGCAAATGATATTGATCTTGATCAAGACCTTGTAGCTTCCATGCAGATTATTGCTGGCCCATACAATGGAACGGCATATGATGTATATGGATCAAGTATCGGGTATAACTCAGACTCCAACTATCTTGGATTAGATTCTCTTCAATATGTAATTGAAGATGTATTTGGTGATACAGATACTGCGTGGGTGTATATCCACGTTACTAAAATGGTTGATCTGGATATAGCTAGTTTCGAGGAGATTGCATTAGGATCTTTAGGAGCATATAATGGTAGTGATCTTTGGGGAGGTTTCGTGTCAGGTGATGCAAGATTTTACAATAACTACAACGCTAGTTGGGGAACTTGGACCGGAGTTGCCGTTAGTAATCAATTGGATACCTTAACTGGTGGATGGTTAGATCCATATAGTACTTATGCTGGTGATACGATCCATGGTGCTCAATTTGCAGTAGCCAATGGTTCATACAATGAAGTATTGGTAAATTCAGAAGGTGTTGAGAAAGTAGAAGGTTTGTATTTGACCAATAATACCTATGCTGCCTTATCGATGAGAGATGGAGATTCATTTGCTAAGAAATTCGGTGGAGAATCTGGAGATGATGAAGACTGGTTTAAAGTAACGATTAAAGGATGGTCCCTAACTGGTGATTTCATCGATTCAGTAGATTTCTTCCTGGCTGACTTTAGATTTGCCGATAATGCACAAGATTATATCGTAAAAGATTGGACTTGGGTAGATATAGATATGGAGGCCGTTGCTGGTCTAACTTTCGAATTGTCTTCTAGTGATAATGGAGATTGGGGGATGAATACACCTGCTTACTTCTGTATGGATAAGCTTACCGGAACCAATACTATTGGAATAGATGAAATGGAGATAGTGTCTATGGATGTTTATCCAAATCCAACAACAGATTATGTGCAGTTGAATTTTGAAAATGAACTACAGAGAAAGGTGGTCATTGCAGATTATGCTGGAAGATCAGTATTCCAAAATTCATATTCAAGTTCATCTATAGAGGTAAATGTACAAGCTTTACCTGCTGGAATTTACCAAGTGTTGGTACTTGAAGAAGAAAAAAGATATGCCTCAAAATTGGTGAAGAACTAATTTTCGATAGGTAATTTCAAGAGCCCTATCAAAATACTTTGTTTTTTTGATAGGGCTTTTTGTTTTAAACTTAAACTTTATGAGGATGAAATGTATTTATCTTATAGTACTGTCAGCATGTTTTAGTTTGTCAGCACAAGATTTCCCGCCTGCTGCTGGTTTGCCAGGAAGTACAGCTATCCCTTCCAATTCCATTTATATTGACGAATGGGTAGATGAGGTCGAGGTAATCAGAGGCCCTATGGATATCAGTCAGCCAAGTTTGGGGCTGGCTAGCATTGGAGATGCTGATGCAGCAGAAGGTCCTTCTGATCCGGGAGTTGTCAGTTTAGGGGATGGTGGTCAAGCAATCATTACCTTATCTAGCTCCATTTCAAATCATGAGGGATTTGACTTTGCCGTTTTTGAAAACGGTTTTAGTGCGGATTTTTTAGAATTGGCATTTGTTGAAGTTAGTTCTGATGGTGAGAATTATTTCAGATTTCCTTCATTTTCCAATACCAGTACGGAGGAGCAAATAGGTCCTTTTAATATTTTGGATGCCACCTATATCCATAACCTAGCTGGAAAATACGAAAGTCAATTTGGGACTCCTTTTGATTTGATGGATTTGGATACGGTTTTAGGATTAGATATTTCAAGTATAACACATATCAAAATAATTGATGTGGTAGGAAGTGTTCAGGAAGTGTATGCTAGTTATGATAGTCAGGGGAATATTATTAATGATCCTTGGCCAACGGCTTTTGAAAGTTCTGGATTTGATTTAGAATCTGTTGCCATATTATTAGAAAATGAATTAGGCTTAATTGACAATGAGGTAACTCTTTCGTACACTTTCCAAGACAATTTTTTATCAATTCCTGCAAATGACACCAATTTAATATTTCAAGTGTTTGATTTGCACGGAAGACTGGTTAAAGCAGGTGTTTCTACAGGTGGAATCTCTTTGAATGAATTAACAAATGGTATCTATATCGTGCATATATTAAATGAAGTGCATAACTTCGCAGCCTTAAAATTGCTGAAAAAAGGATGATAAAAAACGGATTACTTGTTTTTTGCTTACTCTTTATGGGAAGGCTAGTTGCTCAGACGGATACTTTAATGGAGATGATCTTAGAGGAAAAAATAATTCTTCCCAAAGGTTATAAAAAAGAGCTTATCCAAACGTCTAGGTCTTTTCATGTAAATAAGCTTTCTGATTTGCTAAAAGGGGAAAGCACCCTATTTATAAAGCAATATGGCGCAAGTAGTTTGGCCACTAGTTCTGTTCGAGGTATGAGTTCTTCTCATACGCAGGTATTGTGGAATGGAATTCCTATAAGTAGTCCTAGTTTGGGGCAAGCGGATTTAAGTCAGATTCACTCTTCCAGTTTTGATAAGATCTCATTGGTGTATGGGGGAGGAGAATTTGGAGCCTACCCTGGAGCTATAGGGGCGACGTTATTTCTTGATAAAAGTTTCTCTTTCAACAAGCGAACTCAATTTGCGATGTCCAGAGAATTTGCCTCCTATCAGCGAAATTCGGGGTATTCAACACTTAGTCTTTCTGATAGTCTCTATTTTATAGATGCATCTGTTCAGACTCTCAAAAGTGAAAATAACTTCGAATATTACAATACCAGAACAAAAAAATACGAAAGTAGGCGTAATGCGGAAGCTAAATCCATGGATTTTCAAACCAATTTGGCCTATAAATTGCGACCGAATCAAATCCTGAATTTGGGAATTTGGTTGACAGAAGGGGATCATCAGATTCCAAGAAATTTACAAATGGATTTTGAAGGATTGGCTCGACAAAAGCAATCCGATGAAAGCAAGCGTTTATTTCTTTCTTGGGAGGTGAAAGATCATCAGCAGCGATTAATTCTTAAAACTGCTTTTATACAATCGAGGAATATATTTGAAGATCAGGCAACCCCATTGGAGGCGTCTACGACATTGAATGTATCCTATATTCAGCAGGCTAGGTATTTGAGGAAGTTGAACGAGCAATTCAAACTGCATCTTGGTTTTGATGCAGAGAGTCATGCTGCTAAGACTTCTACCTATACCACTGATAAGCGAAAGGAGTTTGGTGTTTTTTCAGCGTCCTTAGATTATGATCGGGATAATTTTTCCGGACTATATTTGAGTTATAAAAATATTTATGAAGGCTATGCTTCCTTCAACACTATCTTTTCTATTGGAGGAAAGTACAGGTACAATGATTTTGATTTTTATGGACATATTTCTAGGAGTTATAGAAGTCCAAGTTTGAATGATATGTTTTGGGCTCCGGGAGGGAATCCAGATTTGAAACCGGAAAGAGGTTGGAATGGAGAAATCTCTGCATCTAGATTTCTTGATAAGGATAGACGATTTAGATTAGATATCAATAATTACCATCACTTAGTGGATAATTGGATCATGTGGCAGCCCGGTTCTAGTGGAGGTTATTGGTCAGCGCAGAATGTTCAAAAGGTTTATTCTCGAGGACTAGAGTTAAAACTAAATTGGTGGAAAATCCTTAAGAATCAATTGAAGTTAAGTCAAAGTTTGAATATGAGCATAGGTAGATCTGAAATTATAGACTCCTTTACTTCCAATAAACAATCTGAAGGAAAAGATCTTATTTACACCCCTAGATATAGCTTGCAATATTTCTTTGAAGCCGCATGGAAAGAAGTTAAATTTAGATGGAGGAGTTCTGTGAACTCCAAGGTCTATACCAGTACAGATAATTCATCTTATATGCCGGCCTATAGTTTGTCTAATATGGATATTATATTCTCTAGTGTAATTGATGAATTTACAGTAGGTTTAAATATAGGTTTGGATAATGTCTTCAATATAGATTATCAGGTAGTGGCAAACCAGCCTATGCCTAAAAGAACTTTTCATTTAGGAATGAGTCTACAGGTTGCTAAATAAAGGAAATTTGGATTAACCATTGAATTGAGCCTCTTTTATAGGTTTTTTTTATGGGTTTAATAGAAAAAAGCCGCTTAATTCCCAAATATCGAAGAGTTCACCAATCAAAACAGTATATTTGCAAAAATATTATTCTGAGCAAAGATGACAGATCAAAATAGATACATGCAAAGAGGGGTTTCAGCCTCTAAAGAAGATGTTCACAAAGCAATTGAAAAGGTAGATAAAGGATTGTTTCCTAAAGCCTTTTGTAAAATTGTGCCAGATCATTTAACAGGTGATGAAAATTACTGTATTGTTATGCATGCTGATGGAGCTGGAACAAAGTCTTCTTTAGCATATCTATATTGGAAGGAAACCGGAGACCTTTCTGTTTGGAAAGGTATTGCTCAAGATGCATTGATCATGAACATTGATGATCTATTATGTGTAGGTGCTACAGATAATATACTATTGTCTTCAACGATTGGTAGAAATAAAAACTTGATTCCTGGAGAGGTGATCGGTGCAATTATCAATGGGACAGAAGAGTTATTGGCTGATTTGAAAGAACACGGTGTTCATATTCACTCAACTGGTGGTGAAACTGCAGATGTTGGTGACCTGGTAAGAACCATTATTGTTGATTCTACTGTAACAGCTAGAATGAAACGTTCAGACGTTATCAATAATGCTGATATCAAAGGTGGAGATGTAATTGTAGGATTGTCTTCATGTGGACAAGCTAGCTACGAAAAGGAATACAATGGTGGTATGGGGTCTAATGGTTTGACTTCTGCTCGTCATGATGTATTTGCTCATTATATTGCAGAAAAATATCCGGAGAGTTTTGATCCTTCGGTACCAAAAGAATTGGTGTATTCAGGGACTAAGAAATTAACGGATATAGTTGATGGAGTGCCATTGGATGCAGGGAAATTGGTATTATCACCAACTAGAACATATGCTCCAGTAATTAAGGAAATCCTTAAACAACTAGGAGATAAAGTGAATGGAATGGTTCACTGTAGTGGAGGAGCTCAAACTAAAGTGTTACACTTTGTTGAAAATCTTCACGTTATAAAGAATAACTTATTTCCAACACCAGCTTTATTTAAGCTAATACAGGGTGAGTCTGGTACAGATTGGAAAGAGATGTACAAAGTGTTCAATATGGGACATAGAATGGAAGTTTATTTACCAGAGGAACATGCACAACAGATTATCGAAATTTCTCAAAGTTTCGGAATCGATGCTCAAATTGTTGGACATTGTGAATCACATGAAGGTAACAAACTGACAATTGAGAGTGAACACGGTACATTCATCTATTAAGGAGAATTATGTTAGATAAATTAGAAGCAATACATAGACGTTTTCTAGATGTTTCAGATTTGATCATCGAGCCAGATGTAATATCTGATATGAAGCGTTATGTAAAACTAAATAAGGAGTACAAAGACCTTTCAGTGATTGAGAAGGCGTATCAGGAATACAAGACTGTGGTAGAAAATATCGCAGAGTCTAAAAATATTCTTTCGAACGATTCTGATCCGGAAATGCGTGAGATGGCCAAGATGGAATTGGACGATGCGGTTCCCCGTAAGGCAGAGATGGAAGAAGAGATCAAATGGCTGTTGATTCCTAAAGATCCTGAAGATGCTAAAAATGCTCAAGTGGAATTACGTGCCGGTACAGGTGGTGATGAAGCGAGTATATTTGCAGGAGATTTGTTCCGTATGTATACAAAATACTGTGAAGGTAGAGGTTGGAGAGTTGATGTAGTCGACTTTCAGGATGGGACTTCTGGTGGGTTCAAGGAGATTATATTCAATGTGGTTGGGCCTAATGTGTATGGTATTTTGAAGTATGAATCTGGTGTACACCGTGTACAACGTGTTCCTCAGACCGAAACACAAGGTAGAGTGCACACTTCTGCAGCAACGGTAATCGTACTTCCAGAAGCGGAAGAGTTTGACGTAGAGGTTAAAGAATCGGACTTGAGAGTGGATAGTTTCTGTTCATCAGGGCCTGGAGGACAATCGGTAAATACGACCTATTCGGCGATCCGATTGACACACAAACCTACTGGGATCGTTGCGCAATGTCAGGATCAAAAATCGAAGATGAAAAACTACGATAAGGCCTTGAAAGTATTGAGGACTCGTATCTATGAAATGGAGTTGAACAAACGTCTGGAAGAAGAGGCTGCAAAACGTAAGTCTTTGGTTTCTTCGGGTGATAGATCAGCAAAGATTCGTACCTATAATTATCCACAGGGAAGGCTAACAGATCATAGAATTGGTCTTACCATGTACAACCTTGGAGATGTGATGAATGGTGATATTCAAAAAGTAATCGATGAATTGACGATTGCTGAGAATGCTGAGAGATTAAAAGCTGGAGAAGAATAATATGGAACGTCAAGAATTGGTAGATCAGATTAGAGAAAAGCAATCTTTTCTTTGTGTTGGTTTGGATACAGATATCCAAAAAATTCCAGCTCACTTATTGGAATTGGATGATCCAATCTTTGAATTCAACAAACGTATTATTGATGCAACTAAGGACTACTGTGTAGCCTATAAGCCAAACATTGCTTTCTATGAAAGTCTAGGAGCTAAGGGCTGGGAATCTTTGGAGAAAACATTGGATTATATCCCTGATTCTATCTTTACTATTGCAGATGCAAAACGTGGGGATATTGGGAATACATCTAGAATGTATGCAAGAACTTTTTTCGAGCAAATTCCATTTGATTCAGTAACGATTGCTCCATATATGGGGAAAGATTCTGTAGAGCCTTTCTTGGAGTATGAAGGTAAGTGGGTAATCATGCTTGCCCTTACGTCAAATGAAGGAGGAAAAGACTTTCAAACTTCTCGTTTAGCCAATGGTGAGCAAGTTTATCAAAAAGTTTTACGCAGATCTTTGGAATGGCAAAATTCTGAGCGATTGATGTATGTAGTAGGTGCTACTAGAGCAGAAGCACTAGGAGAGATCAGACAGATCGTGCCAGATCATTTCTTATTGGTGCCTGGAGTAGGTGCCCAAGGAGGAAGTTTGGCCGAAGTTGCTAAATACGGAATGAATGCAGATTGTGGTCTTTTAGTGAATTCTTCAAGAGGAATCATTTATGCCTCTCAAGAGAAAGATTTTGCTGAAGTAGCAGGTGAAAAAGCCAGAGAATTACAACAAGAAATGGCTGTGCTTCTTGAAAAGTATATGTAAGATATAAATGAATAAAAAAAAAGCGGAATCGTAAGATTCCGCTTTTTTTTGTTCTATAGTTTATTTATATCGCTTATGTAATTCATGATCCTTCAATACGCGGAAACCAAATAATCCATTTTCGAAATGATAGGTTATTCGATTGTGATATCTCGCAGGATTTGCATCAATAAAAGTACGGATTTGAGGGAATTCGGCATAATGATCTTGTTCCAGTAAAATTAAATTTTGGAATTCTGAACCATGATTGTGGAAATAATAAGTCTCTGTTTGGTGATCAGAGCTAAAGGTATAATTGGCCCAAAATGGAAAATTAAATAATAAAGGAGCAACTCCAAAAATGATCAATTGTTTACTCGTCTTGTACCAATTTTTTTTTAAGTATTGATTGATAGTAAAAAAGGTTCCCTGTGCTAAAATCATCATCCATAAAAAATACCACGGGGGAATAAGGGTGTTTATTGTGCAGTAGAAAAACAGCACTATATTCAAAACCCCTAAGGCCATTTTTTGAAAATAATAACTCCTTACAATTATACCTATTGCCTCCTTGTACTCTTCAATATCTTTGATGATCAGGGAAGTTATTAAGGCTTTCCATTTCGAGTAGGTCAGGATAAAAAGAAATACTGCGAAAAGTAAACCATACCATCTCCCCATAATGATAATGGTACCCATAAAGGTCATGATAATCACTAAGCCTATAAAGTTTAATATGAGATCTAATATCAAACCTAGCGCCTCAGTTTTCTTATAATAAGCCGAGTTCATATACTGCTCTCGCTTCATCTTCGCATAACGTCTTGCCTTTGCTCTAGCTCGCTCTTTTTGTTCCTTTTCCCAATCTTGCTGGTAACTTTCTTCGTTCGAGTAGGTTCTTTGTTTATAAATGAAAGTATTGCCAGCCCCCTTATTGGATAAGTATTCGTAGGCTTCATTCAATAGAATGAATTCCTCGTTTGCTGTTGGGCTGGTATTGATATCTGGGTGTAACTCTTTGGCTCTTCTTCTATAAGCCTTTTTAAGCGCATCTTTTGTTGTATAACTTTTTATGCCGAGTATATCGAAATATTTTTGAATCATTTGCGAGTATATGTAGGATGAAGTTAAGCATTCTCCTACTCATGGCTCTAATATTGCGGGCTTTTTAGTATTGAATTTGAATGATCTAGCAGGATAAAATGGTGTCGGGATTAGTATTGAAAAGTGTTTGTTTACTGATTAATAAGTTATAATTTTCAGTAGCGTTACAATTTAGATTTTAAATAATGGGGCATCATCACGGAAGTAAAAATATAAAATTAGCCTTTTTCTTAAATTTAGGATTTACTATTCTCGAGATCGTGGGAGGGCTGTATGTGAATAGTATTGCCATTATTTCAGATGCTGTACATGATTTAGGAGATAGCCTGTCCTTGGGGACCGCCTGGTATTTGCAAGAAAAATCTTCAAAGGAACCAACAAGTACTTTTACCTATGGATATAGAAGGCTTTCATTATTAGGGGCATTGATTAATAGTATCGTATTAATAGTGGGTTCTATTTATGTTATTTATGAGGCTGTTGGACGGATTTTGGAACCAGAGCATTCAGATGCTCAAGGGATGATTGTATTTGCCCTTATTGGCGTTGTCGTCAATGGTTATACCGCCTGGAAAATGACAACAGGTAAGTCTTTGAACGAAAAGGTAATTTCCTGGCATTTATTGGAAGATGTATTGGGCTGGTTGGGGATATTGATCGTTGGAATTATTCTTTACTTTAAGGATATTCATTATTTGGATCCTGCCCTTTCTTTATTCATCACAGCTTATGTATTGTGGAATGTTGTTAAGAGGTTGAAGGAAACCTTTTATGTATTTCTACAAAGCACTCCTAGTGATATAGATAAAGGTCATATTGAGGAGGAACTTTTAAGCATAGAATTGATTACATCTATTCATCATACCCATATTTGGTCATTAGACGGGGAACATCATGTTTTTTCTACACATGTAAAGCTATCTGGATTTGAGGATGTACAAGAGTTGTATGCCGTGAAAATTAAAATCAAGGAGATATTAGAGCCATATAATTTTGAACATTATACGGTAGAAACAGAGTTGGAAGGAGAGGATTGTAAAATGGATTTGGATTAAAATAGTCGTTTTTCCAAGAACCGTATTTACACATCTGTGTAATTAACCTTAACTCTTTTTCAATATCAGTAGGTCTTTATTATCTACCAGGATATTGAACTTCCCTGAGTTTTTCACCCTTTCTAATTCTTTTTTATAGCCTTCACCACTGAATGGAAATGGCTTTATTGTTTCTTTAAACAATACAATATACTTTGCATCCTTGACAATTGGAAAATGATAAATCTTATCACTATTGGCTAAGTGAGATGCTAGACAGGAAGAGGTCGAAATAATATCATCATTATCAATTATTCTTAAGGCTTCCCGTACCTCTTTTATGTCGACTATAGCAGCGTAATGATCTCTGCTGTAAAATTGGGTATTTATAGAGTCGTACCATTTAGAGTATCTAAATTTCATGGTAATAAGAGTACTACCAATAGAAACAGCTATCAAGCCAAGAATTATAGGTGTTTGATGTTTTTTTAATTTTGTTATGAATGCTATTAATGCAAGACTTATAATTGGAACAAATTCAATTGAATATTGACCATTTATTCCCCAAAAAACAGGATTATTTGCAAGAAATTTTTGAGCAAAAATGGGAATCAACATCACTAAGAAAGCTGGTCTAAAGAATAATGCGAAACCTCCTGCCATAAACATCATAACATAGGTTTCAATCTTTATATAATTGTAAGCAGTATCATTTACCGTATTGGTAAACAGAATATCATAGAATCGCCAAGGTTCTGTTAATAAGGTAATAATTATTTCCCCAAGTGAATCTCCAAGGTATTTGTATCGTATAAGTTGTAAATTATTCTCAGCCCCTTGTAAATAAGGCATAATAAAACCGATTAAAATAATTCCATAGATCAGGCTAGTAGCTAGGAGTGGTATTTCAAATTTTAAAAAAGATCTCCTATAGCTTTTATAGTTTTTTATCATTAATCCAATAAGGATAAAAGATAACCATAGCGCTTCAACTTCCTTGGAAAATAAGATAAGAAGAAAATAAAGACAGGAATAGGGGAAATTACGTTTCTCTACATGATACACAAACCAAGGTACCAACATAGCACCTATTACATTGTTGTGGAAGTCAAATGATAAGGCAGAGTATATGCCCCAAATGCTAAAGAAGTGAATAAGGATAAACAGTGGGAGCCTGCGTTGATTAGGGAAATTATGAATAGCATATTTGTAAATTCCCAAGCCTCCGAAGAGTATGGCGAAAATCTGAATTAACAGTAGGGTATATGAACCAAATATATAATAGAACGGGGCATACAATAGTGTGATTAACGAAAAATGAGTGGCAAAAAAAGACATTTCGATACCGCTAGGGTCCAAAGTGTATATTGGCATTTTGAATTGAGATAATGAATAAACCGCATGATTAAACATTCCCAGATCTAAAGCAAACGTCCTAAAATTATAATGGTTTACTAAAGAAATAGAACAGAATATAAGTGCGAAAAATATAAAGACCAATAATACTTTATTCGACAACAATTTTTTCATTCCTGATATATGTATTGAGTACGGTTACGAAAATATGCATTATCCTCGGAGTTTTTATTGTTCAAATTGGAATATTGAAGAAAAATATAACAAGAAGACCTTCTTGAATTATATATTAAAGTTGGAAAGGATTAGAACAAAAAAGAACTTGCTATAAGTTTTGTTAGCTTGAAATTCTTTGTAGTTTGTTCGTGTAAGATTGTAGAAGGAGATATTCGGCTGTTTAAATGAAAATAATAAGGGATGGATAGCTACCTATTAATTTTATAAATTGTTAGCTGGAAATAATACAAATATGAGAAATCGGATAAGGCATATTTTTACAATTTTATTAATGTTACCCTTAGCACTCATGGCAGAAGGTGATAAAGTTATGGGGGGTGTTTTTTACGAACTTATTCTTCCCGGTCTGGTTACAGCAGTGTTGTGTGTGCTAACGGGTGTTTTAACTATTATAGTTGGTGTTTATAATTCCTATAAACTCAATATGATTTCAATTATATCTTCTATTCTCGTCATGATTGGTGTAATTTATCTTATGGTTATTATAGGTATGGGAGATCCTCTAGGGTTTATTATTCCTCCGATGTTAATACTTTCTCTGATTTTTCTTTTTCTAAATATTAGATTTATTAGACGAAAAAAAAATAGGTCATAAGGGGACGCTTGCCCAGAGTCATTTGGTAAAGTAATCTGAGTAATCAATTGATTTACTTGAACCTTATGCCTGGAGATAATGAAAACTACCTTTATTTTCAAAGCCAAACTAATAGCTATAAGTTGGTCTGTTTACATCCAGCCAAGTTCACGCAAAGCCCACGACGCATTCCATATTTTTGTCATGCTCACAACTTTTCCTGCATCATTCATTTTTAAAACATATACATAGTGCGTATTTGTCGTTTTATTGGTGGGAGCTATAGGACCACCATCTCCAGTATGTGTTCCAGTAAAGGTGGCAAAAAAGATGGCTGATTTATTGGCTTCATCATAAGCAGAAACATGTAGATCATATTTGTTTCCAGGAGTAGTAATTGTACCAAAACCATACAACCAGTCAACATAGCCTTTTACTGTTTTGATTTCTGTTAAAGGTTCAGATTGGGCAGAAAATATAGCGTTTTCTGATACATACTCTTTACAAGCATCCCATCCCTTAAGTGATTCACAGTTGTGAAAAAACTTTTCTGCGATTTCATATAAATTCATAATTTTATTTTTTTTGAGGTGTTTTTGAAGTTAGTCAAAATTCAGTAGGATTCAAAGTGAATAACTCTCATTATCAGTTGTTTGTGGTGTTTGTTTTTAAGTGTTGTGGTAAGTGGATTAAGTAAGAAATGGACTCCACAACAGGTTTCGTTTTTTTTGTGTCCAATATTTCTTTGTCAAAGCCTGCCTAAATCGTATTTATTCGAAGGGTAGAAATGTGTTAAATATAGTGCGAATAGTGTATCTCAAATAATAAGAAAGCGTCTGAAAAGGCGGGGATAAAAAAGACAGTTACCCTCATATGTTGAGGCATAGTTTCGCTACTCATTTACTAAAACCTGGTACTGATATGCGTTATATTCAAGTGCTATTAGGGTATAATAGTTCCCGAACGACAGAAATATACACGAGAGTTGCAATTAAAATATTAGAATTATTAAAAGTCTTAATGAATCCTTAGATTTGGAATAGAATACATGGGGATAAATAATTTATTATTTATCCCCATGTTGGCAACAATTTATCAAAACCGTATAAGAAAATAGAAAAACAAATTATAAAAACAGAAAATGAAAAAAATAACAAAAAGAAAAGCGTCGGTTCTAATATTTATTGGAATGTTTGTAATAGCAGCTTCACAAGTTTTTTCTCATTATTTAGAATTAGCTGATTTGACAAGAGGTTCATTGGTGGGAGTCGGAATCGGACTATTACTTACCTCAATAATTTTTGGAAATTTTAAGACTGCTCAATAAGAATCTGTGGCGAAAAACACGCAGAAATTCGACATGAAAAGGATAAAAAGAATTGCGGAATTTTATCGTCTACGAATTACCCCCGCTCAGAGGGACTCTGAGTAAGCATATATAAAAGCCTAAATCAAAAACGAAACCCACATCAGGTTTCGTTTTTTTTGTGTCCAATATTTCTTTGTCAAAGCTTGCCTAAATCCCTACCTTCAGTACTTAATAGAATATTTATGTTAGTTAAAATAAATGGATGTGCACTGATTGGCATAGAGGCCTTTCCAGTGAAAATTGAGGTGACTTCAGATAAAGGTTCCAAGTTTTTTTTAGTGGGATTGCCAGATAATGCAGTCAAGGAAAGTCAACAACGGATAGAGGCGGCCTTTAAGAACTTAGGTTATCGATGGCCGGGTTGGAAGATCATCGTGAATATGGCACCAGCGGATATTCGGAAGGAGGGATCTGCTTATGATGCTGTATTGGCTATAGGTATTTTGATGTGCTCTGGTCAAGTAAATCTTACAGGAGTAGAAGATTATATCATCATGGGAGAATTATCCTTAGATGGATCTTTACAGAAAATTAAAGGAGCCTTGCCCATGGCTCTGATGGCAAAGGAATTGGGATTGAAAGGAATCATTTTACCTGAAGAAAATGCTATGGAAGCTTCCTTTGTTGAAGGTATAGCAGTATATGGCGCGAAAGATCTAATGGATATCATTCGCTTTTTTGCCGGTAAACCGGAAGCCTTACAACAATTTAAATCCAATTGGGAAGAGCTCAGTAATTTAGAAGATCAGTCTTATCTAGTGGGTTTTGAAGATGTAAAAGGGCAGATGAACATTAAACGAGGTTTGGAGATTGCTGCTGCAGGAGGACATAACGTACTGCTTATAGGGCCGCCAGGAGCTGGTAAAACAATGTTGGCGCGAAGCTTTCCTACCATTTTACCTCCCATGACCTTAGAAGAGTCTCTAGAGACCACCAAGATTCATTCAGTGGTGGGAAATTCCACCCAAAAAAAGGGATTGATAGCGCAGCGTCCATTCCGAGCGCCTCATCATACAATTTCGGATGTGGCCCTGGTTGGTGGAGGAACTTATCCTCAGCCGGGGGAAATATCCTTGGCACACAATGGGGTATTATTCTTAGATGAATTAACGGAATTCAGAAAGTCAGTTTTAGAGGTTATGCGTCAACCTATGGAAGATAGAAAGGTTGCACTTTCCAGAGCGAAACTATCTGTTGAGTATCCGTCGAGTTTTACCTTGGTTGCTTCCATGAATCCCTGTCCTTGTGGTTTTTTCAATCACCCTACAAAGGAATGTCAATGCGGGATTGGATTGGTACAGGGCTATTTGGGTAAGATATCCGGGCCATTATTGGATCGAATAGATTTACATATTGA
>MAAC01009759.1_pt1 | contig 29518 bp, 22 predicted proteins | sample 1115981 | NCBI WGS metagenome assembly MAAC01 (sample SAMN04961126, study PRJNA320927) | seawater metagenome | isolation source: sample BD02T64 sea water enriched with oil for 64 days | place: USA:Gulf of Mexico | collected 2013-07-27
GAACAGCAGAGCAATCGCTCCGCAAAGCGTCGCGGGATGGAGCAGCCCGGTAGCTCGTCAGGCTCATAACCTGAAGGTCGTAGGTTCAAATCCTACTCCCGCAACCAACTTCAGCGAACAATACCAATAACTTACGCCCCGCAATCGCGGGGCCGTTTGCGTCGGCAATTTGCGCGGTGCTACGCTGGTGCTGCGTTTTGAACGCACTGCGCAAACCAAAAGGGGGGTAGCGTCAGGCGAGCGTTGGTCGCTGGACTTTGTGTCCGACACGTTTGGTGCTTCACGCAAGGTCGCATGCTGGCGGGAATGACGATTGCTGTCGCGAAAACCTGTGCCTGATGGCAGATACAAGCATCTCAGGTGCGAGGAAGGCACGCGAGTTGGATGCGCTTGTGCGGATCTACGGCAAGCCATCCTGCATCGTCAGTGATAACGGCACAGAGTTCACAAGTCGTGCGATGTTGAAATGGGCCCGGAATAACAAAGTTAATTTGCATTATGTCGACCCGGGCAAACCACAGTAAAATGCCTTCAAGGGGAGCTTCCATGGCAGTTTGCGAGACGAGCCGCTGAATGAGGAGATATTTGGCACGTTAGATGATGCCTGTCAAAAGCTGGCCCTCTGGCGATACGATCACAATAATGTCCGACCACACCTCATCGCTGGGAAACCAAACACCCGCTGAAGCGCCCTCTCATGGTTTGCTGTGCAAACCACTACCGGTAGTGATCGAGCGCTTGAGCAATTTGGGGGTTCCGCGCACGACGCGCTTGCCCAAACTGACGACGAAGAATTTGAAATCCAAACCCGCAAACTCTCGTTATGAATGACGGAGCCTTGCCAAAAGGTGCGGGCGTCCAGAGCATCTGCCGTGGATTGCGATGCGTGTGGGTGCTCAACGCGGTGTTCCCTTTGAGGGACACCCGTTTGGTGAGGCGGGTCATCAATAGAATCGGGACACGGTAAGCAGCGGGGTAAAGTGGTGCGCGCTTGACCTCGGCGCGCAGAACTTTCTATGGTAAGTTTAATCTTGTCGCGCGGTAAATTAACCAGCCGTCCATCGCGCGACTTTGCGGGGTGTGACGATGCGCGAGCGAAAAATCAGGAATATGGAAGAGTTTGCCGCCAAGAGTGGCGTCTCGCGCCCCACGGTGTCGAAGTATTTTAACGACCCCAGCAGCGTGCGGGCATCGACCCGTGAACGAATCGAAGCGGCGTTGGAACGTTATGATTTCCGCCCCAATCTCTACGCGGTCAATCAAAACCGGCGACTGACGAAAAATATTGGCATCGTTGTGCCCAATTTGGCCGATCCGTTTTTCTCTGAATTGGCACGCAATATTGAACGCCGCTGCATTGATGCGGGGTTTTCCCCTACGACGTTCAGCTCCCACGGGAGCCGCGAACACGAGATCGAGATCATGGACACATTGCGGTCGATCCGGCCCGCAGGCGTTCTGCTCGCCCCGCTCGGGCGGAGTTCGGATCGCGGAACGTTGGAAGCCTTTTGCAAGGATGTGCCAACGGTCCTCTTTGACAGCAACATCGAAGGCATTGGCGCGGCGTTTATTGGCTCTGATCCGTTCCAATCCATCCCTTTGATGGTCGACTATCTGTGTCGGACCGGTGCGCCGCCCTGCTTTTTCGAAATGCCGCCGGTGAACCCGAATGCGAACAAACGCCGGGATGCCTATCTGCGGGCGATGCAACGTTTGGGGCATACGCCGCATGTCGTGCGGGTCGAGGGCCACGGTTGGGATTTTGAAGACATCGGGTACCGCGAGGGGCTGCGGGTCATTGCCGAGGGCGGCTTGCCCAGCCAAACCGTGTTATGCAGCAATGACCGTTTGGCGATCGGTCTTCTGGCGGCCGCCTATGAGAGCGGCATCCGCGTTGGCATCACCGAGGAGTGCACAATGCGTATCGCGGGCCATGATGATCATCCCTTTGCGCGATTCACCGGGCCGTCGCTGACCACGGTGGCGCAGGACTACAAAGCCATCTCCGAGCGCAGCGTCGAGACGGTTTTGAAACTGGTTGAAGGCGGCAGCATTGATGATTCGGCGCGGGACATTTTGTTTGACGGGCACTTGGTGATGCGCGCATCCGCTTGAAACCCTATTGAATTTTACGCGCGTAAAAAAATAATTGACGTCGCGTATTGTTCATCTCTAAGCTGCTCCTCAGCATTTGATGCACTTAGGGAGGACTAAGGATGATTTTGAGAACGCTTGGCATGGCGAGCGTTGCGGCACTATGTGCGGCGACCTTCGCCACGGCTGAAACAACGCTCACCATTGCAACCGTGAACAATGGTGACATGATCCGCATGCAGGGTCTGACCGATGATTTTACCGCGAAGCACCCAGATATCAAATTGGAATGGGTCACGCTGGAAGAAAACGTTCTGCGCCAACGGGTCACGCAAGACATTGCCGCCAAGGGTGGTCAGTTCGACGTCATGACCATCGGCACCTATGAGGTTCCGATTTGGGGCGCGCAAAACTGGCTGGTCTCTCTCAATGATCTTCCGGCGCAATGGGATGTCGACGATATTCTGCCCGCGATCCGTGGTGGTTTGACCATCGATGGCGAACTCTACGCCGCGCCATTCTATGCCGAAAGCTCGATGGTGATGTATCGCAAGGACCTGATGGAAGCTGCTGGTATGGAAATGCCCGAGGCACCCACATGGGGCGACATTGAAAACGCCGCTGCTGCGATGACCGACAAGGACAATGGTGTTTATGGCATCTGTCTGCGGGGCAAAGCCGGTTGGGGCGAGAACATGGCCTTCCTGACCGCGATGTCCAATTCCTTTGGTGCGCGTTGGTTCGATGAAAACTGGACCGCGCAATTTGATACACCGGAATGGAAAACCACGCTGAGCACCTACATCAACCTGATGACCAAATACGGTCCTCCGGGTGCGTCGACCAATGGTTTCAACGAGAACCTTTCGTTGTTCCAACAAGGCAAGTGCGGCATGTGGATCGACGCCACCGTTGCGGCCTCCTTCGTGACCAATCCGGACGACAGCACTGTCGCCGATAAAGTCGGTTTTGCCTTGGCGGCGGATGCCGGGTTGGGCAAGCGCGGCAATTGGCTTTGGGCGTGGTCCTTGGCCATCCCCGCCGGATCGGACGCAACCGATGAGGCGAAGAAATTCGTGGCTTGGGCCACCAGCAAGGAATACACCGCGCTGGTTGCGGCGAACCAAGGTTGGGCCAACGTGCCTCCGGGCACGCGCAAGTCTTTGTATGAGAACCCGGAATACGCCAAGGTTCCCTTCGCCGAAATGACGCTCAACTCGATCAATGCGGCCGATCCGAACGCACCGACCGTCAAACCGGTGCCCTATACGGGCGTGCAATTTGTTGCGATCCCCGAATTTGCTGGCATCGCCACGCAGGTGGGACAAGAGTTTTCGGCAGCTCTTGCCGGTCAACAGACCGTGGATCAGGCCCTTGCCAAAGCGCAGGCTCTGACCGTGGATGAGATGGAAGCCGCAGGCTATTGAGTGATCAGGTTTCGGGGGGCGATTTGTCCCCCGAACTGCAACCTTCGTAATTTCAAATCCTGACAGACCAACACAGCCGCCGCCTTTTGCTCGCGAGGAGATATGTCATGGCCACCCAACATTCCCGATCCGCTGCCCGCTTGATGATGGCCCCGGCCGTCATTCTTCTACTGGGCTGGATGTTGGTGCCATTGACGATGACGCTCTATTTCTCGTTCAAGAAATACCTGCCCCTGCGCGGCGGGGATTTGGGATGGGTGGGTTTTGATAATTACACCCGTTTCATCACCTCAAGCGCCTTTTGGCCGTCAATCCAGGCCACATTGATCATCGTCGGATCGGTTTTGGCGATCACCGTGGTATTGGGGGTCTTGCTGGCAATCCTTCTGGATCAACCGATGTGGGGGCAGGGGGTCGTGCGTATTCTGGTGATCGCGCCGTTCTTTGTCATGCCAACGGTATCGGCCTTGGTGTGGAAGAATATGTTTATGGATCCCGTCAATGGTCTGTTTGCACATCTGTGGAACGCCTTTGGATTAACGCCTGTAGAGTGGTTGAGCCAAGCTTCCCTGACCTCGATCGTGATGATCGTCTCGTGGCAATGGTTGCCCTTTGCGACATTGATCTTGTTGACGGCGATCCAATCCCTCGACAGCGAGCAATTGGAGGCGGCCGAAATGGACGGTGCCCCGCCGCTCTACCGCTTTGCTTATATTACCCTGCCGCATTTGGCGCGGGCGATCACCATCGTCGTCTTGATCCAAACGATTTTCCTGCTGTCGATCTTTGCCGAAATTCTTGTCACCACCCAAGGCAGCTTTGGCACCAAAACCCTGACCTATCTGGTCTATCAACGGGTGCTCGAAAGCCAGAATGTCGGGCTTGGCTCGGCCGGCGGGGTTTATGCCGTCATTCTGGCCAATATCATCGCGCTGTTCTTGATGCGTATCGTTGGCAAAAACCTGGACGCGTGAGGAGATCACAACATGAGCCGCACCGTGACCACACAAAGAAAAGCAATCAACACAGCCCTTGCGTGGGGCATCGGGGTGTTGATCTTTTTCCCGATCCTCTGGACCTTTCTAACCAGTTTCAAAACCGAGGCGACCGCGATTGCCGATCCGCCAGTGTTCTTGTTCTTTGATTGGACCTTAGAGAATTATTCCGTTGTCACAGAACGGTCCGATTATGCCCGTTTCTTGTGGAATTCGATTTTCATCGCCGGTGGGTCCACCATTTTGGGGATCATTGTTGCGGTGCCAGCCGCGTGGTCGATGGCTTTTGTGCCCTCGCATCGCACCAAAGATATCCTGCTTTGGATGCTCTCAACCAAAATGCTGCCTGCCGTGGGCGTTCTTTACCCGATCTATCTGCTGTTCATCAAAATGGGCCTTTTGGATAGCCGCCTTGGCCTGACCCTCGTGTTGATGTTGATCAATCTGCCGATCATCGTCTGGATGCTCTACACCTACTTTCGCGAAATCCCCGGCGAGATATTGGAAGCGGCACGCATGGATGGGGCGACGTTGCGTTCGGAAATTATCTATGTGCTGACACCGATGGCGGTGCCCGGAATTGCCTCGACCTTGCTGCTCAATTTCATTCTGGCATGGAACGAAGCCTTCTGGACGCTCAACCTCACGGCTGCCAAAGCGGCACCATTGACGGCCTTCATCGCCAGCTACTCAAGTCCCGAGGGATTGTTTTACGCGAAACTCTCGGCGGCCTCGACGATGGCCATTGCGCCGATCCTGATCCTCGGCTGGTTCAGCCAGAAACAGCTTGTCCGTGGCCTCACCTTTGGCGCGGTTAAATAAGGAACATTCCATGGGACAAATCACACTTGAAAAAGTCACCAAGAAATTCGGCAATGTGGAGGTGATCCCGCCGCTTGACCTGACAATTCATGACGGCGAATTTACGGTATTTGTCGGACCGTCGGGATGTGGGAAATCCACCCTGTTGCGGTTGATTGCCGGATTGGAGGATATGACAGCGGGCACGCTGCGCATTGATGGCCAAGACGCCACCGCGATCCCGCCCGCCAAACGCGGCTTGGCAATGGTATTCCAATCCTACGCGCTTTATCCGCATATGAGCGTGCGCAAAAACATCGCCTTTCCGATGCGTATGGCGGGGGTGGATCAAGCCACACAAAACGCCAAAATCGACGCGGCGGCCAAGGCGTTGAACCTGACCGACTATCTTGACCGCCGTCCGGGGCAATTGTCCGGCGGACAGCGCCAACGGGTCGCCATCGGCCGTGCGATCGTGCGCGAACCTTCGGCGTTTTTGTTTGATGAACCCTTGTCGAACCTCGACGCCGCTTTGCGCGTTGGCATGCGGCTTGAGATTTCCGAGCTTCATAAAAAGCTGGCGACGACGATGGTTTATGTTACCCACGATCAGGTCGAAGCCATGACCATGGCCGATAAAATCGTCGTGCTGCGCGCCGGTCACATCGAACAGGTCGGCAGCCCGCTAGAGCTATATCATACCCCGCGCAACACCTTTGTTGCCGGCTTCATCGGGTCGCCAAAAATGAACCTGATTGACGGGGCCGAGGCAGAAAAACACGACGCCCATACCATCGGCATTCGCCCCGAACATATCGACGTGGATGCGCAAGGCGGTCCGTGGCAGGGCAAGGTCGGCGTTGCAGAACATCTGGGGTCGGACACGTTTTTCCATATCCACGAGACGGGATTGGCCGAAACCATAACCGTCCGCGCCCCCGGCGAGGTCAGCTTCGATCACGGCGACACCGTTTTCCTGACCCCGCGCGACGACAAAATCCATCGTTTTAATGCGCAGGGATTGCGGTTCTCATGACCGGGTCCGGCCAAGGCATCGGAACGTTCAGCACCCGCCCAAATGCACAGGGCGCCGCCTTGCGCCAACCGGCCGTCTCAATCAAACCGGATCGATAACATCGCGCCGTTGCGGCACAAAACCTACAATGTGGATGACACAAATGAACGCGCCAATTCTTCTGTCCAATGCAAGCCTCGGGCAATTGGGCCCCGCCCTGCGCGTGCCGCAGTATGATCGCAGTGCCCTGCGTGCGGGGATCGTGCATATCGGTTTGGGCAATTTTCACCGCGCCCATCAGGCATGGTATCTGCACCGGCTGTTCGACGCAGGCCTCAACCACGATTGGGCGATCATCGGCGCAGGCGTGCGTGCTAGCGACGCGGCGCAACGCGAGAAGCTCTTGGCCCAAGATTGCCTGACGACGTTGATTGAATTGGACCCGGCGGGAAAATCTGCGGAGATCTGCGGATCGATGATTGATTTTCTGCCTGTCGAAGAGGGCAACGGTCCGTTGATTGCCAAGATGGCCGACCCTGCCATTCGTATCGTTTCATTGACCGTGACCGAGGGCGGATATTTCATTGATCCGGCGACTGGCGGCTTTAATGCAGGCGATCCCGATATCGTATATGACGCCGCCCACCCTGCCGCGCCGCGCACCGCTTTTGGTGCCATCATTGCCGCGCTAAAACTGCGCCGCGATGCGGGGGCGGGACCGTTCACCTGCATGAGTTGTGACAACCTGCAGGGCAATGGCGCGGTGATGCGCCAAACGGTGATTTCGCTGGCGCGGCTCTCCGATGCGGATTTGGCCGATTGGATTGACGCCCATTGCTGCTTTCCCAATTCCATGGTCGATTGCATCGTGCCCGCCACCGGTCCCAAAGAGATCGCCATGGCCGAAGGGTTCGGGCTGCGCGATGCGGCGCCGGTGACCCATGAGAACTATCGCCAATGGGTGATCGAGGATGCGTTTTGCGCCGGTCGGCCCGATTGGGACAAGGTCGGCGCGACATTTTCGCCGCGGGTGCAGGATTTTGAAGCCATGAAAATCCGTATTCTCAATGGCGGGCATCAAATCATCGCGGTTCCGGCACAGATTTTGGGGATCGACACCGTTGCCGGTGCTATGGCTCATGCGGGCATACGCGCGCTCTTGCATAAGGTTGTGACCGAAGAGGTTGCCCCGCATGTCGATGCCGTTCCGGACATGACGCCGGTGGCGTATCTTGACCTGATCGACCGCCGGTTTTCCAATCCCGAGATTTCGGACACCACCCGCCGCGTTGCCTTTGACGGATCAAGTCGGCATCCGGGGTTCATCGTGCCGTCGATCCGGGATGGTTTGGCCGCAGGCCTGCCGGTGGACGGCCTTGCTCTGGTTGCGGCATCTTGGGCCCGATACTGCACCGGTACCCGCGAGGATGGCAGCCGCATCGCGCCCAATGACCCCCATTGGTCAGAGTTGAATATATGCGCGAAAACTGCGGAGACTGCGCCTCTCAAATGGCTTGGAATGTCCCGCTATTATGGCGATTTGGGCGAGGAAAAAGCTTTTGCGGATGCGTTCTGCGACTGGCGGCTCCAAATTCACGCGGAAGGTATTGAGGCGGCGATTGCTGCATATTTGAGCCGCTGATTCTGCGGATCGCATGATTGGGGCGCTCCAAAATAAAACGCCCCGCAGTGCGCATTCGCTCTGCGGGGCGTGTTGTGTGTTTGGCCGCGTGGGTTAGGTGTTCGCACGCTCCGAGCGCAGGCCTTTGTAGATGGCAAAGCACATAATCAGCAAAACCACGGTAAAGGGCAGGCCGGTTGAAATCACCATGGATTGCAGCGATTTCAGGCCTCCGGCAGAGAGCAGCAACACAATCGCCACGGCGCCTTCGAAGATGCACCAAAATACCCGCTGCGGCACCGGTGCGTCGACCTTGCCGCCCGCCGTGATCGTATCAATGACCAAAGATCCCGAATCCGACGAGGTCACAAAAAACACGATGACCAGAACGATCCCGATGAGGGATGTGATCCCCGCCAAGGGCAAAGCCTTGAGCATGGCGAACAGTTGGCGCGGCAATTCGGCTTGCTGCGCGGCGGTGTAGCCATCCTGGACAACCTGCTGGATCGCGACGCCGCCAAAAACACTCATCCAGAGCACGCAAACAAGGCTGGGAATCAACAGAACGCAGATCACAAATTCGCGCACGGTGCGGCCCCGGCTGACGCGGGCAATGAACATGCCGACGAAGGGCGACCAGCTGATCCACCAGGCCCAGTAAAACGAGGTCCAGCCTTGGCTGAAGTTCACATCCTCGCGGGCGATCGGGTTGGACAGCGCCGGAAGGTATTCGATATAGGCAACCAGCGACGAGGCAAAGCCGCTGAGGATTGCCACTGTCGGCCCGACGATGAGGACGAAGGCCAAAAGTAAAAACGCCAGCCCCATGTTCAATTCTGACAGGATCTTCACGCCACCATCAAGCCCGCGCAGAACCGAGATCGTTGCAACCGCCGTGATGCCGGAGATCAACAGCACCTGTCCCGTAGGGCCGATCGGCAGGCCGAACAATTCGTTCAAACCCGCATTGGCCTGTGTCGCGCCAAAGCCAAGCGATGTGGCAAGGCCAAAGAGCGTGGCAAACACCGCGAGCGTGTCGATAACATGGCCGGGCCAACCCCAGACGCGTTCGCCCAAAATCGGATAAAAAGCCGAGCGGATCGTTAGCGGCAAGCCTTTGTTGTAGCTGAACAAAGCCAAAGCCAGCCCGACAACGGCATAGATGGCCCAAGGGTGTAAGCCCCAATGGAAAATCGTTGCGGCCATGCCAAGACGGATTGCCTCGGCTTGGTCGCCGGCGGCGGCGCCCAACGGGGCCCAGTCGCTACGCAGGCCGTCTTCGCCAACGGCGGTTCCGCCCAATGACGTCGAGAAATGCGACAGCGGTTCGGACACGCCGTAGAACATCAATCCGATGCCCATACCCGCCGCGAACAACATCGAAAACCAACCCAAGTAATTGTAATCGGGTGTTGCCTCTGCGCCGCCCAACCGGACCTTGCCCAGAGGGGTGACGATCAACATCAGGCAAAACAGCACAAAGATATTCGCCGATGTCAAAAAGAACCAATCAAAGCCTTTTGTCACAGACGAAAACAGCCAGCTGAACACGCCGCCTGCTTGATCGGGTAATGCCAGTGTATAGAATACAAAGGCGACGATGCTCAGCCCCGAAATCGCGAAAACCGGATTGTGAATATCAAAACCAAAAGGGCCGACTGCGCCCTCATGGTTGTCTTGGCCGATGGTGTAATCGGTCTCGATTACATCCGCCGCGCCGTCCGGAGATGGAATCCCCGGTGTCGACACATCTGTCATCAGATGTCCTCCTTATTGTCCGCACATTTTTTCACCTTAGGCTATTGGGAGCAAAACGGCCACCGTCCGGCTGAAATCAGAAAATACAGCGGCCCTTTGGCCAAACGCATCGTGGCCAAGCGCATTTTTGAAAGACTTGGTGACGGATGTGGATTCGATGTGGGCCCGATGTTGTTCGAGCCGGCCAAAGAATGCGCCTACCATTGCACCAGAAGCAAAGTACCCTCATGCTGACGGGTCAGGGGGTGGTATATTCGAGAGGCCAGATCGGCAAAATACCTATATGTCGTTGGACCCGTCATCCGATGGCGCGTTATGTGGCGGCGGCGGCGGATCCAGCCCGAACGCATTGCCTGTGAGTTCTCGAACGTAGCGCTATCGGTTGCGGAACTCAGAACGGGTATTTTCGAGCGTAAGCTTGCCGTCCGCAATTCGACCTTTTGCAAACTCAGCAAGCGGCGGTTCGCCCCCCTCGCGAAAAACTTCACTCCATCAGTCGAAAAAAGGTGAGTTGCGAGTGTTCACAGCCACTTTTTCACCTCCTCAAGTCTGTCCTATTGGCGCTGACACTAGATGGGGTGTTACTACTTACTACATTGTTCTGGGAGATCCGATCCAAGCGGTTTTGAGATTGCGCAATGATGCGATAATATCCCAACACGGTTAGATTTTGGCGGCCCCGGAAGGACTTGAACCCTCAACCTCGGACTTAGAAGGTCCTTGCTCTATCCAGTTGAGCTACGGAGCCGCTGAAAGCAGTCTGTAAAACAGTCCGCGATATTTTACTACTTGCTAAGCGTCTTTATTTCAAAGCGAAATTTACACTTGACCCACCGATTAAGAGACAGACGCTCTATCCAGCTGAGCTAAGGGGCCTGCGGCGCGCGCCGACGTTTAAATGACGGATGCCCAGTGGGCAAGATTATCCCTTTGCTTTATGCGTCAGATGCTTAACCACGACGCATCGGTTTGCTAACGTCTAGGCTATGAAAATTATAACTTTCCCGCCTATGAGGTCACGGCGCTACAAGGCGCCTAGGCGCTGACATCAGACAGCATCAACCGTCGAGCAGTCGTAAGAGTAATGCGCACAGCATCTTGGCAAAAATCGGCCGTTCGCTTCAGTCTTATAGTCAACCTTCTTTGGTGCAGTAAATGCTGTAAAGGAGCGGCATGAAAGCCGACAGGTCCAAGAAAATTGTGAGGGAACAACCCGAGCATTGGCGCAGTATTAATGCAAAGCGGCCCCCTGATTACAGGAGGCCGCTTGCGAGTTGGCTTTGCGTCCGAAGGATCAGCGCACGACAAATTCGGCGTGCAGCGCACCGGCGGCTTTGATGCTTTTGAGGATATCGATCATGTCGCGCGGCGAGACGCCAAGTGCGTTCAAACCCGAGATCACTTCGGAAAGAGAGGTGCCGGGGCGCACTTCGGCCAATCCGATGCCGGGTTCCTCCTGGATTTGCGCATCGGTGCGCGGCACCACAACGGTTTGCCCGTCCGAGAAGGGGTTGGGTTGTACCACGATGGGTTTTTCCTCGATTTTCAAGGTCAGGTTACCTTGGGAGACAGCCACGCGGCTGATCCTGACGTCGGCGCCCATGACGATGGTGCCGGAGGCCTGATCAACGACGACGCGGGCTTTGCGTTCGGGTTCGACAAGGATGTTTTCGACGCGGCCAAGAGCATGGGCCGGTGAAGGCATGCGTGTGGCCGTGATATCAAGCCGCACGGTTCCCGCATCAAGCATCACCGCAACGCCGCGGCCGAAATCGCGGTTGATCGCTTTTTCGATGCGGCCTGCTGTGGTGAAATCCGGCTCGCGCAGGGCCAAGCGCAGAGAATTGAGCGCGGTGAAGTCAAAAGCGATTTCGCGTTCAACCCGTGCGCCCGAGGGGATCACGCCCGCCGTGGGTACCCCTTGAACCACGCCGCCCGCATCGCCTTGTGCCGAGACGCCACCGGCGATGATCGTGCCTTGGGCTACAGCGTAAATCTGCCCATCGGCGGCGTTCAGAGGGGTCATCACCAATGTTCCGCCGAGCAGGCTTTTGGCATCACCGATCGCCGAAACGGTGATGTCGATTTTGCCGCCGGCGCGCGCAAAGGGCGGCAAGGATGCGGTGACCAAAACCGCCGCGACGTTCTTGGGGCGGAATTGTTCGCCGGTGACATTGACGCCGAGCCGTTCGAGAATATTGGACATGATCTCTTCGGTGAAGGGCGCATTGCGCAACCCGTCGCCGGTGCCGTTCAAGCCCACGACAAGACCATATCCGACCAGATCGTTGCCGCGCACACCGTCGAATTCGACCAAATCCTTGATCCGGATCGGGCTGGCGTTGGCGAGCAGCGGTGCCAGAGCGACGGCAACCAAAAAGGCGCCGAGCAGGCGGGTGAGGCTGCGAAACGTGATCATTACATGTAATCCATCAATGACAGGCGCGACATGCGCACCGTGAGCGTGTAGAGCGTTTCAAGCTGGTGTTGTGCATTTTCCAACTTGGTCGCGGTCTCATAGGGGTCGATGCCGATCAATTCGCCCCTGGCATATTCGAGGCTGGATTTTTCCGAGGCCACGCGGACCTTGCTTTCTTCAATCCGCGCTTCGGCATAGCCCAGATCGGAGCGGATCGCGGTCAGCCCCGATTGCGCGGTCAGCAACTCTTCGCCCGACATCCGCAGCAAATCCAATTGTGTGGTGCTGGGATAACCGAGGGTGGTGTCGCTGGCCAAGGCGGCCTTGGCGGTGGATTTGAGCAGGTCCCGAAACCCTTGCGCATCGGCACGCAGATCAAGATTGACACTCTCGCCTTCGCCCAAGAGGAAGGGCGACATGCTTGTGGTCGCACCTTGGTAGGCGGAGGTTTCGAAGCCGCCACCGGGCGTGTCGAAGTAATCGTCCAAAACCGTGTCGATATCGCCCACGGTAACGGCACCTGCCATTGTCAGGGCGCTGCGCAATTCGTCGAGTATTTCGTCGCCACTGATCAGAGGCGATTTGTCCACTTCGACACCGGAAAACAGTGCGCGGCCGGCGACATTGGTGTTCAACGCGCTGACGATGGATTGCAATTGCGTGCGCGCATCGCCCGAGGCGCTGGTGAGCACCGAGGGGATCGATGAACTGGACACCATCACCAGATCCGCAGCCAGATCAGAGGTCTGTTCTTGTACGGTTTCCAAAGATGCCTGCATGGCGCCGGTGAAAATACCTGCTTCGCCGGTTGCAGTCTCATAGCCTTTGAGCAGGGTCATGCCGCGCTCGATCTCGTTGAGATAGCTGTAATTGCCACCAAGGTGTTCGGAGACATCTGCGGTGCGCCCTGACGCCAGTTCTTCGGTCAACTGGGTCAGGTTCTGTTTGATGTCAACGTTCTGGCGGCGCAGCATGAAGTGCGCGGCCATATCGCCTATGGTCATTTGGGACATGGGTTATAGCCTCAACAGGTTTTGCATCAACTCGTCGACCGTTTCGATCATCCGCGCATTGGCGGCATAGGCCTGTTCGATGAGCATCAAGCGTTGCATTTCATAGTCGGAATCGACGCCGTTCTGGAGTTCCATGGTTTTGAGCTCGTTGAACTGCGTGCTGGCGAATGTCATTTGGGTTTCCATGACCTGCCGGTCGAACCCGACAGAGGACAGCAGGCTGGACGCCAGGCCAGAGGAGGAGCGTGCGGCGCTGCCAAAGTCACCGGACGCGGGGGTGCGCAGGGCGCTCATGGTGGTGCTCAAATCTTGCAAGAGGCTGGCATCCCCCAAGGGTCCGGCGGAGACCGCACCCAACCCGTCACGGATACGCCATGAGCCGCCGCCCGCAGTGGCATCCACTGCGGCATTGATTTCCAGCCTCCCTGCGAGGCCAATTTCATCCGCCACCACGAATGCCGCGCCTTGGTCAGTGAACAGGCCGGCGTCGCCGGGCGCGCGGGTGGCATCCAATGCGGGATCCTCGAACCGTTCTACAAGATCACGGGCCACCGCATCGATTTGCGCCTGCGCTCCGGTAGAGATTTCGTCGCGGATTTCAAACAGGGCGGCCAGTTTCCCGCCGGCGATGGGGCCACGCTCATTGTCGGTGCTGACGTCGCGGCCATTGACTTCCAGTCCCGATAGCAAGCCGTTGTCGACCGTCATATGCGGCATGATCACATTTGAGGCGGTGAAGCTGAGCTCGACCGCCGAACTGTCGACCAAAATTGCGCCGCCCGGAGTAAAGAGCGCGACTGCGCCGCGATCCCGGGGGACTTCGCGCACCGGGATAATTTCGGCGATGCTGTCGATGACCGTCTGGCGCAGATCCTCCAGAGAAGCGGTTTCCTTGCCTTGGTGTTGCGCGGCCGAGATCCGCACGTTCAAATCTTGAACCTGTTCCAACGACACATTGAGCCGGTCCACAGTGTCCTTTATTTCGGTGTCGACTTGGCGGCGCATGTCCTGAATGCCATCGGAAATAGTATTGATGGTCTCAGCGACGCTGCTGGCGCGCAGGACGACCTCATCGAGGCGTTCGGTGGATTCGGGGCGCGAGGCGGCAGCGACGAGGCTGCTTTCAAAGACAGCGATGCGCGAGGAGAGCGAATATTCATCTTCCGGGGTCCCAAGCAGCGTTTCCATCCGCGCGAGAAAGTTCGCTGTGGTTTCGGTGTTGCTATATTCTGACGAGGCAAACCGCCGGTCGCTCAACAGGGATTGATTGACATCACGGTTGACGCCGTTGACCTGCACGCCGCCGGCACTGCCGATAACGCTGGAAGATTGCGACAATTCGCGACGGGCATAGCCATCGGTCATGATATTGGACAGGTTGGACGAGACGACCTCGGCGGCGCGAGACGCTGCGGTCAGGCCGGTCAGGGCATTGTTCAAGGCGCCGGAAATGGACATGTCTTGGCCTTTCGGGGTGCGCGAAGCGCAGAAAATTTCGGTAAGTCGGCGCGCGGATCATCCCCGCGCGCCGAAGGTGATTAGTGAATCATCGTTTGATGTTGGTGGTCTCTTGCAACATCTCGTCCACGGTTTGGATGACCTTAGCGTTGGACGAATAGGCGCGCTGTGTCTGGATCATCGCGGTCAATTCACCCGCCACATCGGTGGCCGATTCTTCGCGGGCAAAGGCGACGATATCACCCGTTGGGCCGTCGCCCGCATCCCATAGGAAATAGGATCCGCTTTCGGGAGAAGGCAGGTAGGTTTGATGGTCCAAAGCGACCATGCCGTTCGGATTGGGCAGATCAACCAAGGGCACCTGATAGATCGTGCGGGTGATGCCGGTGTCAAAATAGGCATGCACATAGCCGTTCGCATCGACTTCGACATCGGTCATGTTACCCACCGGCGATCCGTCTTTGCTGATCGAAACCGGGGCGAAGCTGTCGGACAATTGGGTCAGACCGTCCGCATCGCCAAGTTTACCGATATTGATCTCCATCGGGCCGCCGTCGACGTTGACGATGATTGAACCGGTGGCGGAATCATACACACCGCCAGAGGTTGTCGCCACGCTCGCAAGTGTGCCGCCTGCGGTGCGGCTATCTTCAAAGGTCAAAGTGTATTCGCCGATGATGGCCGATCCGGTTGCCGAATCGCGCATGATCATCGTCCATTCGTTCGATGACCCCGTGGCCGGAACGGTGGCGGTGAATTCGATGTTGATGCTTTCGGAGGTGCCAAGGTTGTCAAAGTATTCGACCGACAGCTCCCACGGATCATTTACCGAACCGGCATCGGTATCCGTTGCGGGCAGGTTGAGCCCCAAGGCCATGCTGGTTGTCGGTTCGCCGGAGAATTGGTTCACGTTGATCTGCACGGGCTCCAACCCTTCGGAGGTGTCGCGCGGGAAGGTCGGGATCGACCCATCGGGATTGGCGGGCCACCCCATCAGGACCAAACCGGATTCGGAGCGCAGATAGCCTTCGGCATCGGTGCGGAAGGATCCGGTGGTGGTCAGGAACATTTGCGTTTCGCCATTGGCGACTTCGACTTCGGTCGCCTGCGAAACCGGCAACATACCCCGACCGCGGACCGCCAGATCCGTGGCGTTCGAGGTTGAGACAAGCGCGCCGCGTTCGTCGATCAACCGCTGTGTGGTGGAGCGCACGCCGCCGGCAGAATAGGTGCCGCCGGTCGAAGAAATCACCATCGAGTGGAAATCCGCTTCCATGCGTTTGTAGCCATAGGTGGCCGAATTCGAAATATTGTCTGAGATCGTTGCAAGCCGCGTTGCATTGGCCTGTAGGCCTGCCACACCGGCATTGAGCGAGGAGGAAATAGTCATACGATACGCCTTTCTGCTGTATCAACCCGTTCGTCTGGCATCAGCATTAGGGCGCTTCGCTTAACAGGCGGCTAATAGCTACAATGCAACCTATTTCCGTCCCCGCATGGTGTTGGGTCCGAACTGTCGATTTTTCAACGCGGGACTAAATGAAACTCGTTATTTATCAATGTCTTGTTGGTGCGTTGCGGCTGTTCCGGCGGGCCGGATTCCGCGCGACCTCAGGTCGGGGCCACGTGCCGGCAATTTGATTCGTGCGGCACGGACCGTTCTTATCGCGCGGCAAGAGCGCGCCTGAGTTCCTAAATGTTTTGACGCAGCAAGGTGACCTCAAGCCGGTCATTGCGGATCGCCATTGTATTTCCCAGCGCCGGTTCACGATCAGCATGGCCGGTGACACGCTGCACACGTTGGCGGCTCATGCCTTGTTTCTCCATCAGGGCACGCATCATGTCGGCGCGTTTGGTCGAAACTTCCCACACTGGATTTTTGGCCAAGACCACGGGCTGGGACCGCACATGCCCTTCGACGGCCACGGGGTTTTCCACCAAGTTGGTGATTTTCGACAACATGCGCGCGAGGTCTTCCAACAATGCCGTGGGAGAATCGGTTTCGGGGTCAAACAGCGGTGCATTTTCGAGTGAGAACAGTTCGATCACCAAGCCTTCGTCGGTGACGCGGGTGACAATATGTTTGAGCTGTTCCTGCGTCGCCATGCTTTCGCCGCCGCGGCCCATCAAAGCATCTTCCATTGCTTTAAAGCTTGCTTCTTCTGCGGCGCGATTCTCGCCGTCCGCCACAACACCACTTTCGCCGCGCGCCTTGGCTTGCGCGGTCGGGCGCAGATTGGTCGCGCCGGTGCCGTTTTTGGGCAAGGTAAATTCCGAGAACACGCTGTCGCCGCCAAAGGCCCCGTCGCCACCGCCAGAGATACGGTTGATCGGGATTGTCGGACTGAAGTAATCCGCGATGCCTTTGCGTTGTTTTTCGGTGGTCGCGTTCAGCAACCACATGAGCAAGAAAAACGCCATCATTGCGGTCACGAAATCCGCATAGGCCACTTTCCACGCGCCGCCGTGATGGCCACCCGCGATGATCTTTTTCCGCTTAATAATTATCGGCGCAACATTGCTTTTGCCGCTCATTTCACCACCTCGTTATTCACCCGAGAACAGAGCTATCAGTGGCGCGCTTACTGGGCGCTTAACATTGTGCTATTGCAGCAGGTTTTAAAAAACAGGCTTTAGTTCAAAGGCGATACACCTTGGCTGCGGTGTCGTGAAAGAGCGCGGTTTTCTCATCTGCGCTGGCCCCCGCAGAGAGCCGTTTGAACGCGTTCCACAGCACCGGATAATCGCAGGATCCGCGATCAACGGGGAAGTTGCTTTCGAACATGCAGCGTTCTGCGCCAAAAAGCTCGATGGTGGTGTCCACAAAGGGCCGCCAGAGCCGGGCCATTTCCCCAGACGAGGGCGGCAGCGGTTGATCATGCAAGTCGAACCCGATCACATCCATCGCCAAGCCGCCCAATTTTATATGGGCGTTGGGGCACGTCGCCAGTTCGGCCATCGAAGCCTTCCAATCGGCGAACACGTCGTCGGATTTTCCGCGATAGGGGCCAACGCCGAGCGGTCCGCCAAAATGATCAAGCACCATCACAGTGTCGGGATAGGCGCGGGCGAGATCGGTAAATTCCGGGATCTGTGGATGATAGAGCCATGCATCATAACTCAACCCATGCGCAGCCAGCTTGGCAAATCCGGCACGAAAATCCTCTTGCATCATCACCCCGGGATCAATGTCGGGCAGGGCGTCGTCAAACCCGGCGTCCACTGCGGTGATGTGGCGAATGCCTTTGAAACGGGAGCTGGCAGCTTTATGTGCCGCCAGAGTTTCGTCCAGAACGTCAGGCTTGGTCAGGTCGGCAAACCCGACAATCCCGGCGCAGGCGTTGACGAAGGGCGCTTTTGTGGCGGCCTGCGCAGCCACGCGGGCGACGGCTTCGGTCTCGCCCACGGGGCGCAAATGCGCCGGCCCACCGGATTTGTGCGACCAACGGCATTGGATGAAAACCGAGGCTTTGATATTATGGCCGGAAGTGAGATCCGCCAGCAGTTCATCGCAAAAATAGGGACCAAGCCGATCCCATAGGTGGTGATGCGGATCGATGATCGGCAGGTCCGGCTCTAGGATGTCTTCACGCAATTTGCACAGCCATTCCGGTCGGTTCATCACATGCTTCATCATCTCGCGGGGTGGATATGCCATGGGTCTGCTTGCCTTTTTTCGCGCCGCATTGCGGGCGCGGTCTTCGGGAGAAAACTGGCATAGGGTCGCGCAGCACGCCAGAAAAATGATAGTCCTTACTGCGGCCGTTTATGGCGCCCCGCCGCCTATTTCGCATATAATGCACCATTCCTGCGCGTGCACCGGCTGCACGGAGAGGCGCGCGGATGTGACAAGAACCATGATTGGCAGGCGCGGATCGGATTTGATCTGTTCCAAAATCATCGCCTGCGTTCATCCCCGCCGCCCCGTACGGCCAAGGCAGCAGTTTATGCCAGTCGCTCACGGCCCGGAGCTGCCACTCGACGGAATCCTGCGATATTGCAATTGCTATCCGCTTGGCCTTGGATAGTCGTAAGAAGGAAGGATCGCTCAAATGTCAAAACACTACTGGTTGTTCAAGTCTGAGAAATCTACTTGGTCTTGGGAGGATCAAGTCACGCAGGGCGATGCGGGTGAAGAATGGGATGGCGTTCGCAACTACCAGGCGCGCAATTTCATGCGCGAGATGAAGGTGGGTGACCTCGGCTTCTTTTACCTATCGCAGCGAGATAAAGTGATCGTCGGTATCGTGGAGGTTATTGCTGAAGCGCATCCGGACAGCACGACGGAAGACTCACGCTGGGAATGCGTTAACATTAGAGCGATCCGAAGCTTGCCGACGCCTGTTTCGCTCGATCAGATCAAGGCTGATCCACGTCTCTCGGAAATGGTTTTGGTCAAGAACTCACGCCTTTCGGTTCAGCCTGTAGAAGATGAAGAATGGCGCATCCTGTGCGAGATGGGTGGTCTTGCCTCTGAGCCCGGATAGGGACTGCATTGACGATACCGCGACGGATTGAAAAAGCCACCTGCGGTTGGCACCTCGACTGAGCGCGAACTTCTTGTGATAAGCTCCAGATGGCTTCCTTCGTGTGCTGGTTCACGGCGAGATGGAAATCGTGCAGGTTCCAGATCACGTATTCAAAAAGATGGAAACTGCCCCATAGGTTAGGGGCAGTTTTCGGATCGGTCGTTTTGAAGCGCTCAAGATATTGATCTTCAATCACTTTTAAGTGGTGGGTTCACTATGATTCCGGGACGTAGAAAAACCGCGATCCCTCACGGCCATTTCACGCATGACGTTGCGTGCCTGGTAATTGCGGACGCCGTCCCATTCCTCAGCCACCTCGCCTTTGGCCTTTTGATCGGACCAACCCCAAGTGTCAGGTTCGGATTTAAACAACCAAAAACGTATCAGCCGATGACCTTGTGCCACTGGGTGAGGGTTACGTTTTCAAACAGCCCCGCGATGGCATAGGGATCATGTTTTGCCCAGCTTTCGGCGGCGCTCATGTCTTCGACATCGAGAATTACCAATGAACCGGCCATCTGACCCTCTGCGTCCAAAAGCGGACCCGCTTGAAGCACCACGCCGGTGTCCTTGATGTAGGCCAGATGGGTATCGCGGTTGTCTTTACGGGTCTGGAGCGCGCCGGGTTTGTCTTTGGCAATAAGGGCGATGAGCATGGTTATTCCTCCTTGAGGGGGCGGTTGAGTAAGTATTGGATTGCTTCGGCGACGCTGGTTCCGCCGCCGGAAATTTCGTGGACCATCTGGCAAATCGGCATGTCGACACCGGTTGTTGTGGCCAATTTGGTGACCGCTTCAGCCGTTTTAACGCCTTCGACGGTGATGTCGGGATCAAAGCGTTCCATCCGCCCCAACGCAAGGCCAAAGCGGTAGTTACGTGATTGTTCCGAGGTGCAGGTCAGCACAAGATCGCCAAAGCCTGACAGGCCGGTCAATGTTTCCGCCCGTGCACCCAAGTGCACCGCAAGGCGGGTCATCTCGGCAAATCCGCGGGTGATCACGGCGGCGCGGGCACTGTCGCCCATGCCCGCGCCAATAGCTGCGCCGCAGGCGATGGCCATGACATTTTTGAGCGCGCCGCCAAGCTCAGCCCCCGTCACATCCGCCGTGCGATACAACCGCAGGCTCGGCGTTGAAAGTTGGTCCTGTAGGGTTTGTGCCGTCGTCTCGTCGGCGCAGGCGAGGGTCAGCGCGGTTGGCAAACCGTGCGCGATGTCTGCGGCGAAGCTCGGGCCGGTGAGAATGGCGGGAATGGCATCCGGCCAATGCTGCGCAAGGATTGCGGCAGGGCCGCGCAGGCTGCGCAGGTCAATGCCCTTGCAACAGGCGACCAGCGCCTTGCCAGCCAGCGGCGCAGAGATCGGCGCAGCAAACGCATCGAGGCTCTGCATCGGCATCGAAAACAGAATCGTGTCGGCACCAAGTGCTTGCTCCAGATCACCGGTCACGGTGACAGCATCGGGCAATCGCACGCCCTGCAGTCGCGGGCTTTCGCGGTGTTTGATCAAAGGCGCGGCTTCACGCGCCCATAGGGTGAGCGGACGGGTTTTCCCGACGGCCACGGCCAGTGCCGTGCCAAATGCACCGCCGCCGAGGATGGCTATGCTCATGCCTTTGCTCCCTTTTTACCGCTGCCCAGCATTGCAGGCCGATTTTGATCCAAAGGCCAGCGCGGGCGCGCGGCAAGGGTCATGTCATGCCTCACGCCGTCGGCCATCAACGCCGCGCCTGCATAAGCGATCATCGCGGCATTGTCTGTGCACAGGCGCAAAGGCGGGGCGGAAAAGGCAACGCCCATATGGGCGCATAACAGTTCGAGCTCGGTGCGGATGGTGCCATTGGCCGCAACCCCGCCGGCAACGGCCAAAAGCGGCGCTGCAGGGGCTTCTTGCAGATAAAGCGTCAAAGCTCGGCGGGTTTTTTCGGTCAATACATCGGTGATCGCGGCTTGGAAACTGGCGGCGAAATCGGCTTGATCTTGCACCGTCAGCCCGCCGGCATCGGCCACGCGGGCATCGCGGGCGCGTAGAATTGCGGTTTTCAATCCGGAGAAGGACATGTCACACCCGTCACGATCCAAGAGAGGGCGGGGAAAGCGATGGGCTTTGGGGTTTCCGGATTTGGCGGCAGCCTCGACGGATGGTCCGCCCGGTTGCGGTAGACCCAAGAGCCGCGCAGTTTTGTCAAAGGCTTCGCCGGGCGCATCATCAATGGTGCCGCCAAGGCGGGTAAAATCCTGTGCTCCGCGCACCAGTAAAAATTGGCAATGTCCGCCGGAGACCAAGAGCATCAGATAGGGAAAGGCCACATCATCCGTCAGCCGCGGCGTTAAAGCGTGCCCCGCCAGGTGGTTAACCCCGATCAGCGGCAAGCTGGCGCCTGCTGCGATGCCTTTGGCACACATCACGCCGGATAAAACCCCGCCGATCAACCCCGGCCCGGCAGTGACCGCCACGGCGTCAAGATTACCGAGCCCCAGCGCCGCCTGATCCAGAGCGGCCCGCACACAGATGTCGAGCTTTTCAGCATGGGCGCGGGCGGCGATTTCCGGCACCACACCACCAAAATCGCGGTGCAGATCCATTTGTCCTTCCACCACAGATGACAAAATTTCCGCGCCCTGCGGGCCTACGCGGACCACGGCGGCAGCGGTGTCATCACAGCTGCTTTCTATGCCGAGAAGGGTGAGGGGCGAAGCAGGCATCAGCGGTGTCTCTTGCAGGTTGCGCAGGGGCCGCCGGGTGGCGGCGGGAATAATGCCGTTGGCATTGGGCGAACGGGCGGGTGCGGTTGCACGCCATGTGAGGGGCAGGTAACACCTTAGGGCGTTCCAAACAATATCGGCCTGCCATGACTGCTTTGATCCTCCTGACACGGCCCCGCGCGGCTTCTGAGCGATTTGCGCAAGAGGTGCGGCAGAGCCTCAGGCCAGACTGTGCCGAGGTCATGATCGCGCCGTTGGCAGAAATCGCGCCTTGCGGCACCTTGCCGGACATGAGCATCTATCACGGTGTGGTGTTCACATCGCAAAATGCCGTGGCAACCTATGGAGACGCGGGCGGTCGGACAGATTTGCCTGCCTATTGTGTCGGTGATGCTACGGCACGCGCGGCGGCGGATTTGGGCATGGCAGCGCATTCGGCGCAGGGCGATGCGCAGGCCTTGGTCGCGATGATTTTGCAGGCCCCGGCGCAGGGTCCGTTGCTGCATCTGCGTGGGGCGCAGGGGCGCGGGCGCGTGGCAGAGCGATTGACTGCAGCTGGACTGATATGCGACGAAGCGATCCTTTACGAACAAAGGGATGTGGCTATAAGTGCAGAACATAAGGCTCTTTTAGCCGAACATCGCACGCAGGACGGTCCGATCATCGCGCCCGTTTTTTCGCCCCTCGGTGCGGCGCGTTTGGCACGGATCGGGGATTTTATACCGACGGTTTGGGTTTTGGCGATCAGTGACGCTGCCGCATCGGGGCTTGGGGATTTTACGCCAGACCGGCTTTTGGTGGCGGATGTGCCAGACAGGAATGCGATGTTAGGCGGACTAAAGAGACTGAGTGACGCAGCTGCGCGCCTTGAGGGTCGTCGCTCCGCGCATTAGGCTAACACAGCACAGATAAATGTATTTTCGAGAATCAGAGGTCGGATCAGGTGGCAAAATCCAGCAAACCCAGCAGCAAGAGCACCGCGACAGCCCGCAATACTACCGAAAAACCGGCAGATGCCGAGGCGAAAGCGGCTGTGCCGGAGGTGGACGCAGGGGAGCGGGACACTGCCAAAACCACGGGTTCAGCGGCCAAAATTGAGGCCGTTAACAAGGCGATCAAGGCCGATTCTTCGAAAGGCACCGGCACACCGGCGGCGGAAAAACCGGCAAAAACGTCGGACCGGAGCGTTGCAACCGCTGCTGATCCGAACAAAACACCACCTAAAGACACCGCAAAAGCGGCGGATGAAAAGATCGGGCAAGATGCGGGGGCGGAACCGTCTGATGATGAGACCTCTGGCCCGCTGGCGTCAGATCCGGCGGCTTCAGGGACCGCTTCTCAGCCAGCATCGGACGACGCAAAAGCCCCCGGCGCCGATGAGAAATCCTCGAACGAGGCCAAAGTGACGCAAAAGGGCACCGCGCCGGATCGTGTCGATCTTGATGCTGCGGATGCCGCATTGGCGCCAGAGGCGGCATCGGAGTTGCCGGTGGGGGTCGCCGTGTCCGAGCCTGCGCGCGGGGCAGGCGGATTTTTCCCTGCCCTTCTTGGCGGTGTTATCGCGGCGGGCGTCGGGTTTGGCGCGGCCTATGTTTGGTTAGATGCACCTGCGCCCGATACGGCAGCGCTTGATGCGCTGCGCAAGGATGTGTCGGCATTGCAATCCGCCCCTGCGCCGCAAAATGACACGACCGCGTTGGAAACCGGATTGACCGAAGTGCGAGAGATCGCCGCCGCTGCGGGCACGCAGATATCGGCACTGTCGGATCGGGTGACGGAACTGGAGGTGCGGTTGACCCAATTGTCCGCTTCGGGCGTGTCGTCATCACTGTCGCCGGAGGCGGTCAAAGCCTATGAAGCTGAATTGGAGGCGTTGCAGGCCTCGATGTCAGAACAGCGTTCTGCCTTGGAAGCCGCAGCACAAGCGGCCGCCGATGCGGAGGCGAGCGCCGAAGAGGCCGCCCAAGCCACGCTGGCGCGGGCCGCATTGGCACGGGTGCAGGCCGCATTGGACAGCGGATCGGGATTCGCGCCGGCGCTGGGCGATTTGGAGGCCGCTGGCGTTGATGTGCCAGGCGCGCTGTCATCTCTGGCACGCGATGGCGTGCCGACCATGGCGGCGTTACGCGATGAATTCCCCGCGGCCGCACGCGCCGCACTCGCGCAGGCACGCAAGGATGCCGGACCGGATGCCGGTGCGGGCCTGACCAGTTTCCTCAAAGCGCAACTTGGCGCACGGTCTTTGGAACCGCGCGAAGGCGACGACCCGGATGCGATTTTGTCGCGCGCAGAATCGGCGCTTGAGGCAGGACATTTGAACGATACATTGGCCGAAATCGCGGCCCTGCCGGAAACGGCACGGGCCCGGATGAGCGGCTGGCTTTCTGCTGCGCAGATGCGGCTTGATGCGGTGGCGGCAGCGAATGCGCTGGCGCAAGACCTGAACCAGAATTGAGGATAACGTCATGCTGTGGTCGGTGGTAAAAATTATTCTATTCGTGGCCCTTGTGGCGGCGGCGACCCTGGGCGCATCGGCGCTTTTGGATATGCAAGGCGGGGTTCGCATTGCTTTGGGTGGGATCGAATTGAACCTCACGCCGCTCAAAGCGGTGCTGGCGATGATCGTTCTGGTGGCTTTGGTCTGGGTGTTGCTCAAGCTGGTGTCATTTGCGGTGGCGCTGCTCAAATTCATCAACGGGGACGAAACGGCCTTGACCCGCTATTTCGACCGCAACCGTGAACGCAAGGGGTTCGAGGCCCTGTCTGAGGGCGTGATGGCTTTGGCCTCCGGAGAGGGCAATGTGGCCATGGCCAAGGCCGCGAAGGCGGAAAAATACCTGCGCAAGCCGGAATTGACCAACCTGATTACCGCGCAGGCTGCGGAAATGGTTGGCGATACCCGCAAGGCCGAGACCGTTTACAAACGCCTGCTGGCGGATGATCGCACGCGTTTTGTCGGGGTGCGCGGGATCATGAAGCAAAAGCTCGCCACCGGAGACATGGAGACGGCGCGCAAGTTGGCGGAAAAAGCGCATGCGCTGAAACCCAAACATGCCGAAACGCAGGACACATTGTTACAATTGCAAGCCCGCGCCCAGGATTGGGCAGGCGCCCGCGCAACCCTGCGCACGAAATTGAAATACGGCACCCTGCCGCGCGATGTGCACCAACGCCGCGATGCGGTTCTGGCGCTTTCCGAGGCTAAGGATATCCTGAATGAGGGCAATGATATTTCGGCCCGCGAGGCGGCGATCGAGGCCAACCGCCTCTCTCCGGATTTGATCCCCGCCGCTGTTATGGCGGCGCGCGGGTATATCGAACAGGGCAAGCCACGCTACGCGGTGCGGGTGATCAAAAAGGCATGGGATGCGCAGCCGCACCCGGATTTGGCCGCCGCTTTTGCCGCGATTGAACCCGAAGAGACGCCGCAGGCACGGATCAAACGGTTTGGCCAATTGGCCAAGATCAAGCCCGACCACCGCGAGACCAAATTGTTGATGGCGGAACTGAACATTGCCGCCGAAGATTTTCCTGCGGCGCGCCGTGCGTTGGGGGATCTTGTGGAAACTGCGCCGGATGCGCGGGTGTTGACCATCATGGCAGCGATTGATCGCGGCGAAGGTGCATCCGATGCCGTGGTGCGCGGGTGGCTCACCCGTGCGCTGAGCGCGCCGCGCGGGCCGCAATGGGTTTGTGAGAACTGTAATCATGTGCATGGCGAATGGATGCCGGTGTGTGATCAATGCCAAGGCGTGGACACGTTGACTTGGAGATCCCCGAAAGAGAGCGAAATCATGGGCGCGGCGGGCGCGACAATGTTGCCGTTGATCGTGGGTGCGCTCGAGGATCATTCGGAGGCCGAAGACATCGTCGATGCCGAAGAGGTGCCGGAGAGCGAAGCGCCCGACGTATCGTCCAAGGCTGACGCGGATCGAACCTCCGGTGCAGAAGCCGAGGGCAACGCGGACGATAGCGATGTTTTCGAAGCGGAAATCCTACCGGGCAAAGCCTGACCCGCGCGCAGATTTTGCTTTTCCGCCGCAGATCACGGTGGTAAAGCGCTGTCCACAAGGGGCCAGGCGCCCCAAGGCCGCTGTAGCTCAGATGGTAGAGCACGTCATTCGTAATGATGGGGTCGGGGGTTCGAGTCCCTTCAGCGGCACCATAGAATTCTTCTAAAGCCATGCTTATAAATGAATGAAGTGGAATGAAGCTTCTATAAATCCACCTCTCCATCCTCCTTTGAGCTTTTTGATTTCGGCGTCGGACGCTTGTCCGGCGCGAGCCATGCGCGCGCGAGGCAGCTTTAGCGGCTAAAGGCTCAGTATTTTGCGCATATGAAGCCGAAGGCAGATACGTTCCATGATGGTTTCGGCGATCATGTCGTGGAGGCCGAGGAGGATGAGAACGCTTTGAACGACGGTCTCTGGTTCCTTCCGGCTCAAGTCGATGAAACCCAGATGATGCACCTCCCGCGTCACGGGTAGAACAACCCGATAACGCGGCCATCGATGACTGGGCAAAGGCGGTAGGAGCTTATCTGCGCGTCTCGCAAGGGAGCCCGACGCTTGGGTGCACGGGACGATCGGTTGGCTCGCGGCCTGAAGGCTGGCGGCATAGACCGGCTCTGATCGAGTCGGAAGACCTCAGCTGGTTTGCGGGTGATCGGGTGAGCCCCGAACGGCGGGCATTTTGGTATCTAATGCAACCGTTCCCTATGGAAGCGCTGCCCTCGGAAAGGGGGCGCCGGTCTCCCGTTAGTGGAACAAAGCAGTCTCACCCGACCCGAGGCTGTCGATCTTTCGAACGACTAAAAGCTTGAAATAGCCTTCTATTGGCCGCAGCGTAGTCCTCAATCGAATGGGTGAAAACAGGTTGGAATGCCCCTCAGCCTTTCAAAAGTTCGCCAGAAATAATCAACTTGCGCACCTCTTGGGTGCCCGCGCCAACTTCAAGCACGCGGCCCGTCCGGTAAAGCCGGTTCACTTCGGTATCGCGCATATAGCCGGAACCGCCGTGGATCTGGACGGCCTTGTCGAGCACGAATGATGTGACCTCGGCCGCCTTGAAAATCGCGGCGGCGGTCAGCTTGTGAATCTCGCCGCGTCCGCCTTCGCCCTCTTCCAACCCTTCGCACATGGCAACGGTTTTCAGGGACAGGCTGCGCGCCGCTTCGAGGCGGGTATACATATCGGCCAACATCGCCTGCACCATCTGGAAACTGGCGATCGGTTTGCCGAACTGCTGGCGCGTCTTGGCGTAATCGATGGAAATATCCAGCGCCCGCTGCGAAATGCCGAGCGCGCTGAAGCTGCCAATCGCGCGTTCAAGATCCAGCCCCGACATCGTCACCGCAACACCGCCGTCCAATTTGCCAACCATGTTTTTGGCAGGCACACGGCAATCTTCGAACACCAACTCGCCGGTGGGCGAGCCGCGGAACCCCATCTTGTTGAGCTTTTGCGCCACTTTAAAGCCGGGCGTATCGGTCTCCACGATAAAGGCAGAAATGCCCTTGGCGCCCTTCTCGGGCGAGGTTTTGGCATAGACCAGCACCACATCGGCAATCGGCCCGTTGGTGATATAGATCTTGGCCCCGTTCAGGATGTAATCGTCGCCATCCTTCTTCGCCGTCGTGCGCATCGAGCCAAGCGCATCCGACCCCGCACCGGGTTCGGTCAGGCCCAAAGCCCCGATCAGCGTGCCGTTGCACAGCCCCGGCAAATACTTGCGGCGCAACTCGTCATTGGCGTTGCGGTAGATGTTGTTGACGCACAGGTTGTCATGCGCCAGGTGTGTCAATCCGATGGCGGCCGAGGCGCGCGATAGTTCTTGGGTAATGATGCAGGCCGATGTAAAATCGAGACCGGCACCGCCAAATTCCGGCGGCACGGTCAGGCCCAGATAGCCCATCTCGCCCAGCTTGGGGAAAACCGAGGCGGGCAGATCATCGGTGTCGTCCATTTCCGCGTTCAGATGATGGAACTCGGACATGAAAAACTTGCCGGCCTGATCGGCCAGCGCCTGCTGTTCATCCGTCATGAAATGGGTCGGAAGGTCGATATCGTTGCGTAATTGCTTGGTCATGGCTGGGTCCTCCCTCAGGCGCGCAAAAGTTCTTCGGCGATGATGATCTTGCGAACTTCGCTGGTGCCCGCCCCGATCTCCAGAAGTTTGTTGGCGCGGAACAACCGGTTGATCTCGGTGTCCTGCATGTAGCCGGAGCCGCCGTGGATGTGGCAGGCTTCGGTCACGGCCTTGTTGAACGCTTCGCCCGCATAAAGGCAGGCCGCCGCAGTCAGTTTATGGATCTCGCCACGGCCCCCGGCCCCCTTGGGCAATCCGACACAGGCCGCCAACGCGCGATAGCCAAAGGCGCGGGCGGTTTCGACTTCGGTGTAGATCTCGGCCAGCTTCGATTGCATCATTTGGAAACTTGCGATCGGTTTGCCGAATTGTTCGCGGATCTTCGCGTATTCCAGACCCAGCTCCAATGCGCGTTCGGCCATGCCAACGCAGACCGAGGCAACCATCGCGCGTTCCAGATCCAGACCGCTCATCACCACCGAAACGCCGCTGTTTTCGGCGCCCACCATGGCCGAGGCCGGCACCCGGCAGTCCTCGAACACCAATTCGCCGGTGGGCGAGCCACGGAAGCCCATTTTGTCGAGCTTCTGCGCCACTTTAAAGCCGGGGTTGTCGGTCTCGACGAGAAAGACAGAGATGCCTTTGGCGCCTTTGGATTTGTCGGTTTTGGCATACAGCAGCACCACATCGGCAATCGGCCCGTTGGTGATATAAATCTTCGAGCCGTTGATGATATAATCATCGCCATCGCGGCGCGCCGTGGTGGCCATAGAGCCAAGCGCATCCGATCCCGCGCCCGGTTCGGTCAGGCCCAAGGCCCCGACCAGATCGCCGGAACACAGGCCCGGCACATATTTTTTGATCTGTTCGTCTGAGCCATTGCGCAGCAGGTTATTCAAGCACAGGTTGTCATGCGCCCCATGCGACAGGCCCACCGCCGGGTTCCATTTCGAAATCACTTCGGACACCAACGCCTGAGTAAACTCGTTCTGACCCGAGCCGCCAAACTCTTCGGGCGCGGTGATGCCCAAAAGGCCCAATTCGCCCATTTGTTTGAACAGATCGTCGGGCCACCATTCCTCTTCGTCCATGCGGGCTTGCAGCGGATGCAAGACCTCGCGCGACACCCGATCCACGTGATCGACGATCTGGCGCTGCTCATCCGTTAGCGAATAATTTGCTCTGATGGCATCCAGATCAGCCAAGGCAGATTCGTTCTGATCGGTCATTTTGTATCCTCCCGAGAAATGTGATCTGCAGTGTTGACCGAAATCAAACATATGTTAGAAATATTTTCAAGGCACGCTTTTTCAACTAAACGTTGTGACTTGCGTGGGGAGATGTGGGGGAGCATCGACTGAAGTATTAGGGACATTTCAGTCGTGGCTTCTCGGGCCAAGATAATAATTTTGGCAGTTTCATCGGCTCGGCTTGCTTCTTGAGAGAAGGCCGAGGCGGTCGAAACCGACGGAGAGGTAGGGGGAGGAGAAGACTATGTCTGATGGAAAACTGCGCATTGGGTGCGCCTCAGGTTTTTGGGGCGATACGCCCGAAGCGGTCGGCCAATTGGTGACCAAAGGCGAGATCGACTATCTGGT
>MAAC01010217.1_pt1 | contig 29490 bp, 22 predicted proteins | sample 1115981 | NCBI WGS metagenome assembly MAAC01 (sample SAMN04961126, study PRJNA320927) | seawater metagenome | isolation source: sample BD02T64 sea water enriched with oil for 64 days | place: USA:Gulf of Mexico | collected 2013-07-27
AGTGGTGAGTATTTACCTGATAAATTAGCCAGCATTAATGCTTATTTAGGCGCTCAGCCTATTGCTGATGCGTTAAATGCTGGCGCAGATGTTGTTGTTACTGGTCGTGTGGTAGATAGCGCTGTTATGTTAGGGCCACTTATTCATGAATTTAATTGGAAATCAACCGACTATGACAAGCTTTCACAAGGATCTTTAGTGGGACATGTTTTAGAATGTGGCGCACAATGTACTGGAGGTAACTTTACCGATTGGCATTTAGTTCCTGACTTTGCCAACATGAGTTACCCCATAGCAACCGTTGAAGCTAATGGTAACTTTATTGTCAGTATTCCACCAACAACAGGCGGAATAGTTACCCTTGGTACTATTTCAGAGCAGATAGTGTATGAAATTGCAGACCCCGCTAATTATTTATTGCCTGATGTTGCCTGTGACTGGAGTAAGGTCACACTTGAACAAGTTGGTGATAATCAAGTGAAAGTACAAGGTGCTAAAGGTCGTTCGCCGGGTAGCAAGTATAAAGTTTGTGCCACCTATGTTGATGGCTATCGATTAATGGGCACATTTTATATTGCCGGCTTAAGAGCGGCAGATAAAGCGCGCGTTAATTTAAATGCTTGGGTTAAGCGTACCGAACAATACTTTTCTGAAAATAATATAGCGCCTTACCAAGAGGTTAGTATAGAAATTGTGGGCTCTGAAGATACTTACGGCCCTCATAAGCAAAATATTGCCCCGCGTGAGGTTATGGCAAAATATGGCTTACAGCATAACAGCTCTAAAGCGCTAAGCTTTGCTTCGGCAGAATTGGCTTATTTAGCAACGTCTGCAACACCAGGGATGACAGCGTTTGGTATATCACGAACCAAGCCACAACCGTTAATGCGCGTTCATTCAACCTTAATAGATAAAAAAAATGTGCCAGTGTTAGTGCAGTTAAATGACCAAATTATTATTGAACAGTGTTATTTAAGTGAAGCAGACTCACCCGATAGTGCGTTAGCAAAATTTGATTTTACTCAAACGGAATTAAACGCAGTTAACCCTCAGAGTGATTGGCAAGAAGTAACACTAGAGCAACTTGCTTACGCCCGTAGTGGTGATAAAGGAGATAATGCCAATATAGGTATTATCGCCAGAAAGCCAGAGTATATGGCGCTATTATCGCAACAGTTGACGGCTGAGGTTATTGCTAAATATTTTGCCCACACTATTGAAGGTGAGGTAACTCGCTATGAAATCCCCGGCTTTAATGCTTTAAACTTTTTTATAACCAAAGCGTTAGGCGGTGGTGGTACGGCATCGGTTAGGCTTGATTCACAAGCTAAAACCTTTGCCCAAATGTTGCTATCACTCAAGATCAAAGTACCTATTAATTTTAATTTATTGTAAAAATGGTTTTTTGTTAATTATTTTAATTATTTTAATTGGTTTAAGGATATATATATGAACAAGCACGCTTTCCAAGATCTCTACCCTGATGATTTAAGTCACTGTTTTGGTTGTGGAAAAAACCATGCAGAAGGTCATCAAATAAAAAGTTTTTGGCTAAATGTTGATATTGAAAACGCTGTTAATAGTACAACTATTGCTCATTATCTTCCCGATGAAAAGTACACGGCAATCCCTGGCTTTGTTTATGGCGGTATGATTGCGTCTTTAATAGACTGTCACGGAACAGGCAGTGCTGCAGCTATAGCACATCTTGTACAAGATCGAGAAATAGGCAGCTTACCCGCATTACGCTTTGTTACTGGCGCACTGAATGTGAAATATTTAGCGCCTACACCACAAGGTGTTGAACTGGAATTAATAGGGCGTTTTAGTGAGATAAAAGCACGAAAAGTTGTTGTTGATATAACGTTATCAGCTAATGATGTTGTCTGTATCCAAGGCCAAGTCATTGCTGTGCTGATGCCAGATAGCATGGCTCCATAAATCTAGATGTTACTCATTAGCATAGTGTACAACTTTCATTTTAGAACCTTTAACTTGTTAAAGTTTCTTCAGGTAGCCTTCATTACTAATAAAAAGGCTACCATCTCCTTGATTAATACTTAGTGTTTCAATTGTTGATTATTTTCTTGTGCTTTTTGGGAAAATCATACCTACGCGTTTTTTGTAATCAATATAGGTATTACCTAAAGCGCTCACCAAATCTTTCTCTTCGAAATATAAACCAATAAAAATATAGATAGTGAATAAAACTGATAGTGTTAAATGTCCATAAGTCATTATCGGCGTCGCCCAAATAGCAATTAAAATACCTAACTGTATGGGATGTCTAATAAAACGATAAAATAATTTTTCGGCAAAATTAATGTGAGGCACAGGTTTGTTTACTAAGTTTAAATAAACTTGTTGTAAACCAAAAAGTTCAAAATGATTAATGATGAACGTGGCTATGGTTGAAAAAAGCCAACCAAAACAAAATAACAGGATTATTATTGAGGCTAACAAACTGTTTTCTATGTGCCAAAGAATGCCATCTATAGGCTGCCAACAGTAAACAATTAGCAATAAAGATAATCCCGACATTAATGCATAGGTACTGCGCTCTGCCGCAGGATTAATAGAGTTATTAATCGCGTTTTTAAACCAAGTTCGAGCCATGATGGAATGTTGACTTGCAAAGACTATAATCAGGACAATATTTGTCAGCAAAGCAATAGGTAAACTACTGACTTGTGCCGTATGAATATTTTGCTCTATTATTTGCCAATCGCTCAGATAAAGAATAAACCAAACCTGACTTGTCATCGCAATAATGTAGCAACTAATACCGTATATAAAAATCAAAAACTTTTTCACTATTTCACCTTTATTTCAAACAATATAGCTAAATCACCTAATCTTGCGTCAAAGAAATAACTTCACTAGAAGTAATGCAATAAAACATAACATAAAAAAAATAATAATTATGTTTTGACTGTAAATATTGGTTATTGATTTATTTATCTTTGGGTAAGTTGTTTGTATTCAACGTATTAGTTTTTATTTTTGCTTTATTGTGTCTAATTCACTCAATCCCTAACTATTGTTAGGTTTGTTAGGGATTGATATAAGGCATAGTGTTTTTAGTCAAATAAAATAAGCAATTATCAATTAGCTTTATTACAACTTAATGAAATTAACTATAAAAACTAAGAGAGCAAAAAATGACTGAAAATATAAAGAAAATACAAACAGGCATTCAAAACTCGGGGGTAGAAGATGCAACAGCTACTGCCACCGAAGAAGATAGTGGTTGGATAAAAAGCAAACGTTACTTGTACTTTGCTTCTATGGTTATTCCTGGCGTGCCAATTTTATCAGCTTTCTTAGCCCATGAAACCGGTAATGGGTTATGGCTTTGGTCACTTTTCATTGTTTTTTATGCAGTCTTACCTATTTTAGATCAGCTCTCTGGTGTTGATGCTGCTAACCCGAGTGATGAGCTAGTGGAAGAGCTAAAAGATGACCGTTATTACGTTTACATTCTTTATGGCGCAACAGTTGCTCATTGGGTTGCACTAGTTTATATGGCTTACACGGTATCTGTTCTCGATATTTCATGGTTTAGTATTTTAGGTGGCGCGTTAAGTATTGGTTTATCAAATGGTTTAGCACTTGTTGCTGGGCATGAGATGGGCCATAAAGTGAATGATAAAATGCAGGTTTTCTTTGCCAAGCTAGTCCTTGCTTGTAGTGGCTATGGTCACTTCTTTATTGAACACAATAAAGGTCATCATAAAGATGTTGCTACCCCAGAAGATCCCGCAACTTCACGTTTTGGTGAAACTATTTATAAGTTTGTTAAAAGAGAAATTCCTGGCGCGTTTAAGCGAGCATGGGAGCTTGAAAGTGCTCGTTTACATCGTCTAGGTAAATCTGAATGGTCATTAAGTAATGAAATTATTCAACCAGCACTTATTACTATCTCTGCTTATACCTTAATGCTTGCTTATTTTGGTCCAGTAATGATTCCATTTTTAGCCATTGGTGCAGCTTACGGTTGGTGGCAGTTAACAGGCGCAAACTATATTGAACATTATGGTTTAATGCGTGAACGAGCGGCCAATGGTCGTTATGAGCGTTGTCAGGCACGTCATTCTTGGAATAGTAATCATAAAGTATCTAACTTGATATTGTTACATTTACAACGTCATTCAGATCATCATGCTCATCCAACCCGTCCATATCAGGTGTTACGAGATTACCCAGAAGTGCCGGGTTTACCATCAGGTTACCCATTCATGTTAGCACTCGCTATGTTCCCGTCAGCGTGGTTTTCAATGATGAACCCTAAAGTGGTTGATTGGGCAGAAGGCGACATGAGTAAAGTAAATATAGATCCAGATATTAAAGATGAAATATTCAAACGCTATCACAACCCTAAAGTTGCTAAAGCAGCGTAAGTTTTAAGGTAGCGATGGCGTTGCTATCGCTACCATAACATGAGGAGGACTTATGCAATTTCTAGCGCTGATAGTATTTATAATGGTTGCCTTTTTTGGTGTTTATTTAGTTAAACGCAGAAAGAGTAATAAAAAAGTAAATCGTTTTATGATAGGTGCTCATGGTATGGCTGGTGGTGTAGGTTTACTGCTACTTTTCATGGGACAGCTAAGAGGGTATTGGAGTGATTGGGGATGGATTTCAGTAGGGTTATTTACCACATTATTACTATTTGGCTTTATGGTATTTGGAAAATTATTTAAAGAGCGTAAAACCCCTTTTTTACTTGTTGTTTTCCATGGCGGTTTTGCTTGCATATGCATTGGCGTTTTAACCTATTCATTAGTCATGGTTAATTAATGTCTACATCTTTAATTGAATCAAAGCTAATACAACGTAACAAAAAAGAGAGTATCAAAATGAAAAAATATGAATGTCCAGATTGTGGTTATATTTATGATGAAGCGATAGGTGCAGAGCATGAAGGTTATCCTGCAGGTACAGCATTTAAGGATTTACCTGAAGACTTTCCATGTCCAGATTGTTTTGTAAGAGAAAAACCAGACTTCGTAGAACAGTCTAGCTAATTTAAAAAGGGTGTGAAAACTATCTTTTTCCACCCTTTTTAGTGTTTGTTTTTGATGAGATTAGTGAAAAAGAGAGAAGTTAGTATGTATGATTTTATAATTATTGGTGCCGGCTCTGCTGGTTGTGTTATGGCTAACCGTTTATCAGCCGACACAAAAAAGAAAGTATTATTGATTGAAGCCGGCCCTGAAGACAAAAGTGCATCTATTCATGTTCCCCTAGGCATGGCGCTTCTTTCTAGAAGCAAAACACTCAATTGGCAGTTTAATACCGATATACAAACAGAATTAAATAGTAGAGCGTTATTTTGGCCTAGAGGAAAAACTCATGGTGGCAGTAGCTCTATCAATGCCATGGTTTATATTCGTGGTCAAAAAGAAGATTACGACAGCTGGGAAAAGTTAGGCAATAAAGGTTGGTCTTATAAAGATGTTTTGCCTTATTTCATTAAATCTGAAGGTAACCAATCGATGGATTGCAAACTTCATGGTAATTCAGGTCCTCTTTCTGTTGATAACTTAAGAACCGTTAATAGGTTAAGTGATGCTTTTGTCGATGCAGGCGAAGAGCTTGGTTATAAAGTCAATAATGATTTTAACGGTAATGACCAAATTGGTTTCGGTCGTTATCAAGTGACGCAAAAAAATGGTCAACGATGTAGCGCAGCAAAGGGCTATTTAACTCCAGTTTTAGCACGTTCTAATTTAGATGTAATATCTGCAGCGCAAGTAACCAAAATTGTATTTGAAGGAACAAAAACAGTGGGTGTTGAGTACGAAAAAAATAATGCCACGCATTCTATTCGTTTAAAAGACAAGGGTGAAATTATCCTCAGTGGCGGAGCTTTAAACTCACCACAAATATTAATGCTATCAGGTGTTGGACCTGAAGCTGAATTAAAACGACATGGCATTCCAGTGGTTAAAAAGCTTGAAGGTGTAGGTCAAAATTTACAAGATCATCTTGATATTACCTTAATGGATAGCTCGATTAGTAAAGACGCTATTGCCGTTACACCGCTTGGCATGGTGAAAGGTGCTATGGCTACAGTTGATTATATCAAAAATAAAAAAGGCTTTTTAACCAGCAATGTTGCTGAAAGTGGTGGTTTTATCAAAAGTGATAAAAGCCAAAAAACACCAAACATTCAATTTCATTTCTTACCTACTTATTTGAAAGACCATGGTCGTCAAATAATGTTGGGTTATGGTTATACCTTGCACATTTGTGATATTAGACCGAAAAGCCGAGGCTTTATCGCCTTAAAAACAGCAAACCCCCTTGACGAACCCCTTATCCAGCCACGTTATTTAACGGAAGAAGATGACTGGGTGAATTTGGTTAATGGTTATAAAATAGGACGAAAGCTGCTTAAAACTCAGGCGTTTGCTCCTTATCGAGATAAAGAAGTTGCTCCAGGCAGTTTAGTTGAGTCAGATGATCAAATTAGAGAAGACATTCGTAAACGTGCAGAAAGCATATATCACCCAGTAGGTACTTGTAAAATGGGAAGTGACGACATGGCGGTGGTTGACAACCTATTAAAAGTTCATGGGGTCAAAGGCCTGCGTGTTGTTGATGCTTCTATTATGCCTAATGTCGTTGCCGGCAATACTAATGCTCCCACGATTATGATTGCTGAAAAAGCTGCTGATATGATTTTAAACATCAAATAAGTTTAAATAATAGGAATGAAACATGAAAATCAAAAAAATTAATGTAATTTTAATGTCAGCTGTAACTTCTTTAATGTTAACTGTTCCTACTGTGGTTTTAGCTAATCAAACGGGGGATATTACTGTCAGAGGTGGAGTTTCATTCGTTGTTCCAGACAGTAGTAAATCAACGGTTTTTTTAAATGGAGTAGACTCAGGATTAACATTAACAGTAGATGACAATACCCAAATAAGCGGAACATTTGCTTATTTTTTAAATTCAAATTGGGCTATAGAGGCTATTGTCGCAACGCCTTTTACTCATGATGTTGCACTTGAAGGGGGAAATGTAGCTGAAATAACTCACTTACCTCCTATTATAAGTGCCTTGTATTACTTTGATACATCATCATCTTTTCAACCCTATGTTGGTGTGGGAATAAATTATACTTTTTTTTGGGATGAAAAGTTTAATTCTGCAGGGCAAGCAAGTGGCTTCAGTAATTTAAGCCTTAATTCATCGGTAGGCTTAGCTGTTCAAGTTGGTGTTGATTATTATTTTAATGATGCATGGTTTGTCAATGCAACACTAAGATATGCTGACATTGAAACAGATGTTACTTTTGATGTTGCAAATGGTGCTAAAGGCTCTGCAACAATTGATGTTGATCCTACCGTGTATTCATTGATGATTGGCTATAAATTTTAGGAATTTATTCTGGTTTAATCCACTAGTTGAATCGCTTAGCAATAAGCTATTCAACTAGCGATATTTAGCTTTAAGTGTTAATATTTATCAAGGCTTTAAGTAATAATATAATATTAATTTGTTGTATCTAAACTATGCATAATACAAACTTAAACATCCATCAAAAAAAACTCGTTGTTATTCAATCTCAGCCGGGTTATGGAAAAACAAAATTATTAGGCAAACTATGCCAAGACTCTAAAAAAAATAATATTTCACTATTTATCTCTGAGTCTGATAATAATCCCGTTGAGTTGCTTAAAAAAATTGTTTCCTCGCTTCAAGCAGCAAAACTAGATGTAAATACGGCTTTTATTAATCAGCTTGATAATATCTCTTTGCCTTCGTTAGAGCCTATTATTAATTCGATGTTAGACTCATGCCTTGTTAGTGAAGTTTATGATATTTTCGTAGATGATATTGACCTGCTTACCAATGAATCATCGAATAAAATTATCAGCAGTTTTATCGCTCAACCCGATGACCCTTTTCATCTTGTGGTGACCTGTACTAAATCCCCTAACTTCTCGTATTCTAATCTGTTATTACATAATCAAGTATCAATGATTGATGAAACTTATTTAAAGTTATCTTTTTGTGATATTCGCAATTTATTTGATAGGCAAGGTTTTGAAGAGATAGAGAGTTATAAGCTTGAAAAATTATTGAGTATTACTGACGGTTGGCCTCTTGGTATCCAGTTTGTATTAAGCCACATTAAAAGCGAAAACGAAGTTGATAAAATAATAGAAGACTTACAGCAGGGAAATCAAAGTTTAGCCACTTATTTTTCAGAAAAATCATATAGTAAACAATTAGATGATTATAAAGATTTCATCCATAAAATTTCAGTGGTCGATGAGTTTCACCTTTCGCTGTGTAATGATATTACTCAAGATCAAAATGCCCACGCTAAATTATCTTATTTACTTGAAGACAATATTTTCATTACGACGATAGCTCATGACCACTTTAAATTTCATCCTTTATTTTTGAAATTTTTAAGAAATAAAGCAAGGCTAGCCTTAGGTGATTTTGGCATTTTAGATTGTTCAATACGCGCTGCTAACTGGCTTTATAATAACGACAGAACAACCAAATCAATAGAGTTAGCATTAAAAGTTGGTCAGTTTGATATCGCGTCAGGCTGGATAGTTAAAGAACTCGATATATTCCTCAAAAAAGGTCGCCATTATGATTACATTGAGTGGGTTAATAAACTTCCTTTAACCTTTCTAGATAAATACCCGTTAATTAGATCTAACTACATGTTAGTGCTTTGTTTCACCAAGCAGTTTGATAAAATGAATGAGAACTCTCTTATTTTACTTACTCAGTTACCTGATCTAGATGAAAATAGTGCACAAATTATAAAAAGGCAAACTAGCCTCGCTTCTTTTATCATGTCAGGGTTAATCGATGATATTAAAGGTTTAAATTCAAAAATCACCCACTGGTTAAATGAATGGGGACACAGAGAAGTATATCAAGCTAATAATCAGTACCACTTTGAGCTTGCTATGGCTCATTTAGTCAAAGGTTTTAGTTGTAAATGTATCTCTTTATTTGATGAAGGTAAAGAATCTTTGTTTAGTGCATTAGAGCACTTTAAAAGTGCAGAAAGTTATTTTGGGGTTGGCTGGACGACCGCTATATTGTCTGTTTTATATGCCAAACAAGGTTTTCATCATGAAGCATTTCAAGAGTCAACAGAAAGTCTAAAAGAAGTTACAAATAGGCTAGGTAAACAATCACATCTCGGTTATATGTTGTCAACGCTAATTGCCGCTATGAATTATGAATTTGGTGAATTGGAACTAGCACAAGACTATATTGAAAGCTGCCAACCTTATATAAAAGAGCAAGGTTCAACAGATATATTGATCGCATTATTTCAAACAGAGAGCAAAATTTTTATAGCAAAAGGTTTGGTTGATGAAGGTTTGAATGTATTAAAAAATGCGATTAAATGGTCTGAAAACAAAGATTATTTTAGACTAAAGCTAACCTTAGTTGATGATTTAATTACCTTACTCTTACTTAATAATAGAATTAGAGAAGCAGACAACTATGCACAAGCGTATCAAATTCAACATACAAAAGTTGATGATTACGATATAGGCCGCAACCAGTATAAACTTATCAGTAAGTCTTTAATTCATCAATTAATTATTAATAAGAAATACCAAGATGCTATTGAGTTATTGCATCAACTGATTGATAAAAGCCAACAAAATCTTCATATGAGACAACTATCTTACTGGTTGTTATTAATGGGGATAACATATTTTTCTATGGAAGATAAAAAAAATGCATTAGCTTTTTTTGTCAATTCTATTGAAATATCAAGAACTAGAAAATATCTTCGTATGTATGTAGATGAAGGTAGATTAGTTTATGATTTATTAATGTTTGCAGTGAATGAAGCGCTAACGAAAGAGCAGCATAGTTTTGTTTGTTTATTAATAAAACAGTGTCCTGATATTGGTTACAAGAAACAAACTTTGATTGAACCCCTTACGGCTAAGGAGCAAGAAATTGTATTACAGCTTGGTGGCGGATTACCTAATAAAAAAGTAGCCAGCGCCTTGAATATATCTGAAGGAACTTTAAAGTGGCACCTGCATAATATTTATTTGAAACTCAATGTTAAAAATAGAACACAAGCGCTCATTGCCGCTAAAGAGCATGGTTACTTACATTCACTGAACAGCGCTGAATAGGTAAATAGCTACATAGCTAAAAGTGAATAGGCAAGTGAATTTTTTAGGAGGGTGTAAAAATAAGTATCTTAATTCACTTGGTTTTACTTACTTCTCCTTATTTCTACTCATTTAAATAAAGATCCGCATACTTTTCACGTACAGGCGCTTTTAGGAATTTACCTGTTGCTGTTTTAGCAATATCGTCAACAAATATTATACGCTTAGGAACTTCATAACCTGCTAATTCGCTTTTACAAAGCTCTATCAGGTCATCCTCACTTACTTCAATACCTTCTTTTGGAATTACTATAGCGGTTACTGCTTCTGTCCAGTGTGGGTGTGGTAAGCCAATAACCGTAACACCGGCTACACCTTCATGGCCCATAATAATTTGCTCAACTTTAACTGAAGGCACATTTTCACCGCCTGTTTTAATCATATCCTTCTTTCTGTCAACAAACATTAATTGATGATCTTCATCAAAATAGCCTAAATCTCCAGAGTGATGCCAGCCAAATGTTGATGCTTCTGCTGTCGCTTCAGCATCTTTGTAATAGCCATTCATCGCAGAAGGTGATCGCCATACAATTTCGCCAATTTCACCATCGGGAAGTAAATTACCGTTATCGTCCATTATGGCTTGATCTGTAGTAACTAAGGCTTCACCCCAATAGTTTCCGTCTTTATAGGACCATTTGTCCTGAAAAACAGTGGTGACTGGGGTCATTTCTGTTTGCCCAGAGCCTAATATAAAAGGGCATTTAAACAGCGACTTTAAACGTAATAAGCTTGGTTTATCAAACGGTGCCATGGCATACATGCAAGTTTTTAACGAACTAAAATCATATTTTTCTATGTTAGGTACATCTAGGAGTGCTTTCCACATCAATGGTAAAAGGAAGGCAAAGTTTACTTTTTCTTTTTCAATGGTTTTTGCAAAGTTTTCCGGCTCAAAACCTCTAAAAATAATAATTGCACCACTCATATGGAGCAAAGAGGTAGAAATTAGGTGTTGAGCACAATGAAACATTGGCATTACGCTGGTGCCGGTATTTTCTTTTTGAATGCCTAAATCAATGGCGGCTGATAAGGTGTTAATAAACAAAGCAAGGTGTGAAGTTTCCACACCTTTAGGTTTAGAGGTTGTGCCACTGGTATAAAGTATTTGTAGTGGGTCACGGTCATTTATAATTGTGTCATCATTTTCTTTATCACAGGCATCAGCGAGTAACTGAGCAAAGCAAAGGCAATATTCAGGTACTGAATTACCGGTCACAGGAATGGAGATCCAATGTTTTATTGCGGCTAATTCATTTTTACATTGTTCAAATTTTTCAACTAATGAATCTTCAATAAATAGCGCTTTAGCTTCACAATGATTTAGGGTAAAGATGATATCTGCATGCCCTTGCAAATAGTTTAGTGGCACAATAACAACGCCTGCTTTCATACAGCCATAGGTAATAAGCGCAAATTCAATAGAGTTAGGGCTTGCTAAAGCAACTTTATCACCTGGCTTTATATCTAATGATCTTAATATATCATCTACTTTGTTTAGGGCATTGTTTAATTCTTGGTGAGTATATGAAAGCCTGATGTCGTCTCGGTATTCAACAAGCGCATCTAAATTTGGTGTAACCGCCGCTTTGCGTCTAAACACATCCCCCATGGCAACACGGTTAATTAAATTTCTTTCGGTACTCATAATATTCCTCAGCTAATTCATTAATTTTTATTCGTTACTTATTAATTATTTACATGGCTATGTAGATAACTCAGGATTCATCATTAAATTGATAATATCCAATGTAGGTTGGACTTCAGTCCGACAAAAGGGCAATAAATTACCCCCTACAAGGGATCTGAATGACTTTCCTGAGTCAAGTGCATAGGCACGATTATTTATTAGTCATTCAATAAATTATTCAATGACATGTTCAATTAACTATTTAGGCTAAAACAGCCGCTTCACAATAGTGTGTTTCATCTGCTAGTACTTGTTTTATAGCCTTTATTATTTGGTCAAAATTTGGTGTGTCGAGCTCAGATGTTTCTTTAAAAGCGTTTGAAAGTTCATACCAACTTTGAGCACTTTTTTGCATTTTATCTTCCAAACGTAATGCTTTTATTGAATCAAGGTATTGGCTAGCTTCACCAAGAAAGCGCGCGTACATTTTTCGAAAACCACTGCCACCTGTGCCACGTTTTTCAATAGTTTGATAAGCAAAGCGACAATTCCACTGCCAATCATCTGATTGCCCCCACTCGTTTAAATCATCTATTAATGTGTGCAGTGCTGAAAATCCCGTTGTCTTATCAGTGGCGTTGAGTAATCGAGAGGCATTTTCTTTAATTGCTTGCTGACATAAGCTCTTTAAATCGTTAGGTTTATTTAAATGTTTTGGCGCATAAAAGTCACCGTTACATATAAAAGGGAGCATTTGTGATACTCGAGCTTTTTTCATTTTTTCAAATGATACCGTTTCGACGTTTTCTCTTTCAGTATCAGTTACCTGAAAAAATTGTTCGTCTTTATTGTAGCCCCATGCCATTACCCCGTGACCTGGGAAATGGCTAGAAGAATTAAAGTAATGTAAATAATAAATATCAGTAAGCAATAATGCCGGACGATTTTCATCTAATGCGGTAATCAGTTGTTGCTCGCTTTCTTGTTCTGTGGCTGCACTTAGCCATGAAAAATCAACAATACCAATGGTATTAAAAAAACGTTTTTCATAACCTAAAGAGCGAGTATGTAGCAAGCGAGTAGGGGATGCTTGTGGTGTGTTCAAATATGTAATGCCTAAGCCACCACCAACACCAAAGCAAAAGTCTTCACTCCAATCAAAACCATGAAAGCGAACTAGATCAGCTATTGCGGTGCTAGAGCAGTGCACTCCCGGCACATGAGTATTTTTAATCAATGTCATTTTATAGCCTTTATATTTATTTGAAATGTAAACATGCTACTTAGCATCCTTATTATTTTTTCCTACACCTAATAACCAAGCTAAACTTGGTATTAATGTTAGTGCGCCAATCATATTGAAAACAAACATAAAGGTTAGTAATAGCCCCATATCCGCTTGAAACTTGATAGGAGAAAGCACCCAAGTTGCAACACAAATTGCTAATGTTACTCCGGTAAAGCCAACCGCTTTGCCTGTTTGGTTTAACGTATATAAATAAGACATATAGAGTGACTTTTTCATGGCTAATCCTTCGTTTATTTTACTGAAGATATAAATACCATAATCAACCCCAATACCTACACCTAGCGCAATAACAGGTAAGGTCGCGACTTTAACGCCTATGCCTAAAAATGCCATTAAGGCTTGACTTAACACGGAGGTAATAACCAAAGGAACTATTATACAAATCACAACAGGTACAGATCTGAAGGTGATTAAGCAAATGATAATAACAACAGAATATACCCAAAGAAGCATTTCTGTTTGAGCTTCTTCAATCACAATATTTGTAGCTGCTTCAACACCTGCATTACCTGCGGCTAACAAAAAGCTAATACCTTCTTGTGGGTTTTCATTTATAAAATTATCTACTCTATTAACAACGGTTGTTAAGGTGTCGGCTTTGTGATCATTTAGGAAGACAATAATGGGGGCCATAGAACAGTCACTATTAAGAAAGCCTGATGGCACTTGTGACAAGGTAGCGTTGGTGACAAATTCATTACGGTTTAGGTTCGTCCATTTTAATGAACCTTCATTCATACCAAACATGCCTAATTTTGAAATGTCGGTTATTGATACAACATTTTGAACACCCTGAGTGTTTTTAAGTTGCCATTGAAGCTGATCCATCAAGACTAAGTTGTTGTACTTACTACACTGGTCTGGCGCTGTTTCAACAATAATGACAAATACATCAGTACTGGCGGTATAATTTTTAACGATAAAAGCATTATCAAGGTTATAGCGAGAATCCGCTCGTAGCTCTGGTGCACCAGCGTCTAAATCACCAATTTTCATAAATTGTGAAAAGTATAAGCCGCCAGCAAATAAAAATGCAGACAGCGAAATCATTAATATGGCAACTTTAGGCTTAGTGAAATTAGCAAATAATTTTTCTACTAAACTGATGTTGTGAGTGTTTTTTCTTGAGTGCTCTATTGCTTTAGGTGAAATACCAATAAAACTTAATATAATAGGTAAAGCAACTAAGTTAGTGACAATAATGATAGCCACGCCAATACTTGCTGCAATAGCAAGCTCTTGAATAACGCCAATATCAATAACCATTAAGGTAGTAAAACCAATAGCATCACTTATTAACGCGGTAATTCCTGCTAAATAAAGTGATTTAAATGCAAGTCTGGCTGCGTCTAATTTATTTGCACCTGTTTCTGCGTGGTGAATAATTGAGTTAACAATTTGCACGCCATGGCTTACGCCAATAGCAAAAACTAAAAAGGGTACTAACATTGAATATGGATTAATACCATAGCCCATAATGTTTAGCGTTCCTAACTGTGCAAATACGGCTAAAATAGAACAAATAACCACGACAAAGGTACTACGTAAGCAGCGTGAATATAGCCATAATAAAAAAACAACAATTAATACCGCTAACATGAAAAATATAATAACTTGCAAAGCGCCATCAATTAAATCACCAACAACTTTAGCAAAACCAACAATTCTAATATTGATATTTTCAGACGAATATTTATTTCTTATTTCATTTTCTAATGTTTTAGATAGGTGATGATAATCTATTGGTAAACCTGTTTCAGGGTCAATATCTTGTAGAGGTGCTAACACAATGCTTGATTTGAAATCATTACTAACTAGGCTACCAATTTGACCAGATTTGAATATATTAGAACGGATAATATCAAGGCTTTTTATCGAGCCATCATAGCCGTCGGGAATAATACTACCACCAATAAAGCCTTCTTCTGTTACTTCTTGCCAACGAACATTTGGTGTCCATAGAGACTTTAAACCATCACGATTAACACCTGAAATGAAAAAGACATCATCAGTGACATTTTTTAATACCTCTTGGTATTCGGCATCAAAAATATCACCATTTTTACTTTCTACAACAACTCTGACTACATTACCTAAATTAGCTAATTCTTTTTTGTATGATAAAAAATTTTTAATGAATACATGGTTTGTAGGTAACATTTTTACAAAGCTTGCTTCTGGTTTTACTTGCACTGCTTGAAACGTTAATGCCGCACACAATATAATAAGAGAGATTAGAATGATTAATCGATTGGAAAAAATAATTTTTTCAGCAAATGAAACGAATTTATTTGAATTAGACATTATTGAGAAACTCCTTTGTCATGTACTGTATTGTCTACTGAGACTATACCGAATTGACCAGCCAATATAAGTTGGTTGTTTATTATGGTAACTGCTGAAAAGGCAGAGCCAGAGGGATGTTTTATTAAGCTTGTTTCATTGGGCGTATTTATATTTAGCTTGAGAATCGTACCGCCATGACCTACCAAAACTACATCACCATTTTCTTTAATGTGCCCACCCAGTAATGTCGCACGATTTTCAGAGGTATAATGTTGCCAATGCTCGCCTTGGTCACTAGAAATAAAATAATTACCTTTTAAACCAAAGGCTATTAGGCTCGTTGAGTTTTTTTGTGAAAGTATGCCAAACAAGCTGCCATTGTATGGTGTATTAATTGACTGCCAAGAATTGCCATTGTCTTGAGACGCATAAGCACGGCCCTGTTCACCAACAATATACGTGTTATCGTTATCACTATTAATACTATTTAAATGATACTTATCAGGGTTATTTAACAGATTATCTGACAATTTCCATGTTTTACCTAAATCGGGGCTGATCAGTAACGTGCCATAAGCGCCTGTCGCAATAATGGTGTCACTTTTAGTTTGATTTACTGACAGCAGAGGCAGGTTAGGACCAGTACTTTCTGCATTTTTAGCATCTTCTAAAGCGAATTCTAAATCTTCTAAAGTAAAGCTAGCGTCTTCTATTTTATCTTCATCACTTAGGCTTTCGATGTTTTTCTTTGCTAATGTTATTTGCTTTTCTAATAAAGCAATTTTTAGCTTAATTAACTTAAAACCATCAAATATCTTATGCCATGTGTGAGTGTCTTTTGGAGAAGAAATAATTACGCCATCATGGCCTATGGCTAATTTAGCGCCGGAGGATAAAATTATAACGTCAGTGAGTAGCAATGATGCAGGAGATACTTCTTGACTGTATTTGCTTGGAGATTGCCAATTGACTATGTGCCCTCGTTCGCCGACGGCTAATAGACTTTCGTTAGCGTTTATAACTAAGGAAGTAATGATACTAGTTGAAACTAAATCACTCGGTACAGATGGTGTATTTAATAGCTCTACTTTTGCTTGGCAGCAAACACCATAAAGTAAGAAAAAGGCACTAAAAATAAAAGGCTTAGGGGTATAAAATCTCATATTATTCTCTGAGGCTTGATAAAAATAGAATGAAATAGATAAACTCTACTAGTTCATTAAAATATGGCGAATCAATTGTGTTTAAAGCATGTAATAAACGTTTTTAATTTGTACTTGTTGTAATGTTATAAACAGTTATAACTAACACTCAGTGCCAGTTATAACTGTCTTTTATGTTAGTTTTTTATACTAACGCCCCATACGGCGTAATGCAGATGTGCTAAAGTGTTTACGTTTAGCTTTAATTCCCCATTCCATAAACTTAGGTTCTTCATTACTTAAACCGGTCACTAAATATCGACCAGAGTTTAAATCATGCAGCGTTTCAGCAACAAGCCATGGCGTATTTACATCATAGAATTGTACGTTATGGCCTTCAGATAACTTCCAAAGCTTACCTCTGCCATCATATTGATCTACAACTGATGCACCCCATGAATCTTCGTCAATGAAAAATGTTCGTTTTGCATAGATGTGACGAGCTTTATCTTTAAGTGTGGCTTCTATTTGCCATACTCGATGTAACTCATAACGAAGAAACTCTGCATTAAGATGACCTTGTTTTACGATTGATTCATACTTAACGGTAGTATCAAGCAATTTATAAGCGTTATAAGGAATATAAAGCTCTTTTTTGCCAACTAGCTTCCAGTTGTAACGATCAGGAGAACCATTGTACATATCGTAATTATCTGATGCTCTTAAGCCATCAGTACCCGCTCCTGGACTGTCATATGCAACATTCGGTGCGCGTCTTACACGACGTTGTCCTGCATTATATACCCAAGCCCTACGCGGCTCTTTTACTTGATCAAGCGTTTCGTGCAGTAATAAAGACGTGCCGGTTAAACGTGCGGGTGCAGTGATTGTTTGTAGATAATAAAATAAAACATTATCATCTTTTACCGTGTCTCTACCTGAGACCAAAAAATCAGGCCAAACAAGTTGATCATTCATATTCACCGCAGTAAACGAGCCATCTTTTTGCACAGGTACAGTCACTAAGAAACGTTTGGCTGCACCACCTCGATAACGGGTTAAATGATTCCAAATAACTTCAGAGCCATTTTTAGGAATCGGAAATGGTACGGTAATACTGAAGTTTTTTAAACCATTGCCGCCATCAACAAGTTCTGCCGATGTGGCGTTAGTTTGTATGTTTTTATATAAACTTTCAGGGTAAGCACCTGTTCTTTTTGTTTCATATACTGGCATTTTATAGTCAGCATACTTTTTAAACATGGCGATTTGACCTTCACTTAAGTTATTTTTGTAATCATTTAAGTTGGCATTAGTAATGACAAATAAAGGTTTCGCATCAGGAAAAGGGTTAGCGGGGCGACCACTGTCTTTACTTTTTGTGGTGTTCTTACTATTTAAACCACCTTCCCACTTTGGAATAGTACCTGCCTCATTTCCAGCAATTTCAGCACCAATTGGCGTTAATGACACGCCAAGTTGAGCGGCTTCTGCCGAGGTTACTTTGGCTAACGTGGCATTTGATGTAAGACCTAATGATATAGCTAGTATACTAATCGTTGTTTTAAATTTATTCATTTGTATATCTCCAATTAATATGAGAAGGCAAAACTTAATGCCAGAAAATCTTTATCAGTGATAGAGTTAAACTCACCACCACCAAAATTGGTATAAGAAACCGTTAAAGAGTATTTTTGTTGGTATAAAGCCTCTAATGAAACTGCCGCTACTGTGCTGCCTTCATTAAATTGGTCACTGTAACCATCAACATCGTGATACCAAGATACAACTGGTTTCAATGCTATGCCGGCAAACAAGTCAGGGTAGTTAAACTCTACGCGTGTTCTATAACCCCAAGCAGAGTCTGTTTTAAAACCACCTTCACCTGGTGCAAAAGTAGGCGCACCAAAAATAGTATCTCTGCCATACTGAAAGCCTTGAGCCGCCATGTCTTCAATGCCATCGGTTAATGTTAAGCCAACCTCGCCTATAAAGGTGATTCTTGAAGCGCCTAATACTTGGTCGAAAAACTGTATCGCAGTAATTTGCAACTGTGTAACATCAAACTCATCCCAAGCTCTTACGTAAGTGTCGCCAACAACACCTTCAGCTTGTAGTCTTTGCGTAAAAGGTAATAGAGGGTTTTCAGATAGCGCGGCACCTACAGCATGGTTGCCATTGATTTGCGTTGGCGTATCAGGTTTGTATGAAATCTCACCCGATAAAGCAATACCACTGACATTAGTAGCAAAGCTTAAACCGTAAACTTTAAGGTCTTCAGGAAACTCAACAACGTAATTAGCATTTAATGAGTCAATATTATCTTTGGATAAATCAGTAATGCCATAAGCATTTAATAAACCAGCCGTTGCAGGATCTGCTGTTGCTGCCCAAGGAATGAATGGACCTGCAATATCGACTAAGTCAACAGGCGGAGTGACAGCCGTTGGGCCATAATCGGTAAATTCTGAGCGATATACACTCGCAATAGGTAAGCGAGCATGGATATTCATATAATATAAGCCAAACTCAGTATCGTTTAACGCCTCTGAATAATAACGTACAGCTACACCGTATTGGCCCCCGTCATCTGGCACAATGTCTGTTTTTCTTTTAGAATATAAACCACCTGCTACTGCCTGTGCATCACTGCCAGCAGCGGTAATGAAATTACAACCATCTGCAGCATAATCAACGGTGGCAAAAAAAGTACCACAGCCATCTATTTGTGTTTTTTCCCATTCATATTGATAAAATGCTTCAACACTTAGACTCTCAGTTAATCCGGCATTGGCAAACAACATTCCAACAGGCAATAAGCCTTCTTTAAGTGTTGCACCTGGACGGCGTAAAGCGCTAACGTCTAAAGGATTTATTGAGTTAATACCGCCTTGTATAAAGGTGCTTTCACCCCAACTAACTACTTGACGACCTAAGCGAATATCTAAAGGTGTTTCGCCTAAATCAAAGCTACCATAAACATAAGCATCTAAAATTTGAATGCCTGAAAACTTAGAGGTATCACTAAAGCCTTCATCGCTTAATGGGGTGCCAGCAGCATAGCCGTTTGGACCATTACCATGAGGACGATCGCCATCTTTTAATTCAAGATCATACCAATATTTAACACGAACAAAGACACCAAAGCCGTCATTATCTAACTGAAGATCATTAATGCCTTTAACGATGGTGGTAAAAGCATCATGCTTACCAAAGTTTAAAGTATCATCGTCAGTGGTAGAAGATAAACCCGTACCACGTATACCGTCAATGATATTGTTTGATGAATAAAATTTAGGATCTCTATCTGTCATGCGCCAGCTAGAGCCAATAGAAATTTGAGAGTTTATTGCTAGTAGTATGTCATTGTCTTCACCAAAATAAAAATCAGCAGCTTGGGCTACAGGAGCACTAAGGGCTAAAATTATAGCGGTTTTCAATGAATTCTTTATAATAGATTTATTTTTCATTGTTATTCACTCATATTGTATTAATAAGGTAAGTGTTGTCATAATTGTTTTTTTGTAACGCTTAATTAAAATGTAATAAAACCGTTTTTTTAAATAGCGCATTTTGCGTCAATATGTTTTTTTTATGTCATTTTTTGTTGCGCGTTCAGGTTTTATAATTCTAAAGAGTAGGTTTTTAAAGGTATGGAAGACGATTATTCGTTAATTAGTGGTTGGATGATTTCTATTTGGCGGGCGATGGATTTGTCTGGTCTTGATTTTAAATTAGCTTGTAATGAACTTAAAATTGATAGCAGTGCTTTTGATAACCCAGAATCAAGAACGGCTGCAAAAAGCACTATTAAAATACTTGAATATTGTAATGACAAACTAAATAGACATGACTTTGCGCTTGCAGTTGCAGAGCAGTTTCATCCTAATATTTTTCATGCGCTGGGTTATGCCATGATGTCATCGCAAAGTTTACAAAGCGCGTTAACCTTTATCGTACAATATAAAAAAGTTGTCTCAAATACTTGCACACTTAGTATTGTTGAATGTGATAAAGAATTGATTTTTAGCATGAATATATGTCGTTATAAAAAGTCTAATGAGCTGGTATTGCCTTATATCGCTGTTGAACTATTTTTTGCGACTATTATTAAATTCTCTAGAGAGTTAACAGGTTCAACCTTAAACCCTAAAAAGTTGCTTTTTTCATTTCCTAAACCTGAATATAATATTGATTTTTTAGCTGATTTTTTTAAATGCGATATAGAGTTTAACGCGCTTAATGCTGCAATAATTTTTGATCTTACCCAAGCTAAAAATATAGTGATGACCAGTAATCCTTTGATCACACAAATGCATGAAAAAATGCTTGAAAACTTTATGTCACGTATTGATAAAGATGATTTAAAGCACACTGTTAAATCAAAAATATTTGAATTATTACCTTTGGGCAGTCCTTCTCAAACAGTTGTTGCCCAATCGTTAGGGTATAGTTTGCGTAATATGCAGCGAAAATTAAATGAACAAGGCACAAGTTACAAGACTATTTTAGAGCAAACACGCAAAGAGCTTACGTTCGGTTATATGCAACAATTGCATTTAACTTATACTGAAATATCTTATTTAGTTGGTTTTTCATGTACTGCCAATTTCAATAGGGTATTTAAGCAGTGGACAGGAGTAACACCTAGTCATTACAGAAAATCATTGTAATAGCAGCTTTACCGTCAGACTATTAATTAAGCGACAACATTTTGGCGTGAATTGCTAATGAAAGATGGTTATATAAATTCAATACTAGATCAAATTTTTTCATTATAAGTTAATAGCATGAATTTGATCCAAACCATAAATGACGTAAATCAATGTTTCGAATCACAACAAGGTCAATTTTTATCTGCACCTTATCGCAGCTATGATGAACGCATAAGTGATTTAAAAAAACTCAAAAAACTTTTACTTGATAATCAAGAGGCCTTTATTGATGCGCTAAATAAAGATTTTGGCGGTAGGAGTGCTGATGACACCAGAATAGGCGATATTATTACTACTATTTCAGGATTAAATTACACGATTAAAAATTTAAAAAAATGGATGAAGCCTAAAAAGCGTAAAGTAGGTTTGTTATTTCAGCCTGCCAAGGCCTCAATATTATTTCAACCATTAGGTGTTGTGGGCGTGGTTGTACCATGGAATTATCCAGTATTTTTGTCTATTGGTCCTTTAGCCACGGCTTTGGCCGCAGGCAACTGTGTTATGTTAAAAATGTCTGAATTCACGCCAGAAACGGCAAAACTATTAGCTAACCTATTACAGAAAAATTTTAATCAAAAACAAGTTGCTGTAATAGGCGGTGAGGTTGACATAGCAGCAGCTTTTACTTCTTTAGCGTTTGATCATTTATTTTTTACTGGCTCAACGAATGTCGGTAAAATTGTGATGAAAGCGGCAGCTAATAACCTTGTTCCTATTACATTAGAGTTAGGTGGGAAGTCTCCTGCGATAATTGATGATAAAATAGATATTAAACTCGCTGTTTCCCGCTTTATTTTAGGTAAAGTGCTTAATTCAGGGCAAACATGTGTCGCACCTGATTATATATTCTGTCCAGAAGGTAAAGAAGTCGAGTTAGTGGAAGAACTGCGAAATGTTTATTCAAAAATGTTCCCTAAAGTAAACGGTAACAAAGATTGCACTAGTATTATAAATGATGCTCAATTTGAACGTTTAAATGGTTTATTAGATGATGCCCGTAGTCATGGCGCTAACATAATTCCGTTAACTGTTGAGTCAGTTGATAAAGCGCAAAGAAAAATGCCTTTAACAGTGATAACTGATGTAAACGATAATATGAAAGTGATGCAGCAAGAAATCTTTGGTCCTATCATTCCTATATTTACCTATAAGAGTACCACTGAAGCAATACAATATATTAATAAAAATGATCGACCATTAGCCTTATATATTTATAGTTTTGATAAAGCTTTTCAGCAAAATATTTTATTAAACACTCATGCTGGTGGTGTCTGTATCAATGAAGCTACCTTTCATGTGGCAAATGATGACTTGCCGTTTGGCGGCATAGGGGCGTCAGGTATGGGGCAATATCATGGTGAAGAGGGTTTTAAAACATTTTCTCATGGTAAGTCAATTTTAGAAAAAGGCCATATTAGTTTTGCTCATTTATTATTTCCTCCTTTTGGCGGTATGATGCATAAGTTGGTCTATAAATTATTTATTCGATAAAATCATTACTAAATTTCATAGTGACTAATCATATTGTTTTCTGGAATTTTTAACTCACTTAACGGAATGGCTACACAAATTGTCATTCCTTTTCCTATGCTACTTTCATACGTTAACTCTCCATGCATTTTGTGATGAATTAACGTATAAAGTATGCTTAAACCTAAGCCTTTGTTGTAAGCCATTTTTGAGGTGTAAAATGGAGTGAACATATTGTCTAGTACCTTTTGTTCTACTCCTTCACCATTATCTTGATATATTATCTTTAAGAATGATTCATCTTTAACTATGGAAATAGTTATCATGCCTTTCTGCCCATTAGTAAAGGCATGTTTAATGGAGTTATCTATTAGTGTTAATAGCGTGTCGCGAAGTGTTTCAGCATAAGAAAAAACACGTATACTTTCTTCAATGTTATACTTAAACTCAATTAATGGGTTTTTATCACATAAGTTTTTTGTCATGATGTGGTCAACGACGTAATCTTTTATATCAAAGATCCTTTTCTCTTCATTGTGTTCGTTTAAAGATAATTGTTTGAATGTGTCTATGGTTTTTGACGCTTCAACTAAACTTTTACAAATAGTGTTAGACATTTCAATTATATTATTTAAAAATTTGTTGAGCGTTGTCTTAGACATTTTTTCCAAGTTTAATTGCTCTAACATGATATTTGCTTCATCGTTAATGAAAGATCCTCCTGTAAGTGAAATACCAATGGGGGTATTAAGTTGATGAGCTACCCCCGTTACTAAATGCCCCAGCGCAGCCATTTTCTCTGCTTCAACCAATTTGTTTTGCGTCTCCTTTATTTCATTTAATGCATTAGCTAATAATTTATGTTTTTCATCTCTTTCCTTTTTTAATTGATCAACATTATAGGCATAGAAAAAAACACCTATGGATAATACTACTAATGATAATCCGTATGAAAAAGTAAATGTTAAGTTATAAGGGAAGGGAATTTCTAATATAAAGTAGAGTATATGAATGCTAATAAGGCTAATGAAAAATGTACTACAAATAATAATACCTTTCTTGAAGCCGGTAAGTGAATATGAATAAAGCACCATTTGAAATAACCAAGGAGCGCCTAAGTAATCTGTAGTAACAGTAAAATATAGTATTAATATGTAAAAAGCACCTAAAATGGTTAATACAAAAGAACCAGCTTCAATATTATTTCTATTTTTGTACAAGCTTATTGAGTTAAGCAAGGCTATAAATAGTAAAGCGGCTGAGGGGATGAAATTGTGGTACAGATATTGATAAATGGCAAAACCAATGCAAAGACTGGTTAATAAGAGGTTGATGCTAAGAAAGTATTTTTTACCCAAAGTCATTTTGTATTCATCTTTCCACTATTTAGTCTTTAGCATAGACCAGCCTCAAGCTTGTGACAATAAAGCAGCCTTATAAGTATAAAGATTAACTCTCCAAACCTTTCCACCATCTAATAACAACCATCCCCTAACTATTGTTAGGTTTGTTCAGAGGGAAATTCAGGCATAGTGTTTCTAGTTAATAATATTTGATTTTAAATTAGTTGTTTTATCAATGAATGAAATTACTGTAAAAACTAAGTGAGTATAAAATGACTGATAAAGTAAAGAAAATACAAACAGGCATTAAAAATTCGGGAGTAGCAGATGCAACAGCAGCTGTTATTGAAGAGGACAGTAGTTGGATAAAGAGTAAAAAATATTGGTATTTAACTTCAATGATTTTACCCGGTGTTCCTATTTTATCCGCTTATTTATCTTCACAAACAGGTAACGGCTTATGGTTGTGGGCAATGTTTGTTGTTCTCTATGCTGTTTTACCTTTATTAGATCATATTTCAGGATTAGATGCAGCCAACCCAGGTGAAGAATTAATGGCAGAGTTAAAGGACGATCGTTATTACGTTTATGTTCTGTATGGTGCCGCGATAATGCACTGGGCTGCTTTGATTTATATGGGCTATGTTGTCTCAATTGGAGATTTTTCTTGGTTTAATATTTTAGGAGCTGGCTTAAGTATTGGTATCTCTAATGGACTTGGTTTAGTTGCGGGTCATGAAATGGGTCATAAAGTGAATGATAAAGTGCAAGTGTTCTTTGCCAAGCTCGTACTTGCTTGTAGTGGTTATGGTCATTTTTTTATTGAACATAATAAAGGGCACCATAAAGATGTTGCCACACCCGAAGATCCAGCAACCTCACGTTTTGGCGAAAGTATTTACAAATTCGTAAAGCGTGAAGTACCAGGTGCTTTTAGGCGTGCTTGGGAGCTTGAGAGTGCCCGTTTACATCGTTTAGGGAAATCTGAATGGTCATTAAGTAATGAAATTATTCAACCAGCGCTTATTACTATAACGGCTTATATGTTAATGATAGCTTTTTTTGGTCCAGTAATGATCCCATTTTTAGCGCTTGGAGCTGCATATGGTTGGTGGCAGTTAACGTGTGCTAATTACATTGAACACTATGGTTTAATGCGTGAACGAGATGCTAATGGTAGATATGAACGTTGTCAGGCTCGTCACTCCTGGAACAGTAATAACAAAATTTCTAACTTAGTATTATTACATTTGCAACGCCATTCAGATCACCATGCTCATCCTACTCGCCCTTATCAAATGTTGCGTGATTATCCAGAAGTACCAGCATTACCGTCTGGCTATCCTTGGATGTTTGCCGTTGCTATGATCCCCTCTGCTTGGTTTAGCACCATGAATCCAATGGTTACTGAGTGGGCAGAAGGTGATATGAGTAAAGTAAATATTGATCCTGACGTAAAAGATGAGATGTTTAAGCGTTATCACAAGCCAAAGGTTACTGCAGTCGCGTAAATTTTTCTTTGTTGTTGTAACGGTTCTTTAGAAAATTATAACTATTAGTTGAGGTATATATGACTGTTGTTGAATATAAAAAGTATTGCTGTGTCACTTGTGACCTTGTTTATGATGAAGAATTAGGTTTTCCTGAAGAAGGAATTGAGCCAGGTACTCTATTTGAAGATATTCCCGATGATTGGACTTGCCCAGAATGTTCAGCATCTAAATCAGATTTTTTTCTAGTTGAATAATGTTAGTTAAATAAATATAGGAAGTAGTATGAAACCCATAATAATTATCGGCTCAGGCCATGCGGGACTTACTTTAACACGAGAGTTAAGAGTCATTAATAAAGAAATACCTATCATTGTTATTACGCAAGATGATGGTTGCTCTTATTATAAACCTAACCTATCAAAAGCTATTTCGGTGGGAAAGTCTGCCAATGATTTGGTGATGAAAAATGTTGAACAAATAAAAACAGAGCAAAATATTTTTATCAAAACTCATACGAAAGTTGTTGCTATTGATGTTAATGATAGCTTTGTAACGGTTGATGATGGTAACAGTGTTGAACGAATATTTTATCAAGATCTAGTTATAGCAACAGGCGCATCACCGTTTGAATTACCGATTACAGGTAATGCAAAAAATGAAATTGTCTCTGTTAATAATCTAGATGATTATCGTCTATTTCGTGAAACCATTGAAAATAAAGAGCGTGTGCTAATTATTGGTGCGGGTTTTGTTGGTATCGAATTTGCGAGTGATATATTTTCAGCTGGATATCATGTCGATGTTGTTGATATGGAAGCATGGCCACTGAAAAGAGCATTGCCTCAGCAATTAGGACAATCAATTGTTGAGTCATTTCCTAAAGATAAGGTTAACTGGCATTTTGGCTCATCGGTAGTTGCCGTAGATGCTAAAAATGAAGTACTTGAAGTCACTCTATCTTGTGGTAAAAAACTACAAGTTGATGTTGTGCTTTCAGCAGTAGGTATTCGACCTAATGTTGGTTTGGCTAAAGCGGCAAGTGTTGATATAAACCGTGGTATTGTTGTTGATAAAAATTTAAGAACCAGTATTAAAAATATTTATGCTATTGGTGATTGTGCTGAAATTTCTGGGCACACGTTACCTTTTATCGCACCGGCAACATTTGCAGCAAAAGCATTGGCTAAAACATTATTAACATCGGATACAGAGCTTAATATCCCAAACTTAGCGGTAGCCGTTAAAATACCAACATGCACTACTATAGTATGTCCGTCATTATTTTTAGAGGGTGACTGGAAAGTAGAAGGAGATAGCCCAGACATTGTTGCTAGATTTATGAATGCCCAAGGTCACGTTAGTGGTTTTGCTTTGACGGGTAAAGCTATTAGCCAAAAGGCTGCTCTATTAAAAGAATGTGTTGCTCCGACACTTAGTTAAATATTTAGTAAAAGATAAAACCAGCTTCCCTTAGGAGGTACTAATTTATAAATTACGGTTATCTTATTAGGAAACTTGAACTTCCTGTTTTATTTGATTACTGCTTAGTATCTCCCTTTTTTATAAATTTAACGTATATATTTAGTTTACCACCGAGATTGCCGAGGAGTTTCACTTGACCCATCATACAGCCACTGGAAAATTGGATCTTACCTCAGCGAAGACATGAAATACGTCTAATTGCTCTCTATCGCGAACAATTAGTTTGAACGATACCAAGTTACATTATTTGTATCTATATAGCTGTTTAAAATGTTTAAGTGCGCTAAATAGTTAAAATGAGCGCTACTTTCACCATAAGCTAGCATAAAGGTTTTTTGATTTATCTCTTTGTGAAACAATACCTCGAAGCCATCAATTACACGTTTTGGCGTTTCACAGCTTTTTGTTAGTGCCTTTAAATTATCTTCTATTTCAGTCACTAACTCGTTTAGTCTTTCTATTACTCCAGTAAAGGGTTTTCCATGGGCGGGTAGCACCAGTGTTTGACTATTTAATAAGCTCATATAGTTTTTACATGATATTAGCCAGTTGTTCAAAGGGTTAGCATGAGAGGCTTTTGGGTAAACACTAATGTTAGAGGATATAGTAGGCAGTATTTGGTCGCCTGATATTATAATGTTTAGTGTTTTACACCATAAACAAACATGCTCTGGAGAATGCCCAGAGCCAATTACAACTTGCCATTCGTGACCACCTAATATAATTTCTTCGTTATTGACTAATCGGTTATATTTACTAGGGAAAGGGTAAACAAAGGTTGGTTGTTCAATAGTTGCTCCGCCTGATAAATAAAAATCATATACCTTTGAGTCGGTGTTACTAGCAATTTCAGATGATATACTTTGATAGCCTTCGTATTCTCCCTGTGACATCCATAGTTGTGCATCAAACTGGTCACACAACCATCCAGATAAACCAATATGATCAGGATGCATATGGGTGCAAATAACGTACTTTATTGGCTTGTTTTTTAATTGTTCTTTTATAACTTTTTGCCAATAATCCTTGCTTTTATCTGAATTTAAACCGGTATCGATCACTGTCCAGCCGTCATCATCTTCGATAAGCCATAAATTGATGTGGTTCAGGGCAAATGGCATTGGCATGCGCAGCCAAAAAATGTTTTTAGCTACCTTGATTAATTCATAAGATTTGGGAATATCTTTAAATGGATAGTGACGTTTTTTATCAATATTGATACTAGTGCACCTCGAACACCTCTTTGATTTAAAGAGGTGTTGTTGTGTAGGGTTGTGAAAAGATTATTTATAATACAAACAAATGGTAAACTTACGTGATTAATTTATCGCTCTAGATTTATCTTTCCAAAAAGGCTCTCTAAGTTCGTTCTTTTTATATTTACCTGCGCCTGTCATAGGGAATGGCTCTATGCGGAACTCGATGCTTCTAGGGACTTTGTAATTAGCTATATTTGCTTTACAGTGTTCAATTATTTCTGTTTCGGTGAGTGTTTCATTATCATTTAATCTAATAATGGCATGTACTGCTTCACCCCATTCATCACTAGGGATACCAATAATAATAGATTCAAGTATTTTGGGGTGCAAAGAAAGTGTATTTTCTACTTCAGCAGAAAATACATTTTCACCACCAGTCACTATCATATCTTTCACTCGGTCAACAAGAAATAAGAACCGGTTAAAACCCAACCATCAATGAGTGTGGATTTTGTTTGCTTTTCGTTTTTCCAATAGCCCATCATAACATTAGGGCCGTAAGCGGCAATTTCACCCACTTTCCCGGTAGGAAGTACATTGCCATCGTTGTCTCTTATTTCAACACTGACACAATAACCTGGGCGACCGGCAGAGCGTAGTTTGCCTGATTTTTCACCTTCTAATACATGATATTCTGCAGGAAGAATGGTAATTAATGGAGATAATTCTGATTGTCCATACGCTTGAATAAACTGTACCGAAGGCATTTTTTCCATGGCAGACATCAAAATTCCTTCTGGCATAGGGGAAGCGCCATAAACTATATTTTCAAGAGAAGATAAATCTGCTGTTTCTAATGATTTTGCAGAAAGCATAAGTGTGACCATAGTAGGCACTAATAAAACATGATTAACTTTCTTTGCTTGTATGGTGTCAATAACAGCATCAGGAGTAAAGGCTGGGATAAATACTTGAGTTAAGCCACTTATTACTGTGCCGTAACCAATACCAATATCGGCTAAATGAAACATTGGTGCGGCATGTAGATATCGATCACCTTCTTTATTAATTTCCATTGCAGAGATCAAACAAATAGAACTTGTCCATAGGTTTTTATGGGACAGCATAACGCCTTTTGGAAAGCCTGTTGTGCCGCCGGTATAAAAAATGCCGACCAGATCATCATAATCACATTGAACAGCTTTCATTGGCTCATTATTAGCAATTA
>MAAC01018651.1_pt1 | contig 29414 bp, 25 predicted proteins | sample 1115981 | NCBI WGS metagenome assembly MAAC01 (sample SAMN04961126, study PRJNA320927) | seawater metagenome | isolation source: sample BD02T64 sea water enriched with oil for 64 days | place: USA:Gulf of Mexico | collected 2013-07-27
TGGATCGGGATATGCGAGGTACTGATCAGGCGGGTTCATTAGCTCCAGATGGGGTGTATAGAATGATGCGTGATATTCGTAACTTGGAGCAAGCATTTGGTAAAGAGGATATGTTTGTTGATGACTCGGTGAAAAGTGCACGGGTGAAGTTAGAACGATCTATTGCCACAAAATTGGACTTACCCAAAGGTCATGTGATCGCGGAAACAGATTTACATATGTTAAGTCCTGGTGATGGATTTAAATGGGCCGATAAAACGGAATTAATTGGGAAGACCTTGCAGCAGGATATCCCAGCAGATGAAGTGATCTATTCAAATATGATTTCATGAAAATAAAACTGGTATTATCTGATATCGATGGGGTATGGACTGATGGTGGAATGTATTATTCTTCAGATGGGTCAGAATTGAAAAAATTTAATACCTCAGACAGTGCAGGGGTTTTGTTTTGTAAATTATTAGGAATTAAAGTAGGAATAATTACGGGTGAAAATGTCCCCATGGTTCAAAAACGAGCCGATAAACTAAAGCTAGATTATGCCGTTTTAGGAGCTAAGAATAAAGTTTCATTAGTGGCTAATATTTGTGAAGAATTGGGAATATCTTTTGAGGAAGTGGCCTTTATTGGTGACGATATTAATGATATGGCCTTATTAAGAAAAGTGGGGTATTCGGCTACCCCCTCAAATGCACCTGATTATGTACAAAGCTGTGCGGATTATGTTATTCCTGTAAAAGGTGGGGATGGCGCTTTTAGAGCATTTGTGGAGAAATTACTTAAAGAAAATGGATTACTTAACATTGCATTGGATAGGTATTCTGATTCTCTTAATTCATTCAATCAGTAGTGGGTTTAGATTTAAAAATAAAGAAGGCTGACCTTGATTACTCCGTGGAGGAATTGAAAATAAAAGGCAAATCATTTTGGCCATTTTTTAAAGTCTTTTTTTTTGATGCGCAATATGTAAATGGGGGAACCCAAACTTCGTTTTCGGTTATTCAAAAATTGAAGTTTTTATCCTCGGCTTTTTTCGGATGGTTCAATTGGTTGGGTAAAGTAGAATATTTGGTTTTTTCAAATTCTGACCAACGTAAACTATTTGAGGGGCAAAATATTGATAAATCGGCCGATTATGTGAGTCTGAATTTGCCAAATGTCTTACATATTGAATTACCTGTGTTTACCCATTCATCTCTAAAAAAGATGAAATTTAGGAGAGTGGTTTCTCACCTGCCTCTTCGAATTTTAGAATCGTGTTATGCCAAATTATTTTTAAGGTCAACCCCTATTCTGGGTCAAGGGGTGGTAGATTCCTTAAATGCTGATTTTCATACTAATTTGGACGCCTTGGTTATTGCTAGAAGGTTTTACGCACAGTATTGGGTAATGAAAAAACTCGTAGCTTGGAAAAAGCCAAAAGCCGTTTTTATGGTGGTTCCATACATGAAGTCGGGATATGTTCTGGCCGCTAAAGAACTTAATGTTACGGTAATTGAAATGCAGCACGGCACAATTAATAAGTCGCATTTTGGGTACGCAAACTATAAAAAGATGGATGCTCAGTTGTATCCAGATTATCTATTATCCTATGGAAACGGTACTCAAGAGGTTTTTTGTGAGGGTAACATTACCTTTAATCAGAATCAAGTAATTCCAATTGGGCATTTTTATTTGCATTTGATTCAACAACAAAAAATGAACTTCCCCAGGGAGTTTCAAAATGTGGTGAATGCAGAAGTGTCAATTTCGGTTTCATTACAAGATGATTCTGTAGGTAAACAGATTGTTCCTTTTTTGAATGAAGTGGCTAAAAAACGACCGGAGTGGTTAATGGTATTTGTGCCAAGGAAAACCGGGCAATCGGAATATGAGAAAATGAACTTAGCCAAGAATATTCTGTTCCTTCCTTCTCTAAATGTTTACGAAACCATTAAGCTGTGTCACATTCATACCACAGTATTTTCAACTTGTGCTTTGGAGGCTCCAAGCATAGGGCGTCCAAACGTTTTGGTGAATATTGATAATAAATCAAAGGAATATTTTTCAAATTTACTTTCTGATATGGCTGTTACGCGTATGGTGAATACGGTCGATGAATTTATAGCTGAGATTGAGAAAAATGATTTCCCTTCAGAAAAATATATCAGAGAATCCAATGAGTCGATTATCAAAACGGGTTTTGTGCAAAATTTGAATGATGCATTTGTTAAAATGAAAATACAGACAAAATAAAATTGCTAGGTTTACTTACATATCTACCAACCACAGCTTACATTCCCCAATATGTTTTTTTGCTAGCCTTTGGTTATTCCTTAGTTAGAGAAAAAAAAATGCTGATGGATGCCTTCGATAAATTCCGAAATGACCCAAAACATTTGGTTAATTGGAACTTTTTGATTGTAATATTGATTCTCTTTTTTAGTTTGATTAACCGTTTAATTCATTGGGATTCCTTGAATGAAGTAGGGCAAATTTTTCCTTACTTTTTATTGTTAATCCCTACTTATGTCATTGCCATTTGTTTTAGACGGAGTGATGCAAAAGTGTTGGTGTCTTTGGTGGCCATAGAAGGGGTAATGGTGATTGTTCAATGGCTGTTTGGTGTTTCTACATTTGATAGCTCTATGGAGGGCTATGCCACTTTTGAGGAAGGCGCTTTAGCCTATTTTCAACGGCCATTTGGTTGGAGTACGGGTTCCAGTATTATGGCAACAAAATTGTTTCTAGCGTATTTAACATTAGATTTTTTCCAGTTTAAAGGAAAGTTATTCTTGGTGTTCCGATTGGTGTTTATAACCGCTATTGTTTTTACGTTTAACAGAACAGTTATTTTGTCGTTAGGTGTGTTTTTGCTGTTGTCTCAAATAGTCGCATTTATTAAAATGCGATATACATTGGAAAATGCTTGGATCGGTTTGTTTACTGCGATATTAGGGGGGGGAGCTGTGTTTGCCATTGTGGTGATGAAAGGGCAACAAATCATTGCTCAGTTAACCAGAAATACGGGCTCAGTAGAGCTTACAGGTCGAGAGTATTTATGGATGGACTTTTATGCGTTTATTTCCCAACACCTAGTTTTTGGAAATAGCTCGATAAAATTATGGTTAGATGGTTATCATGCGCATAATTCTTATTTAGAGTTAATTGCAACGAATGGGGTTTTTATTTCAATCGTGTATATGGTATTCATATTTCGAAATATGAAAGCAACTAATTGGATTTATATTATTCCGATTTTAATATTCGGTTTAACACAATACGCCTTTTTTTGGGGGATTAGTTTATTTGATATTATGTTGGTTGTTTTCTTGGTTAAAGAGGTTTCTGGGCAAGCAATTGTTACTTTTTCGCCAAGCTTGCCAACTCCCGAACAAACACAACAAGAAGACTTAAGAAAAAGAATGCCATCGTAATTGCGGTGATAATAATGAGGGTTTTATTTGCAGGTTTTCTAGCATGGTAGAATTCAGAAACTACGGTAAACGCTTGAAGCGTTTTTTCTGAAATTTTTAAATCCTCAATTTCTAGGGCAGCCTCATTATAATCTACTGGACTTGGTTTATTTGAAATAGTTATCTTCTCGTTTTTATAGGCTTGTTCTTTATTCAGACTTAAAGAATCCAATGTTGTCAAGTAATTACTTCCTCGGTTAATTAATGCCTTCGTTTTATTTATTTCTAATACAACTAGGTTGGCGATATAGGGGTTGTTTTTTAAATAAAAGGATAAGCCAGCACTAAGTTTTGGATATATTTCCTGGTCATACACTTCCACTTTGACGAGTACCAATTCACCTAATTTCGTATCGGTTAGTTTAGGGGCATTTGATGTTTTTAGATGTCTCGACTCTTGAAATTCAAGAGATCTGATCAGCATCGCTTCGCTTTGTGTAATCCCCAGTTTAGTAGCTATTTCCGTATAGTTTTTTTCTTTTACCAGGCTAGAAAGAGGGGAGAGAAGCTCCATAAGAGTCGTTTTTTCAAGGATATTTGAAAATCCAATAAGCTCGGAATAGAAGTAGCTTTTTTTCTGAAAAGAATAAGAAAAGCCAATTGCAACGCCTAATAGAGTCGTTAATCCAATGATCAGGAGGTTTCGTATAAGAAACCTATATACGAGTACTAAAAAGTCAGTTAGGCCAATATTATCTGATGGATTCATAGTATTCAAATTTTAGCGCAAAATAAGTGAATTATATTCTTACTTGATAACTTTATTGTGTCCGAGTAAGAATTATCGAATGGTTTTGTAATCTTTGCCGTAATAGGAATAAAAATGGACAAAAAAGTATCGGTAATAATTCCTACTCGGAATGAAGAACAGTTTATTGTGGATACACTGGAATCCGTTTTTAATCAAGATTATCCTGCAGCCTTATTAGAAGTTATTATTGCAGACGGTGAAAGTGATGATAATACGGTGAACCTAATTTCCAAGATAATTGAAAAACACCCCAATGTTATTCTAATTAATAATCCAGAACGGGTGGTTCCATTTGCTCTTAATTACGCCATTAAACGTGCCACTGGAGAGTATATTATTCGCATGGATTCGCATTCAATTTATCCCAATAACTATATTTCCACGTTGATTAAGGAGTCCCGAAAATTGAAAGCCGATAATGTGGGGGCTAGAGTAATTACTCGTCCTGCAAATGAGGGGGTGATTGCTATAGGAATTGCAGCAGCTATTTCACATCCGTTAGGCGTTGGTAATTCTAGTTTTAGATTGGAGGGTAAAGAAACGCTACAAGCGGATACTGTTCCGTTTGGATGTTTTCCGAAGGAGTTATTTGAAAGAATAGGAGGGTTCGATACGGATTTGATCCGGAATCAAGATGATGAATTTAATGGGAGAATAATAAAAAATGGCGGGAAAATTTTTCTTGTTCCAGATTTGACCATAGAATATTATGCGAGAGGAACTTTAAATAGAATGATGAAAATGTTTTATCATTATGGACTTTTCAAACCCTTAGTGAATAAGAAATTGGGCGCAGCAGCTACCCTAAGGCAATTTGTTCCACCGGTCTTTGTTCTGTTTTTGCTTTCGGCTATCATGTTGCCGTTTTTTGGGCGATATTTCCAAGTTATATGGACAGTTGGTATGTTTTTTTACACTTGTATAAGTGTTTTTGTGAGTGTCAAAATAGCTTTAAGTAAATCAAAAATGACTTTAGTAATTGTACTTCCTTTCATATTTCCGCTGATTCACTTAAGTTACGGTTATGGGTTTTTAAAGGGGCTTATGTGGGTTCATGTTTTGGGTCAGAACCCGGGGGGAAGGAATTTTGGAACTTCCAGATAAATAGGGATGGTCAGGATGGATAATTTGTTTACCGATTTAACATTAAAGAAGCTGAATTTATACGCAATTCACGCTCTCGTTTTCTTGTTGTCGTTTCAAGAAAGGTTTGTTTCAGTGGCATTAGTCTTTTTTTTAGTGCTGAATTTGTTTTCTGTTAGATGGCAAATTAGAAAGCACTACTTTATTAAAAGAAGGAAATATATCCTATCCTTTATTTCTCTGTATTTGATGAGTTTAGTGGGGATGCTTTACACCCTTAATATTTCTGAGGGGCTATTTGATTTGGAAGTTAAACTGTCCATTTTATTGGTGCCAATTTTTGTGTTGTCATCCAATATCATTAACAAATTCAACGTATACGCAATCATTAAGAGTTTTATTTGGGGGGTGTCGTTGTCCTTGGCTTTACAGTATGTTATAGCCACATTAAAGTTCTATGAGTTTGGGAATACGGAGGTCTTCTTCTATGCACTGTTCTCTTATTTTCATCATCCTTCCTATTTCTCGATGTATACAAATTTTGCAATTGCAAGTTTGTTGGTTTTAATTTTTCATTATAGAAATAGACCGCAATTACGTCATTTTGTTTTACTCGGCTTTTTGGTAGTTAGTGTATATCAACTTTCATCTAGAGCTGGTTTATTAACATTATTGGCACTTTTAGGATATGCTTTTGTTTATATCATTTTCCCTAGGTTGAAATGGAAAAAGCTTCTATATGCACTCTTAGGAACCCTCCTTTTATCCGTAGCGGTCATTTATCCCGTAGCCAAGTATACGGATACGATTCGGATGGTGGATGTGACCACTAATAAATCAAGCTCAGGAGTTCGTTTGGCCATGTGGAAATCATTTGTGCCATTGATCAAGGATAATCCCGTTTTAGGGGTGGGTACAGGTGATGTCAATAGAGAATTACAAAAACGATTCGCTGCGGATAGAATTGTAAGAGCGGTTAGGGATAACCTGAATGCACATAATCAGTTCATCCAAACTCAGGGAGCCTTGGGGTTATTAGGAACAGCGTGCTTGCTTTGGGGGTTGCTTTTCCCCACCTGGGTTTCGATAAGGAAAGGAAGGATATTAATGCCGCTTTTTGTTGGGATTTTGATCATAAATTTTCTAACAGAAAGTATGTTGAATACCCAAGCGGGTGTCATCTATCTCGCTTTGTTAAACTCTGTTGTATTCTTTACCTATGAGGATTAATGGAGCCTTTAAAAACACTATTTTTGCACCGCAATTATTTTAGCAATTATGATACCATTTTCGCCTCCTAGGATTGATGAAAAAATTATTTTAGAAGTAGTGGATGCCTTGCGTTCTGGATGGATTACCACCGGGCCCAAGACTAAATTATTTGAGAAAAGAATCACGGAATATACTGGGGCTCGTTCTACCGTGTGTTTAAATAGTGGTACTGCTGCTATGGAACTTATGTTGAGCTGGTATGGTGTAGGTCCGGGTGATGAAGTTATTGTTCCTGCATATACCTATACGGCCACCGCCAATGCCGTTGTTCATAGTGGGGCTAAACCGATTATGTGTGACGTTAACGCCCATGATTTTAATTTGGATCATACCAAATTAGCCAAATTAATTAGCGAAAAGACAAAGGTGATTATTCCGGTGGATATAGGTGGTTTTCCGTGCGATTATGACGAAATTCTTGCCGTAGTTAGGGACCCGAAAATTCGTGGGAAATTTACGCCCAAAACGGAACCTCAAGAATTATTAGGTAGAATTATGATTCTGGCCGATGGGGCTCACTCTATTGGTTCCACTTATAAAGGGAGAAATTCCGGTACTTTGGCGGATGCCACCGCATTTTCATTTCATGCCGTAAAAAACTTGACCACGGCTGAGGGAGGAGCCCTGTCATTAATGCTGCCGCCTCGTTTTGATGTGGATAAAATGTATAACGATATAAACATTAAGTCGTTACATGGTCAGACCAAGGATGCTTTTGCTAAAGTGCAAAAAGGGGGCTGGAGATACGATGTGGTAGAAGCGGGTTATAAGTACAACATGACCGATATCTTGGCTTCCATTGGGTTGGTTGAACTGGAGCGATATGCGGATGACACCTTAGTTAAAAGGGAGCACATTTTCAAACGGTATAATGAATTGTTAGGTCAGCATAATTGGGCGTGGACTCCCATTAATGAAACCAAAGATAAGTGGTCTAATTGTCATTTGTACTTACTTAGAATAAAGGATATAACGGAACAACAGCGTAACCTAATTATTTTTGAAATCTCCAACTTGGATGTCTCTGTAAATGTTCATTATCAACCCTTACCTATGCTGTCCTTTTACAAGCATCAAGGGTATAATATGGATGATTATCCAGTGTCTTTTAAAAATTATACGCAGGAAATTAGTTTGCCTATTTTTTATGATTTAACAGACGAGCAAATCGAGACTGTGGTGGATGCCGTAGTCACATCCGTGAAAAAAGTACTAAAACTGAAGTGATGTTAAAAAGGGCGTTTGATTTTTTCTCCTCTTGCATTGCTTTACTTTTTTTATCTCCCTTTTTCGTAACCGTTTCTCTGTGCATTATTTTTGACTCCAAGGGAGGTGTCTTTTACAAACAAAACCGTGTGGGTAAGGACGGTTTTGAGTTTGGGCTTTTTAAGTTTAGAACCATGCGACCAAATTCCGATAAGGTAAAGATTACCGTTGGAGATCGAGATCCTAGGGTAACCGTTATTGGATACTATTTACGAAAGTATAAACTGGATGAATTGCCTCAATTATTGAATATCGCAATGGGCGATATGAGTGTGGTGGGGCCACGCCCGGAAGTTAAAGAGTATGTTGATTTATATTCTCAAGAACAATTGTTGGTGTTATCGGTAAAGCCGGGTTTAACGGATATTGCTACCTTAGAATATGTAAAAGAGGCAGAATTGTTAGCCCAATCAGCCAATCCAGAGAAAACATATATACAGGAAATTATGCCGGATAAGTTACGGCTAAACTTAGAGTACATCGAGAAACAAAATTTCTTATTGGATTTAAAGTTGATTTTTAAAACTTTTGCAAGGATTCTAAATTAACCCTCCTGGGTAGGAATAATCATCTGATAGAGTTTCTTAACCTCTTCTGCTTTTTGGCTTTCACCGTTTTTTGTATACGCAAAAATTAGGTTGTTCAACATTCTTTTAAGTATGGCTTTACTGTCACACGGTTTAAAATGTTCCTCTTTCTCGGAGACACCAATTTTCTCTAAAAACTCACTTAATTCCTCCGGACCAAATACATCCCCTTTTGAAAACGGGTTAATGTAAAATAATACAGGCGAATTTTCTATGGGCGTAGTTAGCTGATAGGGATCCAAGTACGCCACTACAAAGTGACGTGGTAGGTTGACTCCGTATATAGGGAGATCCAATTGTCGGCCTATTAAAATGTATAAGATAGAAAGGGATAAGGGGTTTCCTTTTTTGGTATCTAAAACATCCTTTAGAACTGAATTTTTATGGTCATGAAAACCCGCAATATTGCCTGAAAAACCGTGAACGTCAAAAATAAAGTGATTGATCAGTTTGATTTTCTCAAGAGCCGTCAAGTTATCATTCAGCTCTAGCCAAATTTCTTGCGTATACTTCGTGACCTGTTTATTGATATCGTCAAAGGATAAGGAAGGATATTTATAATTTGAGACCAAAGTGGCCCCCTCCAATAAGTCCGGTTTATCTTCCTTCCACCAATCCATTAAGTGTTCTTCTAAAGAACCATATTGAATTTCGTGGATTAAATTCTCTACTCTAGATTGAAAGAGTTTACCAAGCCTATTGGATTCCCACTGAGATTCCAGATTTGGTATAACATCCTCTCCAAAAGATTTTAACTCTTGTTTGATGTGACCGTAGATGTCCTCGTCTGGATCATCTAGCAGTCTAATTAAAGCATTTATTTCTTTCGGTGTGCGCACTAAATAAACAGTATTTCTGTATGCCAAATCTACCTTGAATGCTAAGTTAGTTTTAGGAACTAATCAATTAGTTTTAACAATCATATTGTTAAGTTGTTTAAAACGTGAGTGATAAGCCGTTGAATTGGGAGATCCGGATTTGTACTGAATTCTTTGGTTTTTCTATTGGCTATGATTGCACAGATGGTGCAAGCATGATGACCTAGTGCTTTTGATAACCCGTAAAGGGCAGATGTTTCCATCTCGAAGTTGGTGACCTTTAGTTCGTTGTATGAAAAGGAAGATAGGGTTTCAGGATAGTTTGGCATCTCTGGTTGAAGTCTTAATACCCGTCCTTGAGGAGCGTAGAATCCAGAAGCCGTTGCCGTAATTCCGGATCGGGTTCCCTTAGAAAGTCTGTCAGAAAGGAGCTTGCTAGCGCTCACAACGTAAGGTTTGGCTAGGCTGTCGTTCCAATTGGCGTGTTTGCAAAAGGCATCGGCAATTTCTTTTTCATTTACATTCAGGGATTGCGTGTAAAAATGCATGAGCCCGTCAAAACCCATTGCTTTTTCACTTAATAAAAAGGAATCAATAGCAATATCTTCCTGTAAGGCTCCCGAAGTTCCTATTCTAACAATGTTCAAAGACCGTTTTACGTCCTTAATTATTTTGGTTTCTAAATCAATATTTACCGCTGCATCGAGTTCATTTATTACAATGTCTATGTTATCGGTACCTATACCGGTGGCAATTACAGTAAATCGGGTATTCTTGTAGGTTCCCGTATGCGTAACAAACTCTCTATTTGATATTTGGTAGTCGATCGTATCAAAGTATGACGAAATTAGAGCAACTCTACCCGGATCACCTACTACAATTACATTGTCGGCAATATGCTCAGGTTTTAGATGTAAATGATAAACACTTCCATCAGGATTTAAAATTAATTCGGAATCTGGTATACGTTTCATCTGTTTCTTTCTTAGGGAGGCAAAGATGAATAATTTTTTTATATAGAAACGGTTAGTCTCGAATCGGAAAATTTACTTTTGGCATTCATGGAGTTTGGAATACTAAATTTTAGTATTACCGTTCTTCTTGCTGAAATTTTACTATGAAGAAATCATTTGCCATTATCGGTTGTGGACATATAGCTAATCGTCATGTAGAGCATATCAGGAATCACCCCTTAGGTGAGCTGGTGGGAGTGTACGATATTAATACGGATGTTCTCCAAGCTTTTGCAGCGAAACATCAGGTTAAAGCCTATAGCTCAGAAGCCGAATTACTTCGTGCTAAGGAAGTGGATGTGGTGAATATTTGTACTCCCAACGGTTCTCATTCTGACATTGCGATTCGAGTTATGGAAGCCGGTAAGAATCTCGTTGTGGAAAAACCCATGGCTATTACCGCTCAAAGTGCTTTAGAAATGGAAAAGGTAGCCGAAGCAACTGGGAAGGAAATGTTTGTAGTGAAACAAAATCGTTACAACCCTCCCGTAAAAGAAGTGAAACGACTTATAGAGAATGGAAAACTGGGTAAAGTATTAATGGTTTCGGTAAATTGTTACTGGAATAGGAATGCTAATTATTACGAACAATCCTCCTGGCGAGGAACCAAAGAATTGGATGGCGGGACCCTCTATACCCAATTCAGTCATTTTGTGGATATCTTGTATTATTTGTTTGGTGAAATTGAGAATGTTAATGGAATCGTGAAAAATCTTTCCCACCAAAATTTAATTGAATTCGAGGATTCAGGTTCTTTCTCTTTTGAATTTGTTGAAGGGGGCATGGGTAACTTTGCTTTTACCACTTCTGCCTTTCAAAAAAATATGGAAGGGTCCATTACCATATTTTCGGAAAACGCCACAATAAAAATTGGAGGTAAATATTTGAATACCATTGATTACCAGGTAACCGATGGCTTTGATATTCAAGATATTCCAATTTCTTCACCAGCCAATAATTACGGGTTTTATGAAGGGTCAATGTCTAATCACGATAAAGTGATTGATAATGTTATTGAGGTTCTAAATGGAAGAGCCAAGGTAATGACCTCTGCCAAACAAGGTAGAAAAGTGGTGGAAATGATTGGCCAATTCTATGGGTGTGTAAAATAAAAGTTAAAAATATTCTATGGAACCCAACCTTATTAGTGTAGAAACGTATTATCGCGTATTAGGACTACTGTATGGATAATTAGTAGTAGCATAGTAGTTATCCATGGACCTAATGTTACAAAAAAAGGTTGAATCCTTATTCTAAAAGAGTCGTTCCGTTGTTAGGAACGACTCTTTTTATTTTAATTCCATAGTTTCGCCATATGAAAATGATTTTTGCAACCAATAATGCTTATAAATTAAAGGAGATAAAACTGGCTCTTCCAGATATGGAGCTGAAAGGATTACAGGAAGCGGGAATTATGGTGGATATTCCTGAAACGGGAATTACCTTAGAAGAAAATGCCGTAATAAAAGCCCGTTTTATTTACTCTAAATATGGCGTCAACTGTTTTGCCGATGATACCGGGTTGGAAGTACAGGTCCTAAATGGAGCTCCTGGAGTTTTTTCAGCTCGATATGCAGGGCCCAATTGTGACTTTGGGGACAATAATGAGAAGCTTTTAAAGGAATTGGAAAGTGAAAACAATCGTTTAGCCCAGTTTCGAACGGTGATCTGTTTAATTTTGGATGGGCAGGAGTTTCTTTTTGAGGGGGTGTGTAAAGGAGAGATTTTGAATGCATATCATGGAAAGGATGGTTTTGGTTATGATCCGATTTTTAAACCATCAGGTTTTAAGCAATCATTTGCAGAAATGACCCTGCATGCTAAAAACGAGATAAGTCATCGGGGATTAGCGGTTCAGAAATTAATTTGTTTTTTAAAACAGAAGAAGAATTAGGTTTTTAAACAGTGCTCCACCCATTTAACAAAGAATTCTTCTAGGCTATATCCTGCGGCTACCGCTTGTTGAGGAATAAGGCTTTCGGCTGATAAGCCGGGTACCGTATTGGCCTCAATCATATAGGGGATGCCATCTTGAAGGATGAAATCTACCCGGGCAACGCCATTTAAATTCAACACTTGGTACACCCTCTTAGTCGCATCTTCTACTTTTGTTCGAGTTTCGGTATCAATTTCTGCTGGAGTAATCTCTATGGATTCGCCCTTGTATTTAGCCTCAAAATCAAAGAAGTCATTGTTGGTAATGATCTCAGTTATGGGTAATGCTTCCAGTACTCCATTAAAATTAGTGATGCCACAAGTCACTTCTCTACCTTGTAAATAGGATTCTACCAGTACTTGCTTATCGTAACTGAAAGCATCCGCAATCGCAGATTCCAACTCTTGTTCGTGGTAAATTTTGTGCACTCCGTAGCTGGATCCTGATTGATTTGGTTTCACAAAACACGGAAGCCCCAATTGTGTAGTGATTTCTGTACTGGAATAACTCAAGCCTTCAAATAACTGTATGGATTGAGCCACGTTGATTCCATGGTTCTTTAGGTAATCATTACATACTCCTTTATTGAAACTGATCGAACACCCTAATAAGCTAGAGCTGGAATATGGAATATTAAGCATGTCAAAATACCCTTGTAATTTCCCATCCTCGCCTGGAGTACCATGAATCGCAATAAAAGCCAAATCAAAATGAATGGTTTTATTCTCTAATGGGATGGTAAAGTCATTTTTATTAATGGGGATGGATTTGTTACCCTGAATGTAATTCCAATCGCTTCCTTTTACTTCTATAAAAAAAGTGGCATAATGGTTTTGGATGTTTTGCTCCACAATGCGAGCGCTTTTCATTGAGATTCCGTGTTCTGAAGAACCACCTCCAGCAAGAATTGCTATGTTTTTTTGAGTACCCATTGTCATCCGTATTAGTGAGTGGAAAAGTATTTATTTATACCGAGTGAAAGCACGTAAATAAAGGTCAAATTACTAAGATCGTATTGTGAGTAAAGTATAGGTTAAAGCCCCTATTTTCTTGCTCCACTATTTGGTTAATTTATGAATCTCTTTTTAAGAAACTAATCCTTATTATATAGAGGTGTAACAGTTATATTTGCCGCTGACAAAAAACTTAAAATTACAACGTATTTTGAAAAATCTGTTTCTATTTCTGATATCAAAAACCTTCTGGGTTAGTATTGGTATAATGATAGTCATCGCATTCGTAGGTGTTTTTGGCGTTTCTATCTTTTTAGATGATTATACTAAGCATGATGAATTTATAGAAGTGCCCAACTTTATAGGGTTTCATCATGCTGAAATTGAGACGTTTATTTCGGATAAAAATTTGAGATTTGAAATTTCAGACTCCGTTTTTGCGCCCCAAAAGCAAGGTGGAATCGTTTTGGAACAAATTCCTGCAGCTGGTGAGTTAGTGAAGCCCGACCGAAAAGTATATTTCACCATTAATTCGGTGGTGCCACCGAGTGTTATCCTTCCGGAACTGAGAGATATTACCGTTAGACAGGTGATGAGTAAAATTGAAACGTATGGTTTAACCGTAGATTCATTAATCTACCGTCCAGCTGAATGTGATAACTGTGTTATTGGAGTGTTGTATAAAGGGGAAGAGGTATTACCAGGGAAACGAATTGTAAAAGGGGGGTCCATTTCATTGATTATTGGTGAAGGTATTGGAACCGAAAGGTTGGCGGTGCCTTATTTGTATATGAAAAAGTTTGATGAGGTTCGTGGTTTTTTAAATTCGAAAGGCTTGAATCTGGGGTATTACGAATTCGATACCACCATTAATACTTTGGATGATTCCATGAATGCCTTTGTTTTTAAACAAACGCCAACCTTTGATACTGTTTCCATGGTGAGACAAGGACAAGCATTTGAGCTGTTTTTTACTTTGGATAGTAATAAAATTGAAGGAATGGAGTTAATCGTATCGGATTCTAATAAGGTAGAAAGGGATGAAGAATAATACGGTTTTTACATTAATAATGTTTGTTTTATATAACGCTTTTGGGTTTGCTCAAGAGGGGATTGCACCATTGGCTGGGAATGAGTCCCTTCAATGGAAAGTAAGCAATGAACATAAGGCGGAAGCTAATTCTAATTATACGTACCAATTTGCTTTTGACACCATCCACCTTCCAATCATTGATGACTTTTCAAAAAATTACTTTAAGCAATATGTTTTTGATACCTTAAATACCCCTGCAGATACCCTGGTATGGAATCGTTTTTTGGCCAATGGCGTTTATTTTGAGACATTTGATGCCATGTTTGATACCTCCTATATATTCACGTATGATGCAGTAAATGAGGAATGGGATTCTGTAGCCACCCCCGTGGTTTATATCACCCAATATTCGCTAGTTGATTATCAAGTGCCGGTGAATACAGATACCGTTTGGGCCAAACAGGATTCTATTATTAGAAATGATTCCATAATTAAAGATCATTTGGCGGATAGAGTGTATCAAAATTTTACGGATACGGTCATCGTGGTTTCCGATGTGGGGTATACCATATGGCGAAATAATAATGCTTTACATAACTATTCATACTCTGACGAGCCTCCTACTTTAGGGATGGTAACATTGGATGGATTGGATTCTACCGGAGTGCCTTATGATCCTACCATGAACGCAAATTCATACCAAATTGCAGATATTTTAGTGTCCAAACCCATTCATTTAAAAACCCGACCAGGTGGAGGAAGTGATTACGATTATTTGGTGGATAGTATTTATTTAAGCTTCCAGTATCAGCCTCAGGGCCTTGGGGATGCTCCGGAAGCAGAAGACTCACTCGTCTTAGAGTTTTACTCCCCATTTACGGATAAATGGTATCATATGTGGAGTGCTGCTGGCGATACCGTTAGGCCTTTTCGATCGGTGATGGTCAAAATTAAAAACCCCTTGTTTTTTATGGATGGGTTTAAGTTTAGGTTTATGAATTATGCTTCTGTTTCTGGGAATTTTGATCATTGGAATATTGATTATGTTCGTTTGGATGAAGAGCGATTTGCGGCTGATTCTACCATCGAAGATGTAGGATTAATGGACCCTGGATATTCTTTACTGGAAGATTATTATCAAATGCCTTGGGCGCATTATAAGGCGAGTACCAAAAACTGGATGAAAGCGGAGCAGTTGATACGTTACAGAAATCAAGGGACTTTAAGTTACACCGCTTTTTCTGAATTTAATGTCTATGATGATGCAACCCTAATTTTTAGCGGTACGCAGGGTGTTGATCCTCAGTTTGGTCCCCTCGAAATAGGTGGTCGGACCAGTTTTTTTTCGGGAACTTATCCTAAAACAAGTACAGATTCAATCAAAACTTTTGAGGTAGAGTATGCGGCAGAGGTAAATCCAGATAACAATTCGGATAATGATAAATTCCTTTTCACACAACAATTTGGAAGTCAGTATTCCTATGATGATGGTTCAGCTGAAGCTGCGTATTATGTAAAATCGGCTAATGCTCAAATTGCCGTGGAATATGAAATAGCCGTCTTAGATTCCTTACGGGCTATTAATATTTATTTTCCAAGATCATTCACCAATATTACAGATAGACCCTACCGACTAATGGTTTGGAAAAGCTTAGATCCGGAAATAATATTATACGAAGGATATCTTGAAAATCCTGTGTATGCAGGGGGTAGAGATTTGGTTCAAGGCATTCTTTTGGAAGAGCCATTGGAAGTAGAGGGGCTCATTTATATCGGAATTAAACAACTGGATGATATTGTTTATATTGGGATGGATCGGACAAATGATAGTCAAAATAAGAACTTTTATAACGTACAAGGAAATTGGTTTGCCTCTGAATACCCGGGATCGATTTTTATTCGTCCTGAATTTGGAATAACCAATCCATTCCCTGTTTCGGTGGCTTCATTTGAAGTAGTTGATGATGAATTTAGAGTGTACCCTAATCCGGCTAGTGATCAAGTGATTATTGAATCTACTTCGGATAATAATCGAATTATTGTACGTAATGTTTTGGGCGTTATCGTTCGAGATTTTGAATCCAGTTTCTACGGAACCTTTGACGCAAGCGACTTACCTACGGGTTTATATGTCGTAGAAAAAATGGATCTGTATACGCAGAAATCCAGTATTAAAAAACTATTAATTCAGCACTAAGTTGGAAAATATTAAAGAAGAAAATCAGCAAGACTTCGAATTTTTTGAGGAGCAAACAGTTATTGTCGATGAAGGCCAATCATTGATCAGAATCGATAAATTCTTAGGCGATAGAATTGCAGGTATTTCTAGAACTAAGGTTCAGAACGGAGTAAATATTGGGAATATTAAGGTAAACGGAAAACAGGTGAAGACCAATTATAAGGTTCACCCAGGGGATGAAATCCACATCGTTTTTCCTAAAGAAAGTGATACTTCAGAGTTACTGCCTGAAGATATTCCATTGGACATTGTTTATGAAGATGATCAAATTATTGTATTGAACAAAGCGGCCGGAATGGTAGTGCATCCAGGTAAAGGAAATACCTCTGGTACTTTGGTTAATGCTTTGTTACATCATGTGAAGAACTTGGCAGATAGCCCTTCTGGAACAGGACGACCTGGAATTGTGCATCGAATAGATAAACTAACAACCGGGTTGATGATTGTAGGGAAGACCGAAGAAGCTTTGAGTCACTTAGGCTTACAGTTTTACAATCGTGAAATTGAACGTAAGTATGTGGCTATTGTTTGGGGTGATCCAGGTGAAGAAGGTCGTATTGAAGGGAATATTGGTCGTAGTTTAAAGAACCGTAAATTAATGGCCGTTTTTCCAGATGGAGACTTTGGTAAAGAAGCCATTACGAATTACAAAAAGATAAAAGATCTAGGATACGTTTCTCTTGTGGAATGTAAATTAGAAACAGGAAGAACCCATCAAATTAGAGCTCATTTCCGTTATTTAAGTCGTCCTCTATTTGGGGATCCAGATTACGATGGAACACGAATTTGGAAAGGTACTGTATTTACTAAATACCGTCAGTTTGTGAATAACTGTTTGAGTATTTTGCCCCGACAAGCTCTGCATGCAAAGAGTCTTGGGTTTACACATCCTACTACCGGTGAGAAAATGTTCTTTGAATCGGAAATACCAGAGGATATGCAAAATGTAATTACTCGTTGGGAAAATTACATTGAACAAAGAGACGAATTCTCTAATCAATAAAACTAAGGTCGGAAAAGGACTTGCTCAAAAGTCTTTTTCCGATTTAATTTCCCATTCTCAGTTTTAATGAAATGGTCCAGGAAATAGATTTCTTTGGGACATTTGTTTTTGGATAGGATATCCTGTAATTGCGCTTCAAGTATCACCGTATTAATAGGTCTTCCTTCTATTATTAGAATGGGAATATAACCCCATTTTTCGTTCGGTTTTCCATAAATAAAGAAATCCTTATCCATTAGATTTGAAATTTCGTCTTCCAATTTTTCAGGTGAAATCTTTAGTCCTCCTGAATTTATGATGAAATCAGATCTCCCCTCCCAAATAAACTGGTTCGCATTTAGTAGTTGAACACAGTCGGTTGTTTTTAAGGGGGTAGGTACCAAATGTGGTGCGTGAATAATGAGTTGGTTCTCTTGATGTGTTGAAAAAGTAACAGAGGGTAAACCTCGGTATACGTTTGGTGCATGGCTTTTTAAATCACGAATGGCAATATGACTCACCGTTTCGGTCATTCCATAAGATACGTAACAATGAGTAGGTATCGTTTTTAATTGGGTCTCTAGCGGTTTACTTACAGGAGCACCTCCGAGTAGTAGTTTTTGAATGGCGTTTACTTTGTCTATGCTAGCTTCCACTTGCGGAGGGGTCATGGCGGAGAAGGAATACATTTCATCCGGAATTTCCAACTGGAGTTTAGGTTCAATATAATCTACATTTAATCCCCAATGAAGCGCTCTGACCAACATCATTTTTCCGGCTATAAATTTCACCGGTAAACATAATAGAATCTTCTGCGATTTCTTAAAATTAAAATACTCTCCGGTCATTTGAGCACTTATGGTCATTAACTCCTTTTTTTGTTGAATGACCTTGGGAGTACCCGTGGAACCAGAAGTGCTGACGGAAACAAAGTCTGTTGAATTCCACCATTCCACTAGAAATTGAAAAATTTCTCGTTCCCAATCCGGAAGAGAAGAATCCAATTTTCGTTTAGCTTGATCTAAATTTAGGGATTCACCGTTTAGAATAATGGACGAAAAAGGCATCAGCTAAAAAGGTTGGAATCCCATTTCTGGGTAGCGTCAGATACTAATTTCCCGTTTTTAATGGTCAGAGGGGAATGGACATTATTCTTAAATAATTGCCCCGTACCCAAACCTTGGGGCATTTCTGTGGGTATATTCGAGACCCATTGTGCAATGGCATTTAAACCAATATTGGATTCTAAGGCTGAGGTTGCCCACCAGCCAATGTTTTTAGTATTGGCTATTTTTATCCAGGTATTGGCCGCTTGAATGCCTCCAATCAAACTGGGTTTTAAAATAATATATGGAGGACGAATAAAGTCCAACATTTGTTGTTGATCGCCCGAATCGGCAATGCCAATTAACTCTTCATCCAATGCGATTGGAATAGGAGAGTTGGCACATAAAACCGCCATGTGATTCCATTGATCTTGTTTAATAGGTTGTTCTATGGAATGTAAGTCGTACGTACATAACTGTTCCAATTTGCGAGGGGCATCCTCTACGGAAAAGGCCCCATTGGCATCTACCCGTAGTTCAATTTCATCGGAAGAGTATTTGGACCTGATGGTTTTTAGAATGTCTAGTTCGGCTTGGAAATCAATCGCCCCTATCTTCATTTTTAAACACGTAAATCCAGCATCTAATTTATCTTGGATTTGGTCTAACATGGAGCTTTTATCTCCCATCCATATTAGTCCGTTAATAGAAAGGTGTTTTTTACCTTCGCTAAATAACCCGGGATAAGGATTAAAGTTCCTTTCAAAAGCTAAATCTTCATAGGCAGTTTCTAAGGCAAATTGAACCGCAGGAAACGCAACAAATTCTGAAATCAGTGGTTTTTCGCCTCCATTAATACGAGTAATGATGCTTCCAAGAATAGATTCGATTTGTGACTCATTATCGAGACTCAACCCTGGAATGATACTACATTCTCCAATTCCGATGCTGTTCGTTAAGGAATGCTGTAATACAATATACCACGTGGGCTTATGTAGTAAAACCCCACGAGAGGTTCCGGCAGGTTTCTTAAACTCCAAATGATGGGTGATGAGTTTTGCTTTTATCATATTGTTGAACTGGTAATCAATTTTAAGTATTCGTTCCAGTCCCAATCTCCTTTGCCAAAGAAACATTGGTCGAATGTATATACCAATTTAAGATTTAGAACTACAAAAATTAAAATGGTAGAAAAGAATAGGATGGAACTATAATTTTTCTTGTTCAAAAAAGTCTCAACCCATGAAGTATATGGAATGGAAAAAAACACAAGGTATTCAATAAAGTTTCGTCCTCCGTAAGCACATCCAAAGCTCCAAGACCACCACGAGGATGATATATATAGAATAAGAAAGAACAGGAATAGATAATAGGCATAGAGGTAGTTATTTTCAATGTTTCTAATTATTGCTAATATCACGATTAAATAAATTGTCCCGTAGAGGAAAAGTCCATTTTTAGGAGATATAAGAACGTGAAGCACATTAGGGGATAGCCAATTAAACTGTTCGTTTTGGTAGGTATCTAATATTAGACTTCCATAGGCATATTTCCAATATAATAGCTGTGGTATAATTAAAATGGCGATGATACTGCAAATTGGAATGATTACTCGAGGGTTGAAAAACCATTTAACTCTAGTGATAAGTTCCTCTTTTGTAGTAGTGAAAAGGAAGAATACACCTGTTAAAGCTATGATGTTTGATGGCCTCGTAATAATTATTAGTCCTGAAATTACTCCCAGTCCAATTACCCATTTAAATTTTATTTGATCATTGAAACTAATTTTCTTAATTAGTGCCAAAAGACATGTGAAAAGGAAAAACGAATAAACATGTGACATTCCAGTCTCCACAATGACGTAATAGAAAATATTTGTTCCTAAAAACAGACTAGACAGACCAATTAAAAGAGAGCTATTTTCAAAGGTTGTTTTTAAAACTTTGAATAACAAAAGTAGCCCTAGTGTAAAATAAGTAACCGCAGCAATGTCAATTAGTTTATGGTAGTTTAAATTGAATCCTGTATCCTTTTCAGGGGTACATTGAGTGATGATTTTAGCCACAAGATAAAACGGGAGTTGCATGAGTGCTACCCCATAGGGATACTTTGTGATTATTTTCCCTTCGGGTGGTGATATTTGAAATCCATTGCCGGTGAGACTATCGATTTTACTTGGCATATTGTTGCCTTTAAAGGAATAGTCGAAAGCCGCTGGTAGGTAAACATAGTAACCTGCTTTATCTCCGAAAATTTCACTGTGATAATTATAAAGACCTGATCTACTGTGTTTGTTTAAAGTCAAAAATAAAAGAAGAGATAGTAATATAAATCCACTACCAATAAAAACCTTAGATCTAGCGTTCATTTTTAAAACTTGGTTAACAAAATTGAGTGTTGATCGGAACAGGATGAAGATTCTAGATGTAAAATGTAAATTCCGTGCGGAATAAACAGATTGTTTATGTTTAAGGGTGATTCGTTAGATATAGACCCCGTCAAAATTAAAAGACCTAATTGATTGTATAGCCTAAAGGTTAGTGGACTGATGAATTGACAATTGAATTTAACACCAGAAAATTTAGCGCTATTAATAATGGTTATACATGTGTTTACCTGTGGTTTGATTCCTGTAATATTAAGAGTGTCTTCATTATGCAGGAAGTCAGAAAGATGATCAGTAACCCCATATCTATTGGTTTTATACATTAAAATATTATTAAATGAGCTTTGGAATCCATTTGTATATCCTACAAATGAATAACCATAGTTAGCGTTAACAACAGCAGCTGTTGCCACGTCATTTTCCTGAGAACCTAATGTGGAACCTCGTTCATAATATAACCCAAATGGAAAGGAATAGCCAAATGCAAATTCAGAATTGTCAATTCCATAAGTGTAGTTTCCCAATACAGAAATTCGTTGACTATCAATTTCCATTATTTTCACACCAAAAGATTTTAGAATATGGCTGGAAATACCCCAAGTATCTGTAACTGAGGTCGCCCCAAGAGTGTCAATGTTGCTTAATAGAATACAGCCGGTACTATCCGGTAATGTTGTTAAACCAGTTATGGAAAGTTGATCGTTAGTCTTTAGGATAATATCATTTGCATAATCCTGTAGGGTGTCTCCATAATAGTTGTTCCATACGGTGTCTCCTAATTCATCAAACCGGGTGACCATTACGTCTTCATCTGTTCTGCCGTTTTGAACCCCTCTACCCGCTGCATAGAACCCGCCAAAAGGATCGAGGGTGAGTGCTTTATAGTCTTCGGTAGCTGCTGAACCAATGGTTTTATTCCAATCAAAAATATCGTTAACCGCATCGTATCTTACAATCCAAGCATCTTTACCTCCGGCTCCAAAACTTTGCGTTTCCCCTGCAATTACAAACATATTGGGCGATTGTTCTACCACGTCCCATGCAAAATCCCAATCTACTCCTCCAAAGTAACGTTCATACTCCGTAGTGCCATTACTATCTAGTTTCACTAATAATAAATCGAAACCTCCTGCTCCCCAAGAATTGGTAAATCCAACCCCAAGAAAGCCTCCGTCTTGTGTTTGGATAACCGCATGACCCGCTTCTTGATTTGTTCCACCATGGCTTTTAGACCATTGAATAGCTCCGGTAGAGTCGAGCTTTAAAAAATACATTTGAGAATTATCAAAATCGAAACTGCCGGTGGAACCAATGATTAAATACCCGGAGTCTTGCGTATGGATAATATCAAAAGCTTTGTCGTCTCTATTGCCCCCATAGGTTTTTATCCAAGTAGTATCTAATTGCCCAAAAGAAAAAAAGCTGGTAAATAATAAAACGATGCCAGCCGAATATTTGATTAAACTACTCATAATTTTGCTGCAATTTGGAAGTAAATACTTTGTCCGGCCCATTGATCAGGAGCTAAAAAACCTTCTATATTGGTGCTGCCTAGTTTTAAGGAATGAGATTCTGATTCATGTAGAATCTCGATACCCCCCCCAAATTTACCATAACCACCATAATTGAGTTGACCAGTGAGGGTTAGGTTTTTTGCGACCAAATAGCCACATTTCCCATAAAAATAGGGGTAATAGTATGCTTTGTTTCGATGTGCGCCTCCCATCGTTAATCGGAATTTTTGAATGTTTTGTTCCAAGTAAAAATGTATGGTATTAGGGATGTTTAAAATGTAGGCTTGTTTAGATTGGACCGATATACTGTCCCAAAGATTTTGGGGGCTTCCAGTTGTTGGACTATTGGGGTCGAAAATATTTTCGATGTTTATTCCTGTAAAAGAGTAAAAGGTATCCACCTCTGTTTGAAGGGAAGTTCCATGCCATTGAATAAATCCAAGATCGGACACGGAGAAATGAAAGGTTCCAGGATTGGAAGAGTCCGATACTAATTGAACTGCAAACCGGCCTTCTAAATCGATACTGAATCCAGCACCATTGTATTCAAAAAAATTAGGGTTGTTGGGGTCCGTTTCATGGATGGTAAATTCTGCATCGGTACTTAAACGATCTCCTGTTTCAGAAATAAGGATATCCATTCTGTCGCTGGTGATATGCCGATTGTTATGACCGTATAAAAAGGATGCTCCTACCGTAAATCCATTGCCCGATTTGAAATCTTTGCTTATGCCAACTTGAAACTGAGAGTACCTAAATTGGTTGTATTCCAAGGGGTCTAAACTGATGGTTTGCCCAGTAAATTGTTTGTTCCCATTAAAAATCAATTGGAGTGCTTTATCGTTAAACATGGCCAAGTTTTCCTGTCTATCTGCTATTTTTCCAAATACGCTTAATCCAAAAGTTTCTTGATTTCTGAAATGTGAAATCCTTTTAGCTACGTAAATGGAAGTATTTAAAGATGAACCAGAGGTATTGATTTCATCGGCTCGAGATAAGATGTTATTTTTTTGTTCGGTATCAATATACCCACCGTAAAATGCCGTATTTAGTACACGAGCTGTAAGTGCCGTTGAATTATTAAAAACATGGGTTCGAATACCAAAAGTCCATTGCGTAGAGTCTTGCAGTTGATAATCTTGAAAAAGATCGATGATTTGCGCAAAGGAAATAATGGGAGCGAAAACAAAAAACAGGAATATTCTTAATCTCATATTACGGGATAGAAATTTGATATTCAAAGTCACCTACAATTTTGGCTTCTAAAAAATAGGTGTCTAAAATGCGTATGTTATCACTCGAGGTAGAGTTTATTGTCAGTCGAGTAATAATGCTTTTTGTTTGGTATAAATGCGCAATTTTGGAAGGGGTCAGTAGGGCCTGAATCATCGCAGATTGCGGATCATTAACAATTCCAAATATGGGTGTCCCACCATATACTATTTGGGAATCGGTGAAAATAGAGTCTATGATGATTTTGTTTTCATCCAATAGATAAAATTGTGTTTCGAGGCTAAAAGGAAACCAATTAAGCGTGTATATATTTAAGTATCCCCCAATAATTTTTGAGGATTCTTCTTTAAAAGTGGTATCAATGGCAAAGTCGGAAGTATCGGACAAAACGAGATTGGATGCGTTTAAGTTTAGAGGGATTTGTGCATTTAGATTTATCTCAACTCCCGTGTTTTCGTATAAAAAATCATTGCTTGCACTTACATTTCCTACTGGATTTAAATTTATTTCAAAATCATAACTTAGCGATTGGGGTAAATTCCCAATAAATTCGTTCAAATTGGAGTTGGAGTTGTCCAATAGAGTTAGGTGCTTGGTTGCATTTGGGGAACTGAAAATTCCTTGGGTTTCGGAGGCTCGGTTTAAATTTATCGCTGTGTTGGATAAGGGACTAATTAATGTAACCGAAGTGTTGTTAATTAAACTATTTCCAGTGATTTCGTTGACCACCACATTAAGTTCCATTCCAATTTTGTTTTTGATTTCAAACTCCATGGTTGCAGCTTCTAATGACAACATACCACTTTTCACATGATCAAATAGATCTAAAGGTTCATTTTGCGAGATTTGTTCAATCGACTCGCTTCCAAAAGATCCTCGAATGTAACTTGGGTTTATTCCCGCTAGCGTTGTGGTTGCTCTAAAATATTGCCCTGCAGTTATGGTAACTGGGGTACTGTTAGAATCAATATAAGCCCGATATTCATTTGCCAATACATTGAAATTGTCATTTTGAATACCTGTAAGAGATAACTCATAGCCGGAAATATCGTAGGTTCTTTTTAAAACGGATAAAGAAGTACTCGTTGCCGCTGGGATGTTCTCTTTTACAAAAAATGCGACTCCATTTTTTTTCATCGTAGGTAAAGAATACTCAAATACGCTTGGACCTTGAAGTGAAGAGACCAATTCAATTATCATCTCCCCTTTTCTAATGAATAAATGGGTGAGTTGCGTATTGTTAAATTTGAATCGAGTGAAATTTGAATCGGCTAGAAAAGTAGCTCCTCCTGGAAATACAATGGATCCAAAGGGTAACCTAAAAGTGTCTGAAATGGAAGTGTCGGGAATGGAGAGCGTAGAATCTAATTTTAATGAGATGAGATTCCCCGTATATGTTAGTTGTAACTCGTTTCCATTTGTCACCTCCAATAGGTCTTCTGGAAGAGCCTGTTGTAAGGTTATTTTAGTTTGTATAATGGGTACCAAGGTATCTATATCCCATCGAATGGGTTCCTTCCGACAACCAAAAATAAAGACCAGAATAAATAGAAATAAGTGGTGCTTTTTCATCAAGCCCAAATTTGTACTTTTTTAATTAAGCATGCAAAAATAATACAAGGGATTGTTAATTGTAACATTCGGTATTTTAATGCTTTAGGTTGTTGATTGTTTTTTTGAAATTAATAGTGGTATCGTTTACCCCATTTTTTGATGAGGTCGTTATGAATTTTTGCCTCCGCTTGATTCGTTCCAGGTTCATATAATCGAGTCCCTGAAATTTCTTCCGGTAAAAATTCTTGCGCTACAAAATTACCGGGAAAAGAATGACTGTATTTGTAATCCTCACCGTATCCAAGTTCTTTCATTAATTGGGTGGGCGCATTTCTAAGATGCATTGGAACGGGTAAATTGCCTTCTGCACTAGCCAATTGCTTAGCGGTTTTTATGGCGGCATAACTGGCATTGCTTTTAGGGGAGGTAGCTAGGTATACCGTGCATTGAGAAAGTATAATGTCACATTCGGGATAACCAATTATTTCCACCGCTTTAAAACAATTGGTCGCAAGTAGAAGTGCGTTGGGATTGGCCATTCCGATATCCTCCGAGGCAGAAATAATTAATCTACGCCCAATAAATTTGGCATCTTCTCCCGATTCAATCATACGGGCTAACCAATACAATGCAGCATTAGGATCACTGCCGCGAATGGATTTAATAAATGCGGAAATAATGTCATAATGCATCTCCCCACCCTTATCGTAACGGAGTACATTTTCTTTAACGACTTCTTTAATGGCCGCATTATCTATTTTGGGGTTTTCATAGGGTAAATAGTCTAAAACTAATTGGAGTGTATTCAGTAGTTTCCGAGCATCTCCTCCAGAAATACGTAATAATCCATCGTAATCAATTATTTCTGGTTTTCTTTTTTTGTATTCAGAATCGGTAACGATAGCATGATTGACTAAATCGATCAAATCTTGTTTCCCTAAAGCGTTTAGGGTATACACTTGACAGCGAGAAATTAACGCAGGAATAACCTCGAAAGAAGGGTTTTCGGTCGTGGCTCCAATGAGTGTGATAATACCCTTTTCTACTGCCCCCAATAAGGAGTCTTGTTGTGACTTGCTAAAACGATGAATCTCGTCAATAAATAATATGGGACTTCCACCTCTAAACATATCCGATTTGGAGGCTTTATCAATCACCTCTCGGATATCTTTTACACCCGAATTTATGGCGCTTAAGGTGTAAAAGGGACGTTTGGTTTCCGTAGCAATAATTTGAGCCATGGTAGTTTTCCCTACTCCAGGAGGTCCCCATAATATTAAAGAAGGAATTCGTCCAGCCTTTACTGTCTTCCGAATAACACCATTTTCACCTACCAAATGATCCTGACCTATGATGTCTTTAAAGGACAAGGGTCTTAGTTTTTCTGCAAGTGGTGTATTAGTATTCATTTAATCAATTGTTTATGGCGTTATTAACAAAGTTAACAATGTCGTTATTAACATTTTGCTGTTTATTGTTAGTAAGTGTTACACGATGAAGCAAAGGTGATAAAAAGTAGTTTTGAATTGGAAATAATATTTAAATTAATTCTAGAACCAATGAAACTAAATAATCTATTTGCAAGGCCGATCGTAAAAGCTATATTTTTCATCATGCTTCTTTTAGGATTTGTAAATGTAGCAATTCTGCTTACACAAATTCAGCCATTTAGTACCTTGGTTCATTTATCTATTACGGTTTCTTTATTCATCGCTGCAGGGTTAACAATGTCAAGAAACTTCTTTTTAAAGTACAACTCAGAAGATGCGGTTCTTGAAATTGAACGTGCCGGGATTTTCTCCAGTAAAAATACGATTCATTCATCTCAACTGGGTTTTGTCATGGCAAAAATCACCGATTATTCTGTGGAGAAAACATGGTATGGTGGAACTTTTACAATTTGGTACTCTACCTCAAAAGGACGTCCATACTCTAAACAGTTTCCATTGTTGTTTGTCGGTTCTCATACCATGGTACGAATGAATGAAGATTTAGGAAAAATCACAAATACGGTATTGACCACAACGGTTAGTACCGCTAATAATACAAAAGTTCTCAAAAATAGCCCAGCTTTTAGTTAGGGTTAACTCATCCCCAAAGAGTAGGCGACTCCCACGAGACGCCTTTTTTTTGCCCTAAACTTTCGTTAAAGCCCTTTAAAAATTGAATAATTGTACCTAAGGGTACTGCTTTACATTGTAAATTTGAGAAAAATAATTTTATAATGAGCGCAGAAGTAAGAGCACTAGAGCCAAAATCGGTTTGGAATTTTTTTGAAGATTTAAATGCGATCCCAAGAGGTTCTAAAAAAGAAGATAAAGTACGTGAGTATGTTAAAAGTTTTGGCGAAAGTCTAGGGCTTCAAACGAAAGTAGATGAAGTAGGTAATGTGATCATTAAAAAGCCCGCGACTTCCGGAATGGAAGATAGAGTGGGGATTATCCTACAAGGGCATATTGATATGGTATGGCAAAAAAATGCGGATACCGATTTTGATTTCGAAACTCAGGGAATAGAATCTTATATTAATGGAGATTGGGTAACGGCTAGAGGAACTACTCTCGGTGCGGATAATGGTATGGGGGTTGCAGCTTCAATGGCGTTATTAGCCTCAACCGATATTGCACATCCAGCATTGGAAGGTCTTTTCACTATTGATGAAGAAACCGGGATGACTGGAGCTAAAGGTCTAAAAGGGGGCGAATTGGATGGTAAAATACTATTGAATTTAGATACAGAAGATGACGATGAGATTACCATTGGGTGTGCCGGAGGGGTAGATACCGTGGGTACTAAAAGCTATTCGGGCGAAACTCCAGATGCTGCATCTAAAGGAATGTATATTAAGATCAGTGGACTTTCAGGAGGTCATTCGGGTATGGATATTCATTTGGGAAGAGGAAATGCCAACTTAATTATGAATCGTTTGTTGTTGAATGCGGATAAATTTGATGCGCGTATTGCGGTAATTGATGGGGGAAGTTTGAGAAATGCAATCCCTAGAGAGTCAAATGCAACTGTTTCGGTTGTTGATCTTGATGGTTTTACCGCACATATTAATACGCTAGCTTCCGATATTAAATTGGAGCTCGGAACGACCGACCCTAACTTTATCGTTGAGTTGAAAGAAGTAGATGCTCCAGTTTCTGTTTTGCCATTGGAAGAACAGAAGAAATTGGTTCGTACCATTTACACCATCCCAAACAATGTTTGGAGAATGAGCCCAGATATGCCCGGCTTGACCGAAACTTCGTCTAACCTTGCGCGTGTTATCGTGAAAGAAGGGATGATGACCATTGAAACTTTACAAAGAAGTTCCGTAGATAGTCAGAAATGGGATATTGCGAATAGTGTACGTAGTTCAATGGAAATGATGGGGGCAGATGTAGTTCATAGTGGTTCTTACCCAGGTTGGACCCCTAAGCCGGATGCGCCTATTGTGAGTATAATGAATGACCTGTATAAAGAAATGTACAAAGAAGATCCAAAGGTGAACGCGTGTCACGCAGGATTGGAATGTGGTATTCTAGGTACCTTTTATCCAGATGTTCAAATGATTTCTTTCGGTCCTACTATTAAAGGAGCGCATTCACCGGATGAAAGAGTTGGGATTAAATCAGTAGCCAAGTTCTGGGATTATCTATTGGCTGCATTAAAACATATTCCAAAAGCATAATCAAAAAAAAGAACCGAAGTCAGTGACTCCGGTTCTTTATCGTTATTACCTAATAAAATAGGTGAGAAAAACGGGTTTACATAATAGAATACGGAGTAAACAAAAAAAGGTTGGGGAGCTCCCTAACCTTTTTTTTGTTTACTTAATATCTATCACTTGAAAGCCATTGGCCGGAGGTATAGCTATTTGCATTGTGGGGTCGCATGCATCTCCTTCATTCACGGTAACTAATCTATCCTGAGTATGGGGAGCAGAAAGCCTAAAGGATCCAAATTTTTCGTATTCACAATCGTTTCCTAGGATGAACACATTTTCAATCACGTAAGAATAGATTACGCCATTTTCGGCTATTCCATTTCCGCTTCCAGTGATCGCAAAATCATCATCTGTAGTTGGGATGGTTTTTCTACCAGTGTAATTAATGTAGGTTAAGGAGGTATTGAAATAGGACTGGTTTTTGCCCGGTTTATCCCGATCTAATATGGAACCATTCTCAATGACCACATCAAATACCAAAGAGTCCGTAACGCTTTTTGTGACGGTCATGGTAATATTACCTGAAATGAATGTGTTGTCCACTTCATAATCTTCTAGACTTACTTCTATAATAGTACCCA
>MAAC01011380.1_pt1 | contig 29398 bp, 22 predicted proteins | sample 1115981 | NCBI WGS metagenome assembly MAAC01 (sample SAMN04961126, study PRJNA320927) | seawater metagenome | isolation source: sample BD02T64 sea water enriched with oil for 64 days | place: USA:Gulf of Mexico | collected 2013-07-27
TGAAGGCAACGATGATGAAGGTTTCTGACCCTATTATATTCGGTCATGGTGTAAAAGTATTTTTCAAATCTGTTTTCGAAAAATTCGGAAAAGAATTGGAAGAAGCAGGGGTGAACGTAAACAATGGTCTTGGTAACCTATTGGGTAATCTAGACAAGCTTGCACCATCTGTAAAGACAGAGGTTGAAGCAGAAATACAAAAATGTTTGGCTGATGGTCCAGACTTGGCAATGGTTGATTCTGACAATGGAATTACAAACCTTCATGTGCCAAGTGATGTGATTATTGATGCCTCGATGCCTGCAATGATCAGAAATTCTGGTCAAATGTGGAACAAAGCTGGAAAGTCTCAAGACACTAAAGCGGTTATTCCAGATAGTTCTTACGCTGGAGTTTACCAAGCAACAATCGATTTCTGTATAGAAAATGGAGCTTTTGATCCTACAACAATGGGTACTGTACCGAATGTTGGTTTGATGGCTCAAAAAGCAGAAGAATATGGTTCGCATGATAAAACATTCGAAATCCCTTCTGCTGGTAAAGTACAAGTTATTGACAATACAGGTGCTGTATTGATTGAGCATACTGTAGAAGAAGGAGATATCTGGAGAATGTGTCAAGTCAAGGACCTTCCTATTCAGGACTGGGTAAAGTTGGCTGTCAACAGAGCAAGAGCAACTGGTGTTCCTACGATCTTCTGGTTGGATGAAAACAGAGCACATGATGCGCAGTTAATTCAAAAGGTAAATGCTTATTTACCAAATCATGATACAGCTGGTTTAGATATCAGAATCCTTTCTCCAGTAGAGGCTACTAAAGTTTCTATACAAAGAATGAAAGACGGTCAGAGATTACAATACAGATCTTTTCCCTATTCTAGAGTTAGGTACTAGTGCAAAGATGTTGTCTATTGTTCCATTGATGAATGGTGGTGGACTGTTTGAAACAGGTGCAGGTGGTTCTGCTCCAAAGCATGTGCAACAATTTAATAAAGAAAACCATTTGAGGTGGGATTCTTTAGGTGAGTTCTTGGCATTGGCAGTTTCATTCGAATATGAAGCAGAGAAGAACAACAATGATAAGGCAAAAATATTGGCAGATGCATTAGATAATGCAACAGTTTCATTACTTCAAAATGGGAAGTCTCCATCGAGAAAAGTAAAAGAGCTGGACAATAGAGGAAGTCATTTTTACATTGCGTTGTACTGGGCTCAAGAGTTGGCTGAGCAAACAGCTGATGCGGATTTACAAGCTAAATTTGCTCCTGTTGCAGAAGCTTTGGCTAACAATGAATCAAAAATCGTTGATGAGTTAAACGCTGTACAAGGTGCTGCAATGGATATTGATGGTTACTATTCTCCTAATGCTGCAAAAGCTGCAGAGGTTATGAGACCAAGTGCAACATTGAACGAAATCATAGAATCGATCTAAAAAAGCCTCATAATGTGGGTAGTGTATCAGAAATGGTGTTATACCAATTTGATTCATCTAACTACTTGAAAATCACATATAGAATACGGAAATAAATTCTGAATAAAGGCGGTCATATGATCGCCTTTATTATTTTAAGTGCTTTAAATCGAATAAAATACAGGTAAATGTTACATAAGTGTATCAGAAATGTTTGATTAAAATAAAAAGTTGATTTGGCTATAATAAATGGAAATTAGAATGTAAATAAAACCAGCTGCCTTTCAGATAATTGAAAGACAGCTGGAGTCAATTTAATTACTATGATTTCAAATAGTTAAAGTTCGAAGGTTAATCCTCCTGATAATATGGTTCCAGTGAATCCAAATTGATTCACTTCCCAAGGGTATTTAAATCTTCCTCCAAGGTCTGTAACTACATCACCTTTGGTGTCGATTTCATCTGGATAAACATTAAATAAATTTTTAACGATAATATTAGCTCTTATCCAGTCATTACATTTATAACCTAATGCAAGATCAGTTATAACCTTACCGTCAAAGGTTTGATCCTTGGTTGGATCACCTGCATGTTGCCAGGTTACTTCCCCAAAATAGGTATTACTAAGACTTATATTGAATTTATCTTGTTCATAATTAAGTCCCAAAACAAATTTGACATTTGGCCTGGCAGTTAATATTCGGGCCTGTTCTTTTCTATCAAAAATTTCATAACCTGCATCCTCAATTATCTTTGGTATATCAATCTCTCCATCAATTTCAGTTTCATTCCAGTTGAAAGCAACAGAAGCAGATCCTTTACCATTACCCACTTCTATTTTAGTAGTACTTACAACGATATCTACCCCTTGGGTGGTTGTATTTACCGCATTGATGAAGAATTTTATACTTGTAACCGAATTTGCCAATAGAATTTCTTCTACGGGATTGATTGTAAGCGTATCCGTATCCTTACCAATTTCATTTGTAAATAATATGCGATCATCAATAGAAATGTTATAATAATCTATTGTGACAAAAACCTCGGGTATCGGCTTCATGGCTAAACCTATAGTAAAGTTTTCAGATGTCTCAGCATCCAATTTCGGTACACCTAGTTTTTGAATAGCAGGGTCATTATTATTGAGTGTGGCTTGGTTCGAGACTGTTCCACCTGAAATTAAGGTTTGAATATTACTGAAATAAATTTGATGTAATGAAGGGGCTCTAAATCCGGTACTTGCCGATCCTCTAATGGTTAATTTATCATCCATCAGTTGATATCTCGCATTTATTTTGGAAGATATATTTTCTCCAAAATCACTGTAATTTTCAAATCTTAAAGCTCCACCGATTAGTAAGTTCTCATCTACATCATATTCCAATTCGGTATAAATACCAATATTGTGTCTGTCCTCATCTGCTTCATCTCTAGGTCGTAATCCAGGAAATGATACGGATCCTTCACCAAAATAGGATGCTTCCTCTCCTGCAAGGGTTACGTAATTCTCAACTCTAAATTCAGATCCAACGGCAATACTCAATTTTCCAAATTGTCTACTCATATCAAAGTTGTTCACCATTTGGTTGAATTCATAACCACCAGCTTTAAAGCGAGTAGGACTCTCTGCACCCATTAATACGTTAATAGTTGATCCTATGGTGTAATCTACGGTATTGGAACCATTCATGGTACTAATATCGTAATTCCAATCTCTGCTTTTCCCTTTTAGACCAACTGCTAAGGTATTGTCAAATATACTGGTCTCGAAGGTAGGTTGGAAACCATCATAATCGTCACCTTCCTGGAAAATATTATGAGGGTCTGATACCCAGTATGGAGGTCTGTATAAGCCAAAACTTTTACCTTGTCTATAGGTTATTCCACCAAAGGAATACACTTCTGCTCCACCTTTTAATGGTATACCTGCATTAAAAAAAATATCGTTTTGAACCATGTCGGGCATACCCACAGTCACTCCTAAATTAGGATGATCTATAATCCATGGATCCGTTGAATCTTTTTCAAATAAATCATCTTTACCAGGTTTTCCGGATCTATCCGTGTGTTCCTGACTTAAATAGGCAGCTGTTACATTTAAATACCCGTCACCAAATATTTTAACCGCGGTATTTACATCTGTTTTTATGTTAAAACCATCTCCTTCAGTAGTAACACCAGCACTTGTGTTGATGGTTGTAAATTCAACATCTTTTTTCAAGACTATATTGATTACACCGGCGATAGCATCTGATCCATATTGTGCAGATGCTCCATCACGTAAGACTTCAATCCTTTCGATAGCCGATGCTGGAATGGATTTCATATCTACACCAACCTCACCCTTACCAGGTGTATCATTAATATAAAGCAAAGAAGAATAATTCTTTCTTTTCCCATTTATTAGAACAAGCGTTCTACTAGGCCCCATACCTCTTAAATCTGCTGGGTCAAAGTGAGCAGTTGCATCTGAAACAGTTTGGCTAGATGCATTGTAGGAGGGTACTTTGTAGTTCAACATTTGATCTACAGAAGTTTGTCCTGTTTGCGTAAGTTCCTTTACTGAAATATTATCAATTGGAACGGCAGATTCAATGGCAGTCCTGGGTTTTATTCTACTACCTACCAATATGACTTCATCAAGGCCGGTAGCTTCGGTTTTTAAATTAATAGTCAAAAATTCAGCTGCCTTCATTTCGTCTTCGATATCAATGACTATAATTTGATAGCCAATAAAACTGATTCGAAGACTGGCAGGTAATTCCGTTAGTTCCAGACTGAATTTTCCATCTTGATCGGAAGAAACACCGTTTGCTGTACCAACCTCAATTATATTAGCAAATGGTATTACCTCTCCTGAACTGGCATCTTTCACCAATCCATTTACGGTTTGTGCGTGAACGACTATACAGCTTAAACTATAAAAAGCCGTTATAAACACGCATTTTATAAATGTTTTCATTGCTAGAAATTTTTAATTTCCATATAAGGTACAAAAAAAACAACTAACGACTACTTTGATTAATAGGTGGTTAGGCTATTGTGTGGGGTTTGTTCATTGTGAATAAATAGAATTTTTATTTTCTATCGATAGTTCAAAACAAAAAAAAAGGCTGTTCCGAATATTTCGGGACAGCCTTCTTAAATATAGGAGTTAAACAAATGGTATCCTTATGGTTAATGAAAACGCCTTATTCAAAGTCTAATCCAAAAAGCTTTTTCATGTGAAGAACCTTTGGTTTTTCTTCACAAATCTTTTTAAACCTTTCTTCGGCAGTCATGAATTTCTTTTGAACAGTGCCATTGCTTTCAATAGGGGTGTCTATATTGATTTTAAAATTATTTAATTTTTGTCTCAATACATTGGTCAATTCAATTTTGACACCATTAAATATATTTACCTGCGACTTACTGTGTAAAGGGAAAAGGATTCTAAAATTACTGCTTAACTTGATTGGGTTATCCCTTAGAGTATATGCAGCCATTGTTTTGCCATCCTTTTCAATTTCATAGGAGTAAGAATTCCAAACCTTTTGAAGCATATCTAAGCTGAAATAGGATTCTGCTGTCCCTACACTCAATTCTTCAGCTTGTTCTTCCGCCTCTTTTGTCTGATTATTTGCGAAATCCTTAATCGAGATGCGACCTTTTCTTTGTTTAAGAACTCGACTACTTTCGCCCTTAATTTTTGGAGTTGCTATTACTGCGGTAGGCGTTGTTTCGAGTGCAGCTTTTTTCTCAGCGACAACTGTAGCCTTTGCAGGAGTTGTTGTTTGCTTATAAACTACTTCGTTTACTTTCGCCTGAAGATTAAATTTTTCTAAAATAAGTGGGTGAGGAGCAATTAGATAGCTACTTTTTTTTTTACCCCTTCTTTAAGTAAGGAACAAAGTTGCATTAGGCTCAATTCAACTAATAAACGTTTATTTTTACTAGTCTTGTATTGAATATCGCATTGATTACAGATATCTAATGCGCCAATTAGAAAGCTTAATTCACAAGCAATGGCTTGTGATTTGTATTTCTCCTTAATTTTAGGACCAACTTCCAGTAATTCAGTAGTTGCCCCATCTTGACAGACAAGTAGGTTCCTCAAATGAGCAGCCATCCCATTGATGAATAGGTGTCCATCAAAACCTTTTTTAAGTACTTCGTTGAATAAAAGTAAGGATTGAGGGATATTGTTATCTAAGACTAAATCTGTAAGTTTAAAATAGTACTCATAATCTAAGATATTCAATTGCTCTATGGTTTCTTCATAGCTAATATGATCTGCTGAGAAACTTACAATCCTATCAAATATGGAAAGGGCATCTCTCAGTGCGCCATCTGCCTTTTGAGCTATTAAGTGAAGTGCCTCTGGATCTGCTTTTATTTGTTCTCTATCTGCAATGCTTTGTAGGTGTGCCTGTGTATCATCCACTCCAATTCTCTTGAAGTCGAATACTTGACATCTAGATAGGATGGTAGGAAGAATTTTATGCTTTTCAGTTGTAGCTAAAATGAAAATGGCATGTGCAGGTGGTTCCTCAAGTGTTTTTAGGAAAGCATTAAATGCAGCTTGAGATAACATATGTACCTCATCAATGATATAAACAGACTTGCTTCCTACTTGTGGGGGTATTCTTACCTGATCAACAATGGAGCGAATATCATCAACAGAGTTGTTAGATGCCGCATCCAATTCATGAATATTGAATGAATGAGATTCATTGAATGAGATACAAGATTCACATTGGTTGCATGGTTCTGCTTCATTTCCAACCTCAAAGCAGTTAATCACCTTAGCCAATATTCTGGCACAGGTAGTTTTTCCAACTCCTCTTGGTCCACAAAACAAAAATGCCTGGCCTAAATGATTACTTAAAAAAGCATTTTTAAGTGTCTTTGTAATGGCCCTTTGTCCTACGACAGACTCAAAATTTTGAGGTCTGTACTTTCTTGCTGATACAATAAATCCGTTCATTGAAGCCAAAGGTAATAATTCCCATTTGGTTTCAAAATATAATTGTGTGTTGGATGGAAATATTTTTTCCACTGGGATTTAATTATTTAAATATTTCATCAAAATATCGCTCTAAAATAGTGTAGTTAAACTTTAAGTAAATGTTATAACCTTCTGATAATTAGCTTTATTGATTATTGAATTAACACAAATTAACAAAACGGCTGATTTTGGATAGAAATTGCGAAATGTTGGAGGATTTCCTTTACTGCCAAAATGGCAAAAGCTATGTTTTGCAATTAATTTGACCATCAAAATTTACAAGGTCATTCCTATTTAGGATTAATTGATCTATCATTTTTAGTCTTGATTTATTTAAACTTTATACTGGAAAATAATAGCTCATTTTTTGAAACTGAAATTAAAATCAACTAGCTTTAGCTTTTTAAAAAATCGTACAATATTTATATACTCCTATCGGGTATATTTTATACTTGTAAAAGGAAAATTAAATAGCATATATGACGCTTCATTGGATAGACTGGATTATTATTATTGCATTATTGGTCATCAGTTTTTTGATCAATCTCTATTTTAAAAATCGTTCAGCACAAGGTTTGGAATCCTTTCTTCTTGGTGGAAGGAAGTTTCCTTGGTATCTAGCAGGTATTTCTATGGTTGCCACAACATTTGCTGCAGATACACCATTGGCCGTAACGGAATTAGTCGCACAGGGTGGTATTTCCGGTAACTGGATCTGGTGGGCAGGACTTATAGGAGGAATGTTTACCACGTTTTTCTTTGCATCCTTATGGAGAAAGTCTGGCGTATTAACTGAAGTTGAATTGATAGAATTACGGTATCATGGTAAACCAGCTTCGATTTTGAGGGGGGTTAAGGCAATTTACTTAGGTTTGCTAATGAATATTGCAATTATTGCCTGGGTAAATAAAGCAATGTTAACCATTATTGAGGTTTTCTTTGATGTTTCTCCTACAATGATGTGGCTTATTATAATAGGTTTAATGTTATTTTCAGCCTTGTATACTTCAATTGGTGGATTGTGGGGAGTTGCTGTTACAGATGCGTTTCAATTTATTCTGGCAATGATTGCTAGTGTTGTTTTAGCCGTCCTTGTAGTTAATAGTCCAGAGATAGGTGGTTTGGATTCCTTGATTAGTAAGTTGCCTGAACAGAGTTTAAACTTTTTACCATCCATTGGTTCAGAAACCGGATCCATAGCCTGGACCATTAGTATGGGAGCCTTTTTGGCTTTTGTTGGGGTTCAATGGTGGGCTAGTTGGTATCCTGGTGCTGAACCGGGTGGTGGTGGATATGTCGCACAGCGAATGATGAGTACTAGAAATGAAAAAGAATCCATGTTATCAAGTTTGATGTTTCAAATACTTCATTATTGTATTAGACCTTGGCCGTGGATTTTAGTTGCTTTGTCAGCGATTATCTTATACCCTGACTTGATGGAGACCAGGCCAAGAGAAGGATATGTTATGGCAATGAAGGATTATTTACCAATGGGATTAAAAGGTTTATTGTTAGCTTCCTTTCTTGCTGCATATATGAGTACTATTTCTACTCAATTAAATTGGGGAGCTGGTTATTTGAGTAATGATTTATATAAACGATTTGTTAAACAAGATGCTTCCGAGAAGCGATTGGTGAATGTGACCAGAATGTTTACAATTCTTTTGGCTTTATTCGGCTGTGGACTTAGTTTAATTATCACTTCCGTTTCGGGAGTTTGGGAATTTGTTTTGGAGTGTGGGGCAGGATTAGGTCTGGTATTAATTCTAAGATGGTACTGGTGGAGAATAAATGCCTATTCTGAAATTGCAGCTACGGTTGCACCTTTTATTGCTTATACCTTTTCTAAATATTTTCTAGAAGATTACATGGGAGAAGGGTTTGTTCAGCAAAAAGGAACCTTCTTTTTTACTGTAATTTTCACAACGGTATCTTGGTTGATTGTTACCTTTTTAACAAAACCAGAAAAAAATAGTACGCTAGAAAAATTTTATCACAAGGTGAATCCAATGGGATGGTGGAAGCCGATTGGTGAAAATCAATTAGGGAAACCTATGCTTATTAATATTTTAGCATGGTTCTCTGGTGTATTGTTAACCTATTCTGTATTGTTTGGTATAGGGAAATTTTTATTTCAAGAATGGTCAGATGGTTTCATATGCTTAGGACTTTTCTTAATTTCGGCTTTTGGATTGACTTGGTCACTTAAAAGAATTAGACTTTAATGGATTATACGCTTTGGACAGGAATATTATTGGTATTGGCAGGATTTGCATCTGGCTTTATCAATACATTGGCAGGAAATGGATCGGTTTTTACCTTAAGTCTTCTGCTGTTTTTGAATATGCCTGTTCATTTGGCAAATGGAACTAATAGGGTGGGTGCATTTGTTCAATCCTTTATCTCTATAATGACTTTCAGAAAATCACCTAGATTTTCGAATTTATTAAAAGAGTCTGGTTTTTTCGCTATTCCAACCATTATTGGTTCTTTGTTAGGAGCTCAAGCATCGAATTATGTAGACGCTAAAATGTTTACCTACGCAATAGCTTGGTTAATGGTTATTATGTTGGTTTTGGTGCTGGCTAAGCCTAGAAGATGGCTTTCAGATTCAAGGATAGATATTAATAGAAAGACTTATTTAAATTTCTTTATCTTCATAATAATAGGGTTTTATGCTGGTTTCATCCAAATGGGAATGGGGATCTTGTATCTTTCTACTCTTGTTTTAGTAGCCAGGTACAGCATTATAGAGGGGAATATGATTAAGATTATTTTAACCCTGGTTATGGTAGTTCCAGCACTTTTTATTTTTATCTATAATGATCTAATTGAATGGAAATGGGGGCTTACACTTGCTTTTGGTCAAGGTGTGGGAGCATGGGTAGCTACAAAATTTGCTTTGGAAAGTGAACAAGCTGCCATCTGGGTTAGGCGGCTATTAATTTTAATGATCTGTTTAGTAATCATAAAACTGTTTGGATTTAGTGACTATATATTCACCTGGTTGGAAGGGATGTATTTCTAAGGTTTTATATTATTAATACTGGTTGAGTTAATTGTATTTTATTCAGTACTTATTAGCTGTTCTTTATAGTGTTTACCTGATCCTTTACAATGTATGCATTTTTGCAGTTTGGTATTATTACATTTTGGGCAGGTCTGGTCCTTATCCTTATTATTTGCATTTTGTTCTTTACAGTGATCGCACACCAATGACCCAATTCCAGAACATTTTTTACAGGTTGTATACATTTTCCTCAAATTTTGATACTTCATTATTTTAAAATTCTTCAGAATGGAATGAAACGAAGGTATTAAATGGGGTAATAGCTCCTTAGAAATGAAGATAAATAACCCGGTTATCTCGTTTAGTAATGAGATTTTTGAGTTAGCCAGGTGTTCCAAATAGTATTTAATCATTATTGAAAAAATAGTTTTTTTCACCTTATTAACTTTCTTTGTATCTTTTCCGCTTAATAAATAACTTATAAGATGATTAACCCTCTAAAAGCCTTATCGGCTCTTGTTTTTCTACTGGTTTTAAATTCGACCTTTTGTTTAGCGCAGGAATCAGTTTACAACAATATTGTAATCAATGAGTTCATGGCATCCAATACTTCTTTTATAGCGGATCCCCATGGAGAATATGATGATTGGGTAGAGATATATAATCAAGGAAATACTGCGGTGAATTTGGAAGGGTTTTTTCTAACAGATAAAAGATCCATTCCAACTAAATTCGAATTCCCATCAGTTAATATAGCTCCAAATGGTTTCCTGATCGTATGGTTGGATGGGGACCTATTTCAAAATGGTTTACATGCCGATTTTCAATTGAATGCAGATGGGGATAAGCTGTACCTTATGGATGTTGATACGACTGTTATTGATCATATAAGGTATAAAAATGCTACAACTGATCAAAGTATAGGAAGATTTCCAAATGGAGTTGGTGTAAAAAGAGCAATGGCGCCTAGTTATAATGGGGAGAATGTGGCTTTTTCAAATTATGGCTTAGTGATTAATGAATTAATGGCTAAGAATTTTGCGGGACCTCAGGATGAAAATAACGAATACGATGATTTTGTAGAATTGTATAATAATTCATCAGCTTCAATTAATCTAAACGGATATTTTCTTACGAATAAATCCAGCAATGCTATCAAGTATGAAATATCGAATGATATTGTAATTGCTGCTGGGGCATATCAAATTGTATGGCTGGACAATCAAGATATACAAGGTGTTCAACATACTAACTTTAATTTGGAGGGCTCTGGTGATGATTTCATGATTTGTGATTCAGACACTACCACAGTTGATTATATACGTTTTGGTAGTCAGTTGGAGAATGCAACTTTTGGAAGGTGGCCGAATGGTACAGGAGGTTTTCAATCTTTGAATGCAACTTTTGCCGGGGAGAATTCAAACGGAATTGGTCTCATCGAATTTGAAAAAGGTACGATCGAATTATTGGAAAATCCAGTATCCGAAGTAGTAACTTTTTCACATAGTTATACGGAAGAATTCTCTGTGAGAATTTATGATATAAAAGGAGGAATGTTACAATCCTACATTTTCTCAAGTTCTTCTCAAAAATGTCAGATTAATATAGCGGGATTGCCTTCAGGAACCTATTTTTTGAAGGCGGATAGAGCTACTATGATTCAATTTGTAGTTAGTAAATAATCCTGGCCAGGCTATTTAACATTTTGATAAAAGGTCGGTAAGGTTAGCTTGTATTTTACCGCTATCAGTCTAACCAGAATAATAATGCTGATAGTTACGGAGTAGGTAATCATATGAGGTATAGTCAGTTCATTTAAACCAAGGAATACTAAGCCTCCAATAATACAAGCAGTAGCGTAGATTTCTTTTCGGAAAATAATAGGTATTTCATTGCATAATATATCTCTTATAACTCCACCAAAAGATCCGCTCAGGGTTCCAATTAATATACAAATGGTAGGATCTAAATTGGCTTTTAATGCTATCTCTACACCAGCGATAGTAAAAATCCCCAGTCCAATAGTGTCAAAAAGGAAAAGAGACTTTCTTAAATAGCTTATTTTATTTCTAAAAATAATGCTTAGAATAGTGGTTATAAAAATGATGTATAGGTAGTCCAAATTAAGCATCCATCCAACGGGTGTAGTCCCTAAGAGTAAATCTCTTAGGGTACCACCACCTAAGGAAGTTACAAAAGCAATGATAAAGATACCAAATGGGTCCATTTTTTTATGGATAGCTGTTAAGCTTCCAGAGGCAGCAAAGGAAATGGTACCTAAAATTTCAAAAACTGATAAAAAATCCATCTCTAATCAATTACAATGCAAAAGTAATTGAATTCTATTATTTGGAAAGTACATTTTTCATAATTGCTAAAAAAAAGCCCCTTTATTAAAAGAGGCTTTTGGTTTGTTTGAATAACCCGGTTATTCTTTGACTTAGTTTTGGTTAAAAATCAGTTCTTCATGTTCATTAATATCTATATGGATAGATTCTTTAGGTTTTACTTTACCTCTAAGAATAGCTTTAGATAATGGGTTTAAGAGTTCCTTTTGAATCGCTCGTTTTATTGGTCTTGCACCATAGTGTGGATCAAATCCCTTTTTGGAGAGATAGGTTATAAAATCATCAGAAAAACTAAATTGAAAGTCTTTGTCAGCTAATTGTTCTATAATTCCATCCATTTGGAGTTTCACAATTGATTTTATTTCGGCTTGATCTAAGGGGGTGAATAAAATCACTTCGTCCAGTCGATTTAAGAATTCTGGTCGCATTTGTGCTTTCAATTCATCCATGACTTTAGCTCTTGTTGATTCCATCAGCATAACTTTGTTTTCTAACTTGAAATTATCAGCTGCTGCCTGAATGTGAGATGAACCAATATTGGATGTCATTATAATGATACAATTCTTGAAATTAGCGGTTCTCCCTTTATTATCGGTTAATCGTCCATCATCTAATACTTGCAAGAGAATATTGAACACATCAGGATGTGCTTTTTCTATTTCATCTAGCAAAATGACAGAGTAGGGTTTTCTCCGGACAACCTCTGTTAATTGTCCACCTTCATCGTAACCTATATAACCTGGAGGTGCGCCAATTAATCTAGATACGGAGTGCCTTTCTTGAAACTCACTCATATCTATTCGTGTAAGAGAACTTTCTTCATTAAATAAGAATTCAGCGAGCGCTTTAGCCAATTCGGTTTTCCCCACTCCTGTAGTTCCTAAGAAAATAAAGCTTCCTATTGGCCTTTTTTCATCTTGTAAGCCTGCTCTTGATCTTCTAATGGCGTCAGATACTGCTGAAATGGCCTCTTCTTGTCCTATTACTCTTTTGTGTAATTCATCTTCCAGGCTGAGTAATTTTTCTCTTTCAGATTGTAACATACGGGAAACAGGGATTCCTGTCCATTTGCTAACTACGTCTGCAATCTCATCAGCTTGCACTTCCTCTTTTAATAAGGATTCGCTGGCCTGAACTTCTAATAGTTGATTTTGGAATTTCTGTAAATCCTGTTCAGATTCTTTAATCTTTCCATACCTAATCTCAGCAACTTTGGCAAAGTCACCATTTCTCTCGGCTTGTTCTGCTGCCAATTTCAAACTTTCTATTTCAGCTTTTGCCTTTTGAATTCCTTCAACAATAGTTTTCTCATTTTTCCATCGGGCGTAAAGGGCATCTCTCTTTTCTGCCAGCTTCGATAATTCGGCTTGAATTATTTTTAGCCTATCCTTATCTTTTTCTCTTTTAACCGCTTCTGCTTCAATTTCAAGCTGCATTATTTTTCGGTCTAAAGTATCTACCTCCTCAGGTTTAGAATTTAACTGTATACGTATGCTGGAAGCAGCCTCATCAATTAAATCAATGGCTTTGTCAGGAAGAAATCGATCGCTGATATATCGAATGCTTAGATCTACTGCAGCTAGTATGGCCTCGTCCTTAATTCTTACTTTATGGTGGGTTTCATATTTCTCCTGGATTCCACGTAAAATGGCAATGGCATTTTCTCTATCTGGCTCTTCTACTAATACTGTTTGAAATCTACGTTCTAAAGCCTTGTCCTTCTCAAAGTATTTTTGATATTCGCTCAGTGTCGTTGCACCTATCGCTCTTAATTCTCCCCTTGCTAAGGCTGGCTTTAATATATTGGCGGCATCCATTGCACCTTCTCCACCTCCAGCACCAACTAATGTGTGAATTTCATCAATAAATAATATGATTTCACCATTGGAAGAAGTGACTTCTTTTATTACAGCTTTTAGTCTTTCCTCGAATTCACCTTTGTATTTAGCTCCTGCAATTAAACTACTTATATCAAGGGAGTACAGTAGTTTTTCTTTTAAATTATCAGGAATGTCCCCATTAATGATCCTATGCGCTAATCCTTCTGCAATAGCAGTTTTACCAACTCCAGGTTCTCCAATTAAAATAGGGTTATTTTTACTTCTTCGAGATAGTATTTGTAGAACACGTCTTATTTCCTCATTTCTACCAATTACTGGGTCTAGCTTTCCATTTTCAGCTAATTCATTCAGATTTATAGCATACTTCTCTAAGCTGTTGTAATTTTGTTCTGCTGAAGCCGATTTTACACTTTCTCCTTTTCTTAAGTCCTGCATGGATGTTAGTAATTTTTTTTCTGAAAACCCTAAGTTTTTTAATGGTCTTCCTAGTTTGTCTGATTTTTCTACTATTGCTACAAGTAAATGCTCTATAGTGATAAAATCATCGGATAACTTCCCAGCTAGTTTTATGGCATATTGAAATACTTTGGTAATATCACCTGAAAGTTGAATTTGACTTCCTGGAGAGACAATTGCTTCATTCAGCTTTTCATTGACTAAAGTTTCAACTTTATTGAGATCTATTTGAAGTTGCTTAATTAAAAATGGAAATACATCTTTATCCTTTTCAATAATGCTCTTTAATATATGAGATGCATCTATTTGAGAATGCTGTCTTTCTTCTGCAAGTTGTTGTGCTTCCTGAACTATTTCCTGACTCTTAATACTAAATTTATTGAAATCCATACCTGCGTATTTTTATACTATTCCTGTGGGTTAAGTGTAGTACACTTATTCCATTTATTCATGGTTGTTATGTCAAAGAGAATTCCATTTTTCAATTTACGTCAATATGACCTTTTAATTTGATTTTTTGTGACAAAAAGACATTCTATCATCTCTGATTGCTTAAAGGGGGATGGGTGTAATTGTAAGTGCCTTTTAACAGACTTTAATAAGCTTTCACATTCTTTAAAATTACATTTCTACAATTTTATCGTTATAAGTAAAACGAAAATGAAAAAATCATGAGAAATCAATTGGCAAGCATTGTTCTTGCGGCCGTTATAGGTGGATTTATTAGCGTAGGAACGTATACTTTAATTCAAAATAAGGAAAAACAAAATGTTGAATCCATAGGAGAGAAATCTATTCATTTACCAGTACATAGGACAAATTATAAATTGGCTAATGGTACTTTAGATTTTAGAGCTGCATCTAAAAAAGTGATGCCAACAGTAGTTCATGTAAAATCTCAGGTATATGGAAGTAAAATAAGAAGACAAACTCAAGGGATGGTAGATCCATTTAGGGAATTTTTTGGAATGCCTAGGCAGGGTAGATCCAATGATTCAAATAAATTGTTTGATAAAGGGAGTGGTTCTGGCGTTATTATAAATAAAGATGGCTATATCGTTACTAACAATCATGTAATTGATGGTGCCGATGCTGTTGAAGTTTCTTTAAGTGATAGTAGGGTCTTTACAGCTGAGGTTGTTGGAGTAGATCCTTCTACAGACCTGGCCCTATTGAAAATTGAAGAATCGGGATTAGCCTATATGGACTTTTCTAATTCAGATAAAGTGGAAGTGGGAGAATGGGTATTGGCTGTTGGAAATCCTTTCAATTTAAATTCTACGGTGACTTCAGGAATTGTGAGTGCAAAGGCAAGAAATATTAATATACTGAATGATAAGTCGGCTATTGAATCGTTTATTCAAACGGATGCGGCAGTAAATCCTGGGAATAGTGGAGGTGCTTTGGTAAATGCTCATGGTGACTTAATTGGAATAAATACAGCAATCGCAAGTACAACCGGCTCTTTTGCAGGTTATTCTTTTGCAATTCCCTCCAATATAGTAGCTAAAGTTGTAGAGGATTTGTTAGCGTATGGAATGGTGCAGAGAGCCTATCTGGGAATTCGAATACGAGAATTGGATGCTAAATTTGCGAAAATTCAAGGTTTGGATATCATAAATGGTGTTTACATAAATGATTTTACAGAAAACAGTTCAGCTGAAAAGGCCGGCTTAGAAGTAGGGGATGTAATTGTTGCCTTAGAAGGAGTAAAAGTGGATAAAACACCTCAATTATTAGAGTTGATTGCCCAAAGAAGGCCAGGGGATGATGTTTTGGTTAAGATATTCCGTGATGGTGATTATATAGAGATGAAGGTTCAGTTGAAAAACAGATCTGGAGATACTGAACGATTGTCTAAAGAATCCCAAGCCATTTCTACCTTACTTGGAGCTACATTTAGACAGCTTTCTGATGAAGAGAAAACCAGCTTTCGATCTAAAGAAGGTTTGGTTGTTGAATCTTTAGGTAGTGGTTTGTTAAGAAAGCAAACCAATATGCGAGAAGGCTTTATTATACTGAGGGTAGGTGGCAAGGAAGTTTCTTCTTTAAAGAGTATTGAAGATATCTTGAAATCCAAAAAAGGAGGAGTGTTAATAGAAGGATATTATCCAAATTCCCCAAGGAAGCACTATTATGCCATTGGTTTAGAAGAATAAGTAGTTTTTTGATTTAGATGGTGGGTGGACCTGTTCGAAATTAAATTTTTGGGCAGGTCTTTCTTTTGATTGGAGTTTCTAAAGTTTTATTTTTACTCCATGTTAAATTCAAAAGACGTCAGGGATCTGAAGCTATCCCATTTTATCTTGTACATTCCAGGTTTATTTTTTGTCCTCAATACCGGTTTTATTGAGGCTCAAAATAAGAAGGATACTGTACAAGAAATTGTATTAAAACCATTAGAGACTAGATTAAATGACTATTTGTTTGATCCAAGTCGTTTCTTGAATCGAAATCCAGAAAATTTTATTGAAAATTTTTCACACGAGGCCTATGTCCAAAATGAGAACGCAGGTGACTTTTCTCGTCCGGATGATAATTATATATCTATCAATGGCGCCTCTTTTAAGTGGAATAGGTATTATTGGAATGACTTTGCTATTCATAGTTTAACAAATCCAGGGGCTTCCTTGCATAAAATAGATTTGAATAGAGGATGGATGTCTCTGAATTCATCTAAATTAAGTTTAAACTTTTATGATGACCAATCGGTAGATAGTAGTTTTATTCGAATTCGGGGTCAATTTTCTCCATTTTTCGATTTGATACCTAATGCTTCAGGTATTGCATCCGGAATTACAGGACATAGTTCTTCATTTGATAGAAAGATAAATGATTTTGATTATCGAAGACGTACAGATCATCAGTTATCAGCATTTGTGTATGTACCAACTCCAAAAGGATATAATCAGTTTTATATAAATAAAGGAAAAAGATACCATACTAGTTTTGATAAGACAGGTTTGATAGGAGATTTTCCGGAAAATTATTTTCATTTCAACGCATCAAATAAAACTAGCTTGGAATCAAAGCATTTTTCTAAATGGTACACGATGTTAAGTGTAAAAACCAGAGATGCCTATCAAGCGGAATGGAATTACGAAGAACAAGAATCAGGTGAAGAAAATCAGATAGCTATTAGCTCATTTATTACTGGTAGAAAAAATGAATTGGATTATTCACTAGGTATAAATTTAGGGTTACGGTCTATTAATAGAAATAATGTGGATTTCTATAGAAATATGTATGATATAGATGGAGAAGGTTTTGAACCGCTTTATCCATTGGCACAATATCTTGAAGTACATCCTGTATTTAGTTTTAAAAATGATTTTGAAGCATCGGATAATTCGTTTTTGAAAAACACCTATTTGGAAGGTCAATTCGAAAATGGTTTAGTGCATTTTAGCCCTAATCATTCAGAACAGCAGGCATTTTATTATTTCGATCCAATAAGCACAATTGGTGAGTATACCTCACTGTACAGCTATCATCTTAAATCAAAATCCTTTAATACACTTATAGCCAATGATCGATTAGATTATACCTGGAATAAAAAACACAGGAATTCAAATTATTATGCAAGTGTAGCTGCTCAATTCAGTGGAGTGTGGAGTCCAAATGTTGCTATCTCAGATTTTTCTTTGGACATGGACCTTGGCTGGGAAACAAAATTGCGTCCTAATTTATCTTTTGGTTTTTCACTGGCTAAACGATCTATACCTTTGAATTATTCTTTGGTACAATACTTAGAGAACAATTACCTGGATGGCGATCAAAACCGTTGGAAGGATGCCAATAAGGATGGCGAGTTTGATTCATCTGAGATTGCTGGTCTATTTAAACAGTATGGTGGAGGTAATAGAAGTTATTCTTCAGACTTGAAAATGAATAAAATGTTTTCCCTGGAGATTCCGGTGAAATGGCAAATGACAAAAGGAAGTAGGTTGGAGCTTGTTGGCCGTTTTAACTCTTTTAGAGATTTATGGTGGGTTTCTTATGATAAGCCAGCATCAGAATATGGTCATTTTGAGGAAGTGGTGTTGGCTGAAGAATTTTTTGATTCAGATCAGGTGTACTTTTTGGATAATCCGGATGTGGGTTATGTGCTAAAACCTTTCGATACCGATTTAATGACGGAAAATACGGAAAATGATCACCCTCTTTTCGAATTCCCATTTTATGCGGGTGCGACCTTAAGTTATTACTATGAAGGAGAGGAAGTATTCATTAAAACGAGCTTTACGGCTTATGAGGTAGTTGGTCCCGGTATGTTGGGAAATGGTGCTCAGGCAAACTCACTGGGATTAATGTCAGATAACATGGCTAACCCAAATGCTAATATTCATATATTAGGAAGGTTGAACCCTGATAGATCCTATCTTTTCAATTTTATGATAGGGCAACGGGTGAGTGATAAATTCAATTATGCTGTTATAATTAACTATAGGGATGGGCAATCCTTTAATGGGTACAATACAACTATTAGAAACGATCAATTAGCTATTTGGAATCATGGAATTCCTGGTGACAATCCGTTTACCGGTGAATTCAACAAGAGAGAAGATGGATTTTGGAATGTAGAGCTTCGTGCTGAATATGCTACTAAATGGAAAGAGCATGATTTAACCATCCATGGAGAGGTTTATAACTTCTTCGATTTAGGTTGGGAGATAAACGAATATACTTTTAGTCCTTATATTGAAAGTCATAGACCAGCATTGGACATTATGATTCCTAGAGGGTTGATATTTGGAATAGATTTATCGTTATAATGTTGTACCTTCTTGTCAAGCAAATTTAGGCCATGTTTCTTCAGTTTACTATTTCCTTATTTATGGAACTTCATTTATGGGCCCTGGCTTTAGCTCCGGGTGTAGTAATCATTTTGTCTATCTTTCTTTTTGACAAATATGAAAAGGAAACTTTTCAACTTATAATTACGGCTTTTGTATTGGGCTGTATCAGTGTTATCCCAGCCTATTATATAGAACGATTTGCCTTCTTTTATTTTGACGATTTTTATGGCGATTTTTTTCGTGCAGCTATAGCTTCCTTTTTAATTATTGCTGTTACGGAAGAAGGAAGTAAGTTTTTATTCTTTCGTAGATTCCTTTACAAAAATAGAAAATTAAATGAGCCTTACGATGTTATATTGTATGCTGTAATTGTCTCTTTGGGATTTGCCACAGTTGAAAATGTGTTCTATGTAATGGAAGGAGGAAGTAGAGTTGCTTTGCTGAGAATGTTTACAGCAGTACCGGCTCATGCAGCTTTTGCTATTATATTTGGTTACTTTGCAGGTTTAGCTAAATTTGCACATACAAAATTTCAGTCTACCATTTTATTAACTATTGGTTTACTAATGGCTATTTTGGTTCATGGAACCTATGATTTATTGTTATTTGTAGGAAACAGTCTTTGGATAATTTTTGGTGCATTTTTACATTTTATTTTGGCGTTATATTTATCCATTAGAGCTGTAAAAATTCACCGTCGTAATTCAAATTTTAAATAAAAGAGCTTGCGTATTTTTGCAGATGTAATATTGCCTATTCCTCTGGATCATAGTTTCTGCTATGCTGTTCCAGAAGAATTTCATTCCTTAGCTCAAAAGGGAATGCGCGTGGTAATTCCTTTTGGTAGAAAACTACAAGTAGGCATCATCGAACGGATACACCAGGAAGAACCGGAGCAGATTAATATAAAATCTGTACTAGAGTTTTTAGATGACTTTCCTGTAGTGACCCAAGCGCAGTTGAGGTTGTGGAGATGGACCTCCGATTATTACCTAACTCCCTTAGGTGTATTGGTCAATAGTACGCTTCCAAAGGGTATGAGTCTAGCCTCCAAAACTTTCATTTATCCAGTAAAAGAATTGTCCAATGAAAAGGAATTAATGGACGATGAAATTATGGTTCTGGATGCTTTAAGTACTTCAGGCAAACTAAGTTTGGATGAGGTTTCTGCTATTGTGCAGAAAAAGAAAGTAATGGGCTTGATTCAGAAAATGCTACATGAGGGACTCATTCAGGCAGAAAAGGAATATCAAGAACGCTACCAGTATAAAAAAGTGAAATATGCCCGTTTATCTGATATGTTTATCAGGCATCAAGATGAGGTATATCAAAAATTAAATAGAGCTAAAAAACAACAAGAAATTGTTGATTATTTAATTTCAGTTGATGAACCTGCGGCATCTTTCAACACTTTATTCAAGGAGAATGGATTTACAACTTCTGCTTTGCGGACTTTGGTGCGAAAGGAAATTATTGAAATTGAAGAGAAGAAGATAGATAGAAAAGTTTTTTATGCACAATTGAATAGAAAATTTGAATTGCCCCCAAAAAATGAATATCAGGATAAGTTAGACCAAATGGTTGCATTTGAAATGGAACATAAAGTGGTTTTACTGGAAGAAGATGTCCGTTTTGGAAAGGTATGGTTTTTCATTGAGGAAATAAAACGTGCTCTCGAGAGTGAAAGGGATGTTTTATTCCTAATACCGGATATGGTTTTATATCCCCAGTACTTTAGTTTATTTGAAAAAGAGTTTCCTGGTCGGGTAATCGTATACCATAGCTTATATAATGAAAATGAAAGGGTAGAAATATGGAAAAAAATTGCGGATAAAAGTAGCAGAGAAGCTTGTCTAATAATTAGTACACGAATAGGGGTGTTTCTACCTTTTGATAACTTGGGAGCCATCATCGTTGATGAAGAGCAGGATGTGGCTTATAAGCAGATGGAAAGACAGCCGCACTATCACAGTCGGGATTTAGCTATCGTTTTGGGGCAAATACATGATGCAGATATAGTATTAAGTTCGGTATGTCCATCTCTTGAGAGTATGCATAATGTTGAACAGGAAAAATACGCCTATATAAACTTGAATAATTCAGAAGGTGTAGAGAAAAAGTCTATTCACTTTGTCGATTTAAAAAAGAGTCAGCGAGATAATACTATGCATTCGCATTTTTCATTTGAATTGATACAAAAGATAGAGTCTGTACTTAAGGAGAAAAAGCAAGTACTGATTTTTAAGGATAGGAGAGGTTATGCGGTTAGAATGGAGTGTCAAAACTGTAAGCATATTCCCCATTGTAAACATTGTACCTCCAGTTTGACTTACCATAAACGAGCGCAGATATTAAAGTGTCACTTATGTGGTTATCACGAAACCCCCCAGGTATTTTGTCCTTCTTGTAAGAAACCTGATATGAAAATTCAGGGATTCGGAACAGAAAAGGTATTCGAAAAAATTAATGAGTTTTTTCCAGAAGCAAATGTGCATAGAATGGATAAGGATGTTATCTCAGGTAAACATGCATTGCAGGATTTGATTGATCGATTTGATTCTGGCGAAATTGATATTTTAATTGGAACTCGATTAATTGCAAAAGGTTTAGATTATAGCAATACTGGTCTGGCTGCTGTGGTAGCGGCTGATGATTTATTGTATTATCCGGATTTGAGGAGTTTTGAAAGAGCTTTTCAAACCTACTACCAAATATATTCGCGTGTTCAAGGCAAGGATAAACATTGTCCTGTATGGATTCAAAGTTTTCAAAAAGACCATGAAGTATTAAAGGCGCTTAAAAATTTGAGTCCAAAAAAATATTATGAACATTTAAAAAAAGAGCGGAAGGATTATTTTTTACCTCCTTTTAGTCGCTTAGTGAAAATTAAGTTAAGACATAAGAATAGCTATTTCTTACATGAGGCCTGTGAACATTTGAAAAATCAATTATATGGGAATTTTAAACCGTCTCAAGTTTTAGGGCCTATGGCTCCGGCAGTGGACAAAATTCGTGATTACCATATTCAGGAAATAATATTAAAATTTCCAAAATCTAAGGAGTTAAAAACTAAAAAACACCTTTTAGAAAAGCTAATTTATAAGCTTGGAAAACACGATAGATATCGTCATATATTATGTCAAATCGATGTAGACCCTTCTTAAAAAACAAAGTATGCCAAAGATTAATATTGCTACCGTAGAAAATTCTATTTTTAGTACCAGTCATATATTGAAAATCTCAGATATAAATTATGGTGGGCATATGGGAAATGAACAGGTTCTCGCTTTGATTCACGATGCCAGAATTGACTACCTGGAATCAATAGGGTATTCTGAATTGGATATCGAAGGTATTGGATTAATAATGCATAATGCAGGTGTTCAATATATTTCTGAAGGCTTTCGAGCCGATGTCATCCGTATTGAATTAGAAGTCAGCATAGAGTCTAAATTTAAATTTGATTTCATCTATAGTTTATATAATGAAACAACGAACAAAATGCTTGCAAAAGCTTTTACAGGCATGGCAACTTTCGATTATTCTTCAAGAAGAGTAGTCCCTATTCCAAATCAATTTATTGATAAAATCTAGTCTATCTAAAATAACCTAAATAAGTTAATCCAAATAAAAGGACCAGTATTAGAACAAAAACAAAAATTAGTTTTTTACTCATCATTTGTCTACCGCTAACTTTCAAATGATCTTGCATGCTGGCAATGTCTGATTTTGAAACTTTTGCTTTCTTTCCATAAAAGCTTCTAACTCTTTTAACCTTGCTTTGTGCTGATTTTCTTCTTTCTCTTCTATCCATTTTTTACATTATTTTGGAATTAAGATACTAATTTTGATTCTTTTAAGCGGTTTACTTAGCTATTTTTTATTTATCCCTTTAAAAGTGTGCTTGCAAATACTATTGTCTTTATTGAGGGATATTCACTTGAATTTCGGTAATATATATTGTTATTACTTTATTCAGTTGAAATATAATACAGGTAATTTTAAGGCTTATTTTGTCGTTAGTCCTCGTTATTGAAATCGTTGGATGGTTTTTAATTGTATTTTTAAAAAACTACATTTGAAATAAATATAAAAATCAAATGCGTATGAAAATCAAAGCTCTATTTTTAATAATGTCCCTGTATTCAGCACATAGTTTTGCTGGTATTACAGATTCTACAGAGGTGGTTGATGAACATCCTCCTATTACATGGCAAAACGGTTGGGGAATTGGAAGTAATGCTGGTACCTATGGTATAGGATTATCGGTATCCAAAACTGTGACACCGAAATTTAACATTAGGACATCTTTCAATATGTTTGAAATTCAAAGAACAAATGATGAGATTGTTGATTCTGTTTCAATAGATGCAACTATTAAATTATCTGGAGTGCCTCTTTTTGTTGATTTTACACCTAAGGACTATGGATGGTTTAGATTGACTGCAGGTTTATTATTTAATCTATCTGAAATTTCTGGTGATGGAAAATATTTAGAGGATATCCATATTAATGATATTACCTTAGATGGAGAAGATTCCAGATTAGGATTTTCCTGGGAAACACCTGCTGTTACTCCATATTTAGGAATTGGTTTTGGAAGAACTATTCCAAATAATAAAGTTGGCTTTATGGTTGATTTCGGTACTATGTATATTGGTGAACCTGATATTACCATGACATCTACTGGACTGCTTGCTCCTACAGCAGCAGCCAACGAAAAGAAGATCGAGGAAAAGTTGAAGGATGGGAAGTTTTTTCCGGTTATCAATATGATGTTAACCTTTAAGTTAAAATAAACATGTTGAAGATGAAATTAAATAAAACATTAGCAGGGATTACTGGAGTGATACTTGCTCTCGGAATGCAATCATGTACTACAGGATTGTTAGATATTGGTGATGATTTTACACTAGTCGCTAGTACAGATTTTTTTAAGACATCTGTGAACGTTCAAGTGAATAATTCTAATGGTTCTCCATCAGATTTGGGCTTAGGTAATGGAACGGTTTTAAATGTAAAAATTAAAGGCCCAAATGCATCTGATATTTATTTCCAGGATGGCTCTACAACAGTTGGGGAAGATGTTGTATCTAATTCTGGTAATGTGTCCTTTCATTTGGATCCGAATCTTACACCTTCTGATGCCAATCCTGTTGAATTCACCTTAGTATTTGAAGCGGATGGATTTATATCAACAAGTAAAACATACAAACTAACGCAAGATGGAAACATCCTAGATAAGCTAAGTATGGTTGATATTAGCTCTCCACCAATGGGGGTTATTCACAGTACTGGTTCAGGTACTTTGTCTTCCGGAGCTACTACGGAGGAAATTACACTTACAACATCTGGGTCTAGTGCTAAATTGGTTATTGCTGAAGGAACTGTAATGGTGGATAGTGATGGGAATCCTTTGACAGGTGATATTGAAATTGATATGGTTTATTTCAACAATGAAGAAGAATCATCTTTAGCTGTTTTTCCTGGTGGAATAATGGCAGATGTTACAGATGCAGGAGGGAATAATTCCGAAGGTACCTTTTCTTCTGCTGGGTTTGTTGCCATTGAAATTTCAGATGAGAACGGAAATAAAGCTACTACTTTTGAGAATAATCCTATAGAAGTTTCTGTTTCTATATCAAATACTACCTTCAATCCGGAAAATAACTCAACTGTTGCTGCTGGAGATGTAGTTCCTGTATGGAGTTACGATGAGTCCAATGGAGAATGGACTTATGAATCTATTGATACTATAGTTCTGGGGGGTGATGGATTGTTAACTGTGACCGCTGAATTGGATCACTTATCTTATTGGAATTTTGATTGGTTTACTACAGGTTTTTGTTATAATGTACCTATTAATATCACAAGTTCACAAATTCCAGTAGGTACCTATGTATATTTTGAAGCAGCAATTTATAAGGCCATTGATAATACATATATCGGTTCAGGTACTTATTATGTCCCGGTAGGAGGTGCTGATATTTCTTATAGAATGCCATCAAATATGGATGTAATTATTAAGCCAACGCTTTACAATGAAGATTATTTGGATGTAACCTTCAATGAAATTAGTACTTCTAATGTGTGTGATGGAAATACGACCATTGATGTAAGTTGGTCTACTAATAATTATTATACAACCTTTGATGTCACTGGATTATGTGGGGGAGATTCTACCTCTTCTGATGGTGATACAGAAATACGTCCTACATTCTATTTCAATTATAGAGATGTTACAGAAGGTGGACCATGGAAATGGGGATCTATGGTAGATGGAATTGCTTATATTTCTTTAGATCCAACTCATTCTTATGAAATTTTAGCAGATTATGCTGGAGAGTCTTATACATCTACAATTAGTTTAGATGGATTTTTGAATGATCCAAGCCAATTGGGAGACTTTAGTAACATTATCTCTAATTTGGATGCTGCCACTCAAACAGGATCGATTACAGCAGATATAAATATTGCTGAAAATTATTGTGATCAAATTGAATAATTCCTTTTGATAATAGAATACAAAAGCCGTTGAAATTTTCAACGGCTTTTTTTTGTTAGTTATAATGGAGCCTAAAGTTTTCGAATTGCATATGGTGAATACTCTTTTTACTATTTAAATTACTTTTTATTTCTATTTTCTTTGGAAGGGTGATACCATCTATAGTTTGATAGGAAGTGTAAATAGCGCAAGCCGAAATAAAGGAGTACTCATCCCTTACCGTGTATTCGACCATTTCAATTAATCCATTTTTTTTGTTTAGCCATAGTATGTATTGGTCAAAATCTTTTTGAGGGGACTCACCTTTCCATGAAACAAAAACAAGATCGTACAGTGTATTGTTAAGTGTTTTTGTTCCGGCGTACCTAATTATTTGTCCGGAACTAATTCTAAAAGTTAGTTCAAGAAAGTATTGATAGGTAGGTATCCAAAATTGAGCTTCCTTGTTGGGGGAGTATGCGATATCAGAATTTGATTTATTCATGATATACTTTCCTTCTATGTATTTCCATTTCTTTCCTTTCTCCTTGCCGGAATCGAATTCAATTATACTATTAGCGTTGTTTAAATTATAATTAAGTTTTAGATCTATTTTAGATTCCTTATAAGGCATGGCCATTTTACCCATTAACCCAAAAAATTCGTCGGTTAAACTGACATCATAATTTGAAACTTTGTTCCAGTTTTCTAAACCAGAATTATGAGCGGCTACTTGAAGTAGGGCTTCTGCCTTTTCTTGCTGATTGTCATTTTTATATTGTTCAGAAAACATAAAGTCTGGACGGATATCTTTTAGACAACTACTTAATACTATGAAAATTGGTATAAGCCATAGTCGATTGAGTACATTGAATAGCGTATTCATAGGTTTAGGTATATATTCTATTCAAAGTTATTTATTCTAGGGCATTTAATTCGTCAGGGAGGTGACATTGGTTCAAAAAAAAAAGGCACTTTCAATGAAAGCGCCTTTTTTATATATCTTGTAGTTGTGATTAACTTAGGTTTTCAATAACCATTGCTGAAGCACCACCACCACCGTTGCAAATTCCAGCAGCACCGTATTTTGCGCCGTTTTGCTTAAGTACATTAATTAGCGTAACCAAAATTCTTGATCCTGAGTTCCCAAGTGGATGACCAAGTGAAACAGCTCCTCCGTTTACATTTACTTTCGATGGATCTAAGTTCATCAATTTCATGTTAGCCAATCCTACTACAGCAAAAGCCTCGTTTAGCTCCCAGTATTCGATGTCTTCCATTTTAAGTCCTGCTTTTTCAACTGCGATTGGTGCAGCTTTAGCTGGTGCAGTAGTGAACCATTCAGAATTTTGAGCAGCATCTGCATAAGAAAGTACTCTAGCGATAGGTTTTAGACCTAATTCTTCTGCTTTTTCACGGCTCATCATGACTAGGGCAGATGCACCGTCATTTAAAGTAGATGCATTACCAGCAGTAATTGTACCGTCTTTTTTGAATACAGCTCTTAATTTTCCGAATTTCTCTGCGTTGAAGTTGTTATATTCTTCATCCTGATTAAATTGGATAGGGTCTTTTCTTCTTTGGGGTACTTCTACCGGTACAACCTCATTATCAAATTTTCCAGCTTCCCATGCTGCTTTACTTCTTCCGTAAGATTCAACTGCAAACGCATCTTGTTCTTCTCTACTGAAATCGTGCCCTTCTGCACAAGACTCAGCACATGCACCCATGTGTTGACTTAAGTATACATCGGTAAGACCATCCTTTACAAGTCCATCGATAACTGTTTTGTCACCTAGACGCATACCATTTCTAGCAGTATCCAAATAGTAAGGTACTGATGACATATTTTCCATTCCACCTGCTACAATGATGTCTCTATCTCCACATTTAATTGCTTGAGCAGCAAACATAACCGCTTTCATTCCAGAAGCACAAACCTTATTTACAGTAGTACATGGTACATCTTCAGATAATCCTGCTCCTAGTGCAGCTTGTCTTGCAGGTGCTTGCCCAACATTAGCTTGAAGTACATTTCCCATGTAAACTTCTTCAACTAAGCTTGAGTCTAAGTTGATTTTCCCCAATGCACCTTTAATTGCAGCAGAACCTATTGCTGTGGCAGCAACGCCAGATAATGTTCCTCCAAAGCTACCTATTGCTGTACGTACAGCACTTACAATTACAACTTCTTTCATACTATATAATTTCTTGTCTATTGCTAAAAAATGATTTGCAAGTTACGTAAAATTATAGGGAAATAGTTGATTGAAATCTATTGAGTTTGTTGTGAGTAGATTATACTTTTTAAGGCCTAAGGTTTAAATGGAGAATATTTGTGAAAGGAATATTAAGAAGAATAATTTATAATCAAAAGATGATAACACCTTTAATAGTATTAAATAGAAACCCAATTTTTTCTTAATGTACTTGGACTTTTTCCAAAATGCTTTTTAAAAGCCTTACTAAAGTGCTGAGGGTAGCTGTAGCCAGCTATAATAGAAATTTCACTTATACTCATTTCACTATTTAAGATTAGTTCATAAGCATGTTGTAATTTTCTATCAATCATGAATTGGGACACGCATGTTCCAAAAAGTTCTTTAAAGCCCTTTTTAAGTTTGAATTGGTTTAAGCCAGATGCTAAGGAGATTTCTTTTAAACTAAGTAGCTTATTTGGGGAATTTGAAAGGATAAATTCCTTGGCTTGTTCCAGTTTCATTTTATCCTTATTTTTTATAGAGAAGTAATGTTCTTTTTCTTCAAGTGCCGATATATATAACATAAGTAATTCGGAGGCTTTGTTTTTGAAATATACCTCTTTCATTTTCCCTGTATAGTTACAGTTCGTAATTTGATCAATTATTCTTCTCATTTCTGAACTAACATCTACCTGGTATGTCTCGTCAACAATACCTTCTACTTCCGCGCTCTTCTTTAAAAAGTAATCGATCTTGGATGATATGTTTTCCGAAATGGGGAAGAACATCTCAGGTGGAAACTGAAGTTCGAAGAATTCTTGTTGTTCATTACCTTTACAATTAACCCATCCTTTTGCATTTTCAATATAATTAAGCGCTGCAATAGAGCCATTACATTTAATGTAATCGCTCATATGGTTGTTCTTGAAAATAGAAGTTCCATTTAAGATAAAGGTTAAACAAAAGAATGGGATGGAGTCTTCAGCTTTAATTATAAGATTCCTGTAAGACTTAAAGATGGTATAATGAACATTGAGTTCTTTGTTGAATTGTTCCATCACTTTTCCGCTAAAAAAGGGAGTGCTGATTTCATATTCAAAAAGCTTCTTTTCTTCCTGAGAGGCTAGAATATCAATTTCTTCTTTGAGGATAGGTGTTTTGTCTCCCTCAAATGAGGCTTCGAATTTCATAAAATCCTTTTAGCGTTAGTAGAAATACTAATGGCGTTATTTAGTGATCTAAATCATAGCTAAATTAGCATAAATTTTATAGAAAGTATATGGAAGTTTTGATTTTTAGAACGGATATAAGTGGTTCAAATGGATTGAATCTATTAAAATCACTTTTCAATAGAATGTGGCAGGTTAAAGACTGGTCCGTAGATCTGGAGGATAGTGACCGGGTGTTAAGAATTGAATCTGTTCATTTAAGTGTAGATAGGGTAGAGGATATGGTTTGTGATTTAGGTATAAGTTGCCATGAATTAGGTGATTAGATTTTTTATAGCTAATAATATGCTTTGAATACTATGGATTAATAGGCTGTTTAAAGTAAAATACTATAAAAATTGTGTAATTCAGAAATTAGTTGTACTTTCATCTTCCTTTTCGATAAAAGCTTAGTCCAATGCTGATTAAGTTGACGTAGAAAAAAGAATAAAAAATAAAGCAGAAAGGCTTGTTTGTTGGAAGTAAAGAGTTCTATATTTGCAACCGCAATACGGATATGGTATGGCGCTTGAGTCCTGGAAGGGAGGAGAGAAAAGTTCTTTGTTTTAGTATACTTTTAGAGTCTTGAAAATTTTTTCAAATAAAAAATCAGAAAGACTTGTTTGGAAGAAAAAAGGTTATACATTTGCAACC
>MAAC01015413.1_pt1 | contig 29385 bp, 27 predicted proteins | sample 1115981 | NCBI WGS metagenome assembly MAAC01 (sample SAMN04961126, study PRJNA320927) | seawater metagenome | isolation source: sample BD02T64 sea water enriched with oil for 64 days | place: USA:Gulf of Mexico | collected 2013-07-27
ACCCACGAGGGCAACTTCTCCTGCAATAAAGGCTTGTTTTGATGTGTTTATATGTTCCATGAGCTCTCTTAATCTATTGTTCTAATGACTACCTAGTTAATCTAAAGCAAAAAAGGCGCCACGTTACCTTTATTTAAAAAGATAACTGTGGCGCCTTTAAGTATAGCGTTAACGTTTAGTCAAAATTATTTGCTAAGAGCTTCACCTAAATGTGGGCGAATTTCTTTTAAAACATCTTTTAAGATACGAGTATTAGCTGCAACGATATTGCCAGATTGGCTATGGTTGTGACCACCAGTAAAGTCAGTAACTAAACCGCCAGCTTCGATAATTAATAATTCACCAGCAGCAGTATTAAATGGCTTAGTACCAATTTCAAAGAAACCATCAACACGGCCAGCTGCTACATAAGCTAGATCAAGTGCCGTTGAGCCGGTACGGCGCATATCAGATGTTGTTTGAAATAATGATGAGAACATTGCCATATAAGCAAGGCTATGTTGTTTGTGTTTAACAGGGAAACCAGTCGCTAGGATAGTGCCAGAGATTTCTTTGTTTTTATTAACACGGATTCTGAAACCGTTTAATTGTGCACCTTTACCGCGGCTGGCTGAGAATAATTCACCACGAATTGGATCAAATACAACAGCTTGATCTAATTTTCCTTTAACTTTTAAAGCAATAGAAACGGCAAAGTGAGGAATGCCTTTAATGAAGTTGGTAGTTCCATCTAGTGGATCAATAATCCATTGGTAATCGTCATCACTGCCTTTTAAAATACCAGATTCCTCACCAATAATAGTGTGGTCTGGGTATGATTTACGAATAGTTTCAATAATGGCTTCTTCAGAGCTAATATCAACACTGGTGACGAAATCGTTAGTTCCTTTTGATTCAACTTCAACTTTATCAAGTTGCTCCATAGAGCGAACGATAACTTTACCGGCTGTACGCGCTGCGCGCACGGCAATATTTAGCATGGGATGCATTTAGAGTACCTATTTGTAAATAAATTTTAAAAGAACATTACATTTCCAAGCAAACATTGTCTTGAAAAGTCTTGAAATTTGAGCGCGCGAATTATAGCAAATAAAAAACTATTTAGCGATAATATTATTAAATAAATGTTCAATAAGTAATCAATTTGGTCGGCCACTTTTCTATAGAGAAAAAAAAAACTATTAAATATCAAATTACCATAGATAAATATGCCCAATAAGCGTGCTTTTTGTTAGCTACAGCAGTAATCTTCTATGATAGAATATTGGCCATCTAGATGGGCTTTATATCAACGAATTCATTTATTGAAAACTTAGCGCTTCAGCAACGGACTTAGAGCAGGTGAAATAATGTAAGTATAGTTAGTCTATATTTCATATATTTTGTGATGTTATTAGTTTACTAATAAACTTTTGCAGAGCACTTTCCTAATAAGAAAATAAAAAGCTTATATATGGCGTGGTTGATTTTGATAATAGAATAACTATTCTCTACAATCACTACCTGTATAGTAAGTCTTTTGAATTTTGTTAAGTGATCAATAAATTAGTTCGATTGGTATTTTCCCGAAAAAGCAAACAAGAAGAGTAAAAAATGTCAGATTCTCAACAAGGTTCTCAACAAGATAACACCACAGGTACATTATTAGACCGTGTTAAAATTGTTTTAGTTAACACTTCCGACTGCCGAAATATCGGTAGTGCGGCACGTGCAATGAAAACAATGGGACTAAGTCAGCTGATTTTAGTCGACCCTATTGAAATGCCTAATGGTCAAGCTCAAGCTATGGCTGCAGGAGCTACCGACGTTTTAGCTAATGCTAAAGTTGTTAGTACTTTGGCTGAGGCTATTGAAGATTGTGGCTTAGTTGTCGGTACAAGTGCTCGATCACGTACATTACCCTGGCCTATGCTAGAGCCAAGAGGTTGTGGTGAAAAGATGATTGCTGAAGCGGATGAATATCCAGTCGCGTTAGTCTTTGGCCGTGAAAATAGCGGCTTAACCAATGAAGAATTACAACTTTGTCATTTTCATGTTCAGATACCAGCAAATCCGGAGTACAGTTCGCTAAATTTAGCCATGGCCGTACAAACCTTAAGTTATGAAGTACGTACCAGTTATTTATTAGCGCATGATCAAAATTATCAAGAACGTAGTACTGGTAATGGTAATTCAATTGCCAAGACTAAAAATGAAGATGATGAACTTTATCCTGTTATCGAAGAAACTGAACGTTTTTATCAGCACTTCGAAAAATCCCTTAAAGCGACAGGTTTTATTGTAGAAAATCATCCAGGTTTAGTGATGACTAAACTAAGACGTTTATTTAATCGTGCAAGACCTGATGTTAAAGAAATTAAGATGATGCGTGGGATTTTTGCCTCGATGGAAAGGTCTAGTAAAGAGAAGTCATAACAATCATTTAAAAGAAAAGAGAAGGAATAATTTATGTTTAGTCGTATCAAAGAAGATATCAATAGTGTCTTTGATAGAGATCCAGCCGCTCGTACCAGTTTTGAAGTCATCCTCAATTATCCGGGCTTACATGCAATTTGGATTCACCGATTAAGTTATAAATTATGGTGTGCTGATTGGAAACTTTTAGCGCGGATCATATCAACGTTCTCTCGTTGGTTAACGGGTATTGAGATCCACCCTGGCGCTAAATTAGGTCGTCGTGTTTTTATTGATCACGGTATGGGCATAGTCATTGGCGAAACCGCTGAAGTAGGCAATGATGTTACGCTTTACCACGGTGTCACCCTAGGTGGAACGAGTTGGAAGGCAGGAAAACGTCATCCAACCTTGGAAGATAATGTTGTTATAGGTGCTGGTGCGCAAGTACTTGGACCAATAACCATAGGTAAAGGCGGAAAAGTCGGCTCCAACTCTGTTGTTGTTAAAGATTTACCCGCTAATGCTACTGCTGTTGGTATTCCTGGCCGAATTGTGCCCGATAAACACAGTAAAGATGAAAACCAGCAGCGAGAAGAAGTTGCTAAAAAATATGGTTTTGATGCTTATGCTGTTTCACATGATAATCCAGATCCTGTTGCTAAAGCCATTGGCCGTTTACTTGACCATATGCACTTAATGGATGATAGGGTGAGTGAGCTTTGCAAAGAAATTAACACTTTAGGTGGTGATATTTGCCCTAAAAACTTACCTGAATTAAGAGTGGGTGAGTTTGTCGAAGATGAAAAAGCAGCGGCAGAGCGTCGTGAAAACAAAGTGGCAAGCTTTGATCCTGAAATTTAACCTCGCTATTCAATTCCAATAGTAAAAGTAATAGTTGAGTAAAACACTCAACTATTACTTTTCGCATGACATTTCTTGGTGTATAATACCTGAGTATTTTACTAGGGTATTTACTTGACTAATCTGTAGGGCTATGTAAAATTGCGCAGCATTTGCTAAATAAGGCATTTATAATATTTTTTATATTCTGTTTTGCTGCCAAATGGTTTTAATTTAGTCGTTTACTAAATTGATGTTTTGAGTACACCAACATAGTGTTTGAGAGCAGATTATGAAACTTACTTCTAAAGGTCGTTACGCAGTTACTGCCATGTTAGACGTTACTATTCATGCAGTGTCTGGGCCTGTATCTTTGGCTGATATTTCAGAGCGCCAAGGCATATCCTTGTCATATTTAGAGCAACTTTTTTCACGTTTACGTAAAGAAGGGCTCGTGACCAGTGTTCGTGGCCCTGGTGGCGGTTATCGCTTGGGCAGATGCTCAGCGCAGATTGCCGTTGCAGATGTTATTTATGCTGTGAATGAGAGTGTTGATGCAACTAAGTGCTCGGGTAAAGGTAATTGCCAGGATGGAGAGCAATGCTTAACCCATTCCCTTTGGGAAGGATTAAGCCAACGAATTGAAGAATTCTTGAAAAATATCACCTTATCCGAATTAGTCGCTAAAGGTGATGTACAAGCAGTTTCTAAGCGCCAAGATAAATTACATATCAATGCACACAAAAGCATAGCCTTAGAAACATTAATAACCACAAAAGATGTAATGAACGACTGGTCATAACTAGTCGCGTCGTATTAAATATTTACCATCGGAGAGAGTTAGCGAATGAAGCTTCCTATATATTTTGATTATTCAGCTACTACACCAGTAGATAAGCGCGTAGCAGAAAAAATGATGCAGTACATGACCAACGATGGTCATTTTGGCAATCCTGCATCTCGTTCACATAAATTTGGCTGGCAAGCTGAAGAAGCGGTTGATATCGCTCGTAATCAAATTGCTGAACTAATTAATGCTGACCCACGTGAGATTGTTTTCACGTCAGGCGCTACTGAATCAAACAACCTTGCTATTAAAGGCGCTGCTAATTTCTATAATAAGAAAGGTAAGCACATTATTACCTGCAAAACTGAGCATAAAGCGGTATTAGATACGTGTCGTGAATTAGAACGTCAAGGCTTTGAAGTGACGTATCTTGATCCTGAAGAGAACGGTTTAATAGATTTAAATAAACTTAACGACGCTATGCGAGATGACACTATTTTAGTGAGTATCATGCAAGTAAACAATGAAATTGGTGTTATTCAAGATATCAGTGAAATTGGTGAAATGTGTCGTGCTCGTAAAATTATTTTTCATGTTGATGCTGCGCAAAGTGCCGGTAAGATTAATATCGACATGCAAGCATTGAAAGTTGATTTAATGTCAATTTCAGCGCATAAAATGTACGGACCTAAAGGTATCGGCGCGTTATATGTAAGCCGTAAACCGCGTATTCGTTTAGAAGCACAAACACATGGTGGCGGACATGAACGTGGTATGCGTTCTGGTACCTTAGCTACGCATCAAATTGTCGGCATGGGTGAAGCATGTCGTATAGCTAAAGAAGAGATGGCACAAGATCAAGCACATGTTACAGCAATGCGTGACCGTTTATGGGCCGGCGTAAATAGCATGGAACAAGTATTTATTAATGGTGATGCTGATAAACGTTATCCTGGTAACTTAAATGTTAGTTTCAACTTTGTTGAAGGTGAGTCACTCATCATGGCATTGAAAGACTTAGCTGTATCGTCTGGTAGTGCATGTACATCAGCAAGCTTAGAGCCATCTTATGTACTTCGTGCTTTAGGTCTAAATGATGAAATGGCGCATAGCTCAATTCGCTTTAGCTTTGGTCGCTTTACTACAGCAGAAGAAATTGATTACGCAATAGACCTTATTAAAAATGCAATTGGTCATTTACGTGACATGTCACCACTTTGGGAAATGTTCAAAGATGGTATCGATTTAGATTCAATTGAATGGGCTGCTCACTAAGCGTTCTATATAAGAAAAGCTTAGTAAATAACTCATTATTTTAAATAACATTTAGTGTCAAACAATTTGTTAACAGGTAAGTACCTGAAATTATTTGGCACAATCTAGGAGAGCAACATGGCTTACAGCGAAAAAGTACTAGACCATTATGAGAACCCACGTAACGTAGGCTCAATGGATAAGAATGATCCATCAGTAGCAACTGGTATGGTTGGCGCACCTGCATGTGGCGATGTCATGAAGTTACAACTTAAAATTTCTGATGACGGCATCATTGAAGATGCAAAATTCAAAACTTACGGTTGTGGTTCTGCAATTGCCTCAAGTTCATTAGTAACTGAGTGGGTAAAAGGTAAATCTATCGACGAAGCAGGTGAAATTAAAAATACTGCGATTGCTGAAGAGTTAGCTTTACCTCCGGTAAAAATTCATTGTTCTATTTTGGCAGAAGATGCTATTAAAGCAGCCATTGAAGATTATAAATCCAAGCAAGGTAAATAACGGAGAAAACAATGTCTGTTACCATGACTCCTGCAGCTGCTGAACGAGTTCAATCATTCATGCAAAATCGTGGCAAAGGACTTGGACTCCGTTTAGGTATTAAAACCACGGGTTGTTCAGGTTTAGCTTATGTGCTTGAATTTGTAGATGATTTAAATGAAGATGATCAATTATTCAATATTGAAGATGTCAACATTATCATCGACGAGAAGAGTCTTGTCTATCTTGACGGCATTGAGCTCGACTTTGTTAAAGAAGGCTTGAACGAAGGCTTTAAATTCACCAATCCAAACGCCAAAGGTGAGTGCGGATGTGGTGAATCATTTAATGTCTAATGTGTAAACTCTTTGCAACTTGATTCAATTACTGTGTTGAAAGTGCTCATTGACTAACGTCAACTCCGCGCTTTCTCCTTGTACTTGAACCAAGTTCCTTCGAGTTTAAAGCATTATTAAAATTAAGCTTAATTATAGAAAGCTTTTTAGACCATTTTCTCTAGGTATAAGCAGTGAACTACTTTCAATTATTCAACATTGAAGCTTCCTTTGATGTCGACATTCAAGAATTGTCATCTAGCTATCAGACTTTGCAAAAGACTGTGCATCCTGACAAGTTTGCTCACGCCTCTGAGCAAGAACAGCGCATAGCTGTACAAAAATCTGCTCAAATTAACGACGCATATCAAACCCTTAAGAATCCATTGCAACGCGCTGAATATATACTTGTGCAACGTGGTGTTGAAATGCCAAACGAACAGCATTCTTTCCAAGATACTAGTTTTTTGATGCGTCAAATGGAATTGCGAGAAATGCTTGAAGACGTTAGGCATTCTGGTGATGTTGATGCAGCATTACTTGAAGTACAAAGTGTTTTGTCGACTGAATACTTACAGCTTTCTCAAATAATGAGAACACAGATTAGTGAAAATAATGCAGCATCAAATAGCGCTGCATGCGATAATTTACGAAAATTAAAGTTTTATCAGAAGTTAAATGTAGAAGTGGATCGTCTTGAAGACAGTTTATTTGATGACTAGCACAGCTAGCAAACGTTTCAGCACGAAATACTTTTGATTGCGCTAAGAAAAAAACTTGAACTTAAACTTAAACTAAATCATTGAATTAACATCATGGCTTTATTACAAATTGCAGAACCCGGTCAAAGCACCGTTCCTCATGAACACAGATTAGCTGCAGGCATCGATCTTGGTACCACAAACTCCTTAATTGCCAGTGTACAAAGTGGCAACGCAAGTACCTTAAGCGATGATCAAGGTCGCGATATATTGCCATCTATTGTTAGCTACCAGGCAGACAATATTTTAGTTGGCCAAACGGCTCAAGCACTTAGCATTGAAGATGCTCAGAATACTATTACTTCTGCAAAACGCTTAATAGGTCGCTCGCTGCAAGATATTCAAAGCAAATACCCTTCGTTACCTTATGAGTTTTGTGGTGATGAAAATCACCCTGAAATTATGACGAGGCAAGGTGCTGTTAACCCAGTCCAAGTATCGGCAGAAATATTAAAAAGCTTAAACTTAAGAGCACAAGCTGCTTTAGGTGGAGAGCTCACCGGTGTTGTTATTACTGTGCCAGCTCACTTTGACGATGCTCAAAGGCAAAGCACTAAAGATGCGGCAAAATTAGCGGGTGTTAGCGTACTGCGTCTATTAAATGAACCAACAGCTGCCGCGGTAGCTTATGGGTTAGACTCTGGCCAAGAAGGGGTTATTGCTGTCTATGACTTAGGCGGTGGTACCTTTGATATCTCTATTTTACGTTTAAATAAAGGCGTATTTGAAGTGTTAGCCACTGGCGGTGATTCTGCGCTAGGTGGTGATGATTTTGATGTTGTTTTAGTTGACTACCTTGTTGAACAAGCTGGTTTGGTAAGACCTTTATCACCTTCGTTAGAACGTCAACTGATGAAGCAAGCGTGTTTTGCTAAAGAGCAGCTAACAGATAACGACCAAGTTGATATCACTATTTCTCTTGATGACGGTAGTGATTGGCATACAAATTTAACTAAAGCACAGTTAAATGAACTTATTGCCTCATTAGTGAATAAAACGTTACGTGCTTGTCGTCGTACACTTAAAGATGCAGATATCACCATCGATGAAGTAATCGAAGTTGTGATGGTAGGCGGTTCAACTCGTGTACCTTTAGTACGTAGCGAAGTTGAAAAACACTTTAATAAACCACCGTTAACGTCAATTGATCCTGATAAAGTGGTCGCTATTGGCGCTGCTATTCAAGCGGATGTTTTAGTGGGTAATAAACCTGATAGTGATATGTTATTACTTGATGTTACACCATTATCTCTTGGATTAGAGACTATGGGGGGCTTAGTAGAAAAAGTTATCCCACGAAACACCACAATACCTGTTGCAAAAGCGCAAGAATTTACCACGTTTAAAGATGGTCAAACGGCCATGGCAGTTCATGTATTACAAGGTGAGCGTGAATTAGTTGAGGATTGTCGTTCGTTAGCCCGTTTTGAATTACGCGGCATTCCTGCAATGACTGCAGGTGCGGCTCATATTCGCGTAACATTTAAAGTTGATGCAGATGGCCTACTCTCCGTCTCGGCGATGGAAAAATCTTCCGGTGTAGAATCGAGCATTGAGGTTAAACCTTCATTTGGTCTTGATGACAATCAAATTAGTCAGATGATCAAAGACTCAATGAGCAATGCCGCTGATGATATGCAAGCGCGTATGTTGAAGGAACAACAAGTTGAAGCATCACGCGTTATAGAGTCTGTTCAAGCGGCCTTATTTGCTGACAGTAAATTACTTAATAGTGATGAAATTACGGTTATTGAAAGCGCGATTAAATCACTTGCTCAGGTTAGCCAAGGTCAAGAAGTTAAAGCGATAGAAAATGCACTGGATAAGTTAAACGACAGCACAGCAATATTTGCTGAACGCCGTATGGACAGCTCAATTAGCCAAGCCCTTGCAGGCCAAGCAGTTGATAAAATGTAGATTATCTTTGATAAGATCCTGATTAAATTTAAGTTAGGCGGAAGCCTTGCAAGCAGAGAATAAATACAATGCCAAAAATTATATTTTTACCTAATGAAGAGTTATGCCCTGATGGCGCAGTAGTTGAAGCCGAAACAGGTGAGAGCGTGTTAAACGTTGCTTTGAGAAATGACATTGGCATCGAACATGCCTGTGAAAAGGTATGTGCCTGTACTACTTGTCACGTCATTATTCGAGAAGGTTTTGACTCTATCGAAGAAGGTGATGAACTTGAAGACGATATGCTTGATAAAGCATGGGGTTTAGAACCTGAATCACGTCTTAGCTGCCAATCTATTGTGGGTAATGAAGACTTAGTCGTCGATATTCCTAAATACACAGTTAATATGGTATCTGAGACTCACTAACCTATGGTTAGTTTAGGTATTTAATCAGATAGGACTGATTATTAACGCTTATATTTTAAAATCTTTGTTTCTCATCGTATGTTCGCTTTGAGGAGATTTAAAGGGTAATGACATAACTGTTGTTACCCTTTTTTGATCGGACATTGTGTCTGGTTGAAAAATTATGACCTTGAAAGGTTTTGGTTAACGTTTATTTATAGACCACGAGACTTAAAAGCCGTCCTAGCTAATTCATAACTTATCGTTATAATCAGAAAATACACTTTTTATTCTAAGCCTTTATTACTAATGCCTGTCTTAATTAAGTTTTTTCTTATTGTCTCTTGTATTCTCTATTCTTTTCAATCTAATGCTGAGAAAATATTAGCTGTCGATTATTTAGCTTACCCCCCTTATCAAATACAATCTGGAGGGTTAACTAAAGACTTTATTGAACTATTGGCAAAAGCTAATCTAGGCTTAGATATTGAGTATATAAAGGTAACAAAAACTCAACTTAAACTGTTAATCAGTCAAGGTGTACCATTAATTATTCCATTCGCTAACTCTTATTGGTTTGATAAAAATTCAGAATTAATTAGCTCAAAGAGATTGTTACATGAAAAAGCCTACGTTATTTCACATCAAAAAAGAAAACTTGAGACGGAAAATCTACTACCAGAGTTATTAGATGGAAAATTGACCTTTTTAGGTAAAAAAGGCTACAAGTATTTTGTAATTGATGAGTTAGTTAAAGAAAACAAAATATTACGATATTCCTGTGATAATAAAAATCTGTGCTTAGAGATGCTTGAAGCGTATAGAGGAGATTTTTCAGTGATGGCTAAGCCTATTTATGAGCATTATATAACGTCGTTAAAACTGGACACTAATAAGCTTTATATGAGTAAAAATTATTTGTATACACAAGATAGATTCGTTTTGATGAGTAATATTCCACAGAAATCAGCACAGAAAATAAATGCATTTATTTATTCTTTAAAAGTAAATCCTAATTGGCAGACCTTACTGGTTCAGTATCATGTAGATTAATCTTGATTCTCATCTGGATAAAATAATACTGTATTAATTCTTTTGTCCTAAAGTGAACATACCATTAATATGGTTTCTGAAAATCACTAACCTATGGTTAGTTTAGGTATTTAATCAGATATGACTGATTATTAACGCTTATATTTTAAAATCTTTGTTTCTCATCGTATGTTCGCTTTGAGGAGATTTAAAGGGTAATGACTTAACTGTTGTTACCCTTTTTTGATCGGACATAATGTCTGTTTGAAGAGTTGTGCATCCGGTAACTTCTGGTATAAGGCCATTCCAGAGAAATTTAATGATTACTTTCATTACTATCAGGCAGTCTTTATAGAATTGATCAATATTTACTGATTTAATTCTATTATTTCTAGCCATTTATAAAAAAAATCATCACTATTAGTGAATAGAAATAACTAATTAAATTTAGATAATTCAACATCTCAATACCATTTAAATTGGCGAGTGTAAATATCAATTATTGTTTGTAAAAAAGGCTGAGTTTATGTCAAAAAAGAAATATTCAACAAGCGCAATCTCTCTTATAGATGAAGAGGTTTGCATGGCTGATGAAGAGTTTATTGTCAGTAAAACTGATTTACGAGGCTATATAACATACGCCAACCGAACCTTTATGGAAATGGCGCTTTTATCAGAAGATCAATTACTTAATGTTAATCATAATATAATTCGTCATCCTGATATGCCTAAAGGGGTGTTTAAGCTCGTTTGGATGGCAATTAAGAAAGAGAAAGAATTTTTTGGTTATGTTAAAAACCTTCGCAGCGACGGCAGATATTATTGGGTGTTTGCCAATATAACCCCAGAGTATGATGAAAGTGGAAAATTGTCGGGGTATTTGTCGGTAAGGCGTAAGCCCCCTGTTTCTGCTATAGAGGCAATTGAGCCTATTTATCAGCAAATGCTTCAAATAGAAAAATCAGCGATTTCAGACAAGGTAGCTGAAGATAAGTCGATTGAGTTTCTACAACAACAACTTGAAAGTTTAAAAGTAGAATATCAAGATCTTGTTATTAGTTTATTTAACGGTAAATAGAGGCTTATATGACGAATCATCACTCAGCAAAAATGAATAAATCAACCAAGGTTTCGGCAAATATTCCTCTGTTAAGAACTAAACTAAAAATTTATGCAATAGCACTTGCGCTTGTTGCTTTTGCTATGTTTATTTATGTGTTTTTTATGCATGGTTTAGACTGGTTTATTCTAGCTGCAGCTCTTATTGTTGCTTTAATATCAGCGAAAATCTTTACAGGATTTAGTGCTTATTTAACAACATTGAAAAATATTAATGATGTGTTAATTATGGCAAATAAAGGACAGTTAACAAAAAGAATCACTCAAACCAAGGGACAAGGTGAAGTCGGTAAGGTTGCATGGGAGTTAAATGAGTTTTTTGATATTTTGGAAAACTATTTTAATGAAGTAAATACTTGTTTTCGTTATGCCGTAAATAATGATTTTTCGCGACCTACGTTTCCAACCGCTTTACCTGGTTTATTAAAATCATCTTTGCAGCATATAAATAAATCACTTGAGGCAATGAATAAGAATGTTGAGTTTATTTCACAAAATGCCCTTACCAGTGAACTGTATGAGCTAAATACTCATAATCTCATCGACGATTTACACGGTAGTCAACGAGATTTTACTAAAATAACAGAAGAAGTTACTCAGGTTGAAATTTTAGCGCAGGAGAATGTGGCTTCAGCAGAAGTAAGTAATACAGTGGTTAAAGAAATTAATCTGGCACTTAAAAGTATTAATGACAATGCAGCATCTGTTGCTGATGTTGTAAGTGTACTAAATGAAGATAGCCAAGAAATCTCAACAGCACTTTCAGCTATTACGGCAATAGCTGATCAGACTAATTTGTTAGCACTAAATGCTTCCATTGAAGCAGCACGAGCTGGAGAGCATGGCAGGGGTTTTGCTGTGGTCGCAGATGAAGTTAAAGCATTGTCTTCTCGAACTAAAGAAATTGCCGATGAGATATCAAGTATTTTACAGTCTTTTTCTCAGAGAGTTATTGATATCACGGAGCAAGCTGAACAATCAGTGTCTTTAACATCATCAGCTAATAGTCTAATTGATAATGTTCATGAAAATATTGAAACTCTTTTAGCTTCGGCAATAAAAACAACAGAGTGTGTAAATAAAGCAAAAGATCAAGCCTCTGGCTCTTTGGTTAAAGCAGATTTAATGGTATTTAAACAAAATGCATATAGGGTTATTTCAAACAGTGATGCTGACGAAAGTCGTGAAATTGTTAGTGTTGATTACCATGATTGCTTATTTGGTCAATGGTACTTTGGAGAGCAAGGAGAGCGCTTTAGAGATACAACAAGCTTTGCTCAAATAGACTTACCACATCAACAAATTCACCAATCTATAATGAATGCTCTAAGCCTAAGTGAAGAAAATTGGCAGGGTGATAAAGAAATTAGGAGTAGCATTGTTGCTAATATTAAAGAGATGGAGTTGTCCAGTCAAACGCTACATAACAAAATTGATATGATGGTAGCTGAAAAAAATACCAATTAGTTAAAACTTTGTCCTACAGTAAAGAAACCATCAATAGGGTTTCTGAAAATTACTAGTTGATTTTGTTGAAACTACATTTTAGAAAGGGTTGTAACATGAGGCTGTTATTACCTTTTGTTAGTATTAAAGGGGAGTTGATAGTGGCTATTTTAGGCTAATATTTCGAAAACTTTGATTGTAAAAATATAGAGCATGAAATATAGATGGTGCAAGAGGTGAACTCCTCAAATATCAATCAATTGTCATTTTAGTAACCCATCTTTATTAAGCCTTAAAACTCACCAATATTACATGAACCATTTTTAAAAGAATAACGCGACAGGCTCTCTAAAGTATAGCAAATAGCTGTGCGCAAGCGCTTAGAAAGGGATAGAAATAATAGGAGCTTACTAATTGCCTTTTTCTCCGATTCACGGGCATAAGTACCTGAGGTCTTGTGTTATTTCCGGCTTACGTTAATTGCTGATAAGCTTGCCTACAGGCAAGCGTTAAACGCTCAAGCAACTCTTCTGTGGTAATACCAAATCTAAGAGTATCTTGCTCATCAGCGAGCCGACAATAAACCCCTTGTTGGCAAAGCAGATGGTACAGTTTTTTTGCCGTACCTTGCTGATGAAAACTTAGGGTGAGAAATAAATTACAGCCGTTAATGTCTTGAAGTATAGTTTGAGGGAATACTTGCTTAAGCATGTGTTCTTGCGCCATTCTAAGTCGCTTTAATGTATTCTTCTGAGTCGTTTGCCAACTTGTATCTTGCAGGGCATGTTGTGCAATTAATTGAGCCGGTCCGTTGATTTGCCATGGGCCTAACAATTCTTTAAATGCCCGACACCAATAACTATTAGCCACTAAAAAGCCAATACGAATTCCTGCTAAACCAAAAAATTTACCAAAAGACCGTAATACCAAAGTATGGCTATTTTCTAGTTGATTACAATAAGATTGATTGCCTGGTATTACATCAATAAAGGCTTCATCGAGAACCAGCAAGCCGTTAAGGTGCTTTAATCGTTCTTGATATTGAGCAATTACCTGACCATTAAAAAACTGTCCTGTTGGATTATTGGGATTAATGATAACCAATACACTATTGGGCAGTATATCTGTAATTTCTGGAAGGAACTCTTGATAAAAGTGCAAGTTATAACCAGCATTCTTCCAAGCATGAGCGTGCTCTTTATAACCCCGTTCAGGCAAGTAAACATCTTGACTATCTGAATTTTTTTGACGATATAACGCGGGTAAAGCTTTAATTATTGCCTGACTACCATTGGTAATCATAAGTTGTGGACATTGGTAATACTGCTGTGCTGCAGCGATCAGGTCTGGATTTTGTTGAGGTAACTGTTGCCAAATACTCAATGGTATATTTGGAATAGGGTAACTAATAGGCGCAATACCTGTCGATACATCAATCCAATCGCTAGGCGGAATGTTATATTGCTTTGCAACCTGTTGTAGTTGCCCGCCATGAAGTAAAGCCATCTTATTCCTATGTATATTTTTAAATGAAAAGTTAAAACGAAACTTTAAATGAAACCTTAAACGAGAATGTAAACGAAAAACTAATAAACCAAATAACAAACTAACTGAAAAATAAATACTAAAGCGAGTAATATTAAGCTGGCACGAGTTACTACCATTAAACTCGTCGGGACGTCTTTAGTGGTAACACTGCTGCCACAACCTAAAGTAACAGAATTGACAGTTTTTCCGTGATAAAGCGCACTGCCACCTAATTGTTTACTCATCACGGTAGCACCAGCAGCCATTACCCAGCCGCCATTATGGCTTTTGTATTGATTACCTTGCCAATAGGCATTAACGATAGCCTTAATAATCTTCCCTTGTTTCACTCCTTGAATGGCATAAAGCAGAGCACAGCACTTACCCGAAATAAAACCGAGTAAATCATCAAGTCGAGCACTGGCATAACCAAAGTCAACAAAACGTGGGTTCTTATATCCCCACATTGCATCCAAGGTGTTGGCTAATCGATGTATTATTACCAGTGGCGCCCCACCAATAAGGTAGTAAAATAAAGAAGCGATAACCGAATCATGACCATTTTCTAACATAGACTCTATAGTCGCTCTCGACATTTCTTGCGCTGAAAGGTTGCTGGTATCTCTGCTTACCAAATACCCAGTAAAATACCGAGCGGTTGTTAAGTCACCAGCGTTAAGGGGGTTGTATACTTGCATAGCGTGTTGATGCAAGCTATTTAGACCTATGGCTAGATAAATCACACTAGCATCGAGCAATACTTGCCAATACCATATCAGATGATTCAGCTGATAAAAATAAATAAGCGGCAAGGGTAAAACCAGTAGGCACCAGGCCAAAGTACCTAGTAACTTTGCTTTTAAAGTAGCTTTATCGCCAGTGTTATTCTCTTGATATTGAGTATTTTTCTGATTTAGTTTTTGATCTGATTTCTGACTTTGTCGCAGTGATTGCTGATAAGGATTTAGCTTAACCTCTAGTTTTTTTGCTATCCAACCAAAACCAACTAAGTAATGAAAACGCTTTGCTTCACCTAAATATTTATCAAGTAATAGCGCCAGTGATAAGGTGATGAATGTAGCAAAATCAGGTAATAGCATTATGGCTTGATGGTAGATGTTTGCGATAAGTTCTGACATGAAGTTAAGACGCTCTAGTATTTTTCAAGGTTGATTAGTTCAATGCTTCGTTATATTAATGTTTTTTACGTCTATTCAGTCACAAAAGCAAATTATCTTGCTAGCTGAAAACTATCATCATCATGCCGGTAAGTTAATGGTAATAGACAACCGTTGTCGAATAATTCGTAGGCGTTATTGCTTGAGTTATGCCCTAATTTAGCTAAAAAACAGCGTAATGCTTCACCATGGAAAATAACTAATATATTTTTATTGAAGTGACTATTGGCTAATCCTTTAAGTGCTTGATAAATACGTGCTCCACAGCTTATTGCACTTTCGCCACTTGGCGGTGTTATCTCGGTAAATTGATGCAATATTTCATGGTAGTTTTCGTGGGATTTAATTGCAGCAATATATTGCCCTTGCCAAGACCCCAAATCTCTTTCTGTGAGGCCATCTAAACGAGCAATAGGAGTATTTAATATGCGCTGGCAAATTAGAGCGCTATCAACGGCTCGTCCTAGGGTTGATGAAACAATTAAATCGATTTGTTGGTTGGCAAGGCGCAAGGCAAGCTGTTCAGATTGTTGTTGGCCGATTTGTGTCAGACTGCTATCTAATTTGCCTTGAAAACGTTGGGCTTTGTTCCATTTTGTTTGCCCATGACGAGCTAAATATAAAGTTGTTTTCATTTTTTATCATACCAATAATGATGCTTTCATAGTATTTAAGCGGGTGAGGATAACTAAATCGTTACTCAGGTTCAACGCAAATATTAGTGCTAGTGAGTATTCTCTTTTCATTCACTTGTTTAGCTATGACGGCGTTAATTGTTGAATAACTATCATGTATAACGTAATATCCGCGCAGATTTAGGTGTCTTCGGTGTTCATTTATCCTGATAAACGTTATTAGGTAAATAGCACTAATGAAGATGAAACGTGAAACTGGTTAAATACCAGTACTGCCCCCGCAACGGTAACTGTGAGCAGCAACAAAACCACTGTATTGAATCATTATTAGGTCATCACAATAATGAACGTATGGGAAGGTGTTGCAAGTGCGATGATCAGGAGTCCGGAGACCGGCCTAGATTATAGTTATTTATCAATGATAAATAACTATTACTCGACAACTGCGGTGGGCGGTAATTCAGAGAAAAGTAAATGCGCTGAATTACAGCAATGAATACCTATAATGAGTGATCGTTATCGCATGAACATGTGTTTATCGATTAGCTGACTATGGATTTTAGACTCTTGACATCTCAATGATTGAGTTGTGAATAGCGTTTATCATATGTAGATATAGCGTAGATATACCCCTTAGCATTTACTGTCTTTGATTTCCTACACCGTTACTATTATGTACATTTTAGACAACGGAATCGTTATGAAATCAGTCAATCAAAAGTCACCTGTTAGTTTGCTGCTCGCTGTATTTGCTTTACTAACATTACTTATGCTCGCCACGCGTACACATCACTTTGCCAGCTTAAATAACTTGCCGAGCGCATCAATTGCTATTTTTTTCTTGGCAGGTATGTACTTGCGAAATATAAAAGCTTTTTGGTTTTTTTATACTTTATCCATCACCATCGACTTAGCCTCATCTTATTATCGCGGTCAGTTTGGCGATTGCATAACAACCTCTTATCCAGCCTTAGTATTAAGTTATGCCGCTATGTTTACGGTGGGTTATTACAGCAAACCAAACTGGCAGCAAAACACTTGGCAAATTAATATCATTAAAGTGACACTGGCCTTATTTGTTGCTAGTTCAATTGCTTTCTTTATTTCAAATGGTAGCTACTACACTTTATCGGGTAAGTTCCCGGATTTATCGTGGGCGGAATATGGCACGCGTGTTGATAAGTATTATTTTAGATCTATTTCTAATCCTGTTTTCTATGTTATCTCAGCCGTTGTTATTGATTATACCATTAGTCACTTTTTCACTGACAAAGCGATACATACCAGTACTACTGCGAGTGAAAGTGCTAATAACAGCGGCAAACTTTAGTCTTTTATTGTCACAACAACGAAGTTCATATTACAGGTATATTTAATGTCATTAGCGAAAAATAAAGTAATTCAAAATACAGCATTTCAACATAAGCCAGAGCAGAAAGTTGGCAGTGGTGTTATGTGTTCTGCGCTTATTGTGGCTGCACCACATTCTGGCTCAGGTAAAACGACTGTAACAGCCGCACTAGCACGTTATCATCGTGATCAGGGACGTAAAGTCACTGTATTTAAGGTAGGTCCAGATTTTATTGATCCTATGATCTTACGCCAAGCCAGTGGAGAATTAGTTTATCAATTAGATTTGTGGCTTGTCGGGGAGCAAGGTTGTCGAGCATTGCTTTATCGAGCGGCTATGGAATCAGACCTTATTTTAATTGAAGGTGTCATGGGGCTCTTTGATGGCACACCCAGCAGTGCTGATTTAGCTAAATATTTTAATATTCCAGTATTGGGCGTTATTGATGCAAAAGCGATGGCACAAACCTTTGCTGCTGTGACCTTTGGTCTAGCGAAATTTTGTGAAGATTTACCCTTTTCAGGAGTGATTGCTAATCGCGTCAATACTGAACGTCACGCTGAATTACTCAGTGTTAGTCTACCTAAAGCGTTTCGTTTTTATGGCCGTATTCCTAAAGACGAAACCATAACGTTACCAGAGCGCCACTTAGGTTTAGTGCAAGCACAAGAGCTTAGTGATATTGATGTCCAGCTTGATAAAGCGGCCAGCCACATTGCTAATACAGGTTTAACAGAGTTGCCTGCACAAGTTGAGTTTTTTACTCAAGAAGCTGATATTGATGAAGGTTATGCCCAAGAAAAAACTATTGAAGGAGCATTAGCGGGTACGCGCATTATCATTATTAGAGATAGTGCCTTTAGTTTTATTTATGCAGCCAATATTGCTTTCTTAACACAAGCAGGTGCGGAATTAATTTATTGTTCAGCACTGGTTGATGCCCATTTACCTGATGGTGATATCTTATATATCCCTGGGGGCTACCCTGAACTTTATGCTAAACAACTAATGAACAATGTAACTTTTCTTAGTGATATAAGAGCATTTTCTACCAGTAAAAAGCCCATTGTTGCTGAATGTGGCGGCATGTTGTATTTACTTGATCAACTTACTGATATGGAAGGGCAACAGTTTTCAATGGTAGGTCTTATGCCGGGTAAAGCCACTATGCAGAAAAAGCTTGCGGCAATTGGCTCACAGTGGGTTTCTTTACCCTCATTTACTGAAAATATTGCTGAAGGTAGCGCAGACAACATTATGCGGGGACATAGTTTCCACTATTCTTGCGCTGATATTGAATTAGAGCCAAGTTGTCAAACTACCCATCACCCAAGTGAACGCGCAGGCGAATTTGTTTATCAACATAACAATATTTTAGCTTCATACATGCATTGGTATCTCCCAAGTAACCCGAGTTTATCCTTACGTATTTTTGATAAAGCACGTTACTTGTAGTCGTTAGCTCTAGTAATGAGTTCTAGTAGTACGGGTATAAGTGCGCTATTTCAGTAGCGCTTTTTTATGAGATATTTCATGACATTTTTTCATTTAAATAAAGCAAGCATAAACCACTTTTTACAGTATGGTATTCGAAAAACCTATTGTGTTATCGCGTTGTGTTTATTGGCTTTTATTAGCAGTTTTACCCTCCATGCTGCAGAGTTGAAAATGCTGGCGTTGGTTTCAGACCGTTCTGCAGCTAGCATGGTTACCGGCGCTCATCAGTTTTTAGCCACACAAGCTGATGCGGATAACTTATCACCCACAAGTAGCATTACCATACGTAGTGTTAATCAACTGAATCAATTAACTAACAATGAAATTCAGCAGTTAATAAACCAGCATCAAGCATTAATTATTGCCGGCGTATTTGGTGAATCAGTAGAACGTTTATTGGCATTAAATTACCAACCGCAACAGCCCCGTTTGATGTTAAATACCGACCGACGTTTAATGGTTTTGCATCAAGACTTACAAGGCGGCAATGTCGAAAAGTTATCTAAAAAGCAATTACAATCACTGATGGCCTCATTAGATAAGAATAACTATTTAACCGCGTTAGCTCAGAAACAAGCACAGTGGCCACAGTTTACTTATTGGCTACAAGCGCGTGCTTACTGGCAAAATAGGGGGAAAGAAAACCTTGGTCAGTTATTTACTTGGGTAGAGAAAATTACTACGGCAGAGTCAGGTGTTAGCAATAAAAAATTACTAATGCAGGCCGCAAAAATACTGCCCTTACAACCAATCCGATTTTACTGGCAAGAGCAACTGATTAGTCTTGCTGAGTTAACGAAAAATATAGCTCAAAACCAAGCTATATCTGAAGGCCAACCTAAAGCTAACCTTAAACCCTTAGTGTTCATTGTCGATCATGATACTGGCGATCAACCTGGGCAGTGGCAATTGCATCAGCAGCTATGCCAACGCCAGTGGCAATGTGTATCAGTGTTGGCTGGCTGGGGTAAACCCAGTGAACAAGCAATTGAAGTTATCCGCAGTTTTGAATCATCACAGCCGTTGGCGTTGATAGCATTACAGGACTTTGTTATTGGTGGAGGTGAGGGCAGAGGAGCGGTAACTCAAAAGTTTGAGGCACTAAATATTCCGGTATTTAAAGGCATCAGAGTGACTGAATTGAGTGCCTTAGCGTATCAACTCTCTCCTACTGGCTTACCCAGTGATAGTGTGCATTATCGCGTGGCTATGCCTGAACTCCAAGGTGTGTCTCAGCCTCATGTTTTAGCGTTAGCGTCGAATGCAAAACTTGATTCTGCCACGGGCGCAAGGTTATCAATTAGCCAAGTATTAATGAAAGAAGTTGAGCGCTTGCAAGCAAGAGTGAATGGTTGGTTAGCACTTAAAACGAGTGAAAACGCGGAGAAAAAAGTGGCTATCGTTTATTACAATCATCCACCAGGAAGACACAATATTGGTGCTGATAATTTAGATGTGCAGCAGTCGTTATGGCAAATATTACAGCAATTAAAAGCGCAAGGTTATGATCTTGGTCCAGAGGCTAATTTTCCAAAATCTGCTGAAGCCTTATTAGATTTATTGCAATTGAATGCGGTCAATTTACCGCAAGACGCGGGTGCACTGAACAAAATGGCGCCATTAATTAATACTATGTCAGTCAGCGAATATCAAGGCTATTTTGATACCTTACCCAGTATTGTTAAAGCTGAAATGATTGAAGGACCATTAGGGTACCTCCATGCAAGAGTTAAGTTTTACCTGTTTGAACAAGGCCAAGAAGAATTAGCACAACTGCCTGTTATTGAACGCCGAGCAGTTCTAGAAGCATTACTTGAAAATGTTGATAATACCTCGGTTGATTTACATCATGCGTTAGATGGAATTAGACATAAAGGACGTGCACGAGCGTTAGATTTATTGGCACAATTGACCAAAGAGTATCGTGACTTAATTGCACTAACACTTGAAAATAATCAGGTTTCAACAGAGCAATGGCAAGATGCACAGGTATTAAAAACCGCATTAATTGCCATGCAAATTGAAGGTATTCGCGGCTGGGGTAAAGTGCCGGGTAAAACTATGGTATGGAAAAATGAAATTTTGTTACCTGGTGTTCAATTTGGCAATATCTTTTTAGGGCCTCAGCCACCGAGAGGCTGGGAGCTGAATGAAGAATTATTGCATGCTAATATGACGTTTCCACCGCCGCATCAATATTTAGCGTTTTATTATCATTTACGCGAAGTATTTAAGGCCAATGCGATTGTGCATTTAGGGCGACATTCTACTTATGAGTTTTTACCTAAACGTGCCGTTGGTTTATCTGCAAGCGATTACCCCTCACTTATTATTGAAAACATTCCTAGTATTTATCCTTACATTGTTGATGGCGTAGGAGAGGGGATTCAAGCGAAGCGTCGTGGTATTGCGGTTATGTTAGATCATTTAACTCCGCCGTTGGCGACCACTGAATTATACGATGGGCTACTACAATTACGTCAGCTTATTGAAAGTGCAGAGGCCGCCTCAAATCAAGATACCAAGAAAAAAGCGATTAAAGCACTACGTCATAAAATAAAAGTCTTGAATTTAACCGATGAACTTGTCGCGAGTATGGATGAAGAGTTACAGGTACGTGGTATTGGTTTTGGTGAAGTTGATGATGATTTTTTACTGCACGAAGTGGGGCATTACCTTACTAAACTGCAAGAAGATTTTATGCCATTAGGTTTGCATATTTACGGTAAAGACTGGCAGCAAGATGCCATCGATACCATGATGATATCGATTGAAAAAGGTGAGTTAGACTTAGATGATACTCAGCGTAATGAAATCAAAAAAAATCTGATCAAGTCACCCAAGAGCGAAATGTCGTCTTTTCTAAATGCGTTAAATGGTGGTTTTGTCGCACCGGGTAAAGGTAATGATCCGATAAGAACGCCGGATGCGTTGCCAACAGGACGAAATTTTTATGCACTAGATGGTAGTTTGATCCCGTCTCAGCTTGGCTTTAGTACGGGACAACAATTAGCAAGTAAAGCGAGACAACAAAACCCAGTTATTGATAAAACGCACAAAGAAGCTGTTATTTTATGGGCATCAGATGCGGTGCGTGATGAAGGCGCTATGATTGCCTTTGGTATGGATATGCTTGGCGTAAGACCCGTGTGGAACCGCCGTGGTATCTTAAAATCGCTACAGCTTATGCCACTTGATAAAACGCGTATTGAGCGCCGTGATATTGTTTTTACCACTTCAGGTTTATTCAGAGATTTATATGCCCAACAACTCGCTTGGCTTGACCGTTCTGTCTTACTGGCACTTGCGGCAAGTAAAAACGTTATTGAACGTGAACACCCTGCATTAATCAGTGCATTACGCGCTGCATTGCAACCCGTTGAGCATATGCTTGAACAGCAAAAGCATAACTTTGATGAAAGCCTAACCAGTAATATGGTGGCGAGTAATTGGTTACGTGAAGCACAAGCTTTATTGCGCTCAAATGGGAATATAAGCCCTGAATTATTGGGTCGTCAGGCAAGTTACCGCATTTTTGGTACTGCACCTGGCGCTTATGGCGCAGGTATTAACCGGTTAGCTGAACGCTCAGGTGCTTGGCAAGAACGCAAGCAATTAGGTGACGCGTATATTAAACGTATGAGTCACGCTTATGGTGTGCCGAGTGCCGGTGGTGAAATGGGCAGCAATGTTCAAGCATTATTTCGTCAACAATTAGCCCATGTTAATAGTACCTATTTAGGTCGAGCTAGTAACCTTTATGGCTTAATCGATAATAATGATGCCTATGATTATCTTGGTGGTTTAAATTTAGCCATCGAAACGATTACAGGAGAGCAACCCGATAGCTTTGTTATTTCTCATGCAAACACTAAACAATTGTCAATTGATCCGCTGCAAACGGCCTTATTATCAGAGCTACGTGGACGTTTTCTTAATCGACAATGGATTCAACCATTAATGAAACAAGGCTACGCGGGTGCAAGAACCATGGGTAGTGAGTTCATTGAAAACTTGTGGGGCTGGCAGGCCACTAGCCCAGAAATTATTCGTTCATGGGTATGGCAAGATTTAAAAGCTATTTATATTGATGATAGCTTAGAGATAGGTTTGGATGAATTTCTACAGCAAAAACATAATGTACATGTACAAAGCAATATTTTAGCGGTAATGCTGGTTGCCATTGAAAAAGGCTTTTGGCAGGCAGATCAGCAAACTCAATCGCAGCTTGCTGAAAAATTCGCTAAAAATATTGTCGAAAATGGTATTCCAGGTAGTGGTCACACCCATGCTAATCACCCTATCTATGATTTTATTAAACCACTATTATCTGCAGAATTAAATGCTCAATTAGCTGAAGTGTTGGCCGCGGCAAATTATACACCTGTTGGTGATGTCGGCTCTGGTGTGCAACATATTCAAGAAATAAGTACTGAAATTGAGCGACAAGATAATAATGTTTTGAAAGAAAGTGCACAGGAAGTTAAATCACCGGAAGCGAATTCTCAAGACGTTGACGCCAAAGAAAATGCTGATGAAAGCTCAATGGAAAAAGACTACTTATTTCTAGGATTAATTTTTGTCATCGTACTTTTAATGTTAGCGGGATATCTTCGTTCTCGTCGTCAGTTATCTAAATTGGAGCACTAATATGTTGTATGGATTCTCGTTAGAATTAATGCATTTAATGACCTCATGGTTATTACAGCCCGTGGTTTGGGGGCTACTATTTTTTACTGCCTTAGCAATTTATGAATTAGGCATAGCAGCGGGTGAGCGTTTTTCTGTTATTCCAGCGTTAGTTGCAGCGAAGCAAAGGCGTCAACTGGTTGAGCAAGGGAAAAAGCGCATAGAGCGAGCCGATTTTATTACTCGGATTGCGCCAATGTTAGGCTTGATGGGAACATTGATCCCTTTAGGACCAGGATTATCAGCGTTAGGGACGGGAGATATTAGTATACTAACGACCGCAATGACAGTGGCCTTTGATACTACTATTATTGGTTTACTTGCGGGTGTTATGGGTTTTGTTTTAGGGCGAATGCGCAGGCGTTGGTACGATAATGCCATGCAGCGTTTAGATGATGAAGCCGTAGGACTTTTGTCTGTTGCAGAGCACGAACCATGTTGTAAAACCATTTTAGCAAAGAGTGCTTAGGCTTATAAAAGGGTGATAAAATGAGTAACGCATGGCGAAGCAGCCAGTTTGACAGTCAAGAGCAAGAGCCTTTAGGTCCGCTAGCAAACTTAATTGATATTATGCTCGTTTTTTCCTGCGGCTTGATTGCGGCACTTGTAGCACTAAGCCCAGAATTAGAACAACATTTTCAGGTGAACCAGCAAGAGCCTTTAGTCAATGAAGAGCTTTCAGCAAATAATGAGCCTTCAGCAAAAATTCAACCTGTAGACTCAATCGGCAAAGAGCTTACTTCAACGCCAGAAGCGTTGAAAAATAAACTGCAAAGCCAAGAAGGTTATCAGTCAATGGGGCAAGTTTATCGCGACCCTGAAACAGGTAAATTAATCCTGATAAGTAATGAAAAGTAATAAAGCCGTAGTGTATTTTCAAACCGCTATGAATAAATAGAAAGTGAGAAAGTGATGAATGATATTAAAAAAGACGCTGAAATTGAAAAACAGGAAGAATTAACTAAAGCTAAAGAGCAAAAACATATTGAACGCCAAAAGAAGATCAAAGCGAATGTTGACCAACGTGTTGCGCAAGCCACAGAAGAGCGCGGTGTTTTCGTGGTTATAACCGGTAACGGTAAAGGAAAAAGTACCTCTGGTTTTGGTACCGTATTACGCGCTATTGGTCATGGCCAAAAAGCAGGTGTGGTGCAATTTATTAAAGGTAGTAAGTGGGAATGTGGCGAAATGAATATCTTAAAGCAATTCGATGTTCAACATCATGTTATGGGTACGGGCTTTACTTGGGAAACACAAAACACTGAAACTGATACCATTGCAGCAAAAGCGGCATGGCAAAAAAGTAAAGAAATGCTCAGTGATGAAACCCTTGATATCGTTTTACTTGATGAAATGACCTACATGGTAAAATATGGCTACATTGAGTTAGATGATATTATCGAAGCCTTGAATAACCGACCTAAAATGCAACATGTTTTAATTACAGGTCGTGCTTGTCATCGTCGACTCATTGAACTGGCTGATACCGTTTCAGAAGTACAACCAATAAAACATGCATTTAAAGCGGGCGTAAAAGCGCAAAAAGGACTTGATTGGTAGTCATTATCTATAAATATTGTGCTTAACAATTACCAGTTTGTTATTGCCGACTTTTATGTTTAGATGAGCTTATACCCGTTCCAGCTAAATCATGCATCTTCAAGTGGAGCGGGTATATACCCATTACCAATCCGCATAACTAACTGCTCATTTTCCTTGTGAAAAAGTAGATCATTTAATTAAGCAAACCGGTATTAATATAATCTTTAATCAAATAGTAGAATGAGTTATGTCTTTAGAATTGTGGTTATCGTTAGTAGTTATATGTGTGTTAGGGGCTTTATCACCAGGACCTTCATTGGCATTAGTCGTGCGTAATACTATGTTGGGCGGTCATAAACCGGGTTTAGCCACGGCTATTAGTCATGGCTTTGGCGTTGGCTTGTATGCGGCTATTGCAGTAACCGGCATTGGCCTTGTCATTGTGCAGTCACCACTGGTTTTTCAAATTATCCAGTACACAGGTGCTGCCTTTTTACTTTATTTAGCGTTTAACGCGCTAAAAAGCAATGGCAGTAATATTGACCTAGATGTTGTACAAGGTCAAAACGATAAGCGTATAAATGGCTGGCGAGATGGCTTTTTATTGGCCTTTTTAAACCCTAAGTTAGCGATATTCTTTTTAGCCTTATTCAGCCAATTTGTCGATGTTAATGCCAGCATAAGCCACAAATTAATTATGATTTTTACGGTTGGCGGACTCGATACCCTATGGTATTGCCTCGTGGTATTTGGTTTATCAAGAGGACCTGTGTTGGCAAAACTGAAAGCTAATAGTCATATTATTGATAAAGTTACCGGCGTGGTTTTACTATTACTTGCCGTGCGTGTTGTGATTAATTAGGTGATAGGGATTAGTTATTTAATTTATCACTCGGATATTAATTTAAAATAACTATGTAATGACACAGTTATTTTGACCATTAATTAATAGTTGCTATGTCGCTTTGAAGCACATAACGGCATAGAATTTATAGTCACTTTGTGCGCATAGAAGAAGTAAGAGTTTTACATTGTGAGTGTTTGTCGAGGTCAACTGTACACCAGTTAGTTGACCTAAATAGAGCAGATAGCTAGTTTTTAAATATTAGACTTAGCGGACGTTGACGGGATCGTTTTTAAGACTCATTTATTGATAAAAAAACAAAATAGAGTTATGGAACGAGAACAATATCTATGGCTGCTGCAAGCTCATTGCTGCCGTTCAATAGTTTAAAATATCTTTGCTGCATTTAGTTTTAAATGTTCTATGAATAATTTCATTTTTTTGGATAGGTGAATCTTACTAGGGTAAACAGCATAGATTTCCCTTCTGTGCACTCCTACTGTATCTTTAAATAAATGAATTAATTCACCTGACATAATTTCATCTTTAACACTAATCATCGGTAAACAAGCAACTCCAAGACCATCAATAGCAGCTTGTCTTAAAATTGCTGTACTTGAAGACAATATTCGAACATTTACTTCAAGTTCAACAGACTTATTATTAAAAGAGTTAATTAAACGTAGGCTACTATTATCAGATTGATATGATAAAAAGTCACACTGTTCGATTTGATATAAAGTATTCAAATCAGGCTTAACTTGATTTAAATACTTTTCACTAGCGCATAAAACTGAGTTAGAGGTAAATAAGAACTGAGCAATGAATTCGGAATCTTTTAAAGGTCCGACTCTGATAGCAATATCAAAACTGTCATCTAAAAGATCTTCATAATCATTACTAAGTACAATCTCTAGCTTAATGTCGGAGTGTAATTTAGCAAAATCGCAAAACCAACCATTTAATAGTTCATTGCCCAATGTTATAGGTGCTGTCAGCCTTATCTTCCCTACTGTTTTTTCATTATCTATCTGGATAGCTTGAATAACGTCCTTAATTGTCTGCATTTTTGGATGACAATGATTAAATAAATACTCTCCTTTTTCAGTTAAACTAAGTTTACGAGAGTTTCTTTCAAGTAATCTTACACCTAATGCTGATTCAAATTCGCTAACCCTTCGACTAATAGTGCTTGAGGGTATATGTAGTTTTTTAGAAGCCTTAATAAAGCTACCTTGCTTTATTACTTCAATTAATATTAAAAGATCATCATATCGCCACATCAAAAAACCTTAATTCCATTAATGGGATGTTGAATCCCTTTTTAAGTAATTTAATCCCTATTAATGGGATGATATTATATATCCATAATTTACGATATAAATAAGGATATATAATGACTACATATTTTGCTTACTGCGGATTAATTGCTTCAATTTGGATTGTATTCGGAATCTTTCTTGCCGCTAAATTTTACCCAAATTATAGCCATAATAAGCAGTTTTGTAGCGAACTAGGAGCCAAAGGAAGCCCAACAGAAAGATTGTCCCCGTTAATTAATAACTACCCTTTAGGTGTTTTATTTTGTTTTTTTGGCTCTGCTGTCATCCAAATGAAAGACAGCTCTATTATGTCAGTTATAGCAGGTTCTTTGATCATCATTCACGGCATTGGTACTTGGGTTGCAGGCTATTTTCCTATGGATGCAAATCCATATACGAAATCTCCATCCTTCAGTTGTAAAGTTCACTCATGGGCAGGTTTTATCATGTTATTAGCTTTACTAATAGCACCATTATTAATGGTTTTTGGTCCTATAAATCAGTCAATAACCACTCCCTTTAAGATATTTTCAATAGCCAGTATTTTAGGGGCAGTTTACTTTCTCTATAAAATGGCAAAAGCTACTAAGAAGAAAACTAATCCAGGATTACATCAAAGACTTAGCTATGGAGCGCAATTAGCATGGCTAAGTGGATTATCCATAGTATTAATTCAATAAAAGCTGTTTATACAAACTCACTTTAATCTATAGTATTTATGACTATATTGGTGGCGCAGGAGCCAGTCATGGGATAAACAATCAGGGTTGATACGTCTATGCCTCCTGCAAGCTCATAGCTGCCTATCATGTACTACTTTTGAACGTTAACTATGAGTCTAATTCAAGAGTGTGCCCTTTATCGTTTAGTTTTTACTTAAACGTAGTTATTAAAGTGATAGTAGTGGTTGTTTTGGGGTTTCATCACCTTGGTTAATATTTTCATTCAACAACCACCATGCGTATAGTCCTGTCAAAATATTTGCCGTGGCAATTGCCCACCAAATAGCTTGCACATTGAAAAAAGACGCGATAATGGTAAGTGGCACCATAAAAAGATAACTTCTAATAATTGCCATTTTTAGTGCTTTTTTAGCAAGTTGCTTAGCATTCAAGTATGAAGATGTAATCTGTAGTACGCCATATAAGCCATAAGATAAACCGACAATAAGCATATAAGACTTTGTTGTCGCGATGACTTCATTATTAGTGGTAAATAGCGATATTATCGGTGTTGAAAATAAGAGTATGAGAGCAAATAAAACTAGCCACCATAACCATATCGTTGTTTGCATAACTTTAGCCCCGTCTTCAATGCGAGTTGCATTACTTGAAGCTAAGTTTTGCGCGACAAAAGGCGTAAAGACAATACTCAACGCTGAATACAAGGCTAAACTTACTGATTCAATACGAATAGCTATACTCAATGCTGCAATAGTAGTATCACCAAAACTAGAGACCATTTTAGTGACCAATATCATCGCAATCGGGTTGAGCACCGCGGTAGAAGCTGCTGGAATACCTACCTTAAAGACCTTTGTTATAGTGCTAACGGCAATGTCGATATTACCAATAGACTCTCTTGCTAAGGAATCCTTAGAAAAGGAAAGTGAACGTAACAAAACAACTAACATACAAAACAGAACAACAAACCAAGAAATTAATGTCGCAATAGCGGCCCCTTGTAAACCTAATGCAGGAATATCACCAGCACCAAAGATGAGTAGATAATCAAAGACCACATTGGTAATACCGCCAATCCCCCAAATAACGGATGTAGCAAACATTTTTCCATGAGACATTAATATTGCATTAGTGACTAAGCAGCCAGCAAATAAAAATAAACCTAAAAACAAGGTGTCGGTATATTCTCTTAATAATAATGTCATGGCGGAGCTTGCACCAACAAGACTAAATACAGGGCTTTGAATAACCCACACTAACAAACTAAAAATAAAAGCAATCAGCAGCAAATAGACGATTGAAGTAAAAGCTTGCTCGCTAACTAATTGAGTATCTTTGCTAG
>MAAC01017893.1_pt1 | contig 29376 bp, 28 predicted proteins | sample 1115981 | NCBI WGS metagenome assembly MAAC01 (sample SAMN04961126, study PRJNA320927) | seawater metagenome | isolation source: sample BD02T64 sea water enriched with oil for 64 days | place: USA:Gulf of Mexico | collected 2013-07-27
TTTAATACGAAGCGGCGCTTTAGATCTAATTGTAATAGATTCTGTAGCTGCTTTAACTCCAAAAAGTGAAATTGAAGGTGAAATGGGGGATTCTAAAATGGGACTCCATGCGCGTTTAATGTCTCAGGCATTACGAAAACTAACCGCCTCTATTAGCAAAACTAATTGTACCGTATTTTTTATCAATCAATTACGTGAAAAAATAGGAGTCATGTTTGGTAACCCAGAAACAACTACAGGTGGAAATGCATTAAAGTTTTATGCGTCTGTTAGATTAGACATTAGAAGATCCACTCAAATAAAAAATACAGAAGGAAGTGTTTTAGGAAATAAAACTCGTGTTAAAGTGGTAAAAAACAAAGTTGCACCTCCATTTAGACTTGCAGAATTTGACATTATGTATGGTCTCGGAATTTCTAAAGTAGGAGAAATTATAGATTTAGGGGTAAGTTTTGAAATTATTAAAAAAAGTGGATCTTGGTTTAGTTATGATGACACCAAATTAGGACAGGGAAGAGAAGCTGTTAAAGCACTACTTTTAGACAACCCAGAATTAATGGAAGAATTAGAACAAAAAATTAAGGATGCTATAGCGGCGATAAATCAATAATTTTTTCTTCCTACGCAACTCATTTACTTTTTTGGTATCTACATAGAGTAGAAACCTAAAATATTATTGCTGCTAATTACTTTATTGTAAGTCGTTTCAACAAAATAATAATAATTTACGGTACTACATTTGACTTTAGAAGAGCTCATATTAAATTGTAAGAAGCATGATTTAAAAGCACAAGAAGAATTGTACAAGAAATTTTCGGGTACATTATTTTCTATTTGCTTAAAATATTCTCGGAATTATCATGAAGCTGAGGATAATTTACAAGATGCTTTTATAACAATTTTAAAAAGTATAGCGCAATTTAAAGGAAAAGGATCTTTTGAAGGATGGATGAAACGGATTACCGTGAATACCGTTCTTCAAAAATACCGTAAGCAACGGGTATTTAATCTGTCTAATGAAGAACAGATTGAAGAAGAGGTCGAAATTGAAGTTGAGGATACAAATGTTCCATTGGACTTTTTATTAAGAATTGTTCAGGAATTACCAGACCGTTATCGCTTGGTTTTTACCATGTATGTTTTAGATGGATGTCCTCATAAAGAAATTTCGGATGAAATGGGAATTACTGTTGGAACCTCTAAATCGAATCTCGCAAGAGCTCGAAAGATATTGCAAACAAAGATTGAAGATTACCATCGTGAAAATGAATTACGATAATTAAATTTTATTAAAATATCCCCTTCCCCTCGTGGGTAATTATGAAAGAAAAAAAGCACATAGATCAGCTTTTTAAGGAAAGTTTTAAAAACTTTGAAGCCACTCCTTCACCTCCAGTTTGGGATCAGATTCAAGCAAAAATTAAGGAAGAAGAAAAGGACAGAAAAGTTATCCCTCTTTGGATAAAATTAGGCGGTATTGCTGCACTATTAGCTTTAATGTTTACCGTTGGAAATTCAATTTTTGGCCCAACGAATACTACTCCCACTATTACTGAAGAAAAAACAGATGTTAATTCTCAGGATTTCGAAAACAATAATATTAATAACAACAATGACAGTAAAAAAAGTGAAGTTGTTTTAGAAGATAATAATTCCATAAAGAATGCAATTGAAAACTCTTCTAACGAGAATGAAGTACAAAGTGATTTACGTAATGAGACCACTAATAAGAGCTCTAAAAATTCAGAAACTGAAATTGCCTATGAAAATGACACTAAAAAAGTTTCAGATAAAAACGAAAACTATTCAGAAAACATCATTAAAGATCCAATAAACAAAACTTCTAATGTAAATGATGCTGTTGCTGTAAATAATGAACAAAATAACACTTCCGATTTACCTAGCAATACCCAAAAAACCGATGACAATTCTTTAATTAATAAGGAAAAGGCTATTCCTGTTACAAACAACAAAGAAGCTGTTGTTGACAATAAGGAAAATATCGACCATAAAAACATCGATCCAAAAACGATTACACCAGAAACAGTTAATAAAGAAACAGATTCCGCTGTTACGGAAGAAACAAATAAGCGTTCTATTTACGATGCAATCGAGGAAACAAATAAAGAAGAAGTTATTGTAGCAAAATCAAATAACAAGCCTGACAATCATTGGGAAATAACCCCTAATGTCGGTCCTGTATATTACAATTCATTAAGTGATGGATCTTCTATAGACCCTTCTTTTTCAGACAACCCAAAAAGTGGAGACCTTAATATAACTTATGGAGTACATGTAAGCTATAATTTAAACAATCGATTAAGTGTGCGTTCTGGACTAAGCAATGTTAATTTAAGTTATGCAACAACTGGTATCGAACTTGGAAATGGTCCCGTTTCAGTAGCCTTAAAAAGTGTTGATTATTACAAAAAAGATAATGTCATTATCGCTGTTGATAAAGGATTTCTAAACAATCAAATGCAAGAAGGTGAATTCGGTGATATAACTCCTAAATCCACTTCTGGAGAGCCTTCTTTAAATCAAAAAATAAGTTATTATGAAGTTCCTTTAGAATTAAAATATGCTATATTAAATAAAAAATTTGGAGTCAACTTAATTGGTGGCTTTAGCACCTTGTTTTTAGATGAAAATGAAATTATTGTTGATGCTGGAGATTTTAATGAAACTCTAGGTGAAGCAAATAATTTATCAACTTTGAGTTTCACAACAAACATTGGATTTGGCTTGAATTATAGTTTTTCTAAAAAGTTAATGTTTAATATTGAACCTATGTTTAAGTATCAACTTAATCCTTATACAGAATCATCTGTAGACTTTAAACCCTATTATGTAGGTGTTTATACTGGATTGAGTTTCAAGTTTTAGTTTAGGTTATGTTTGTTAGGTTTGGTTAACAAACCCTATAAAAACCATTCTTCGCCATAGAATGGTTTTTTTGTGGTTTTAATTTAAAAACTCTTTGAATTTAATTGAGCCAAAATTATTTCACGAGTAATATTGTTCAACTCTTTTTTATTTTTCAATGTATAATTTTTAGTTGGGATTAACCCATGAACTTTAACGCGCATTTTACCCGGACCTCCACTAAAAAAAGTATAAGAAAAACGTTTTTTATTGTCAAGAAAAGTCATAGGTGCAATAGGTATTTGGTGTTCAATCGCCAAACGAAATGCCCCATTCTTAAATTCATCTAAAACAATTTTTTCATCCCCTGGCACTCCTCCTTCTGGAAAAATACATATGCTATAACCCATATTCAATTTTCGCTGTGCATTATTAATCGCATCTATTTTGCTTTTAGAGTTCTTTCTGTCTACCAATATACAGGTGCGTTTATAGAAAAACCCAAATAATGGAATTTTTCCCAATTCCTTTTTACCTACAAATACAAAAGGATTCTTTGAAACATAAAGCATTAACATAATGTCTGTCATTGAGGTATGGTTTGCTACAAACATATAGCTTTTTCCTTTTTTAAATGCTACTTCACGTTTAATAATCGGTCTAAAACCCATGCCAAAAAGTATAAATATTGACCAACCACGAGCCATTCTAAAATACAAAGGATACCATTCCTCCTTAATAATACTAATAGCTAAAAGTGGGAAAAAAAATAAAATGTACACAAACATTAGTAAGTAAAACCATATTCGGTAAAATAGAATCGCTATGTTTTTTATTAATTTCATGAATAGCCAAAAATAATAAATTGAACTTTATCAATAGCCTAAATAAATTACCTTTGTGAAAATTAAAAATCGACTATGTCAAGAATACTTACAGGAATACAAAGTACAGGAACGCCACACCTTGGAAATATATTAGGAGCAATAATACCTGCTATCACTATGGCTAAAAATCCAAAAAACGAATCCTTTTTGTTTATAGCAGACATGCATTCCTTAACTCAAATTAAAGATTCAGAAACACTAAAATATAATACTTTTAGTACTGCTGCTGCTTGGCTTGCGTTTGGATTGGAGGTCGATAAAACAGTTTTTTACCGCCAAAGCGATGTGCCAAAGGTTACAGAACTTTCCTGGTATTTAAGTTGTTTTTTTCCTTACCAACGATTAACATTAGCACATTCTTTTAAAGATAAGGCGGACCGCCTTGAAGATGTTAATTCTGGTTTGTTTACGTATCCAATGCTAATGGCGGCAGATATTCTTTTATATGACGCTGAAATTGTACCAGTTGGAAAAGATCAATTACAACATATAGAAATGACCCGGGATGTAGCTTCTCGCTTTCACTCAAAAATGGGAGAAACCTTTGTGTTGCCAGAAGCAGATGTTCAAGAAAATACCATGTTGGTCCCCGGAACAGATGGAGAAAAAATGAGTAAGTCTAAAAACAATATCATCAATATATTTTTACAAGATAAAAAGCTTCGGAAACAAATCATGGGGATAAAAACAGACAGTACTCCCCTTGAAGAACCTAAAAATCCAGATACTTGTAATTGTTTTGCAATTTATACTTTATTGGCTACTGATGAAGAAACTGCAATAATGCGAAATAATTATCTAAGGGGTAATTATGGTTATGGTCATGCCAAGCAAGCACTTTTCGAATTAATTATTGAAAAATTCTCTGAACAACGTACACGATATACATATTTTATGGAAAATCTTGCCGAAATTGATGAAGCCTTGGCAATAGGAGCAAAAAAAGCACAACAAGTTGCAGATGAAGTTTTAACAAGAGTGAGAAGCAAAGTGGGTTACTAAATCACTTGAAATAGTTTTCCAGGCAAGGGGCGGACTAATCCTTTTAACTCTAAACTTAATAATAAGGTTGCTACTTTAAATGTTGGAACTTTACATGCTAGAGCTATACTATCCAACCCTTCTTTATCTTGTATTTTTAAATAATTAAAAATCACCTTTTCTTCTTCTGTAAGCTCAACAAATAATTGAGTTTGTTGGGGTTTTAGAGGTGTTTCTTCTATTTCCCATCCCAACATATAAATTAAATCTGCAGCATTAGTAATCATTTGAGCTTGTTGCGTTTTAATTAAATTATTACAGCCTTGGCTTTGAGAATCTGTGGCTCTTCCAGGTAAGGCAAAAACCTCTCTATTATAAGAATTAGCGATATCTGCCGTAACCAAACTTCCGCCTTTAATAGCAGATTCTATTACTATAGTTGTTTGAGACAAACCCGCTATGATTCTGTTACGCTTTAAGAAATTATTCCTATCAAAACTATCACTACTCCAAAACTCTGTGATAAATCCTCCATGTTCCTCTACTTTATGAACATACTTTTTATGAACTTTGGGATAAATCTGATTGAACCCATGAGCCAAACAAGCAATGGTTTGTAGCCCATTTGTCATGGCTGCCTTATGTGCAATAATATCTACTCCATAGGCAAAACCTGAAACAATAATTGGATGAAGTGGAGCAAGATCTTCGATTAATTTTTCACAAAAACTTTTACCATAAGATGTCACCTTCCGAGTGCCGACAATACTAATTATTTTTTTATTTTGAAGATCTATATTCCCACTTTGGAAAAATAAAATAGGGCCATCTATACAATGTTTTAATTTTTCAGGATATAATTTATCTAGAAAATAACGGTATTCAATATTATTATCTTCTATAAAATGTAACTCTGCGTCTGCTTCGTCTAGTTGAATTTTTTCAGACAGTTCTTTCAATTTAAAAACACCTATCCCATCAACCTTTAATAAGTTAGCTTTCTTTTCTTTATAAATCCCTTCAGCAGAACCAACAAGTCGTATTAACTTTTTAGCATTAGTATCTCCAAGGTTTGGAACACGCTGTAAAGCTAATGTGTAACGCAGTTCATTTTTTGATAACATAGACGAAAAATAAAAAGGGGAGAGACCTTAAAAATAGTGTTTTTATACTGTTAATAAAAATCTATTTTAGGAATGAAATAAGATATAAAAAAAGGTATATTTGTTTTAATGCAATTAACAACTTACATAAACGATTTATTATATCGCTACGAGTGTGTTATTATACCTGGGTTTGGCGCTTTGTTAACTCAATATCAATCTGCACATATAGATTCTGAAACACAAACTTTTTCTCCTCCGGGGAAAACACTTTCGTTTAATAGGCAATTGCAAACCAACGATGGTTTATTGGCGAATTATGTTGCCTCTGTTGAAAAATGTAGTTACGAAACTTCACTTCAGAAAATTAGAAATTTTACGGGAAAACTTTCCTTACAACTTTCTGAAAAAGAAGTGGTTTCTTTAAAAAATATTGGTGAGTTTCATCTTAACGAAGAAAATTCAGTACAATTCACTCCTTCTTTAAAACAAAACTTTAGCACGGCTTCTTTTGGATTAACTTCATTTGTTTCCCCTATCGTTAATCGGGAGGTTTATAAAGAGGAAAAAGCTCCTGTTTTTACACACACAAAAAGAAGAGTTACCAGACCTTATTTAAAATACGCAGCTATCAGTCTTGTTGCTATTTCGATTGCTGGATATAGTGGTATGAAGTTGTATGAAGGAACCATTCAAAAACATAATTTTGCCGAAAAACAAAAAGCTAATTCTATAGTAGAGCATCAAATTCAAGAAGCAACTTTTGTTATTGAAAATCCATTGCCTACATTAAATCTTATTTTTTCTAAGCAATCTGGAAAATACCATATTATTGCAGGAGCCTTTAGAATTGAAGAAAATGCTTTTAAGAAAATTAATCAACTTCAGAAAAAAGGATTTACAGCTAAAATGATTGGTGTTAACAAATATGGGTTACATCAAGTTGCCTATAGTAGTTTCGAAAAAAGGTTAGATGCACTTAAAAATCTACGTACTATTAAAAAAACAGAAAGCCAAGATGCTTGGTTATTGGTGCAAGAAATTGATCAATAAATAATCCTCTCTCTATTTTTACTTTAAGTTAAAAGGTGTTCACATTCGTGGGATTACTTTATACCTTTGCAAAAAATATTTTAAGATGACTCCTAAAACTCCAACTGATTCACTTACCGTATTGACCGATATGGTTTTGCCAAGCGAAACCAATCCAATTGGCAATATGTTTGGTGGCGAATTATTAGCAAGAATGGATCGTGCTGCCAGTATTGCTGCCCGAAGACATAGTAGAAGAATTGTGGTTACCGTTTCTGTGAATAATGTCGCGTTTTCTAAAATGATTCCACTAGGTAGTGTAGTAACTATTGAGGCAAAAGTCTCTAGAGCTTTTAAAAGTTCTATGGAAGTGTTTATGGATGTTTGGATTGAAGATCGTGAAAGTGGTAAAAGATATAAGTCTAATGAAGGAATTTACACCTTTGTTGCTGTAGATGAAATGGGACAACCTGTTTCTGTACCCCCTATTGTCCCAGAATCTAAAATTGAAAAACAACGCTTTAATGCTGCCTTACGTAGAAAACAATTAAGTCTGGTAATTGCTGACAAAATGGACCCTCTTTTGGCTACAGAATTGAAAGCACTATTTATAAAAGAATGATTTTATAAAAACTAAATCCTAGCAATCTAAGAAAATACACCTCTTAATTCCTTAAATAATCTTAGGTAAGATTATCTTTGCAAAAAAAATAAATGTTAGGAAAAGGAACTAAACTTTATAGCATATTTAGATTGAAATGCCCCCGATGCCATGAGGGTGATTTTTACAAAGGACATCCCTATAAATATTCTACCATGGGCAGAGTTTATGAGAATTGCTCAAAATGTGATTTAAAATATAATATTGAACCTAGTTTTTTTCAGGGCTCCTATTATGTGGTTTACGCCTTAGGTGTTGCATTGTTAATTACGGTTTCTGTTTTAAAATTTATTTTCTTCCCTGAAGCTGGTCCTTTGGATTTGCTAATTTCTATTATCGTCTCTCTAATTCTATTATCCCCTTTGCTTTATGCCCTTTCAAAGATTATATGGATTAACGTTTTTATCAAATTCGATAAAAACATTATTAAAAAAAGGTTGTAGATTTACAACATGATACAGGGTTTAAAAAATAATTACGGACATCTTTTTGAAGACGAATTACTAGACGAAATAAGCCAAATAGGCATACTTAAAGAGGTCCCAGAAGGGCATAAATTTATTGAACCTGGACAATATATTAAGTCCATGCCTTTGTTGATAAGTGGCGCCATAAAAATAATGCGTGACGATAGCGATGGGGATGAATTGTTACTTTATTTTTTAGAAAGTGGAGACACTTGTGCAATGACCCTAACCTGTTGTTTAGGAACTACAAAAAGTGAAATACGAGCTGTTGCCGAATTAGACACTAAACTAATTATGGTTCCAATTGAAAAAATGGAAGTATGGACAGGAAAGTATAAATCTTGGCGTAATTTTGTATTTGAAAGTTATCATAATCGTTTAATGGAAATGCTAGAAACCCTAGATAGCATTGCTTTTCTAAAAATGGACGAACGATTATTAAAATACTTAGGAGACAAATCGCATATCACTAAAGATCAAGTTATAAATAGTACACATCAGGAAATTGCTTACGAACTTCATACCTCTAGAGTGGTTATTTCTCGATTGCTAAAAAAACTGGAAAATCAAGGAAAAATTGAATTGAACAGAAATAATATTAAAATTATTTCTCTTTAATAATTACTGTTATTTAATTTTTATTACAGCAATTAATCTCTTTATTTTAAAGGTATTATAACACATTATTTAAAATAACACCAAATTCTCTTTTTATTTAATTGATTTCGTTATGTAACAATTGTTACTAAATAGCCATAACTTCATCCCTATATTTAAAACTAATTAATACCTATTTATGGATTTTATACTCAACCCATGGCCTTGGTATGTCGCTGGGCCACTAATTACATTTGTGATGTTTCTCCTTTTTTTCTTTGGAAAAAAGTTTGGAGTCTCCTCTAATTTAGAAACATTATGCGCTATAGGTGGTGCAGGAAAATTTAATGCTTTTTTTAAAGTAGATTGGAAAAAAAATAGCTGGAGCCTTCTTTTTGTTGTAGGATTAATTCTTGGTGGTTTTATAAGCAGTCAATGGCTTACTCCTGATGAAACTGTAGCGATAAGTCAACAAACTATACAAAATTTATCCGAATTGGGATTTCAAAATGCAGGTACTCAATACCTGCCTGATGAAATTTTTAGTATGGAAACTATGTTCTCCTTAAAAGGATTTTTAATTTTATTAATCGCTGGAATCTTTGTTGGTTTTGGGGCTAGATATGCAGGTGGTTGTACCTCTGGTCATGCCATTACAGGATTGAGTAATTTAGAATTACCTTCTTTAATTTCAGTAATAGGATTTTTTATTGGTGGGCTTATAATGACCTGGCTTTTACTTCCATTAATTTTTTAATTTATTGTTTATGAAAAACTTAAAATTTATATTGATAGGTATCATCTTCGGAATTATATTGAGTAAAGCTGAGATTATTTCGTGGTATAGAATATATGAAATGTTTAAATTTCAATCGTTCCATATGTATGGAGTTATTGGTTCTGCAGTAATAACAGGAATGATTTTATTTTACTTTTTTAGAAAAGGAGCTATCAAAAACTATTTAGGAAAACGAATTGAAATTGAGCCTAAAGAAAAAGGGTTCGCAAGAAATATTATCGGTGGAATTATTTTTGGTTTAGGATGGGCTTTAGCAGGAGCCTGCCCAGGCCCTATGTTCATCTTATTAGGAAAAGGAGCAGTGGCATTCGTAATTGTTATTTTAGGTGCGCTTATTGGGACCTTCCTGTATCATGGAATTAAAAATAAAATTCCTCATTAAGAATCAAACAAAATTAGAATTGAATATATAAAATAAAATCTCTAGCAAAAACTATATTAAATAATATAAAAAACAAATGAAATACGGCTTTATAATCGATAACCGAAAATGTATTGGTTGTCACGCTTGTACCACGGCATGTAAATCGGAACACTATGTCCCCGTTGGAGTAAACAGGACCTATGTAAAGCAAGTTGAAAAAGGAGTATTTCCCGATACTCGTAGAATATTTTCGGTAATGCGATGTAACCATTGTACAGATGCACCCTGTGTTACAATCTGTCCTGTAGAAGCATTATACACTCGAGAAGATGGTATTGTAGATTTTGATAATAACCGTTGTATTGGATGTAAATCTTGCATGCAAGCCTGTCCTTATGATGCATTATATATCGATCCGGATACAAAGACTGCAGCAAAATGTAATTATTGCGCGCATAGAGTAGATGTAGGTAGAGAGCCTGCTTGTGTTTCAGTTTGTCCAGAACATGCTATTATTGCTGGAGATATGGAAAATCCAACTACAGAGATTTCACAATTATTAGCAAGACAACAAGTTAAAGTTCGAAAACCTGAAAAGGGAACCAACCCAAATCTTTTTTATATAGATGGTGATGAAGCATCCCTAAATCCTGAAGCCACAGAAAAAGTAAATGCTGGTCTTTGGAATTCACAAGCTAGAGGAGTTGGTCATTTTGCAAAAGCTGCAGATAAAATGATAAACACCAATGACGATATCGATTTGTTACAGATGACTATTGATAATGAAATTGAAACAGCTTATCAAAAGAAAAATAAAGAAAACCCTAATTATATAGATGTCCTTTCTGGAAAAGCTCGTAGAGTGTATGATACTCCAGAAAAAGGGATTTTATGGGGTTGGGAAGTCTCTGCTTATGTCACTTCAAAAGCTGTAGCCGCTGGAGCATTTTTAATTCCCTTTATTGCAATATTAATGGGATATGATCTATCCCCTACCACTAAACTCTGGTCGACAGGAATTTCATTAGTTTTCCTTTCGTTAACAGGACTCTTTTTGGTGATGGACTTAGACAGACCCGATCGTTTTTTATATGTTTTGTTGCGACCACAGTGGAATTCTTGGCTGGTAAAAGGAGGATATACGATTACCATTTTCGGGCTATTAGTAACTCTTTGGGGAGCCATGACGTATTTTGAAATCCAAACAGGAGAAACTATATTGCTATGGGTAACTGCATTTTTCGCAGTAATGCTAGCCATTTACACTGCTTTCTTATTTGCACAAGCAAAAGGGCGTGATTTTTGGCAAAGCCCATCATTGGCATTGCATATGTTAGTACATAGTATCATGGCTGGAGCAGCAATTTTCGCATTGGTATTATTGGTTTCAGGAACTGAAAACTGGATGTCAATTTTAGGAATGGTGATGATTATTGCTTTATCAGTTAATTTATTTACCATAATCACTGAATTAACAATGACACACCCAAGTACATCTGCGCAAACCGTTGTAGAAATGATTACCAAAGGAAGATATAAAAACCAATTCTGGTTTGGAGTTATTTTAATTGGCAACGTATTACCATTAGCATTATTAGTTATAATGCCAAATTCAATAATGTTAGCTGTTGCCGCAGTTTTAGTTTTAATAGGAATATACACTACAGAAAAAATTTGGATAGAAGCTCCTCAAAGAATTCCTCTAGCGTAATAAACTCCTTCGAAGGCAGGAGTTTTGAATTAAGAATCATTAAGTAAAAATTAAAAGATTCCTGCCTTCGCAGGAATGGCAAAAAATAAAATTATGGGATACAAAAAACCATCTTTTATTGAAAATATAGCAGAGAAAATTGGACTGATTCCAAATCTGCACAAGGAAAAATACCAAGAGTTTGATGGTGATATGCGCCAATTTACCGATGCCGAAGTAGCTCAAATGTACGAGAACTTCCCACCGCCAGAAAAATGGGACAATTGGGTAGAATACGACCCAAAAGCATGGCCGAAAAAGGTAAAAAAAACCTATCAAATAGTACCAACTACCTGTTTCAATTGTGAAAGTGCATGTGGATTAACTGCCTTTATCGATAAAGAGACACAAGAAGTTAAAAAGTTTGAAGGAAACCCACAGCACCCAGGAAGTAGAGGTAGAAACTGTGCTAAAGGCCCTGCAACCATAAATCAAATAACAGACCCAGATCGAATTTTATTTCCTTTAAAACGTAAAGGAAAACGTGGTGAAGGAGAATGGGATCGGATAACTTGGGATGAAGCTCTAGACACTATAGCCACAAGAATCCGAAAAGCTATAAAAGAGGACAGACATAATGAAATTGCTTATCATGTAGGTCGCCCAGGTCACGAAAAATTTATGAACTGGATTCTTCAAGGTTGGGGAATCGATGGTCATAATTCGCATACTAACATCTGTTCTTCGGGTGCGAGATTTGGATATAATTTATGGTATGGATATGATAGACCTTCTCCAGATCATTCCAACGCAAAATTTATTTTATTGATTTCCGCACATTTGGAATCGGGACATTATTTCAACCCACACGCGCAACGTATTATCGAAGGGAAAATGAAAGGCGCCAAGTTAGCAACAATGGACCCTCGTTTGTCGAATACTGCATCCATGTCAGATTTTTGGATGCCAACATACCCAGGATCTGAAGCTGCTGTTTTATTAGCAATGGCATTGATTATTCTGGAAGAAGGGTTATATAATAGAGCATATCTTGAAAATTGGACCAATTGGCAAGAATATTTAAAGGCATTGCATAGTGATAAGGAAGTTACTTTCGAAAACTATATCGCTGCAATGATTGAAGAATACCAAGAATTTACTCCTGAATATGCTGAAAAAGAATCGGGAGTAAAAGCAGAAACCATTGTTGAAATTGCTCGATTAATTGGAGATGCTGGCGAACGTTTTGCCTCTCATAACTGGAGAGCTGCAGGAGCTTCTAACCTTGGGGGTTGGGGTGTTGCACGTTGTTTGCATTTCTTAACAGTATTAACAGGTGCTGTAGGAGCAAAAGGTGGAACATCTCCGAATTCTTGGAATAAGTTTAGCCCCACAGTCCCTAATCCTCCAAAACCTCAAAAGAAATGGAATGAGTTGCATTTCCCTAAAGAATATCCATTAGCATTTTTTGAAATGAGCCAGTTATTACCTCATTTCTTAAAAGAAGGAAGGGGAAAAATGGATGTGTATTTCTCGAGAGTTTTTAACCCTGTTTGGACCTATCCCGATGGTTTTACATGGATGGAAATGTTTCAAGACGAATCAAAATTTGGTTTGCATGCCGCCCTAACTCCTACATGGAATGAAACCGCATTTTTTGCAGATTTTGTTCTTCCTATGGGATTAGCTTCAGAGCGTCATGACATCAACTCGTATGCAACACATGGAGGTACCTGGGTTGCTTTTAGACAACCTGTATTAAGAGAAGCTGCTCGTAGAAATGGAAGAGATGTCGAGTTCACTTACGAAACAAATCCAGGAGAAGTTTGGGAAGAAGATGAATTTTGGATTGAATTGTCTTGGCGAATCGACCCAGATGGAAGTATGGGAATTCGCAAGCATTTTGAATCACCCTACCGCCCTGGAGAAAAAATTAAGATTGGAGAATACTATCAATATATTTTTGAGCGTGTTCCTGGGTTACCAAAAACTGCCAAAAAGGAAGGAATTACGGAGTTAGAATACATGCAAAAGTATGGCACCTTCGAAATTGAAAAAGGAGAATCCTACAAAAAGAATGAGACTCTTTTAACTGAAGAACAATTACAAGGAACAGTAATTGACCCTATTAATGATGTAATTCGTAAAAATGGAAAAGATGTTGGCGTAATGATTAACGGAAAAGCCATGGTTGGTTTCCCAACTCCTTCTCGTAAAAATGAATTTTATTCGCAAACGATGGTGGATTGGAAATGGCCAGAATATGCTATTCCTAAATACCTGAAAAGTCATATTCATAATGATAATTTAGATAAATCAAAGGGAGAATATGTACTGGTGCCTACTTTCAGATTACCCACATTAATTCATTCTCGCTCTGGGAATGCAAAATGGCTAGTTGAAATATCTAACCGAAATCCAATATGGATGCATCCAGATGATGCTGCTAAATGGGGTTTCAAAACAGGAGATTTGGTGAAAATGAATACCGATATTGGGTATTTTATCGATAAGGTTTGGGTCACTCAAGGAATGAAACCCGGTGTAGTTGCTTGTTCCCATCATATTGGAAGATGGAGAAGGCCACAAGATAAAACAGGAAATCGTTGGGCAACCAATACAGTAAATATTGAAGGTAACGGAAAAGGAGGTTGGAAAATGAATACGATTTCAGGAATTAAACCTTTTGAATCTGATGATAAAGATTCTAAACGTATATTCTGGAAAGATGGTGGAGTACATCAAAATATTACTCATGCAGTACATCCAGATCCTATTAGTGGAATGCATTGTTGGCATCAACGTGTTCGAATTGAAAAGCCCTCTGCTGGAGAAAATTATGGAGATATATTTGTAGATACTAATAAATCTCACGAAATATATAAGGAATGGATGGCAATGACACGTCCTGCTCCAGGACCAAATGGTGAACGAAGACCTCTGTGGTTTAAAAGAGCTTTTACACCCGACATTTCTACATATTATATGGATAAGAAAGAAGATTAAAGGTTGTAATATTTTGAAAGATGATTTTTTATTTGTTCGAGTGAAGTCGAGAACTAATTGTTTTCTAAATTATTAAGGTTTCGACAACGCTCAACCAGACATAATTTTTAAATTTGTAAATGCTTCAAAAAATATTTCCCTTTCTAACCTGGCTTCCATTAGCTAAAAAATCTTGGAAAGATGACTTAATCGCTGGGATTACTGGGACCGTTATTGTAATCCCTCAAGCGGTAGCTTTTGCAATGATTGCTGGATTACCTCCTGTTTATGGATTTTACACAGCAATGTTAACCCCTATAATTGCTGCTTTTTTTGGGTCTTCTTACCATTTAGTTTCTGGTCCAACAACCACAAGTTCAATTGTTTTATATGCTATAATAAGTAAATATATTCATTCAGAAACTGATATAAATGCTTTTGTTTCATTGGCAATTTTATTATCATTCATGGCAGGAATAATTAAGCTATTTATGGGGTTTGCAAGAATGGGGAAGTTGGCAAGTTTTGTTTCAAATTCTGTCATTATTGGTTTTTCTGCAGGGGCTGGAGTGCTTATTGCTTTTAAACAATTAAAACATATTTTTGGCATTCAAGTACCACAAGGGAGTACATTCTATCGTACAATTGAATATCTAATTTCTCATATTTCTGAAACTAATTGGTATGCGTTTAGTGTTGCTTTATTTACATTAGTAGTTGCTTTAACGATTCATAAAATCAAAAAGATATCAAAACTCTATATGTTATTAGCTATGATACTTGGAAGTTTTTTTGCTATTTGGTTAGGGCATTTTGCAATAGTTGTGGAAACTATTGGAACTATACCTTCAAACTTACCACCTTTCAAAATACCAGTATTCGATTATTCAAATATGAGAATGCTTACCACTGGAGCATTAATTTTAGCAACTTTGGGCTTGGTAGAAGCTTCAGCAATATCTAGATCAATCGCTTTACATACACATCAAAAATTAAATACCAATCAAGAGTTTGTATCTCAAGGAATTTCTAATGTTGTATCCAGCTTTTTTTCTTGTTATACGAGTTCGGGATCATTTACAAGGTCAAGTATCAACTATTTAGCAGGTGCTAAAACTCCTATGTCTGCAGTAATTTCAGCCTTAGGGTTAATGATAGTTGTATTACTCTTTGCAGAATATGCAGCCTTTTTGCCAAAACCTGCAATGGGTGGTATCATTTTATTAGTTGCTTATAATTTAATTGATTTTAAACAAATTAAACAAATTTTTAATAGTAGTAAAAGAGAACTCATTGTTTTTGGGGCTACTTTTATTGGAACTATATTTTTAGATTTGGATCAAGCATTGATTATAGGGATATTTATTTCTTTTTTCTTTTATATGGAGCAAACCTCAAAGCCAAATATTGCAACTTTAGCTGTTAATAATCAAAGACGACTCATAAATAACATACGAGATAGAAAAGCTTTGGAATGTTCTAATATGAAAATTCTTAGAATTGATGGTTCCTTATATTTTGGGTCTATTGAAAAAATATCTGATTACCTTTCTAATTTATATGAACAAAATAAAATACAACATGTTTTAATTGCTGCAGATGGAATCAATTTTATAGATTTAGCAGCTGCCGAATGGCTTACCCATGAAATTATTAAGTGGCAAAAAAATAGAGGAGGAATTTATATTTCCAGTTTAAAATTAGTGAGTCAAGGAGTAATAAAAAAAGGTGGATTTGATAATAAAATGGGAAATAATATATTTTTTAAAGATAAAAAATCTGCTATTATCGAAATTCATAAAAAAATAAATAAGCCATGTAAGGTAAAAGCTTTTGATGAATGTAAGTAAAATAGATGTTTCATTCTTAATTTAAGCAAATATATTTAGTAACTCATGTTACAAATAATATGATCTCTCCTTAGTATTTTTGCAATTCCAAAAAACTTGTTTTTTATTATTGTTAAATGAATTTTAAAAGTATACTTCCTATATTAGAATGGCTTCCTAATTATAAAAAGGAATGGCTAAAAGGTGACATTGTCGCTGGGCTTACTGTAGGGGTAATGTTAATTCCTCAAGGAATAGCTTATGCTTTAATTGCAGGTTTACCTCCTATTTACGGATTGTATACTGCTATGGTTCCACAAATAGTATATGCGGTTTTTGGAACTTCTCGTCAGTTAGCTGTTGGTCCTGTAGCCATGGACTCGTTAATCGTTGCTGCTGGAGTTGCAACATTAGCAGAAGTAGGTACAGATCATTTTATAGAATTTGCCATTTTATTGGCATTTATTATGGGAATATTACAAATCCTGTTTGGAGTATTTAGATTAGGATTTATTGTCAACTTCTTGTCTAAACCAGTGATTAGCGGTTTTACCTCAGCTGCTGCATTAATTATAGGATTTAGTCAATTAAATAATTTATTAGGTGTCAATTTAGAAAGAAACAATAGACTTCAAAATTTATTATTTGAAGCTTATCAGCACCTCAATGAAATTCATGTACTAACCTTTATAATAGGTGTGCTTTCGATTATTAGTATTGTTTTTATTAAAAAATATTTAAAAAAAATACCCGCTGCTTTACTAGTGGTAGTTCTTTCCATTTTAATAGTAAAAACTTTTCAATTAGACCAATTAGGGGTTTCAATTATTGGTGATATCCCTAAGGGATTGCCTGATTTTAGAATACCTTCATTCAATAAAAAAATTATAACCGATTTATTTCCAATCGCATTAACACTTTCGTTTATCGCTTTTTTGGAAGCTATTTCCGTTGCCAAAGCTATAGAATCAAAACATCCTGAATATAGAGTTAAACCTAACCAAGAATTAATAGCTTTAGGAATGGGAAACTTTATAGGTTCATTTTTTCAAACCTATCCAGCTACGGGCGGATTTTCAAGAACAGCCGTGAACGAACAGTCTGAAGCTAAAACTCCACTTGCAGCTTTAGTTTCAGCTTCAATTATTGCTTTAACATTATTGTTTTTAACTCCTCTATTTTATTATTTACCAAAAACAGTTTTAGCAGCGATTATTATGGTAGCTGTTTTTGGCTTAATAGATTTTTCGGTTCCAAAACAATTATTAAAATTTTCAAAAAGAGATCTGGTAATTCTGAATGTAACCTTAATTGTAACTGCAACTGTTGGTATTAAAGAAGGGATTTTTATAGGCGTTGTTCTTTCTTTGGTCATGCTCATCTATAAAAGCACCAAACCTCATATTGCAGTTTTAGGGAAAGTGCCAAACACTCATTTTTATCGTAATCAATTACGATTTAAAGATGTAGAAATTGACGATGAAATTTTAATCATTCGTTTTGATGCCCAATTACATTTTGCAAATACTACTTATTTTAAAGATAAGCTTCAAGAATTTTCAACTCAAAAAGGGAAGCAATTACAGCTTTTAATTATTGATGGTGAAAGTATTAACAGTTTAGATAGCAGTGCAATCTATGCTTTAATCGAAATTTTAGATTACTTTAACAGAAAGAATGTTACTATCGCTTTTACGGGTTTAAAAGGCCCAGTTAGAGATAAAATGATTCAGTCTGGGTTTATGGAAAAAGCCAATGAAGACCTGTTTTTTATGAGTATTCAAGAAGCTGTAGATTGGTATACTACTGGTTTAAAGAAAGATAAGTTTCACAAATATTTAAAACAAAAAAACCATAAGAAGCCCTTGTTTAAGCGATAATGTAACATAAGTTACTTTATTATGAGTAAAATAAGACTAATTTTGTGCGATATATTAACAATTTAGAAAGATTTAAAGATGAAAGTAGAACAATTATTTACAGGATGCCTTGCTGAAATGGCATATTATATTGAATCGAATGGAGAGGCTGCAATTGTTGATCCTTTAAGAGAAACCGAACCCTATTTAAGAATGGCTGAGGCTGATGGAGCTAAAATTAAATATATTTTTCTAACACATTTTCATGCTGATTTTGTTTCAGGACAATACGATTTGGCACAAAAAACAGGTGCAAAAATTGTATTTGGCCCAAATGCAACTGCCGAATATGATATTTATAATGGTACTGATGGTGAAGAATTCCCATTAGGTGATGGTAAAATTACCTTATTACATACTCCAGGCCATACTATGGAATCTTCTTCTTATTTAATTACTAATGAAGAAGGCAAAACTCCATATATTTTAACTGGAGATTGTTTATTTATTGGGGATGTAGGTCGCCCAGACTTAGCGGTTAAATCTGGAAGCATTACTGAAAAAGACTTAGCGGGTTATTTATTTGACTCTCTTCGAAATAAAATAATGACCTTACCAGATGATATTATTGTTTATCCTAATCATGGTGCGGGTTCTGCTTGTGGTAAAAATATGAGCTCTGAAACTTTTGATACCTTAGGGAACCAAAAGAAAACGAATTATGCTTTAAGAGCAGATATGACTAAAGAGGAATTTGTTGAAGAAGTGACTTCAGGATTAAAACCTCCACCACAATATTTCCCTAACAATGTAAGAATGAACAAATCTATCAACACAAGTATAGATACTATTTTACATAAAGGAACAACACCTTTAGATCCTATAACTTTTAAAGAACTTAGTGAGAAAAAGGATATTTTGGTAATCGATACCCGCTCTAAAGAATCTTATGCTGAAGAAGGGACTGTTCCTGGAGCTTGGTATATTGGAATAGATGGCAATTTCGCCCCTTGGGTTGGTGCAATTGTATCTAATATTAATCAAAATATTATATTTATTGCGGATGATGAATTACGTGTAAATGAAATTGTAACACGTTTCTCTAGAGTGGGATATGACAATACTCTTGGCTATTTAAACGGTGGGATTAAAGACTGGATAGCACACGGATTTACGGTAGACAAAATTGGTTCTGTTTCGGCGAATAAATTTGTAAACTTATTAGCGGAAGGAGCAATTGAAAAACCAATTGATGTTCGTAAAGAATCTGAATATTTATCGGAACATGTTATCGGTGTAGAAAATTTTCCTTTAGATTTTATTCATGCTAATTTTGCTGAAATTGATACTAACAAAGAATATTTTTTACATTGTAAATCGGGGTATCGTTCCTTAATCGCAGCCTCTATTTTAATGGCTAATGGTGTAGAAAAGGTAACCGATGTAAGGGGTGGATTTGAAGATATTAAAGAAACAAAAGCGCTACTTTCAGACTTTGTTTGTCCAACAACTATGTTATAATCATCTTATTAGTAAAACACAAATCGTGTCTATGTAACATTTGTTACATTCTAACATTAAACCTAACTGTATATTTGTACAGTTCTTTGAATCATATAAATGAAAGATGTTAATCAAATAGAATGGAGAGATCTTCTAGAAAAGGATACAAATGCTGTAATTATTGACTGTAGAAGCCCCATAGAATGGGAGGAAGGTATTCTTGAGCATTCTAGATTAATAGATGTAATGAACCCACAAGGTTTTATGCATACTGCAGAAGATTTAAATAAAGAAAAGAATTATTATGTTTATTGCAGAAGTGGTGTTAGAAGTATTACTGCTTGTCAAATATTAGAATCTTTGGGTATTGAAAATACCTATAATTTATTAGGAGGAATTTTAAGTTGGGATGATAAAATAGTCATGCCTTAAAAATATATCGAACTATTTAAAAATATATTATCTATTGAAAAAGGAAAATATTAAACTGTTTTTATTGGTTGGTTAGAAAAGGAAGTAGTTGTATTCAAACAAACTACTTCCTTTCTTTTTTTTAATGCTTTTATAATTTATTAGATTCATACTTATTAGTTATGAGAAAAATACTATTCCTTTTATTTTTTACTATTTCTGCTTTTACTAATTATGCTCAGGAGGTGAAAAATATCATCCTTGAGGTTTCTGAATACAAAGAAGTTGTTGTAGCTAAGGATGTACAGTTAGTAGATGTCCGCACCCCGAAGGAATATCAAGAAGGGTCTATAGATGATTCAATTAATATAGACTATCTAGATCAAGTAAAATTTAATACGGCTTTTAGAAAGCTAGACAAAAACAAACCTTTATATATTTATTGCCGATCCGGGAATCGAAGTCAAAAATCTGCTAAATTATTACTCGAATTAGGTTTTACTGAAATTTATGACCTAAAGGGGGGATATAATGCTTGGAGTAATCAATAAATTAAAAAAATGGAATCTGATTTAAAAAAACATTGGGATTCAGCCTATAGTAATCATGATATTACCCAATTAGGATGGTATGAGGAAGATCCTAAACCCAGTTTACAACTAATTCAAAACTGTAACTTATCTAAAAACGCAAGAATTCTTAACGTGGGTGTGGGCACCTCAACCTTAATAGATGAATTATTACATCTTGGATATAAAAATATTATTGCCAGTGATATAAGTAGTACGGCTTTAGATAAATTAAAAACAAGATTGGATTCCAAAAAAAATAAGGTCCATTGGGTAGTTGACGACTTAACCAATCCATGTTTACTTTCAGAAATTGATCCTGTGGATTTATGGCATGATAGAGCTGTATTGCATTTTTTTAATAAAGAAGAGGAACAAAACACTTACTTTTCATTAGTGAAAAAAATAATTAAACCTAACGGTTATGTTCTTATTTCTACATATAATACTGAAGGGGCTTCCAAATGTAGTGGCTTACATGTACATCGATATGACAAGAATTTACTAATGGATAAATTGGGTTCCGATTTTAAACTTATTGAGTATTTTAATTATACGTATACCATGCCATCTGGCGACACAAGACCTTATATTTACACCCTTTTTAAAAGAATTAGTTTATGAAAAAATATTATTCAATTTTATTTCTTGTATTAGTTATCCTTTTTTCGGCTTGTAAAAATGATATGAAAGAGATTAGTCCTACTTTAAAAGAGAAAGAACAAAAAGAAATAATTTCAAAAATTGACCCTTCCTACCAACAAATTGGACTAAATATGGCTTTTACCACCAAATCTCAATTAGGAAAATATTTGATGGAAACTATGAAGGAAAGAGGAACTGTAGCAGCTTTAGAGTTTTGTAATATTAAAGCCATTGCCTTAACTGATAGCATGGCAACCATTCATAAAGCTAGGATTAAAAGGGTGTCAGATAAACCAAGAAACCCTAATAATAAGGCAAATAAAGTAGAATTAAAAAATATTGAGGTTTTTAAAAATATGTTTTCTAATGAAGAAGAAATCGCTCCTATTATCGAAACAAATAACGATAGTATTTCTTTTTATTATCCAATAACAACTAATGCAATGTGTCTAAAATGTCATGGGACACCTAATAAAGATATTGACCCAACAACCTTATCCACCCTTAAGGACTTATACCCAACCGATTTAGCAGTGGGATATTCTGAAAACCAAGTAAGAGGTATTTGGAGTATTCGGTTTAAAAAACAATAAATTTTAATTTATGAAAAGCTTTTTCGATCTTACCGCTAGTAATCAACCAGTACTTGTTGACTTTTTTGCAGAATGGTGTGGACCTTGCAAGGCCATGCCACCTATATTAAAAGAAGTAAAAGATCGTTTTGGGGATTCGATTAAAATATTAAAAATTGATGTGGATAAAAATCAACGATTAGCAGCTGCTATAAATGTACAGGGAGTTCCTACATTGATTTTATATAAGAATAGTAAAATATTGTGGAGACAATCTGGTATGGTCACTAAAAACGATCTTATTTCAAAGATTAATGAGTTTCTTTAATCTTTAAATTCATGACTGTTTTTGACGAATCTTTTTGGGATCATCGGTATAAAACTAATAATACTGGATGGGATATAGGTGAAATTTCAACTCCTTTAAAAGCATATTTTGATCAATTAACAGATAAAAATATTAAAATTCTTATCCCTGGTGGAGGAAATTCATACGAAACAGAATATCTTTTTAAGCAAGGCTTTAAAAATGTTTATGTGATAGATTTATCTTTAACTGCATTGTCTAATCTTCAAAATCGAATTCCAAAATTCCCTAAAGACCAATTAATTCATTCCAACTTTTTTGAGCTAAATGATACTTTTGATCTTATCATTGAACAAACTTTTTTTTGTGCTATTCCTCCTGAGCTTAGACCTAATTATGCTTTAAAAACTCATAAGTTGTTAAATCCAAATGGGAAACTTGTAGGATTACTTTTTTGTGTTCCATTATATGATAATCGTCCTCCTTTTGGTGGAAATAAAGAGGAGTACCTTCCTTATTTTTCTCCTTATTATGATATTGAAATAATGGAACCTTCCTATAATTCAATTTTCAGCAGAAAAAGCGACGAATTATTTATAAAATTCATAAAAAAATAATTTTATAATAGCCAAAGCTTTAGAAGAACACTTCCCCGATTTAGCAAAAATGCCCGAATTAATATCTGCGCTAATAGCAATTAGCAGTATCCATTCTTTTGGCTGGTACAGTGATACTAAAACAAGGAAAAATAAAGTTGGTTATATAATCAATAAGGACAATAATTAAAAATTTAATAATAACATAAATTAAAGGTTTAAGGTTGATTTTCATAAAACAAGCTCGATTATCTATGTGAAAATTCCTTTTTTATGTAATTCAACGAGTATTTGTACCTGTTAGACTAAAAGTTGTTGCAGCCATATGCAATAAGATAATTCCTACGTAATTTCGTTAGACAAGTCACTGATTTTAAACTATCTGATTAAATCCTACAAGGTGACTTTTTAAACCATTCTCCCCATAATGCCCCTACTAATTAATTGGCAGTTATCAATACTGTTTTAAATAGTTATTATGAGAAAAGTAGTCGGCATATTCATTTTATTATTGTTTCAGTACGGTTATGCTCAAGTTGGTATTAACACCACAGAACCACAGGAAGCACTCGATGTAAATGGAAAAATTCGAGTAATTGATACTGATATCGGTGTTGGTAGAACGATGGTTTCAATTATCGGTGTAGATGACAAAGAGACTTTGAGTAAGATTAACCTTACCCCCGATTTTACCATTATCAACAACACTTTCAGTTCTTCTGGCACCAATAGTTATTCTGTGATAGATATAGATTTTACAGATCCGGCTGATGTAGCACTATACCTAGAAGATTATGAAGCGGGTGATGATATTGTAGATTTTGATTTAGGTCTCGATGACATAAATGCACATGAAACTGTGATTAGGTTTACAAACCCCCCTGAGGCCTTTTTTATTTCCGGAATTGCAGGAGGAGCTGCAGGAAGGCATATCTTATTTCTTAACCCATCCGATAAACATATGGGTGTTAGAGATGAAGATTATGGCTCTAATTCATCAGCTAATGAGAATAGAATACTTACTTATGGTGCTGGTACAACAGATGCGACACAAGGTCAAGGAGCTATTGAAATGGTATATGATGGAACCCGTTGGATTGTACTTAATAAAAGAAATTAATACTATTTTGTAAATGGTCCATATGAAAAAAATTAGTCTCATACTATGTTTTTTATTGCTTGTCTCATTTCCAACATGTGCGCAAGTTGGAATTTATACCACAGCACCTACTGAAGCACTTCATGTAAATGGAAAAATTCGAGTAACTAATACTGATTTCGATGTTGGTAGAACGATGGTTTCAGTTATTGGTGTAGATGACGAAGGGACTTTGAGTAAGATTCCCCTTGGCCCCGGTTTAGTGATGATTAAAAACAACTATATCATTGGTGCTGGCTCGGGTTATTATTCTATGAAAGATCACACTCTTGTTACCCCCTCCAATGCTACTCCATTTCATAATTTAGATGTAGGTCTCGAAGGTGATTATGCATTAAAAACTGTGATTAGGTTTATAGGGCAAACTAAATCTTTTGACATTACCGGAATTACCGGAGGATTTGCAGGAAAGCATGTCATATTGCTTAACCCATCCTCATACAGAATGAGACTTATAGATGATTCTAATAACTCACTTACTGAAAATAGGATACTTACTTATGGACCTGGTTCTGCTGAAACATTACAGGGTCAAGGAGCTATTGAACTGGTATATGATGGATACCAATGGATTGTACTTAATATAAGAGAATAATTTCGTGTTGTTGCTATTACTTCTGTTTTAAGCATATACGTTTGAAAACAAAAAAATACAGCTTTAGATTTTGTTATTTTAGGTCCAGGATCCTATATAACGTTATTTACTGTACGTGTAGTAGTTAGGGATGTTCAATCTACAGGAGAATCATGAATTAATTTGGGAGTAAAGATCAAGATGAATTACAAATAATAGCTTACTATTTTAATTAAAAACTTCTAGTTAATTATTTTCTTCGAAACCCAGTAAAAAGTTGCCCCATAAATCTTTTAGGAAAATTCTCCTCATCTGGAAAACCAAGTTCTATAGTTCCACCATCTTCTGGAATATAATTGGTTTTAAAAATATAATCCCATATACTTAGACTAATCCCAAAGTTAATCCCTTGTGGCCTCCCCTTGGGCAATGCTTTAACATGATGGTATAAATGCATAACCGAATTGTTTAAAAGGTATTTAAAAGGTCCCCAGGTAATCTTAATATTCGCATGGTTCAAATGCCCGATAGAGATGGCTATAAAATGAACAATATAGGCTTGTTCTGGTTCAAACCCTCCAAGAATCATAACACCAAAGGTTTTAAGAGGTTTATAAAGAATATTCTCCATCCAATGGTAGCGTAAATGCGCTGCAAAACCCATTTCTTTAACGGAATGGTGTACTTTATGGAATCTCCATAAAAATTCAAATTTATGAAGCAAGACATGGGTAAACCATTGCACAAAATCTAACACTATAAAAAAGGTCAGAAGTTGTAAATCCATAGACCAATGAGAAATATCAATTACGGCAAGAGTTTTAGATGTAATTCCAATTTCACTAAAGAGAACTCCCAAAACTTTATAAAACCCATCTAACCAAAAATCTTTCCGTATAAAAGATTGATTTTTTCGCCAAGGAAATACCATTTCCAATATCCAAACCACCAATGAAATAACTATTAATCCCCAAAAATAATTGTTATACCATGGTACTTTAAATACTATAGAATCCCAAGTCCAAGAAAGTGTTCCAGTTAAAGCTTCAATAAAACCGTTTATATATTTTTCCATCTATTTATTGCTTTTGAATTACTATAGTAGTCATACACCGCAAGTCATTAACATTTACCGTTTTTAAAGGCTCTAATAACTTAAAATTATAGGTGTCGATTAACTTTTTATATAGCGTTTTTGTAAATAGATAACGAGTTGTTCCATCGGGTAATATATAAACTCCATCAGAAATGTGTTTTATTTTATTTTCAATTCCAATATCTGATGCAACTCTAATAAATAAAGAACCATATGGTTTTAACACTCTCATTAATTCTGAAAACATTTTTATAAAATTAGTTTCGTTTTCAGCAAAATGAAGTACTGCATTACAGATAATATGATTAAAAAAAATATCCTGAAAAGTTATTTCTTCGACCTTAGAAACCGAAAAATTTCCAGCTTGATTTGAATATGTCTTTTTCAATGCCTCAATATTATCTTCTTTTTTGTCTATCCCATAAATAGAAAAGTCATTGTTATAAAACCAATATAGGTTTCTTCCACTGCCACAACCAGCATCTAAAATAATTTCAGAACTTTGATATCTCCCCTTTATAATTTGATCTAATAAATAGATATCTGTTTTCCCAATTATTTGATTTATTTGGCTAATTTTCATGAAATCTATGATGTGACAATTGTCATCTAATTTACAATTTTCATGTCTTAACTTCGCCCCTTGAATAGGAATAATTAAACCAATTATTTTCTGGAAAAATATACCTTTATAAAACCATCTTAATGAAAATAAAAGAAGGTGACTAGCCTATTTATATTAGTTCAGTTATTGGCCTCACAAGCCTCTTATTCAGTGTTTTATTACCTTATTATTATAAGGTATTGTAACAAAAGTTACTTATTAAGAATCGGAAATTCTATAATTTTGTTAGGTAATATAGTTTAAATTAAAATTTATGAAAAAGCATCATCAAATAGTAATCATAGGAGGAGGGACTGGTGGCATCATGGTAGCAGCGCAACTTAAAAAAGCAAAAAAGGGATTGGATATTGCCATTATTGATCCAACTGAAACACACGTTTACCAACCAGCTAATACTTTAGTTGCTGGTGGTTTAATGGAATATGATGCAACTAGAAAACCTGAAAAAAAGCTGATTCCATCTGGAGTTTCATGGATTAAAGAGTTTGTTGCTGATATTCAACCAGATGACAATGAAGTGATTCTTGAAAATGGTGATAAAATTACGTATGACTATTTAGTGAATGCTACCGGTATTCAAATTAATTTGGATGGTATAAAAGGACTAAAAGAAGCTTTTGGGAAAAATGGTGTTTGCTCAAATTATGTTGACCCAAGGTATACTTGGGAATTAATGCAACAATTTAAAGGAGGGAATGCTTTGTTTACCCAACCAACTACTCCTATAAAATGTCCAGGAGCTCCTCAAAAAATCATGTATTTAATGGGAGATTATATTGCTGATAAAAAACTGGAAGATCATACCAATATAATTTTTGCTACTCCTGGCACTATGATTTTTGGCGTTCAGCCATTTAAAGACGAATTAGAAAACTATCTAAAAAAGTATAAAATTAAACAACGGTATGGGTATAAATTGGTTGAAATAGATGGGGAGAAAAAAGAAGCCATTTACGAACGTTTAGAGCTGCCAAACGGAAGTGACAATTATGTTGTAAATGATGAAAGAAATGCAGCAGGTTGTATGGGTTATGTATGGGAAAATGGGGTGAAACGTGAAGTTCAAGAGGTAAACTCTCCCTTTCAAATGGAGGAAAGAGGAACTCAGTATATTATAAAATACGATATGCTTCATTTAGCGCCTCCACAATCTGCACCAACCTGGTTTCAAAAAACCAAATTAGCAAATCAAGATGGACCTAATAAGGGGTGGATGGCTGTAGACAAACATTCTATGCAGTCTACTAAATATCCTAATGTTTTTGGTGTTGGAGATGTTACCGATTTACCAACTGCCCGTACTGGAGCAGCTATTAGAAAACAAGCTCCAGTTGTTGTTAAAAATATGATTAAATTAATGGAGGGTCAAGTTGCTGATTGTAAAGACTACAATGGTTATTCTTCTTGTCCGTTAGTGGTTTCTCATAATAAAATGTTGCTAGCTGAATTTGGATATGATGGTATAAGAATGTCTGACCCCATATTAAGCAAGTTTTTTAATACTGGAAAAGCAAGTTACCCTATGTGGATCTTGAAAAAATATGGATTACCTTTTATGTATTGGAATCTAATGCTGAAGGGATACGATTTTTAATCTACTCCCAACTAGAAAAAGTAAAAAGAGAGGAAACCATTGTTTCCTCTCTTTTTTTATCAATCTGATTTGATATCTATCAGTTTTACTTTAAAAAAACAATTGTATTTTTATCCTTTCTAATTATTTTAAAAATAAATTATGATTAATTTAAACATCGCACTTTACAACTATAATAATGGAGTCATAATGATTGGGGTTTTTGCTTTAGTTTGTATTGTCCTAATTATTATGTTAATTTCTTTTATGAGTGGAGGCAAAAAGAAATAAATTTCTACCTAATTGTATAAGAAACATTTATAAAAAAATTCCTTCCCATTCTTGGTATATTATTCCAATCTGAATAAGTTGAATAATATTTGTCCAATAAGTTTTCTATTCCTGCTTTTAGATAAATTTTCTGACTATTCAAATAAAAACTATAAGAAGCATTGATGTTTAAAATAGCATAGGCGTCTGTTTTATTTTCTCCAAAATAATTGCTATATTTTTTTTGTTCTCCTGCCCCATTCATGTTTATTTCAGCATCAAATAAATTCTTTTTAAACTGTACTGCCGCTTTATAGGTAAATGGGCTAATTAATGGCAGGTTATTACTATTGTTATCCTTACCAATAGAATATCCCATGAAACCATTTAAGGTCCAACCTGGAAACATTTTATATCTAGCACTCATACCTGTATTAAAAAGCGTAGCATAATCTAAGGCTGTATAAACTCTAACTCCATCTGCACCAATAGTCATTTGTGTAAGGCCAGGATCGGTTTTTCCTATAATATAATCTGAAATATAAAAGAAAGAGGCTTCAGCACCAATATTTAATTTTGAAGTGGAATGATTAATTGAAGTATTAAACTCTAAAGATTTTTCGTTTTTTAAATGTGGGTTTCCTATATAATCATAATTGTCAAAACTATTATATAAATAAAAACCATAAGCTTCCGTAACAGAAGGTGCTCTTTCACCATATCCAACATTAAATAAGAGGTTTGTTTTTTTAATTTTAATCTTGTATTCAGAAGATAAATTAAATATAAATCGGGAATTAGTGTCTTCCAAATCTGGGTAAAATATTCGCAAACTATTTAATCCAAATTCATCTGCAATGGTTGCATGTTGAAAACCAAATCTCCCAGAAAGTTTCAATGCTTTATTTTTTGTTAAAGCCAATTCATCTTCTCCATAAATACCAGTATATAGCGTTCTAACATCTGGCCAAGTAAGCATAAACATAGAGTTTTCATTAGGATCATTTGAATACATCGTCATCTCAGCCAAAGACTTGTTATAATACCCATTCATATTAAACAACAAATTATGGTTTGATTTTTTTGCATAAATCTTTGAATAAAAACCATAGGTGTCACTCCAACCCGGCATATCCATATGGATAGGTACATCTGGTCTTTTTGTGTCATCCATTATATGCGTAATCGTATTTGCATATACTTTGGTTTCCCATTTATTAATATAAGTATTAATACTGTCTACTTCATAACTTAAAGATGCAATTAAAGCCTCTGCCAAGGAAACATCCATAGGTAACGCGGGATAACCAACATCTGTAGCTTTATCATAAATTACAGATCCAATAATCGCTCCATT
>MAAC01009411.1_pt1 | contig 29369 bp, 25 predicted proteins | sample 1115981 | NCBI WGS metagenome assembly MAAC01 (sample SAMN04961126, study PRJNA320927) | seawater metagenome | isolation source: sample BD02T64 sea water enriched with oil for 64 days | place: USA:Gulf of Mexico | collected 2013-07-27
GCCAATACCCCTTGAGCAAGTTCACCTTTAATTAAATGCTCTGGCAAGCTTCCCCACCCCATCCCCTGAACGATTAGCTCTTTTTTGGTAAGAAAATCATTCACTCGCCATTGATCGCCGCCCTCAATAACGCCATAAGTGGTCTTAGAGGATTTCCGTCCACTGATAATAACCTGTGAGTGTTTCCGAATAATGTCTTTAGGTACCACATCATATTCGGTTAACAAAGGGGACTGAGCCGAGATCACCGATACAAAACCGACCTCCATAAAGTGAATCGACTCTAATGACTCTATATTCTTAAGCCAGGGAATAATGATAAGAGAGGCTCGCCCTTCTTCTAGCACATCTAATGGGCCCATACCGTTCTCAGAAACGATTTCCAGCCGTGTACGGGGAAACTCCGTCTTACATTGTCGAATAGTCTTCAGTATGGGAGAAACTGGAATGGCAGAGGTAAAGGCAATGCCCACCTCAAGTTCTTCCCCCGTTGTTAGCTGCTTTGCAAGATGCTCGAAAGATTGGGCTTGCCCCAGCACCAGCTTGGCTTTCTCGTAGAGCGCTTCTCCGTGGGCGGTAAGTGTACTTCGATACTGCCCCCTATCGAATAGCGTTAGACCTAATTCCTGCTCCAAGTTCTTGATCGCCACGCTAATGGTGGGCTGGGTTCTGTGGAGTTGCTGCGCTGCTATTTTAAGTGAACCTCCCTCAACGATAGCTTGTAAAGATCGCAATTGTTCCAGTGTCATAACGCACCTCTTAGATTTTATCTAACATACCTTTAGATAATGGCAAATATCATTAGAAATAACCTAATGATACCGTGACTCTAGCATTAAGTGAAAGCCATTTCGTCAATAGCGACAGGAACACAAAAACATGAAAAGTAGGCATACTGAGGTACTTATTATCGGTGGGGGCTTTGCGGGTGTCGCTGTAGCCCAGCGGTTAGCAAACCAAGGGGTAGGCGTTATCCTTGTCGACAGGAAGGACTACTTTGAGGTGACATTTGCCACTCTAAGGAACGTGACAGCGCCACACCTCCATGGGAATACCCCTAGAAAGCGGTATACGGAGTTTCTTAAGGGGACCTTTATCCAAGCGGGTGTAGAGTCAATGACCTGTACCCAAGTACGGCTTGATACAGGTGAGATCATTAAATTTGAACAAGCCATCATTGCGACGGGGAGCCGTTATCCCTCGTTACCGGAAGCAAAAACACACGCAGGTTTTAGCTACTCCGAACGAAATAAGGAAATGCTGGATGCACATGATGCACTAGCATCCGCGGCATCAGTCCTTGTCATAGGCGGTGGCACGGTAGGCGTTGAGTTTGCTGGCGAAATTGCCAGTGCGTTTCCGGATAAAGCCGTTATGCTTGCGCATTCCGGTGATAGGTTGCTACAAAGTTCTGAGCCCAAGGCGCAGCGTAAAGCATTGGAACAGCTTACCAAGAAAGGCGTAAAGGTGATGTTTAATTGCCGCTTCAAAAAGCAAGGGGATATTTACCTATGTGAGACCACCGGGCAGAGCCTATCCGTGGATATCGCCTATGCCTGCACTGGTATGGTGCCAAACACAGAGTTTTTACAACAAGATTTACCTGACATCGTGGACAATAAAGGCTTAATTAAAGTAGACGAACATATGCGGGTGGTAGGTTACGATAACCTGTATTCACTAGGCGATTGTGCAGCCCTTGACACGCATAAACATGGGTTCCTTGCGAGTGTGCAAGGTGCGTTTTTGGCAAAGAATATCGTGAAGGCGATCAAAGGTAAAAAACGTAAACCCTATAAAACACCACCCTTGGTAGTGGTGACACCCATCGGTATCGATTCTGGCGTAGCGCAATTACCCTTTGGTGTGACAACGATGAACTTTGTTGTGAATCTAAAACAAAAAGATTTGGGTATCAGCAATATGTACAAAACCTACGGAACGGAACCGGATGTAATAGCGTAATCAATTGCTAAAAAATGGGAGAATGTACACTGATCTCGTTGTAAGTGTCTGATGATCGCTATCTTTCATAGCTGATGATCCTGTAACTATTCTCTAGGAGTAGCTTAGCGACCGGAAACAAAAAAGGCGATACTATAATCACCTAGAATTTTGTCACTTTTAAAATAACCAGCCTTTTAAGAATTAAATGGAGCAGGGTTATAACAGTGGTTAATTGCATAAGATAAGCGTCACTCAGGTAGAGAATATTTCAAAGGCACAGCGGCCAACCGCTGTGCCTTTTCTGTGTGGGTATAGTTTCTATACGCAGCGAAAACAGATCAGATAGCAACGTCATAATATTGGAATATAGTAGTGATTATTCATGCTGTACGTGGAACTTGCTTCGTTTAATTCCTATTATTTCTATTTTACAATTTCTTTATCTTGGCCTGTTCAATTCAAAACCCTTTGATAGAGAGACCTTACGTCTTCAAACTCAACAATAGGCGCTCTATTGTTGGCTTTTCTGATGGCTATATTTTGTCGTACAGTTCGACATTGTTTTTCTGTATTTTCATATACGTATTCTTGAGATGCTTTTCTATCGCTTGTGATAACGTCACACCTTCCGATTTCGCGATCGTTGAAAGCATCTCCCATGCGTTTCTTTCCAAGTCGACTGATTTTTTATCACTTGCCGCCCGCGATCGATTGGCTCGTATTGAATCTTTTAGTTGCTGCCACTGCTTTTTGTCTAGATGTTTTTCGCACCATTTATTTATTTTGTTATTGGCATTGGGTTGTATGTTTTGAAATTCGTCTTTGTTTTCAAAATTGAATTCTTCGTCTGGATAATTTTGATCACGGAGTTTACTTTCAATGTACATCCATGCCTTTAGACTGTCATCTTTGGTGACTTTGTACTTTGCTTTGGCCATGATCTAATCTCCATTACTGAACGCTGACATCACCGTCTCTTAATTTTATCCCTGTGACCCTGTCACGCAATGCATTTCTTATATTAAATTACTCCCTGTAGCACAAACAATATAACCTTGAGGATCTAGTGGGTGAATTACAACAAGAAACCGATGTAACCCTATCTGATGGAACACGTGTAAACGCATCCGATTATGTTGAGACCACACAATCAACCCAGCGAATAGTCATCGCAGGCTATAACCATCAGCCTGCATTGTTAGCCATTGATTCCGCTACGGACCATTTTATTTGCCCAAACAGATACGCCGTTATACTCGGTTTCAAATTCATCAGTGATTTCGAATCCAAAGCTGTTATACAACCGCTTCGCCGGAACATTTGTCTTGGCTACAAATAAACTAACTGCACCCGTTTCATTGAGTAACATGAAATCTAGAAGACTTTTTCCTATACCTTTTCCACGCACACTAGGGCAAACAAAAAGGGCTCGAATCTCCGAGCCGCATAATGCTCCATATCCCATGACGCCGCCCTCTTCATAGACGTAAATATCAGACTCCTTGAGCCCGGCCAACCTGGCCTCATCCTCTTCAAGAGGAATGAGATCAAACCCCTCGATCTCAAAGCGAAGCTCATCCAGTTTTGAATTGGCGTATATATCCAAAACTTCTGGAAAGTCATTATCTCTAAATGGGCGTATATTCATGTATGGCTAAAGTTATTGTAATAGGTGGATGCACAGAACCATAAAAGGTCAGGTGCGATCCGTGAGCTTGCTATAAGACTGATTACTGCATTTCCACACGCTTATAGTCACCCTTGGGCAATGTTATTACCTTACAGGGACTGGTTACAATCTGGGCAGCCATTTTCTGTCCGGGTTCAATAAACTTGACCGGCAGACCAACCACCCCATCTTTATAGCGCGCCTCCTTACCCGTCATCTGAATTGCATAACCCGCAGTTGGCTTACTACCCATTGAAATGACATACGCCATGGTTGTCTCAAAGTTCATCTCTGGTATAGCTGGGCTCGCCGCACCCACCATTCCAGATTGTGATTTTCTGATAACACCCCTCAACGCCTGCTCGTCAATTATCGGGGTTACGCCTTCTTTTGATATATGGCAGTGAGGCGATGTAAACACATCGCCTATTGGCAGCGGCACGGAGCCGCATGCCACAAGCAAGGGTAATGCCATCAAACCCACCATACGAAACATCTGCTTTCCTTGTCTGATCATAAGCTTAATTTTCCACCTGTAGCTTTTTTAAAGAAGATATTTTAGCAACACCTGTAGGCCGGGTACCGCTGGAACCTTCATCCCCGAGACCCAAGCTACTACTACCCGATAAACCCAGATTGGATAACAGGTCAACGACAAAACTCAGACCGATAACATCCTGGTTAGTTACCACGATATCAGTCATGGCATTCAACACAGGATATCCACCACAACTTTCACCAAGCTGGCAAACAACGCCGTCATTATCAACATCTGAACCGCCAATGACCTGGTAAGTACCTTGAGATACCCCCGTAAACTGATAAGTCGACACGCCATTAGCACCTTCTACGATGGTAGCCTGATATACTGACTCACCGCTGACAGGGTTAATCAATAACATAAACTGCTTACCCACACTTCCTGATACTGCCGTTGTGCCTACAACCATAGACACCCGAACTTCCAGAGTACTTCCAGTGCTTAAGCTAAAAGTGATTTTGCCAGAATAAGACGAATCACTGAGATTTGTCCTAGTTGCTGTCACTGTGTAGGTTCCAAGCCCGCTGCCATCGACCGTTGTCGCCGCTATCGCCAACCAGTCTGCATCATCAGTGACGCCGGTAACGGTTGCAGCCCCACCTTGGTTTGAAACAACCACCGTAGCTGAAGAGGTGCTACCCAGATTAACACTGGATGGAACAGCAACAAACAACGGTGGCGCCTCAGGCACCGTGCCGCCATTGGCAAGTGTCTGGGCGGCTATCACTGCTTTTAGGGCATCAATATTACCATGGCCATACTCATCATCACGGCCCGCTGTGCCCGCATCATTGGTAATATCACCAGCAGCCAGTAACGTATCCACATTACTCGGCGTCAGGCCTGGATGGACAGCCCGCATCAACGCCAGCACACCTGCCATATGAGGGGTAGCCATCGACGTGCCTTCGTAGAATTTAAATGTTGGCTGGCGTGTTCCACTGGAATCATCCACCATGGCACTGAGCACGCCATCCGGATTACCATCATTATTCGCATCACTACTCATGTCACCCCCAGGCGCAGCAACATCAACTCGTGTGCCAAATGTAGAGTATGGCGCACGAGTACCGTCAAAGCCTGTGGAGGCAACAGAAATGACACCATCATAGGACGCAGGGTAAGAAAGGTTAGACGTATTATCGTTACCTGAAGCAGCAACGACAATGACCCCGGCGTTTCTTACCTGATTAAATGCATCCTGTGTCGACTGTGAAAAACCAGGTCCACCCAGACTCAAGTTAATAACATCGGCTTTTTGTGTTGGCACAGTATTACTGGCATTGGGAAGACCGGCTGCAAACAAGACCGCCTGGACAATATCAAAATCACTGCCACCTTCTCTACCAAGCACACGTAAAGGCATGATTTTTGCGCCCCATGAAACTCCTGCGATACCCGTACCGTTATTTGTCTTCGCTGCAACGGTTCCTGCAACGTGAGTACCATGCCAGCTACTGCTTCCGGCCAGATTACTATCACCTGGGTCATCAGGGTTATTATCAATACCATCACCATCTGCCGCATTGGCGGCATCTGAAATAAAATCGAAACCGGGTACCAGCTGCCCATCAAAGTCTGGATGTGTCAGAAATACGCCTGTATCCACAATCGCAACAATCACGCTACCGGTAGTCGGCGTTCCCGTTGTCACATCCCAGGCCTGCGGTAGTTTTATTGCAGGATAATGCCACTGCAACCCGTAATGGGTATCGTTAGGCACCTGTTGAATCCGGCGAACATAATTGGGTTCAGCGTAAACTACATCATCTCGCTGATTAAGCTTTTTAATTGCGCCCAGTGTATTAAACCGTTCGTAACTTGCAGGGTTCATCGCTAACAATTCCAGTAAAAAATCCGACATCACCTGCCCAGAAGATAATGCATTTGCTGATCGAGCATAACCATTAAGCTGACTCAGCAAGACGGCACGATCCTCCCCCGCATCAGTCATTCTGAGCTGGACATTTGAACCAGAGAAACGTTGAGCCGCCACTCTTGAGGAGAACTTCACTATTGCCTCGTTATCACGAAACTCCGGAGCGACGGAAAAACTTGATGCATTTGGATCGACGGCATCCAGATTTAGCACATATTTTGATGTACCACTAAACGCAAATACTGCAATAAAATATTGCCCGCTGGAAGGAACCTGAACCACTTCAAATTCAGTGGTAGCTTCTGATCGCGCCACCTCATTTCCTGCACCGTCGTACAGGTACAGGTCGAGATCCCCCTGAAAGACACCGTCACCCTGTTGATAATCAACCACCTGCATACGGATTGACTGCTTTGCTTGCAGCGTCACTGAATACACATCCAGCTCATCCGCAGTCGACTCAAACCGATCACCAAACCCAGACCTCTGCGTTCCAGTTTCGGTAGCAAACCCGTTTACCGTCACAAAATTAGATAACGTCTGTGCTGTTGTAAACGTACCATTGTCCACATTTGATGAGGCCTGAGGATCGTTAATATCACTGTCAACCTGCGTCAACACCGCAGAAGTGAAGCTACCACTCAGTGTTACAGTTCCTGTGGCAGAACTGCACAAAACGCTGATATTGGTAATATCCGTCGAACCCATCTGACCCGACCCATTATTGATTGAACAGACCTGATCGACCGGTTTATCGGTTACTTCAACATTATAAAGATTACCCGTATTCACCGTATCGGGAAACGAAAATGCGCCATCAGCACTAACCACCAGCGCGGCACCATTGTTGTTGGACAGACTTAATGAGCCAGATAAACCGCTTACTGTGCCGCTGATAACCAGCCCGCCAGCGGATGATGTGACAGTAACACTACCAGAGGTGGAGGCACTTCCCGTCAGTGTTCCGCTGGCAGCTAAAGGGGTCACTTCAAACGCAATGAGTTGTCCACTGTCGTCGGAAGTCAGCGTATACGTTATTGCTGTTGCTCCACTGATTGCACTGCCGTTACGTAACCATCGATAAGTAGAACTACCCTCTGCATCGCCGTCTGCGTCGCTGAAAGAGTAACTACCCATCAGCTCATCCCCAACAACGGCGCTACCACCATTATTATCGGTTATCTGTGCATTACTGGCAGTGGGCGCACTGTTAGCTGTATCGCTACTACCTCCTCCACCGCCTCCGCAGGAGGCAACAAACAGAATCACGAAAATAAAATAGGATTTCTTGATGATAGTTAGCATGAAACATTCCTTAAATGGCTATTTATATAATACTTGGGTATTTAGGTGGAATCTGCACAGATTATAAACGTGTCCTGCCCGATAGCGTCTGGTGTTACAGTACTTCCGTCTGCTGGCGCAGTGAAACTACCCAACCGAGCTGTCACCTCAAAAGCGCGTAGAGCGTTTAAATGTGCAGGGGTTTTCATAGAAATATACTCCTCCATCGTTTCAACGCTAAATCTCGTTTTTTCGCGTCGCTATCATGCATCATTATTCACAGAGAACAAAGATTAATGTAATAGTAGCCTCCCCTGCTCTTTTTAGTTAACCAAATCTCTTTCTATATTCTGATGGTGTAAGGCCGGTTTGCTTTTTAAATATTCTTCGAAAAAAGCTTATGTTCTCGTATCCTATATTCAAAGATACCTCTTCAACAGGTTGATCTGTGTTAACCAGGCTGACCTTTGCCGCATCAACCCTTATTAGCTGGAGATAACTGTTAACCGTTTCGCCAGTTGCCGACTTAAAACGCCTGTTAAGTTGACGAATGCTCATTTCCGCGTCACATGCCATATCCTCAATACTGATTTTATTTTCGAGGTTGTTCTCCATCCACTCCTGAGCCTTAAGGATCCTACTATCACCATGGTTTTTTTCTGGAGTAAACATGGTGAAAGGTGATTGGGAGGTACAATCTAAATCAACCATCGTACATCGAGAACTTTGTAATGCTATTTCTCGCCCACAGTATTTCTCAATAAGATACAAAGACAAGTTTAAATCTGCAGAAATACCACCAGCACAGAACAGACGCCCTTCATCGGTAACCAAAAGATCCGTCCTTAAGTCTACTTCTGGAAAGCTCTTCTTAAACTGTTTTGTTAGTCCCCAGTGTGTTGTTGCGGTTTTACCGTCAAGCAACCCCGTTGACGCCAGAGTGAAAGCTCCACCGCAAACACTGGCAAGATCTGCTCCCTTTTCATACCGGGCTTTGAGCCACTCAATTCTGTCAATATGCCCTTTGTCCTGTGGATTAAAAAGGAAGCCCTGAGAAGGGAGGATAATTAAGTCAACACCTTCGATTTCATACATGGGGCAGGTAGGAATTATCGGGATGTTATTGATAGCGTTAACAGGTTTCCCATCCGCGGTGACGATCTTCACATCAAAAAGCGGGGAAGGTTTTTCCCCCATGGTGATATTCCAGAGTACCCCCGCCTGCAGAAACATATCCATTGGAGAAGCAATGGTCGAGAGCAATGAGTTTTCAGCAGCAAGAATAACAACCCGCTTCATTTTGATACCTTTCTGATCAATGTCCTGATAGGACCTATTTTGTCTAGTTTAGCGCTTATTACATCACAAATCATGGTAGATAATTGTTTTAACTTTTGGAGCTGGAACTCGAACTGGAATTGAAACTGGAGCTAGAGCATGAAAATTACCAGAATTTATATGGGCAATGCACTTCGTAACTATTGTCACCTCATCGCCTGTGAAGAGAGCAATGAAGCCATCGTCATTGACCCCTTGGATGCAGAAAAATGCCTTAAAACAGCGAATGAATTGAGCCTAAACATTACAAAGATTATTAACACACACGAGCACTTTGATCACATTGAAGGCAATCCCGGCATTGTGAGTGCGACAGGAGCGAAAATTTTCGCTCATGCCAACGCCATTAATAGCATCCCTAATGTTGATAAAGGCCTAAAAGCTGGAGATGTGGTCGAAGTTGGTAATACGGTGCGTTTACGCGTACTCGATACACCTGGACATACAATGGCCCATGTTTGCTTGGTGTCTGAGATTGGTGAGCCTGCACTTATTTGCGGAGACACCTTGTTTAATGCCAGCGCCGGAAACTGCTTATATGGTGGTGATGTACATGAGATGTACGAAACATTTGTCAGTCAACTGGCAAAATTGCCAGATAACACGGCAATTTATCCCGGACACGATTACATCCTCAATAATTTACATTTCGCACTGTCTTTGGAACCCAATAACAATTTCGCCAAAGAGCTGTTAGCCACGGTCAATGAGCAAAACCCCGAGCAAAGACTGGTGACGACCCTGGGTATAGAGAAGAAAATCAACCCATTTTTCAGATTGAATAATCAGGAGATCATAAACTCGCTTAAACAAAATTTTACTGACCTTAAGGAAGATCCAGAATCAGTTTTTACCAGCCTGAGAAGTGTTAGAGATAGCTGGTAAATTCTTTTAGCCCAATCAATATTCATCCCCCCAATAAGGAACTACAAATATGAAACTTCATGGTGCAATAATTTCACCCAACGTTCGAAAAGTTATCATAGCCTGCATGGTTAAAGGCATTGATTTTGAATCTAACATGATCATCCCTGGCCCAGTACTTAAAGAACCAGAATTCCTCAAGATTAACCCACTGGGGCAAATTCCAGCGCTTGAGGATGGAGATCTAATCATCGGTGACTCAAATGTTATCCTTCAATACCTTGAAGAGAAACACCCCGAACCCCCTCTTCTACCATCAAGCCCTGAGGAGCGAGCCAAATGCCGTTGGCTCGCAGAATATGCTGGCGCAGCGCTTTTCCCATGTTGCGGCACTATGTTTCGTGAGGTTTTGGTAAATCCTAACTACTTTAAACAGCCTACAAACCAAAAGACTGTGGACGAGACAATAAAGGAGAAGTTCCCTCCCGTTCTTGATTATCTAGAAGCCCAAACACCCGATAATGATTTCCTATTTGGCGCCGACATCAGCATCGCCGACATTAGCATTGTTTCAATGTTTATTACCGCACGTTATGGCGGTTTTAGTATTGATGCCAATCGCTGGCCAAGTCTAGCGGCTTATGTAGAACGTGTTCGTTCTCATCTCCATGTTGCCAAGTGTGTAGAAAACGAGAAAGAAATGCTCAAGATGATCATGGGATAAAACAACCACGATTCGTCGATTACATTCATCAATAGATGTAATCGACGAATCGCATGTTTTTCTATTATACAGTCAATAACAATATCGGAAATAATCATGAACAACTCAATTTCACCTGAACTGCTTTACCTAGCCCTAACCGCAGGTTTAACCGGAACATTATGGTTGGCTTACATAGCAAACCGAATACTTGAACAGGGAGTATGGGCTACTTTCAAAACACCAAATTTGGATCATCCACCACAAGAAAATTGGGCATACAGAATGATGCGCGCCCATCGCAATGCGGTCGAAAACTTAGTGGTATTTACCGCACTGGTATTGGTTGTTCAGCTCAGCCAAACAAACAATGAAATAACGGCAATGGCAACGATGATATTTTTTTATGCACGATTGGTACACGCAGTTACCTACACGATGGGTATACCCGTGTTTAGAACACTGGCATTTCTAATGGGCTTTGTTTGCCAGGCAGCGTTGTTTTTTCAGTTTATTGCCGGTTAATACCCAAATGGAGAGGAATCGCTATGTAGTCATGAAATCGCAAGTATTTTGCTAACCGGCTTGATCTTTCAGCATGGTCTAGAACTGTAACCTAGAATGCAAGGTCAAGCCCGAGTCACTACAGCTGATGTAATTAATTTCAATGCAAGACCAACAAAAACAATACCCGCAACACGATCCAATTAAACCTGCTCAAAGGCCTAGGGTAACAATAACCCCCGACTTTCGGCCATACAAAGCGGACTGAGTAAGTACAAAAATGTTATCTTAACAAGGTGCAATGCTGATTAAGCTCGATGCAATAATAAATGTGAATATAGATTCTGCTGTCATTTCTTTATTCGCCTACCGCTAGTCGTAGACAGCCATATCTTATAAGTTTCAATTATTATCTCCCCCTGTTTCAAACAACTCATGGGCCATTTTCTGATCTGAAACGGGTGACATGTTTATCTGTGCTATAGCAACCAGCTTATCTTCTTCTGCATTTCGAACGTATACATTACAACGAATTCTTATCAGTTTGCTTCCTTGATGAATGATTTTTGAATCTGCGACCAATAAGTTACCATCTCCTCTTCCAATACATTCAATATTGATACTTGCCGTTTGTGAGATAACGCCATCAGCAACGCATTGAAATCCAGCAGATACATTGGCAGCATAAGCCATATCCCCACCCGTAAAATTACCAACTAAATTTGGATTCAAATTCTTCATTAATATTGAAAAACAATCCCCATCGAACTCTATGGATATATGCGAATGCTGTTCGAGTAAACGTTTAACCCTCTGGCGTACTACGCTTTGATAAGACATTATTCCCCCTATAAATTGAACGGTTAACAGTAAAAGCCCCTGCAGGAAGCTTTGATATCAACATTTAAGCGCCACCCCTGGTGGTATCAAGCGTCAAAATTGAAGCTTCAATTCTGCAATCATCGAACTCATGGGTTTAATACGCCATATATCATCAAGAACAGCACCACGTTCAACACAGATGAATTGCAGATGGCCATTAGGGCCAATGTCTTTCATCTTTGCTGCAAGTTCCGAATGTGGGTTCCAAACGATAGCGGTTGGACAACTGCTCCCCTTAATACTCGCGATTGCTACCCCTTCTCGATCACATCGAATAGACTGCTCCTCGCCAATACCTTGATAGACTCTATCAACTTCGTTTGTGAAAGTAATGTCATTCACCTGAGTGTAGGCAGTCAGTGCTTTTGTTTGGTCGAGATATTCCTCCCCTGCTAACCCTACGACACGGGTAGCGTCTAGATCATTGATTGCGAAGTAAGTGTGAAAAGCCCAGCTAAAAGGCATTTCATCACCACCTAAATTTATTACGGTTAAGGCTAGTTTAACTGACTCCCCTAGCGTCATCGAAAGCTTTATCTGAAAAGAATAATGATAGGTTTCCGCTTCAGTCTCCTGGGTGTCGAATAAAAAATCTAATTTCACCTCACCGTTTGCAAACTCTTCGATATTTTTTACGGTCCAATCATTATTACGTACAAAACCATGGTTAGGCTTATGACTGTCCGTAGGGTGAGGCCCAAACCATGGAGCACAAATGGGGATGCCGCCGCGAATGGGAACGCCTTGTTCAAAGACGGCCTTTGGGCTTAACCAAAGCAAGGGCGCTTTGTCTTTAGGTTTAAATTCTAACAACTGAGCGCCGTAGGGGGATACAACGGCATTGCATAGAGGAGAGTCTATCGCCAACAGAGGCAGCCCTGGCTCAGTGCTTTTATAGAACACTGTGCTATTGGTCAGGGAGGTACAATTGGTGCCGGTTGTAAGTGCCTGAAGATCGCTATCTTTCATAGTTGATAAACCTGTAACTATTTTTCTAGGAATAGCTTAGTGATCGGGAACAAAAAAGACCACCCTGTATTTCATTTACACCATAAGATGACCCAAAACATCAACTTTTGGCAAGTTTAAGGGGAGAATTTGCTCAGGTGCCTCCTGCAAAATGTCAACAAGGTGAAGCTTTCTGTCTCCCTAATCAGCTTGCCACTGATTATGATATCGAAGCGCTAAAGGGTTTAGTCATATCATATGATGACCACCTCTCAAACAATCCCCTATCGAAAATTGATAGTATTCAGCACCGTTTTGTTACACAGCGCTTTTACGGGTGTGAAAAAGAATACGCCAGCAACAAACTCCAGTTGCTCGAAGATTGGCATCATATGTAAATTCATCCAAAAACCGATTGTCATCTGTTCAGTTTGTTCAACTGATTTGAAGGGCTCTGGTATAAGCAGGTAATCATAAACGTCATCGAAGGACACAGCATTTCTGCTAATACTTGAAACACTTTCTACCTGACCGATGATTTCAGGGTTTATTAGGTTTATGCCGCTGTACAAAAATTTTCAAGTTGATTTTCATCTTCGAAATTAATGTGGACCCATACATGATCGTTAGGAAGGCTTGTTACGAATAACTGCGGCATTAACAATAAGCCCCTATCAATAAATTTCGCCGAAATCCATTTTTGTTCTTCATTATCATACCCCCTTAGTTTTGATGTCTCGTGAACGAGATCTGCAGCGTTGATCCAACACGATAAGCGACAACATGAAACGGAGGTAGAGGAAATCCCCGGTGCACCAGAAGACATTCCATGTAACTGTAATGGTGATTTCAACCATGATGCCTGCATGCTAGAGATCGAAGACATTACTCTTCAGATGAACGGTATTATTGATGATGTACAAGCAACCTCTTCAGCAATGGTTGCGTTACTTGCTTATTACCCCGTTATTCAAAAAATTAGCCTTTTAGGAAAGGACAACTACCACCCAACAGACGATGGGTCCTCACAGCTTACTTCTATTCTTCAGCCGCAACTGGGGTTGTAATCTGAGGGGGGTATTAAGTGCTAAGTTTGGCTGGCTTAGTCCTTAAACCGAAAGCAACCTTGCCCTCCCTCCCCTTCTCTTTTGGTCGTTTCTGGCCACCAAAAGAGGGGGGGCTCAAACAAATAGCGCTGAATTGATAACAAAACCATCAAAGTAGCACTTTAATGTGGCTCCATCGACAGATTACTTATCAATCTATCAGGATAAGGGCTATACTGTACAGCAACCTGACAAACACTTGCGTTTTTGAGGTCTATTATGCGCTTCTCTCAACTTGTTGCTCTTGTTTTAGTTTTAGGTTCAGGTTTAACCCTAAGCTTCGACGTTTCGGCAAAACCTTCATGGAAAGACTCTAGCTCTACAACAGAAAAACCTGGTAACAAAAAGAACAGAGGGGCCGCTACTGACCCCGTCGTTGATACTACTACCGACACCACAACGACTGACCCTGCCGCTGATACTACTACCGACACCACAACGTCTGACCCTGCCGCTGATACAACTACCGACACCACAACTACTGAACCTGTTGTTGATACCACTACCGACACCACAACGACTGAACCTGTTGTTGATACCACTACCGACACCACGACGACTGAACCTGTTGTTGATACCTCTACCGACACCACGACGACTGAACCTGTTGTTGATACCACTACCGACACCACGACGACTGAACCAACCATTTCAGGCACTGCAACATTAATTTGGAACGTCCCTGTAAGCCGTGAAAATGGCGACTATTTGCCAATCAACGAACTATACGGATACAAAGTTCTTGTTCGTGACACCGCAAACAACACTGAATTCTTCGTTATCATCAATGACCCAACAACTACTCAGTGGGACTTCATTGAACTAACACCAGGAATCTGGGAATTTTCAATCGCCTCAATTGATACTCAGGGCATTTACAGCAGCTATTCCGCAGTAGCTTCCAAAACCATTGACTAACAACACGTTAAACCCTGCCTTTTAAAGGCTAAATCCCCTTCTCATCATGTACAAACAAACGATCAATTATCACCCTCCTTCAATCCAAACCTTTGCAAACACACAATTACCCGTTCGAGTAAAGTAGGATTGAGGTAGTATGGACACATTGAAATAGACAGGACTCGTAACCCCACATGAAAAAGCTCTTAATGCTCCCCTTTGTGCTGCTTGCACAAATCTTCGGCAACGTCAGTTGGATAGCGCCACCCTGGTTAAGCGCTATCAATGGCTCTCGGCAGAACCGACCTTTTGTCTTCTATGGTTGGATTGGACTTTTAATCGCTTTTACAGCTGCGTACCTGTATTACGGCACATTACCCAAACCGATTACCGTCATGGCAGAGATTCAGCCTCTGAGCATCACTGATAACAGTGACTCAGCGACGCCTGACACGCTGAATATTGCGTTTAACTTTGACGTATCCAACCTTAGTGACACCCAGCCACACCCAGAGGGCGTACCGTCGGTTGCAAGAATTGATTTGGTAGGTAAAGACATCACCCGTGGTATTAGTCTCTCACCGTCATTAAAAGGCACGTGGTCTTGGATTAATGATCGTCAGCTTCAGTTTGTCCCAGAAAACGATTGGCCTGCAGGTGTAGAGGTTAACGTTAGCTTTGATGCGTCTATTTTTTCACCAGAGACACAACTGACAACGGATACCTACCCATTTCAGACACCCGCCTTTGGCATGTCATTTACCAACATCGAGTTCTATCAAGACCCTACCGACATTTCGGTAAGGCGGGTTGTTTCTACCCTGTCATTTACCCACCCTGTTGATACAACCTCCTTTGAAGAGAAGCTGTCGATGGGAATGCGGCCTTCCGGTACTGGCGTTACTCAGCAACCGACGGCTTACCAATACAATGTCACCTATGACAAGAACCACAGAGAAGCCTATATCCAATCGGTGCCGGTGGCATTACCGGATCAGCCCAATTTTATGTCGATTAAGGTCGCCTCTGGGGTAACCAGCATATTAGGGGGCGAAAGCTCTGAGGATGCGGTTGAAGAAAAGGTGTTAATTCCCGATCTCTACAGCTTTTTGAAAGTAAGTACCGCAAAAACCCAGATTGTTCGAAATGCCAACAATGAGCCTGAGCAAATGTTGATGCTTGAGTTCACCGATGACATCAGTGAGCAGGCGTTACTCGACAAGTTATCGCTGGTGCTTCTGCCAAAACACAATCCTGCTAAGGACAAGCGATATTGGAGCAGCCCACGAGAAGTGACTGCTGCGGTGATCTCCAAGAGTGAGAAGGTGGCATTACGATTAATTCCAAACGAGAGAGATGCGTCTAAGGTTTACACCTTTGCGTTTGATTTGCCTGTAGGCCGATACCTATACCTCAAGCTAGCGCCTGGGCTCACATCGGTGAATAAATTTGTGCACGCCTCCTTTTATGACACCTTGGTGAATACCCCCTCCTACCCTAAAGGGATCGATATTGCGGGGGAAGGGTCGGTATTAACCTATTCAGGTGATCATAAGCTCAGTGTCTTATCCCGTGGTGTGTCTGCTATGCAGTTCTCAGTGGGTCGGTTGTTGGACCATCAGATAGCCCATTTGGTATCTCAAACCAATGGCGACATTACTAACCCCCGGTTTACCAGCTGGCAGTTTAATGCCAAAAACCTGTCTGAGTTCGGCAGTGACATTGTACGTATCCAGTCTCGACACCCTAGGGAGGCAAATTATTCATCATTGGATTTGTCACGCTACTTACAAAAAGGTAACAGCCCTCAAAAAGACAACAGCCAATTTGGGTTGTTTTTTGTGGAGATAAAGGAATGGGACCTACAAAGAAAGAGAACCGTTTATGGGGCTACCGACAGCCGTCTTATTTTGGTTACTGATCTGGGTGTGATTGTTAAAAACAATGCTCATAACGGTACTAATAGCTCTCATGATGTATTTGTTCAGTCCATTGCATCCGGAAAACCCGTGGACAATGCGACCGTGGAGTTATTGGGCAAAAATGGTATTGCGCTGTATTCACGCACTACAACATCAGATGGTCATGTGCAATTCCCCTCCACCCGTGACTTTAAAAACGAAAAGCAGCCGACGGTGTATGTGGTTAAAAGCCAGGGTGATATTTCATTCATTCCGTTTAACCGTCGATCACGACAAATCAATCTATCCAAATTTGATATTGGTGGTGTCAGTGCAAGAAACAACCGCAACTATTCTGGAACCAAATACGACCAAGGGTTAAACGCCTTTTTGTTTTCAGATAGGGGTATTTACAGACCCGGCGAGAAAGTGAACATTGGTTTGATTGTCAAAAACCAGAACCTGTCGAATGTAGAGAACATTCCCTTGGAAGTAGTTATCCGAGGCCCTAGAAATAACGAAGTGTCGGTTAAACGACAGAAACTGTTGAAGAACGGTTTTTTTGATATTCAATACCCAACCGATACAACCTCGGATACGGGTAAGTACAACGTTTCGTTGCATCTGGTTAGGGATAACAGATATCGCGGCAGGGAAATTGGTTCTACAAGCTTTAAGGTAGAAGAATTTCAACCAGACACGATCAAAATCGAGAGCAAATTAGAAAATACCCCGAAAAAAGGTTGGTATAACAACAAGAGTGTCACCGCTAAGATAAGCTTACAAAATCTATTCGGCATTCCCGCACAAGATCGAAAAGTGTCGGGCCATGTGATTATCAGGCCGACAAGCTTTTCATTTAAGGACTATGCCAGCTATACGTTCTCCTCGCCTTTTTCCAATAATCAGACAGCATTAAGCACGAATGAGCCGTTAGAATCACAAAAGACCGATGCCGATGGTTTCGCCCGCTTTGATATTGATCTGCAACGTTATCAAGAAGGCACCTATCGACTTAAGTTTATTACTGAAGGGTTTGATCAAGCAGGTGGTCGCAGTGTTACTGCCATCAATACAGCCCTTATCTCACCACTGGACACCCTTGTGGGGTTTAAAGCTGACGGCAAGCTGAATTACATCAATGCCAACAGCAAACGTGCTATTGAGTTTATTGTTATCAACAAGGCGCTAAAACAAATTGAGCAAGCTGAGTTAACGTTCAAACTGCTTGAAATCCAGCCAATTTCAACCTTGATTAAACAGAGTAATGGCACCTACAAGTACCAAACGGTTAAACGTGAGAAAGAACTCAGCCGTTCGGCGTTCTCCATCGCTGAAGCGGGTCATCAATATGCCATCGATACCGCTTTACCGGGAGACTTTGCCATTGAGCTGATGGATGCAAACAATCGACGGGTATCCCGTGTTGAGTATTCCGTTGTGGGTCATGGCAACATGGCAGGCAAGTTGGATAAAAACGCTGAGCTGCAATTAAAGCTAAATAAAGCAGATTATGTTGCCGGGGAGTTGATTGAGATGAACATTAAGGCCCCCTACTCTGGTGCCGGTCTTATCACCATAGAAACCGATAAGGTGCATCACTTTAAATGGTTCTCAACAGATTCTGACAGTACCCTACAAACCATTCGTATTCCCGACACCTTAGAAGGCACAGGGTATATGAATGTAGCCTTTGTTCGTGATGTGAGCTCTAAGGAGATATTCGCCAGCCCCTTAAGTTATGCCGTGCAACCCTTTACCATCGATAAGAGTAAACGAAAGATTGATGTGGAGCTTGAGGTTAACGATATCGTACGTCCGGGTAAACTCATGGAAATCAGTTATACCGCATCACGAAAATCTAGAATTGCACTATTTGCAATAGACGAAGGTATTCTACAAGTAGCGAAGTATAAAACGCCCGATCCATTGGGACATTTCTTACAGAAGCGCTCTCTTGATGTTGAGACCTTACAGATCCTGGATTTGATTTTACCGGATTTTGATTTAGTGAAAGAGTTATCTGCCAGTGGTGGTGGCGAACCGAATAAGAAGGCCTTGGGTAAAAACCTGAACCCGTTTGCAAGAAAGCTTGATAAACCTGCTGTGTATTGGTCAGGTATTCATGATGCTGGCCCAGAAAGCCGAATGGTACGATTTGATGTGCCGAATACCTTTGCCGGGGAATTACGTGTCATGGCTGTGGCCGTTGGTGAAGACGCTATGGGTGCAGCCCATGACTCCACGATTGTAAGAGGCCCATTTGTACTGTCGCCCAATGTACTAACACAGGCGGCACCGGGAGATGAGTTTATGGTGACCGTGGGGGTTGCCAATATTATTGAAGGTTCTGGTAAAGCGGCTGACGTGGCTTTGTCGATCGAGTCATCAAAACATCTCAGTATTGTGAATGATGCCGAATCATCATCAACCGCAACTCTCGCCATTGATGAAGGCGGTGAAGGCCAGTTAACGTTTAAAGTAAAGGTTAATGAAATCTTAGGCGCTGCTGAATTGCGCTTTACTGCGACCCATAAAAAAGAAAGCACGACAAGAACCACAAGCTTAAGCGTGCGGCCTGCAATGCCCTATTACACCAGTGTAGATAGTGGTTTTGAGAAAAGCGGCACAGTGAAGCAAACATCTGATCGACGTCTGTACGCCAATTTAGCAGTACAATCCATTGCTGCATCCGCCAGCCCATTAGTATTGGTGGATGGGTTAACGTCTTACCTCAAATCGTTTCCCCATGGTTGTACAGAGCAAGTGGTCAGTAAGGTGTTTCCTTTGATCGGGTTGGCAACCCACCCCGCTTTTGGGCCTCACCAAACCAACGTGCAGTCTCACTTTTCCCATGTCATCACTAAATTGAGAGAACGGCAGCTAGGGGATGGTGGATTTTCATTTTGGCCTGGGCAACATTCCAGTGCGGAATACCCGAGTATTTATGTGATGCACTTTTTGATTGAAGCCAGGGATACAGGTTTCCCTGTTCCTAAAGATATGATGCAACGGGGCCAAGCCTATTTGACGGATTATGTTGGTCGTAGGTCTGAAAAACTGAGTGATGCTAGGGACAGAGCCAATGCGATTTATTTATTAACTCGTTTGGGTGTTGTTACCACCAACTATTTGGTTGATTTGCAAGAGTACCTTGAGAAGGGTTATAAAGAAAACAGTAACAAGGACTGGCGTAAGGATTTGCTAGCATCCTACATGGCGGCTACTTATGCGCTATTACAAAAAGAGAATGAAGCTAACCGATTAATTGCGGGTTACGAGATCGGCGCTGAGAACCAACACCAGTTTGATGACTTCCACTCTCCCCTGGCACAGGATGCACAGCACCTGTATTTGTTATCCAAACATTTCGAGGGGCAAGCAAGGTCACTGCCCGGTGACAATGTGTTAGCCATTACTGAGCGGATATTTAAGGGGGAATACAATACCATCTCTTCTGCTTACAGTATTTTGGCGTTAGGTGCTTACAGCAAATTGGTCTTAGAAAAACCATTGAATGAAAATATTGTATTTGCTGCACAGTTGAGTGAATCAGCGCAACCTGACTCTCAGCTATCAAAATCACAGCAAGGGAAAAACATCGACCTTAAGGCGTCTGCTACGCCGTTTTTGACGGCCAAGTATAAAACGGATGTGGAAGCCGTATCGGTGAAAGGTCAATCGCCTTTGTTTTTCCTTAACGTACAATCAGGTTTTGATAAAGATCTTCCTCAACAACCAGTGAGAAATAACATTGAGATCATTCGGGAATTCTTGGATGAGGATGGAACAGAAATCACCGAGCTTGAGCAAGGCAAAGAGATTACCGTGCGATTAAAAGTGAGAGCGTTAGGTGATAAGAAGCTCACCAATATTGCTGTAGTGGATTTATTACCCGGTGGTTTTGAAGTAATAAGAAGTTCGGTAGAAAGAACGGCCTACAACTGGCGAGCTGATTATGTGGACGTGCGAGAAGACCGAGTGGTGTATTATGGCGATTTTGATAGTTCACTGCGGGAGTTAACTTACAAGGTGAAATTAACTGCTGCGGGTAGCTTTGTGATACCACCCTCCTTTGCTGAGTCCATGTATGATCGTTCTGTTCGTGCGGTTTCCAAGGCGGGGTTATTTACGGTGAATAAGATGCTCTAATGGTGACTACTGCCATTTGGGGTATCGGCACTAAGGGCAAATTCCTTCACATACCATACAAAAACCGGTAGCTTGCACGGCGTTGTGATACTGAGGTTAAGTATCCTCGGCTAAGCAATTATGCTTTGAACTCTGGACGAAGCAAACTAAAGCATTTGAGATTATGGAACTGACCTTTCCAATAACCGGCGTCACGACGCAAACCTTCTTCTTTAAACCCTAGCTTGCCAAGTAACGCTTCTGACGCATCATTTCCCGGCACTGTATCAGCTTGAATCCTATGGATATGACTACAGGGCAATTGACCTTCGAATGCGGCTAAGACAATCATTCGAACGGCCTCCATAGCATAACCATTACCCCATGATGATGGTATTAGATCATAGCCAATTACAGCATTTTGCATTTTCGCGCTCCATGAATTGAAACCGCAAGTTCCTATAAGGTCGCCCGAGTCCTTTGAGCGAATGGCCCAACGAATTCCTGACTTAGCTTCAAAGCGAGACTGAAAGAACTGGATTAGCTCCTGCGCCTGTTCGACACGTGTAAAGGCAGCTAAATCATAATATTCAATCACAGAATCATCTGAGAATAGACGAAAAACCGAAACGTCATCATTAGGTTTAAGATCTGTTAAAAACAATCTACTACTTTCAATTACAGGGAATTCCATAAGTTTCGGTCCTTGAAGCATAACGCTCTAATCTATCAACGAAAATTGGGAGTATCAACTTGTTAAATTTAGTCTGTGAATCCATCGCGGATAAACCTATTCCGACCCTGATCGAAGTGGTCTTCACTACAAGATATAAATTCCAATGCGAGTTTCCAACCAATTTTCGTAAACCTATCTGTTTTGGCTAACTCATATTCATTCATGACTATATTCATAGCTTCTACTGTGTGCTGAGCCTCATTCTCGCCAATCTTAACCTCCAATGGATCGTAATTTAGTATTATCCATTCCTGCAGCTCGATTGGAGACAACTTACCGTCAATACATTCACGAATTATTGAAACTAGTTGATTCCTGGTTATCTCTTTCATGTTCATTGTCGTTTAACGCTTGCCTCAATTGAGGCGTTGTAGTTTACGCCTTCAAGCGAAGGCTCTGGTGTAGTCCGTAAATTGACCAACGACTCCAAATCCCACTGTATCGGACGTTCACCGGGTTTCAGATAGAACGCTAAAAATAAGCGTGTAATTTTTTAGCTTGACCATTAATAAGCAAGATTGGCTGCTACAATTTTTACTTTTTCGCTATTTTCATTAAAATAGTACGTTACAAGTGCGGGAACTTCTCTGTTTGTACAAAACAACCTCCACATGACAATTATTTCAGATGGGTTCTTATGAATTGCAAGGAACTCAATTTTCTTATGCTTTCCCAAGTCTGGAAATATTTCATTTCGTTGTTTTTTATAGTCGACGCTATTCACATCTTTTTTCATGTCCTCAGTGAAAAACTCAGAGAATTTTTCGTAATTATCATCATCCCAACCTACTTGCATACTTTCCGCAATAGGTGTTAATACGGCTAAAACATCTTCATCCGACAAATCAAATATCGTCATATTAAATTTCTTTTTATAAGCTAACGTCTAAATAAACTGCACGCTTTTTTGAGCCTGCTGCATTGTGTGGTTATGATTGATCAGCATGTTTCTTCGCCATCCATAGAAGAATGGCTGTATCAGCACCACCCAGTGGCTGATGTAACCCAAAAGAAGTCACCCCATGTAAATTCTGGATAGCTTGCTGATTTCATAAGTTCTCCTATCATCCTAACGCTATATTGAGGCACATGCTTTTACATTTTCAAAAATATTGTTAAAGTATACCAGAGAAAAGTTAACTCCAGCCCTCTAAATACGACGATTCGATTCACTCACCGGATAAACTAAATTCAAGTCAGTTAACTCAATGCAAACGAGAGGACGACGCTTGACTAATGACCCTTTAGCTAGACTATATCATTATCTTTTATCAAACTGTGTACAGCGCTATCGCCAAGCGCGACGGAACTTTGATGTTCGAGTCGTGAATTTTCATGCAGTTCAGAAATCGAACTACAACCAGCAGAACTCAAAGAGGCTTTTAATTTTGAGCACGACTCAGGAACGAGATCAAATATAGAGCCTTTAAGAGGCACCCAACCAGAGATTCCTTCAGCAAAATAATCGACTTGATTATCTTCGCTATCCCCTAAAAAATATCGACCCAAATTACGCGCTTTTAAACTACCTTCCATCCAATATTTTTTAAACGCTTGACCGTTACGATAATGAACTTCACCTGGACTCTCCGTGCATCGAGCAAAATAGTTCCCCATCATCACGGTATCGGCACCAAGAGCCAAAGCAATACATATATCCGCGGGTGATGATAACCCTCCGTCAGCAATAATAGGAATGTACTGTTTTCCTTCATCAACTAGCTTGTCACGAGCGTTAACAACCTCCATTAATGCTGCTGCCTGACCTCGGCCTGTTGCTTTTTCCTCTTGGGTTATACAGCCAGAGCCAATACCCATACCCACTTTTATGGCGTCTGCACCGGCCTCCACCAAGTAATCGAATGCCTCCGAGGTGACAACATTACCAGCTATTACCGGCGTATCGCTTAACGATTTAATATACAAAATTGTTTCTTTCTGATATTCCGAGTAACCATCTGATGCGTCAATTACTAAAAAATCTACCTCCCCATTAATCAGGTGCGAAATTCTGTTTCTGTGCTGAGGGTGGGTAGTCACGGCGGCCCCTACTACTAACCTTCCATATTGATCTTCGCTCGCATTAGGAAAACGAATGTGATGCTCTAGATCTTTACGAAAAACAACCGATTGAAGTGTGCCTTCTGCGGAGACAATGGGCAAAAAACCCCTACCTGTCTCAATCATAATTGCTTTAGCTTGCATCAAACTAGTGCCTTCTTTGGCAACCACTAACTCAGTTTTCATACGCCTGACCACCGGTACCTTTTGGTCTGTTTGAGCATCAAAGTCCTTATCGGTAATAACGCCTAAGAGCTTACCGTGGAACAGACCATTATCAGTCACAGGGTAGGTTGAATACCCGGTTGCATATTTGCTTTTTTCCACTTGGTATATTTGCGCGTCTGGACTAAATGTAATCAAGTCTGTTTGAAAACCAGCCTTATACTGCTTTACCTTTTTAACCATGGCTATCTGGCATTCTTCATCGGGTAGAACGGGGATAACACTGACCCCACCTAATCTGGCCAGTGCAATCGCCATCCGCGTATCAGAAACGGCTTGCATAGAGGCGCTCACAAATGGCGTATTGAGCGTTAAGTAACCGTTAGACGAGCGACAAAGGTGGCTTTGTAAATTCACGTTGTTTTTTGAGCTGAATTCAGTCGTTAAGCCAGGTAATAGGCGGTATTCCTTGAGACTGGTTGAGGTGCTATTAACAATAATTGCCATGGGTAAATATGCTCCTTAAATGAATTCATAACGTTTGTTTGAAAGAGGGACTACCCTATAGCGCAACAATATATTTAACAAATCAATAATTTATGTATTATATATTAATACATTCAATAAATAAGAGGCGCTCTCAGTGACGGTCAACTTCAGACAACGGAACAAAAACCATACCAACCACCCGGATATTAGCGTGGAGCAGATACGGGCCTTCAAAGCCGTAGCTGAAACCGGAAGCTTCTCCAAAGCTGCTGAACTCACCTTTCGGACGCAGTCTGCGGTTAGTTCACAGATTAAAAATTTGGAAGAATCCTTGGGTGAGGTATTGTTCGCTAGAAGTACTCGGTCTTTGAGCCTCACCAACGCAGGCGATATTTTTTTGGGATACTCCGAGAAGATACTCAACTTATTAAGCCAAAGTGCAGAAGAAATACGCGATTTAAAGCATGAAATCTCCGGAACATTGGTGATTTCAACATCGGACACCTCAGCGAGTTACCGCTTGCCACCTTTGGTAAAACGGTTTCAGGAGCTTTATCCAAATGTTGAATTAGTTATTCGCAATGACACCTCCACCCAGACAATAAAAGCCGTAGAAATGGGAGAAGCCGACCTAGGTATTGCAACGATTAAATCGTCATCTAAAAACTTAAGTGCTTTCCCTCTATTTCAGAAGTCAGACTGTTTGATTTGCCACCCAGATCATCCATTGGCAAAGCGAAAATCAGTGTTATTAAAAGATCTTGAACAATATCCTGTACTGTTGTTGGACAGTGGATCTTCAACACGTCGAGAAATCGACTTAGCGTGCGATCAAGCCAAGGTTAAACTTAATGTACGCATGGCCCTAAGCTCTATTGAGGTAGCCAAGAGCCTAGTGCAAGTAAACAGCGGTATTTCTATTGTACCAGCGGTTTCAATTACAGAAGAGTTACGTCAGGGGAAGTTGGTGAAATTACCCATTAGCGATTTTCAAAACTCGATTAAAGAAATTGGTCTCATTCAACACAAAGTGCGTTATCAAAGCAGGGCGAGCAAAGCATTTATAAAGCTATGCCGAGAACAATCAATAGATGTGACTGGGCCGAGGGGCAATCCATCCTGATGCATTAACATAGGACGTATGGTATTCCTACAAAAGTTAACTATATGTAGTAACTAATTTCCTGTCCAAACGCTTGATTACCTTAGCTATTGTTGAAGTAACAATTTTTCGCCAAAATACAGCTCAATATAGATGGTTTGTTTTGTTGAGTTTCAATTTGCCAACTCGTCCCGCCAGTATGAACTGGAAGACTAAGGCACACGGAGTCAAATTGCAGCTTTTTGTTATGTGTGTTACTGCCATAATGTCTCAATCATTTTATATCCAATAGGGTCATACGTCTTAAGACCCGTTTTATCATACGGATAGTAGTTTCCACCGACGAAGTACATAGCCGACAACTCTGCAAAATATTCAAGCTGATTTTTACGTGCATATGCACTAGCAATAACGGTTCCATTAACATCTTCGACACGGACATATTTCTTGGCATCTAAAGCTCCCTTCCAAGGGCCATATATTTCTGGATGCTTCTCTGGCCATTTCAAGATATGCCACGCATGACTCAACTCATGAAAAATAGCCTTTCTTGACCATAGTTCATTTAAGTACATTAAGTTTTCGGCACTATAGACAATTAAGGAATTCTCCCATTTCGAATCTAAATGACTATAATTTTTTGGCTCCCCCTTCCTAATATAACTCATGCCACTTTTACGCCCACCATTGGGAGATGCCTCGCCCCAAAGAAGATATATATTTAACTCAGACAGTTCTCTTCTTGGATTTTCTGGCATCATCGAGAACACATAATCAAGCGTCTCCTCTAGCTTATTTACAGATGATCTATACAGAACAGGATTACCTGTTTTCATGCTCTCTTCTACATATATATTCCACGATCTTTTTTCCGAAATATACACGCGCTCAGGATTACGAAAGTCAGGTGATTTTCTATGCTTTTTTGAGGAGTGTTTCTCCTTTTTAGCGATAGTACTTATTGAACTCTCGCAATCAGTTTTGTTTTGCGTAAATACAATATTACCGAATTTTCCAATGCACCTAATTATTGGCTTTGCATTAATTGAAGAAGATAAAAGCAAAAATAATATGCAAAACAAAAGTTTTCTTTGCGTATCCAGAGACCCCTCCTTAATTCACCTAACGTCAGTATAAGTTGACCGCAAGTGGCCAATTATATGTGTAAATCACTATCTAATTTGCACACCGAAATAGATGCAAATCCCTGCGATTAAATCTCATGATTTTATTGAATTTTTAACTAGCACTGCTTCGAACGACCTCTTTTGAAATTATCATTAGAGTAAAGCAACTAAGCATGACTACCCCCACGACAACCTTTATTGAGACGAGCATATTTTGCGTCATTTTCAAATGTATTGTTAGAGTATACCAGAGAAAAACCAAGCCTACAGCCCTTTAAATACCGTAACTCGCTCCACATTAGAGACCTTTTTGCTTGTCGAGGAAAACATTGATTTTTAACTATAGCGGGCATTGCAAAATTCAGTTCAATGCTCTAACTATAGGGTTAGCAGTCCGTCAAAACAGGAGGCGATCACCGCTACCCGTCAGTTGCTTGAGACGCGCTCTCATAATCATTATGTGCATTTTCTCAGCACGTGTTGCTTTCTAATCGGTTCAAACTCTAGTTTACTATCAGCGCCTCACTCGGTGTTAACTGAAAGGGATGCAACCTCTTCCTGCGTTAAGCTACGCCAACGACCTATATCCACATCCAAGCGACCTGCTATGTGAAGCTTGTCCACTTTTTCAACATCTAGGAGGTTGAGTGCCAATGGATACCTCTCGTCTATGTTGGAACAAATCGTATCGACGGGTTTATTAAGCATAAAATATCGAGAGCTTCTTGCTGTTAATATTTTATCATCAAGTGTCACGACGCTATTTTTGTGAGCTTGATCGGACGCTGCACTAGCAATATGACCATTGACGACAACGCGTTTATTTTCGATCAACGCTATTGCGTCAGTCAACGAGTATTCTGTGCTTTTACTAATAAATTTATCTAATCGCATAACGTCAATTTAGTAAGTGCCTGTTCCATGTTAGGAGTCTCCAACAATACACCCTGAGGTGTCCCGACAAGAAATACACTCTATTTCATAAGCAATATTTCTCGACCTCTTTTCGTTACAAAGGGCACATTTCCTACAGAACAATCATTCCAAGAAACATTGGAAACGCTCGCTTCTTCCACATTATAGCCAAAATCATAACTTGGCCTTCCGGGGCGAAATTACCTTATGCCCAGCTGAGTATAAGCGGGTTTATGTACAGTACCGGATTATGTATATCCATGTCGAAAAAGGCGCTAATTCCCGGTAAAATCAGCAAATCTACTGTGCATAATATGGTGTCTCTTGAATCATCTTTATGAAGATAAATTCAAGATCTATACATCCCCTCCGGCAGGTGATTCTTCATTGCCATTGCTGATAAGGGGCGTGATCAAAGGTAACTTACGCTCTAGAATCGATATTAGGAAATTCGCAGAATACAAGAACCCCAATAGCCTTCAATGTCGGCATTGTTATAAAGCAGTCAGTCGTAGGGTATCAAATTTGACGTTGAAAACGTGTGAAAGCAGACACTCAAATTTAACACAGCCATTAACTCAAGCGCTTCGCCAGTGAATCTGAAAAGTGCCGCATAAAGGCTTTCACCATTGCGTTATGGCGTAAGTCATTATGGGTTAGTAACCATAATTTGAGTGAGAACGCAGGCTCATTTAGAGGTTTCATTACCAAATCGTCGTATTCTTTCGCAGCTAATGTTGAGATGAAGCCAACCCCCATACCAGCACGTACGGCATTAATAACCCCCGAGGATGAAGGTGTTTGCAGGATAACTTTAGGATTCTTAACTCTTTTAGCGATCCAATCATCCGGTTCAATAGCTCTTTTTATTTTCTGAGAAAAAATCTTAAAAATAACCCAATCCAATTCGTCCAGCTTTGGTTTTTTTTTGAACTTCGCAAAATAACTCTTACTACCGTAAAGTCCAAAATCTAAACTGCCTACACAGCGTCCCACCAATAGCTCATCGGGGCTTTCGGTAAATCGAATTACCATATCTACTTGATGACGTTTTAGGTTGCTTAGTTTCAGAGAAGAGACAATCTGTAGCGTAATTTGCGGGTACAGGCGATTAAATTCTGCATAGATTGGATACAAATCAATAATTTCATTTTCTGGTTGAGAAATTCGTAAACAGCCTTCGAGTTTTGACCCTTGCCCTTTAATATCCAATTCAAGCAGCTCAATATGATTTCTGACTTGAATAGCTTTGTCTAAAATAGACTGGCCAAAGGACGTAAGTTCATAGCCACTCTGTAGGCGCTTAAAGAGCTTGGCCTCTATCTCTTGTTCGAATAGGTCAATGCGCCGTAACACTGTGGTATGACTGACTCCCATTGAATCGGCTGCAGCTTTAACCGTTCCTGCCTTAGCTACAGCTAAGAAATAACGGACGTTATCCCAGTTATTCATTTGTATTTAACCTCTGTTCTTTGGTTAAGGGTTGTTGAATCTAAAAGAGGGGTGAGAGTGTCTCAGCCTATTCACTTCTACATCTAATGTCGAATTATAGACAATGATTGAACGCTAATGTCCATTTACGGAGATTCAGTTTCTCCCTATTATCGTTGATATACCGCTACCCCATGGAGGCAATGAAATTTATATGGCTACTACAATGCAGCAACTCACCTTTATTAGTCCTGGAAAAGTTGAATGGCGTGAAACCACGCGGCCCGTTATAGAGTCCGCCAGCGATGCCATCGTGAGACCCATAGCATCTACTACCTGTGATGTTGATCAAGCCATCATCCGAGGCCAAACACCGTTTAAAGGTCCTTTCGCCATAGGGCATGAGTGTGTGGCAGAAATTATTGAAGTGGGTGATGGAGTGACCGGTCTTGAGCGCGGAGATGTGGTTTGCGTTCCTTGGCATATTGCTTGTGGTACCTGTAAGAACTGCCAAGCGGGAATACCCGCAAGTTGTCTAGCAACACCTAATGCGGCTATGTTTGGTTTGCCAATCGGTGGAGACTACGGTGGTTTGTTTGACGATTACGTTCGAGTGCCATTTGCGGAAGAAATGTTAGTTAAGGTTCCGGAGGGGGTTAACCCTCACCATGTTGCCTCGTTTGGTGACAATGTTGCGGTCGCCTGGGAAGTACTCAAACAGCATATCGATCGTGTACCGGGTGCTC
>MAAC01012169.1_pt1 | contig 29368 bp, 23 predicted proteins | sample 1115981 | NCBI WGS metagenome assembly MAAC01 (sample SAMN04961126, study PRJNA320927) | seawater metagenome | isolation source: sample BD02T64 sea water enriched with oil for 64 days | place: USA:Gulf of Mexico | collected 2013-07-27
TTGGGGAAGGCTGAGCAAATCATACTCTGCGTTACATTTCTTTTTAAGGGCGCTACATGGATGTAGCTTATTAGAGAATGCAGGAGCATATTCTCCTGAATAACCCTTAATAAAAAAATATGCCTTGATCATGAATCGCTCAGACTTCCTGAAACGAGCATCTTCAAGTGGAGCGGGTATATACTAAAAAAAGCACAAAGTTAACGAATGTTAATGAGTGCTTTTAACGCCTAAGTTGAACAATACAGCAATAAACTAACCTAGTTTAGCTTGCATTGCTTCATCTTTTGCAAGTAAAGCTTTAGCATTAGCTTTACGCTCAGCTTGTACTTTATCAGCCATACTTTGATCAGCAACACCCAAAATTTGTGCCGCTAAATAACCTGCATTCTTAGCACCCGCTTTACCAATTGCAACTGTTGCAACAGGAATGCCACCCGGCATCATTACGGTTGATAATAATGCATCATGGCCTTGTAATGGACCACAATCAACTGGCACACCAATAACTGGGCGTGTAGTCATACCTGCAACAGCGCCAGCTAAATGGGCAGCCAAACCAGCAGCACAAATAAATACTTTACAACCTCGCTCTTCGGCATCTTTAACATAAGCTTTCGCAGCTTCAGGTGTTCTATGAGCTGAGCGTACACGAACTTCATGAGTAATATCAAATTGCTTTAGAATATCAATCGTGGCTTGCATTACCGGAAGATCAGAATCTGATCCCATTAAAATAGCAACAAATGGTGATGTCATGGTTTTTTCTCTTAAAGGTTAAAAATAGGGGTAGTTAATATTATAGAGCTTTACTTTTATAGCTGCATTTCTTCTGCGGACAACTTATCACCTCACCACTTGCCATAGTTCGTGTTATTAACACAGACCACTGACACTCAGGACAGGTTTGCTCTATAGGTTTATAGTTTAAAACATATTTGCATTTAGGGTATTGATCACAAGAATAAAACGTTTTGCCAAAGCGGTTAGTTTTTTCTTTTAACTCGCCAACTTTGCCCTTCTCTTTACATGAAGGGCAAGCAACACCAATGTCTTCATGGTGTTGCTCATCTTCAATATGATGACATTGTGGATAATTAGTGCAACCAATAAACATGCCATAGCGCCCTTGCTTTACGGCTAATGGATGAGCACAAAGGGGACATTCACTGTTAGGTAAAACGGTATCTTCAACACGTTCTTGCTCAACCACTGAGCGCGTATATTGACAGTCTGGGTAATTGGAACAACTTAAAAAAGCTCCAGCCTTACCCTTCTTCATGGTTAACTCCGAACCACATTCAGGGCAAACTTCATAGGCTTTCTCAAGCGCATGTTCATGTCGAGAAAATAAAGGATTCTCTTTATCTAAAGTTGATTGCTTTGTATTAGGCAGATTAGACATAAAATAAGCTATAGTTTGTTCAGTTAAGCGATATACTACAAATAGAGTTGTGACATATTATGCCACAACTCTGCCTAAAAAAACTAATATTTAATAAATGCCTTAGTGTAATGGACCTTCTTGTTCATCAAAAATGAGATCTTCCATTTGCGAATAAGCACTTTCTTGACCAGGTACATTAAACAATACCATCAATATTACCCACTTTAAGTCGTCCATAGAAAAGTGAGCAGTATCAAGTTCCATGACTCTATCGATGACCATTTCACGCGTAGTAAAATCAAGTACATTAACCTGTTCTAAAAATAAAATGAAACCTCGACTTTCAGTATCAAGAAGTTGAATTTCATCTTCAGTATAAATACGGAAAGATTGATTACCAACGCGAGTTAAATAAGGATATGCATCACTATCTTGCAATGCAGAAAGCTTCTCTAACCAATTAAGCGCTTTATATATTTCATCCTGGTGAAAACCAGCACGCGTTAGTTCATCGGTTAATTTATCATGATCAACCATTACTTCAGCTTCACTATGAATATAATTTTCAAAAAGATACATCAATATATCAAACATAACTAGCCCCTTTTACACCTATGGTGAATACTACAGTCTAAGGTAGCCTCCTGGTACCGCAACCACCAGACCACTAAGCTCTAACATTGTTAACCGAGTTAACACTTCCTCTATGGGTAGTTTACTTCGGGAAACCACTTTATCTACGGGAGTGATCTCAAATCCCACACTAGCCAACAATTCATCAACACACAAGCTCTTATTTTGACTTTTTTGATCAATGTCTTTATTTACAATCTCTTGTGATTCATTCTGTTTCTTTAAGTGTAGACCAGATTTATTTACAAGCGTTAACTCTTCTATTATATCGGCCACTTCTTCCACTAGTTTAGCACCTTGCTTGATTAACCAATGACAACCTTTCGCTTGAGGATTATTAATGGAACTAGGGATAGAAAAAACATCTCTATTTTGCTCTAACGCACAACGAGCCGTAATTAATGAACCACTTTTCAAAGCAGCTTCCACAACGAGAACACCTATACTAAGACCGCTTATAATGCGATTTCTTTTCGGAAAATGTCCTGCTTTTGGCAAAGTGCCAGGTAAAAATTCACTAATTATTGCACCATCGTTAGATTTTATTTGCTGCGCTAAAGCTCGATGCCTTGCTGGGTATACCTTATCTAACCCTGTCGCTACTACTGCAATAGTACTTGCATTAGACGTTAGCGCACCTTTATGCGCAACGGCATCAATACCTAACGCTAAACCACTGGTAATTACCAAGCCCATTTCAGCCAATTGCTGAGCTAATTCAAAAGCCGTTTCAAGACCATTTACACTAGCAGAGCGACTACCAACAATAGCTAATTGACTTTCGTTTAATAAGTTTTTATTTCCCTGTATAAATATAACTAAAGGGGGATCATAGATTTGCTTTAGTAAACGCGGATATAAGGGGTCATCAAAGGTAATTATTTCGCTATGGCAGTTAGCACTATTGTTAATAATTTCATCAATGAATAACCAGTTGGGGTGATAAAACGCTGTTAGTTGCTTAGGTGTTAAACTATGTGCTGAAGTTAATGGAGATAATTCAGGTAAAGAGAAAAGCGCTGCTACTCCGTACACATTAACAAGCGCTAATTTTTTATGAATGGCCAAACGAGGAACAAGCTTCAAGGCTAGCCAGTAATGAATATTACTTTTTTTCACCTGTCTCCTCCGTAAGACTATTTTTACATTTATTTATTCTGGTGCGGTCACCACATCTTGTAGTCGCGCGGGTTTTTCAGTACGTAAGATCAATGCCATACTTGCTTGTTGGTATACTTTAAAAACCATTAACTCACCTAACAGTTCTTCTGGCATTTTATAATCTGAACCATCTGATGTTCTCAAACGGTTCCAACGAGATGTCTCTAAAGTATATTCCGGACCTGTACTGGTTTTGACAACACCCGGACTTAAACGTTTTATTGCCATAACATCACCAACGGTTACCTGATGTTCAGTGCCACGATTAATCATAACCACTTCTAACTTAGCAAATTCACGTCCCTTACTGCTGGCTTTGATAATAGCTCCTCGCAATGATTTATCAGCTGCCTTCATGGTAAATACCGAAGGGAACATTTGTCCCTCATGTACTGGAGCAACAAAATCACCTGAGCGTATTTCACGTTTCGCCGTAGATATTTTTAGTGTTGCTGGAACGTTTTCACTTTGATTGCCAGTACGAAGCACTTGACCTGTTGCAACTAAATCAACATAAAACCCTAAAGAGGCACTAGTTTCAGGGTCAATAACTTCCTCGCCCTTATTATAAATAGCATAAGTTTTTGCTAATTCTAAATCTTTATCCACATAAACTTTAAAACCGTTAATACTCGATTTATATCCTTCATCACTGCCTATGACATGAGGCAACTTTTCAAGTTGTTCGGCACTAAATAAATGATCGTATTTAATAAATGGAGCTATCACCTCTAGTGGTAATAACCTAACTGCCGTGTCATCCTTGCTTTTTTGACGTATTTTAGGTGACCATTTATAACTTGCTTTAACCTTAACGGGTTCTAGCACCAGCATAGGTTCGCCTTTTTCATCAAACATTAACGTGATGATATCACCGGGATAAATTAAATGAGGATTGTTGATTTTAGGATTTAAGCGCCATAGTTTAGGCCATAGCCATGGTTGCTCTAAGAAAATAGCCGAAATATCCCAGAGAGTATCACCTTTCACTACAACGTAAGTCTTAGGCGCATCATCATTGATTTTTAACTGATCTGCCAGTGAAATTAAAGAACATGTTAATAAAGAAAGTGTTAAAATTATTTTTTTTAGCATGTACTTCGTTCCTGTATCATGATTTTCAAGCTTTTATTCACTGTTATAGAAATACAGCATTATTAATTGCTATAATAATAAACATAACACTCTAACAGAATTATCGCTAATTCTTTTAACAAACTTTTATAAGATTATGACTATTTTAACTGTATTACGTTTTCCAGATCCTCGTTTAAAAACAAAGGCTAGCCCGGTAACTGAAATTACTGAAGCTACCTCAATCATCATAGATGATATGTTAGCCACCATGTATGATGAAAAAGGTGTTGGTCTTGCAGCCACCCAAGTTGATATTCATCAACGCATCGTTGTTATGGATGTTTCTGAAAACAACGAGCAACCTCTTGTACTAATTAACCCTGAAATTATCGCAAAAAGCGATGAAACCATAATTAATGAAGAGGGATGTTTATCTGTTCCTGGGGTTTACGCCAAAGTAAATCGTCACACAACTTGTACTGTTAAGGCTCTCGATCGTCATGGAAAAGAATTCACCCTAGATGGTGAAGAGCTACTAAGTATTTGCATTCAGCACGAACTTGATCATTTAAATGGTATTTTATTTGTTGATTACTTATCACCATTAAAACGCCAACGCATTAAAACCAAGTTAGAAAAAGAAGCAAAATTAGACAAGGACAACGCTTAACTCTATGCCTAATTCTCTAAGCCCTCGCCTCAATATTATTTTTGCTGGCACACCCGATTTTGCAGCACAACATTTAGTGGCACTTCTTAATAGCAAGCACAACATTGTTGCCGTTTATTGCCCACCTGACAAACCTGCTGGCAGAGGCAAAAAACTAACCGCCTGTGCAACTAAACTATTAGCACTTGAACACAGCATCCCCGTTGAGCAGCCGATTAACTTTAAAGCTGTGAGCGACCAAGAAAAATTAACTCAATATAATGCTGATGTTATGGTCGTAGTTGCTTACGGTTTACTATTACCTGAAGCCATATTAAATGCTCCACGTTTAGGCTGTATTAATGTGCATGGCTCATTATTGCCAGAATGGCGAGGGGCTGCACCTATCCAACGCTCGCTAGAAGCGGGTGATGAAAAAACTGGTGTCACCATTATGCAAATGGATAAAGGCTTAGATACTGGTGATATGATCTTAACTGCTGAATGTATTATTGAGCATACCGACACGAGTGCTAGCCTTTATGAAAAATTAGCCTTGCTGGGACCAACAGCATTAGTTGATACCCTAGCCTTAATGGCACAAGGTGATTATAACGCTGAGGAACACAATACTAGCCAAGATAATAGCCTAGCCACTTACGCGCATAAACTTGATAAAACCGAAGCCGAGTTAGATTGGCAATTAAGCGCCATCGAATTAGATAGAAAAATTCGAGCTTATATTCCTTGGCCAGTAGCGCAATTTACTTTTACTGAAAGTAACACCGAAAAAAAACAGCACAGAATTCGCACTTGGCAAGCTTCAACACTTGATGTAAATAGTGACAAACCTATTGGCACAATTATTTCTGTAGATAAAAGTGGCATTGTAGTCGCAACAGCTAATGGCGCGATTTGTTTAGAAGTACTGCAATTACCGGGCAAAAAAGCCTTACCTGTACAAGATATTATTAATGGCCGTGCTGATTGGTTTAAAGTAGGCGCTAACATTAATGGCATAGTGGATTAAATGACAACTAAAACTCCTAAGATAGATAAACTAAAACTTGTCAACATTCGCGCGCTGGCCGCGAGATGTTGTTATAGCGTCATAGATCAAGGCCGAAGCCTTAGTGATGAATTACCCAAACAGCAAGATAAAGCAGCCTTAAAAGATAAGGGCTTATTGCAAGAGATTTGCTATGGCGTGCTGCGATATTTACCTGAATTAGAGCACGACGTTCGTGCTTTAATGCAAAAGCCTTTAACGGGTAAACAACGTGTATTTCACTTTTTACTACTGGTTGGTGTATATCAAATTAAATATATGCGTATTCCAGATCACGCAGCGGTGAGTGAGACTGTTGCAGCTACAGGCGCTTTAAAAAATCGCCAGATGAAAGCATTAGTTAATGGTGTGTTACGCAATTTTGTCCGCGCCAGTGAAAATAAAACACTACATAAACAAGAAACGCTGCCTGTCTCAATAGAATACAACCACCCTAGTTGGTTTATTAAAAAAGTACAGCAAGGCTACCCGATAAAATGGCAACAAATTCTGGCAGCCAATCAACAAAAACCACCAATGTGGTTAAGAGTCAATCAACAGCATCACACCAGCGCTGAATATCAACAATTATTAGCAACAGCAGAAATAGATATTAATACAATTGAGCCGTTAAGTGACGCGATTGAACTATCTCGACCAACAGATGTTACTAAATTACCGGGATTTGCACAGGGCTGGATCTCTGTTCAAGATGGTGCCGCCCAACAAGCAGCTAGACTACTTGATTGTCAGCGCGGAGATCGAGTATTAGATTGTTGTGCGGCACCCGGTGGCAAAACTTGCCATATTTTAGAGAAAAGTCCTGACATAGAATCAATGACTGCTATTGATGTTGAAGCGAGTCGTTTAATAAGAGTAGAAGAGAATCTAGCCCGTTTAGGATTAAACGCTAAGGTAATAACCGCTGATGCCGCCAATTCAAAAACTTGGTGGGACGGACAACAATTTGACCGTATTTTGTTAGATGCGCCCTGCTCTGGAACTGGCGTCATTCGCCGTCACCCGGACATAAAATGGTTACGTAAAGCCACTGATATTGATGCGCTTGTAATGCTTCAACAGCAAATACTAAAAGAAACATGGTCTTTGTTAAAACCCGGTGGTACGTTACTTTATGCAACCTGCAGTATTTTACCGCAAGAGAATAGTGAGCAAATAAAACATTTTCTTAACATGAATACCGATGCTGTTTTGGTAAATATTGACTGCAATGATAAACCAGAAAAAGATATGCCCGGTTGGCAATTGCTGCCTGGAGAGAAAAGTATGGATGGTTTTTATTACGCTAAACTGTTAAAAACAATATTGTAGAAAACTATTATAAGAAATTATAACCCCCTAAATTAAGCAACCACGGGGGTAATGTTCATTGATGAGAATAAAAACAACAAATGAAAATAATCATAGTAGGTGCAGGCCAAGTAGGCGGTACTTTAGCGGAAAACCTTGTTGGTGAAAATAACGAGATATCGGTTGTTGATATTGACGGTGAAAAACTTCGAGAACTCCAAGATAAAATGGATTTGCAAGTTGTTACTGGCCAAGGTTGCCATCCTGATGTGCTTAAAAATGCCGGTGCTGAAGATGCTGATATGGTTATTGCGGTAACCTCTGATGATGCTACCAATATGATCACCTGCCAAATTTGTTCTTCATTATTTAATACTCATAAAAAGATTGCCCGAATTCGCTCCAACCAAGTATTGAAATACTCAAAGCAGTTATTTCATAAACATCATATTCCCGTTGACCATGTTATTGCCCCTGAAGAGTTAGTTACCCGTGATATTGCTCGCTTAATTGACTACCCCGGTGCATTACAAGTCTTAGAGTTTGCTCAAGGAAAAGTAAGTTTAGTCGCTGTTAAAGCATATTATGGCGGTTTATTAGTTGGTCATGCCCTATCAACCTTAAGAGACCATATTCCTAATGTTGATACCCGAGTTGCTGCTATTTATCGTAACGGTAAACCTATTCGTCCATTAGGTACTACCGTTATAGAAGCCGATGATGAAGTGTTTTTTATTGCCGCTAGTATTCACATACGTGCGGTAATGAATGAACTACAAAAATTAGAGCCCGCTTATAAACGTATTATGATTGTTGGTGGCGGTAACATAGGCGCAGGACTTGCGCGGATTTTAGAAAGCAATCACCAAGTGAAATTAATTGAGCGCTCAGCAAAGCGTGCTGCGCAGCTAACCTCTGAGTTAAATCAAACGCTCGTTTTCAATGGAGACTCTTCTGATATAGAACTACTGACCGAAGAAAACATTGAGCAATTTGATGTTTTCATTGCCGTTACCAATGATGATGAAGCCAATATTATGTCATCATTGCTGGCGAAAAAGCTTGGTGTTCGTAAAACTATGGTACTTATTCAACGTGACGCTTATATAGAATTAGTACACGGCGGTGCTATCGATATTGCTATATCCCCTCAGCAAGCTACTATTTCTGCACTATTAACTCATGTTCGACGAGGTACTATCGATAATGTTTATAGCTTACGTGGCGGTGCGGCAGAAGCAATTGAAATAGTCGCTAAAGGTGATGAAAAATCATCAAAAGTCGTTGGGCGTACAATCAAAAATATCAAGCTACCACCGGGGACAACTATTGGTGCTATTGTTCGCGGTCCAGAAGTATTAATTGCCCACTCAAATACCCTAATCAGAGAAGAAGATCACGTGATCTTATTTTTAGTCAACAAGCGCTATATCGGTGACGTTGAGAAATTATTCCAAGTTAGCGCTATTTATTTCTAATTGACATATTTGCTTACTGCAATTTAATTACTTTTAAATTGAATTGCAGTAATACTATCTCGAACAAAACTTAACAGCTAAAGATCAACAGCCCCTAATCTAAGAGAGTGTTTATGAAACTACTCAGCTCATTATCCATATTCAAAATATGTTGTTTAAGCTTAGTTATCTTTATATTGGAAGCAAATGCTGGACTAGTTGATACCGCACAAGACTGGCAAACCTTCGAAACAGAAAACTTTCGTGTTCATTATACTCCTGAATATAAACAGTGGGCTTTATCAAGCGCTCGGGAAATGGAACAAGTACGCACGTTAATCAAAAAACAACAAGGCAGAGTGCTAGATGAAAAAGTAGATACCTACATTATTGACCCCTTTAATGCCGCAAATGGTTTTGCTATTCCACTAAGCAATGCCCCTTACATGACATTATTCGCCACTCCCCCACAATCAGACAGCGTTATCGCTAACTCAACTAGCTGGCAACAGCTATTGGTACTACACGAATACGTACATTTAGTGCACTTAGGACAAAAAAATCGCGCAGACTGGCGTAACAACATTGCAAATTGGTACGATATTTATGATGCTGGCCAAATAACAGAGCATCGTTGGGTCAGTGAAGGTTATGCAACCCTGCTAGAATCAAAGCTTACTGGTCGTGGTAGGCTCTATAACAATGCAGTAGAAGCTGTTATTCAACAGTTTGCTCGCGAAGGTACTCTACCCAACTATGCACAACTTAGTGAAATTAATGATGATTACTTATCTGGTTCTATGGCGTATTTAGTCGGTGTTCGTTACTTAAAGTGGCTAGAAGAAAATTATGGTGAAGACACTTTAGATGCAGTATGGACACGTTGGCGAGCGGTTAAAAAGCGTAGCTTTGAACAAGCATTTGATGGTGTTTTTCAAGATTCAGCCAAGCACTTATATCAACGATTTAAAGCCGAATACACCTTTAAAGCGATGACTAAAGAACAAAGTTACCCTAAGAGTGCCTCAAAATTATGGCTTGATCTAAAGGGTACTGTGTCTGCACCGAGTATCAGTCCGAATGGCAAATACTTAGCCATTGTCGGTAGTAGCCCCAAAAGAAATAAAGTCCGAAAGGTAAGCCTTGCCGTTTATAGCACTGAAGAAAACACTGAAAAGCAGAAAAAATTTGAAGATGAAATTAAAGCATTACATAAAGCTGATCCACAAGATATAGCCAATAAGGCACCTACTGTATTCAAGCGTGAGCAAAAATTCACCTTAAATCAAAGAAACTACAATGGCATTAATAACCCTCGTTGGCTGAATAATGACACCATCATCTACGGAGCAACAACGGTAGATAGAGAAAATAGTCGCCACCAAGATTTATTTTCTTGGCATATCCCTAGCAACGCTATAAAAAAAATAACAACCAACGCTAATATCCGTCGCTTTGATATCGCAAAGATTAATACCAATAGTCCATTTATTATTGCAGAACGCAGCCGATTCGGCAGCTCACAATTAGTAACATTAACTATTGACGGTGAGTTTGTACAAGCATTAACGCCTGCCAGTGTCGAATCTGTATATGATTTTGTCCGCGTTAAACCTCAATCTAAAAATACCAAGGACACAAATACAGTTAGTTTTGCCTATTTACAAACTACCTTAAATAAAAAATGGCGATTAAAAGTTAGTACACTTAATAGCACAAACAACTCCATCGTCAGTGAACAAGTTGTACCGCTACCAATGAACTATCAATTTTTATCCTTTCCCGAGTGGTCAAAAGAAGGTGAAAGTATTTTTTATGTCGCCGGTGTAGAAGGTGAAACCAAACTATATCAATATAACTTTACTGAACAAAAACTAACGGCATTAACCTCAGGACAGCACCCTGTTAGCTGGCCTGTTGTCATAGATGAAGATCAACTATTACATTTGGCGATTAACTCTCGCGGCCCTGATATCTATCAATTACAACTTAACAACAACACAAGCAGAACCATCACTGATACAACCCAAAGTGGCATAGTAACAACGCAATTAGCCAGCAAGTTTACTGTTGATAAAGCAGAAATGATAATTGATGAGAGTATTGGTCACACTTCCACATACGGCTTGGGGCCACAACAAGGCACGCTAACCTTAGGAGCGAGCTATAATTCAGCCAGTAGTAGCATTGTCGAGCTAGGTTACAAAAGTAGTGATGCTTTACAGCGCTTTGATTGGCAAGTAAATATCAGTCAAAACATCCTTGATAATGTATTATCAGGCTTCGGCACAAATGTTCGTTGGCAGGGTTGGCCAGTAAAATTAAGTGCACATGCTTATCAGTTTGATTTAAAAACCCAGAGACAAGATAGAGATATCCTTACTTTAGGACAAGTTAAAGAGCGAGGTATCCATCTTGATGTTATCTACCCTTATAGATATAACACTTTAACTTTCAATACGGCTGGCCAAATTAAAGTTGCAGAAGTTGAGAGTATTTCAAGTAAGTATGCAGCTATAGGATTTAATCAAACTTGGTTTCATGAACAACAAACATGGGGCATAAATCAACAAGCCAACTTATACTATCTAACTGGTGAATATAAAGAGTCCAACAAAAATGATAGATACAGTGGAAGTAATGGTTTACTTACAATCATAGGGCACTTCCACGAATTTTATCTTGGTTTTGATTATTCAAGAGTAGAACGCTCCAAAGATGCAGGCGATATTTTAAGTTTAGGTGGGTTCAATTCAACTCTTGTTCAACCGAAAGCTCACTTAAATAAACAATTAGCACCTGAATTGGCCTTTTATCAACAACGTGGCAATCATTACGAAAAATTAAGCGCTTATATCCCACTAAAGGGCGTAAAACTATTTTATACACACCATAAAATGGCTGAAAAAATAGTCATTGATAGTTATGGTATTAAAGGAAAAATAGCCAATAACTTTGGCTTTACCGGTATTAATAATATCGTTATTGATTTTGGACTTGCCCAAGTTAACCCTCAAAATACGAAATCAGAAACTCAAGCTTGGTTGGGATTGTGGCATAAGTGGTAAAAAATAAGTAATACCAGTTTCATTAATTAGGTGATCTATTTTATACATAGTAAAACGGTCAAATACAAGGCGTTTATTTCAATAACTAGTTGTTCTAGCTATTAAATAAATAACGAAGTAGTTGGTCTTTTTAACAAGTAGAAATGATCACATAGTTAGTGAGATTGATACAATAATGAGCAGGTTAATAATATGGAGTTATGTACGCCAAAATGCAGGGGTGAATAATACTAATAAGGTAAATATTTCTAAACGGCCAAATAACATTGCCATAATTAATACCCATTTACTCACATCACCTATTTCTGAGTAATTCGCAGCAACCTCGCCTAGCCCAGGACCAAGGTTATTAATAGACGCAGCAACCGCGGTAAAAGCAGTAATATCATCCATACCCGTGGCAAGTAGTAATAACATACAAATAACAAACACGGCCGCGTAGGCAGAAAAGAATCCCCAAACCGCTTCGACCACACGATCGGGCAATACCTTTTTACCCATTTTTATACTGAACACTGCTTTAGGGTGAACCAACTTATTTAGTTCACGCAGACCTTGTAAATACAACAATAGCACGCGTACTACTTTCATACCGCCACCTGTACTGCCAGCACAACCACCAATAAAACTAGCAAAAATTAATAGTACTGGTAACAAGGTTGGCCAATCCGCAAATGACGTCGTTGCAAAACCTGCCGTTGTACTGATAGAAACCGATTGAAATAATGCCTGATCAAAAGCCTGATCAGCATCTTGATAAGTTCCAGAGGTCATCAAAACAGTAAAACAAATTAATGTTAAAACTACTTGTATGGCAATAAAAACTTTAAATTCAGGATCATAAAAATAATTTCTAAGTGACTTACTTTGCACTACAGCATAATGCAAAGCAAAGTTAACACCTGCAATAATTAAGAAGAATACACAGACTAAGTTAATCGTCGGACTGTTAAAATATCCCATACTAGCATCATGAGTAGAAAAGCCCCCAATTGCGATAGTAGAGAAAGAGTGGCATATAGCATCAAAAACAGACATGCCAGCAAGCCAGTAGGCAACAGCACAAGCAATAGTTAGTGATAAATAAATGTACCATAGATGCTTAGCAGTATCAGCGATACGTGGCGTCATCTTTGAGTCTTTAACTGGCCCCGGTGTTTCAGCACGATATAACTGCATTCCACCTATGCCTAACATAGGCAATACAGCCACGGCTAAAACAATAATCCCCATACCACCAAGCCACTGTAATTGCTGGCGATACCATAAGACGGCATGAGGTAAGCCTTCTATATGATGTAAAATAGTTGCGCCAGTCGTTGTTAAGCCAGAAAAGGATTCAAAAAAAGCATCCGTGACGGATAAAGATGGTTGCTCTAATAAAATCAGAGGGATAGCTGAAAAGCTCGCTAAAACTAGCCAAAATAGCACCACAATAAGAAAGCCTTCTCGGGCTCTTAGATCCTTTTTTTGATGCCTATTCGGATACCAAGCCACAAAGCCCATAAACAAGCACCAAAGAAAACCTAATAGAAAAGGCACACCACCACCATCACGATAAATCATGGAGACCAAAGCTGGCGGTAACATAGTGACACTAAGTAGTGCCACCAACAAACCTAAAATTCGGATAATATTTTTATATTGCACGTTTTATTATTTTTTTGAGTAGTTAATTACTATTGCTTCAAATTAGTTAATACTAATTTTCCTGCTGATAATGTTTGTAATTTTTGCGCTACTAACGCTAATTTAGCTTCTGGAATTAATAAACTAAACAGTACTTGTTGCAAGTACTCTTGTTCAACAACTTGCCCTTCTGCTTGACTAATTATATGTAACACATCATCAACTTGGCTATATTGACATGCTAGGGTTTTCGCCGCCATCGCTATTTTAGTTTTCGCTTGTAAAAAAACTAGCGCCTGGCGAACACTATCAGCATAAGCCCGCTGTAAACCACCCGTGCCCAACTTAGTGCCGCCAAAATACCGCACTACTACAGCACACAGTTCGCCAGTACCACTACCTTGTAATACCGCCAGCATAGGTTTACCTGCTGTGCCACTAGGCTCACCATCATCAGAATAACCGTAGCCTAAACTATCGCTAGCAGCTTTGGTTAAAAAAGCATAACAATGATGACTCGCTTGCGGGTGCTCTAATTGAAGAAACTTAACCTGAGCTTTCGCTTCTTCAATACTAATACAAGGACATAGATAACAAATAAAACGGCTACGATTAACAACCGTTTCATGTTCAACTTTATTAACTGCTATTGAATAGTCTTTACTCACGTATCACTACAAACCTAAATCACGAGTCATGTTTTCATTGTGTGATTGATGAACAATAATATTGTCTTCAATACGAATACCACCAAAGGCTCGCATTTCATCTACTTTTTGCCAATTAACCTGATCACCATTAGCAGATTCTTTTAGGCTTTTCAGTAAAGAGTCAATAAAATACAAACCTGGTTCAATGGTAAAAACTTGCCCTGCCTCAATTACTCTAGATGAACGTAAGAAGGGGTGTGCTTCTGGTGCATTAATATGTGTACCGCGTTCATCAGCCATAAAACCGCCAACATCATGCACCTGTAAGCCCAAGTGATGACCTAAACCATGAGGAAAAAACGTACTAACTATGCCTGAATCTACCGCGGTATCAGCACTAACATTAATAAACTCAAACTCTACTAATACTTTGGCAATCTCTTGGTAGGTAGCAATATGCAAATCAGCATAACAGAGCCCAGGCTTTAATCCCTTCACTGCATTTAACATCAGTTGATCCATACTCGCTATCAATTCAGCAAATTTATCCCGTTTAAAAGAATAAGTACGCGTAATATCAGCAGCATAGCCATTAAAATTAGCGCCAGCATCAATTAAAAAAGATTGATGTGTTTGCGGTGCACTTTTATCTAAATCCATATAGTGCAAAATAGAACAGTTTTTATTTAACGCAACAATATTGCCGTAAGGTGTTTCATTCGCGGTATAACCTATCGCATTAAGATAAGCATTTTGAATTTCATATTCAGTATCACCATTTAAAAAAGCCGCTTTAGCCATTTTATGTGCTGTAACCGCTAAATGGTTTGATTGACGTAAACACTCTTGTTCATAAGGTGTTTTATAAGCACGGTGATAATGAAAGTAATTTAACAATGGCTCAGGGTTAATGGCTTCAAAACCAAGCGCTTTAGCAACTTCAACATGACTACCAATATAAGCGAAATCTTTTTTATCATAAGGTAATAATTTATCAACCTCGCTCGCCTGTTTCAGAATTTTTATGTTAAAAAGCTCACTCCAATAACTTTCTGTTAATGGTATGATTTTATGCCAAAAATCAATTGGTTGATAATAAATCAACGTAGGTTTATCTTCGCCATTAATAATAAGCCAACAATTAGGTGAATCAATCAATGGTAACCAATGCTTAAAGTGAGGGTTTACTCTAAAGGGGTAAGTATTGTCATCAAGAAAAGCTTTAACCTCTTGTCCAGAATGAATAACAATACCTTCAATATTTTCACGCGACAACGCTTGCTTGGTTCTTTGTTGTAATTGCTCTAAATGCTGTGGATATTCTTCTTTTAACTTATTGGTTAGTTTACTCATTGCAGCGCCCCTGAATTTTTTTTCATGATAACACAGCGTTTTGTTTTCAAGTTATATATATACCCGTGACCATCCAAAATGCATGTTTCAGTGGGAGAAAAAAACGATTTATACAAGGCGTTGATTGCAGAGAATGATTGTTCCATTCACAAAATCAATAACGATGTATAAATCGTTTTTAGCCCCATCGCAGAAGCGCTTGGGCAAACCTACTTTATTGTTACATCAAAGAAATAGGAAATAACCATGATTTAATTGACGCGCCTCAAACTAGATTTGCTCAAGCACTCTGAATCGAGCATTTTGAATGATTACGGGTATAAGCTAAAGCTAGTAATTAAAAGCGTATATAAATATGTGCAGTTTAATTACCTATATTCATATTAGTAACGTGTTCAAAAAGCTGACTAACCTGCCCTGGCTCATGTTGATATATTTCTTGATATGCCAAAACACTTTTTACATAATTTCGTGTTTCTTTAAAGGGAATAGTTTCTATCCAAATATCAGCAGGAATCGATTTTAAATTTTTTAACCAACTTTTTACTCTATGTGGCCCAGCATTGTAAGCTGCTGTGGCTAATACCTGATTCCCGCTATTTCTATCAAGTAATTTTTTCAAATAACGAGTGCCAAGTTGAATATTGTTGTCAGCATTAAGTAAATAATTGCGATTAATTTTACCTTTTTTTAGCGACTTAGCCGTATTTGGCATTAATTGCATCAAACCTCTTGCTCCCGCAGGTGAATGTGCATCCGTCATAAAAGAGCTTTCTCGTCGAGCAATTGCAAACGCCCATGCCGGTGCAATTTTTTCTTTATTGGCATGACGATTAATCTCTTCATCAAAAGCTTTAGGAAACCTCAGTCCTACATCATCTAAATAACCTACTTTAGCTAAAGTAAAAATAGTTCGATCAAACCATTGATTTTCATTTGCTACTTTAGCTGCAATCAGCTTTTCTCTATTGGTTAATTGACTAATTAAATAATTCCATTCAGAACGAGCCTGGTAATAACGCCCTAAGTGGTAGAATTCAAATGCTCTTTTCGCGGCAGGATAATTGATAACCTGTCGCTTTTCAGCTAAAGAAAATGCCAACGGTTTATGTTGCATACTCACCGGCGTTTGTAAGTAACTTGCAGCTAAAAAACCATAATAATGTCGCTCATTTGCCAACTGTTGTAACAAATACTGACCACGCTCAACAGCATCTGTTGCTATCAATGCCCGTCCGTACCAATACTTCCATTTTAAATCGTCTTTATACTCACTAGGCAATAGCTTTAAATCAACAATAAGGCGCTGCCAGTCTTGTTGTTTTAACGCCTGTGATAAGCGCCACTGCAACATATTTTTATTTAAAGAACTAATCTCCAGTTTATCCAACCAAACTTGAGCTTGTTGATGGTTTTTTGCCGACAATGCCAAAGCAAACTTTTCATTAATCTGTTGTCGCTGTATAGGCGAAAAAGTAAAATGTTCCTGAGCCTCTTTATAACTGCGAATGGCCTTATCTGGCTGTCGCCAAATAAGGCGTTTTAAACCATAAACCAATATTTCAGTTTCTCGAGCTGATTTGTTAGGGAAATATTTTAACTTACTTACACGTGAGGGATCCCGGCGAACTTTATGCCACAATTTAGCTAAGTACTGTTGCTCTGCTGGCAATAACTTAGTTAAGTAAGGAATTAAAGTGTGCTTACCGCCATCGGCCGCTAAACTAATACGCTGCCACACAACATCATTAGTTCGGTAACCCGCTTTTTGCCAACGTTCAAATAATGGATCACATGCTTTATTTTGTGATTTACCAACCTGCCATAACTTAGTAACCTCTGGTAATATAACACTTTCAGGTAAGCCTGATGCGAGTCTAAATTTAAGGTACTGACAAGTTAATTCTGCATTCTTTGTCGATTTATAAGCCTGTAGAAATAATAATCCTTGTTTCTTCTTTGCTAGATACTTTAACCAAGTTTTCCGTAATGGCCAGTCTAGCGGTGTCCCTTTATATTTAACTAAAAACTCATTGATTTCTGAACCATTAGACAAGCGTATGTTATTTAATAAACGTTGCTGATCTAAATAAGGTTGTAAGGGATAATAATGAAGATGGTTATAAAGTGATTTATATTGTGTGGAGGTGCTTTTGTATACTAGTTTTTCTGCTTTAATAAATCGTTGTTGCTGAATTTTATCTGCTATTAAGCTCAATGGCTCACTAGCAAATGCGCCTAGACCATACCCACAAGCCAATATAACTAACAAAATTTTTTTCACTAAAGTAACCGTCATTGATTTTAATTTTTATTTCATCTGTTTAATGTATCTCAGTATAGAACAGAGACCAATTAAATAGTTGATCTACTCTTAATTAATATTCATATACAGTACAATATCCTTAGCTTTATTAATTAAATATTTTAATTACCTCTATGTTAGACACTATTTTCCAAACAACTGATCATACTCTTGATGCCATGGGGCTGCGCTGCCCTGAGCCAGTAATGATGGTTCGCTTAAATATTCGAAAAATTTCCTCTGGTGAAACACTGCTAATCAAATGTGATGATCCTTCAACTACTCGTGACATTCCCAGTTTTTGTAGATTTATGGAGCATGAGCTTGTTGCCAAAAAAGTAGATGAAAAGCCTTATCTATTCGTAATCAAGAAGAACTAACCGACATTATTAGTTCTTCATATGCGTTAATTTAAAAATTTATTACGCAGGTAACTCTACTTTTTTTAACATAACAAACAGATCATCTTTTAATTTTAATCGTTGCTTCTTTTTCATTTCAATATATTCATCACTGGTATTTTCAACTCCCTGCTGTATACGGTGTACTTCCTGATTAGTTTCATGATACTCCGAAAATAAGCGAGCAAAGTGATTATCATTCATTTTTAAGTGGTGAATCTCGTCATTAAACTCTGGGAATTCATGGTGTAGATCATGTTTTTGTATGGTCATAATATTCTCCTGTGTGCCATGTTTACGTTAAGTTTTTTCTCTTTTCATTATTACTTTACGCTCATATTTTTATCATTATTTGATCTGGCACAATGGTCGTATTTATTATTCTTTCTTTTTAGTACTAAGTTGATTTGTAAACAGATATGTATTACTGGAACTTTAGGTTATACCCATACTCTACAGGTAACTATTGATCTATAAGGAAACAAAAAACTCATGATTTTCTTCAAAAGGTTTTGGACGAACAACAAACTTTTTATTCTATTTATACTATTAATGTCTGTTTTTAGAAGTGCCGTAGCTGATTGGTACACAGTGCCCACCGGCTCTATGCAACCAACCATTAAAGAGGGAGATCGAGTAATTGTTAACAAAATGGCTTACGACTTAAAACTCCCCTTTAGCCAAGTCACTTTGCTTACTACCGGTGAGCCAAAGCGGGGGGAAATTGTAGTATTCGAATCTAAAGCCGCTGATAATCGCTTAATTAAACGTATGATAGGGCTTCCTGGTGATGTGATTGAAATGAAAAACGAAACTCTGTTTATCAATGGCACTAAGCTTAACCATCAAATTACTAAGCAAAATTCTCAACAATTGTTTGCTACTGAACAAGTTGACTTAATCACTCATACCATTCGTATTGATAAAAATAAAAGTAACCAACTCAGTAATTTCCCTCCTATAAAGGTGCCAGCAGATCATTACCTTGTTCTTGGAGATAACCGTCGTAACAGTGCTGACTCACGAGTTTATGGTTTTGTACTTAGACATGAGTTAAAAGGTAAAGCGACTACCATTGCCTTTTCTGTTAATTATGACAATTATTATCTACCACGTGAGAATCGATTCTTTAAAGATATCTATGATATTTAATTATGAAAAATGGTAAATATTAAACATAAAAAAAGGCATATCACTATGCCCTTTTTATATTCATATTTAGCACATAGCTGCTATGACAGTAACGAAATATCCGCAATAGCAAAGAAACTGTTCCGTATTTCATTAAGTAAGGTTAAGCGATTGATTTTGACTGCTTCATCATCACTCATCACCATAACGTTATCAAAAAACGTATCTATCGGCGTTTTTAACTGAGCAAGCTCAGATAAAGCAGCTTGATAGTTTTTCTCTGCCATTAACGGCGACACTTTTAAGTTGATACTTTGAAAGATATCAGCGAGATCTCTTTCTGCTTGTTCACTCGCTAGCTCGGTTTTAAAGTCCTGATAAAGTTGACCGTCAAACTTAGCAAGAATATTACCAACACGTTTATTAGCTGCCGCTAAAGTTTCAGCTTCGGGTAACTCACCAAAATAACTTACCGCTTTAATACGTTTATCAAAATCTAGCGGAGCACTTGGTTTTTTAGCCAGTACAGCCTGAATCACATCAACAGCAATCCCCTGCTCTTGATAGAATGCACGAAAACGTCCCATGATAAAATCAAGTACGTTCTCAGCTGTGTTTTCATTTGATAGTTTGTCACCGAATAAACTAATGCTTGCGTTAATAAGCGTAACAAGGTCTAAATCAAGCTGTTTTTCAATTATTATACGTATCACACCTATTGCAGCTCTTCGTAGCGCAAATGGGTCTTTATCGCCTTTAGGTGGTTGGTTAATACCAAAAATACCTACTAAGGTGTCAATTTTATCACTAATAGCAACCGCACAGCCTATATTCGCCTCAGGTAAACTATCTCCCGCAAAACGTGGACGATATTGATCTTCTAGCGCTTGCGCTATTGACGCACTTTCTCCATCATTTAATGCGTAGTACTTACCCATAGTGCCTTGTACTTGTGGAAACTCTAAGACCATATCTGACATTAAGTCTGTTTTACTTAAGAGACCTGCACGATATGCATCTTCGCTATTTTCACCTAATTGCTCGGCAATAACTTTACTTAAATTAGCGATACGTTCAGATTTCGCTTTTAATGTTCCAAGCTGCTTTTGAAACAATACTGACTCAAGTGTTGTCAATCTTGATTCTAAGGTTTGCTTTTTATCTGTTTTAAAGAAAAATTCAGCATCAGCTAAACGGGGACGAATAACTTTCTCATTACCAAAAATCACTTGTTGTGGGTCTTTTGATTCTATATTTGAAACAAAAATAAACTTATTGACCAATTCACCATCATTATTAGTAACAGGGAAATATTTTTGATGATCTTTCATTGAGTAGATCAATGGCTCCGCAGGTACATTAAGAAAATCTTCATCAAACGTGCCTACTAGAGTTACTGGCCATTCAACTAATGAGGTCACCTCTTCAAGTAAGTCTTCATCAAGTAAAGCAACAGCGGAAATATCGAGTGCTACTTGTTTAATTTGTTTGATAATTTTATCTTGGCGTGCTTGGTAATCAACTTCTACATACGCTTTTAATAATTCAGCTTGATAATCATTGGCATGTTTAAGCGTAACTAAGCCTTGATGATGGAATCGATGGCCTTGTACTTGATTACTTGAATTCACACCTAACGCATTGCCTTCAATCACTTGTTCACCGTACATTAATGTTAACGTATGAACGGGTCTAATAAACTGAATACGTTCTGCGCCCCAGCGCATAGGTTTGGCAATAGGTAATTTATTTAACGCTGTCACAACCATATCAGGCACTAACTCATGAATCGTTTTACCAGCAACAGTTGCTTTGTGTAGTAACCATTCACCCTTTGGTGTGATTAAGCGCTCTGCTTGCTCAACAGTAATACCGTTAGAGCGTGCCCACCCCATAGCAGCTTTGCTTGGTTGCCCTTGTTCATCAAAAGCAACATTAACCGCTGGCCCACGTTTTTCGACTACTTTGTCCGCTTGCTTATCGTTAAGTTCTATTACTTGCACGGCTAAACGGCGTGGTGTAGCAAACCATTTTATTTCAGCATAAAACAGATTATGGCTATCAAGCTGACTTTTAATGTTGTCATAAAATGCTATCGCTAATGCTTTTAGCGATTTAGGTGGTAATTCTTCGGTACCTAATTCAATCAGGAGAGTTTCGTTAACCATTATTTGGCTCCTTTAACTGAATTATCAGTATTGTTTATATCTTTACACAGAGGAAAACCTAGCTCTTCTCGTTTAGCATAATAAGCTTGTGCACAGGCTTTAGATAAAGCACGCACACGTAGAATATAACGTTGGCGCTCAGTCACTGAAATAGCATGGCGAGCATCAAGTAAATTGAATGCATGAGAGGCTTTCATTACTTGCTCATAAGCTGGTAGTGGCAAATTAGCTTCAATTAATTTTTGACTATCTTTTTCACATTGATCAAACTGTTTAAAAAGCGCATCAACATCGGCATGTTCAAAATTATAAGTCGATTGCTCTACTTCATTTTGATGAAAAACATCACCATAGTACACAGTACCCATAGGGCCATCAGCCCATACTAGATCATAGATACTATCTACATTTTGAATATACATAGCTAGACGTTCTAAACCATAAGTAATTTCGCCTGTTACTGGTGTACATTCTAAACCACCAACTTGCTGGAAATAAGTAAACTGTGTGATTTCCATACCATTAAGCCAGATCTCCCAACCCAAGCCCCACGCACCTAATGTTGGTGATTCCCAATTATCTTCAACAAAACGAATATCATGAACTAATGGATCAATACCTAATTCTTTCAGAGAATTAAGATATAGCTCTTGAATATTTTTTGGTGACGGTTTTAACATTACCTGGAATTGATAATAATGTTGTAAACGATTTGGATTTTCACCATAGCGGCCATCAGTTGGTCGGCGACAAGGCTGTACATAAGCACTACTAATTGGCTCTGGACCTATTGAACGCAAAAAAGTCATTGGGTGGAATGTTCCTGCCCCAACCTCTAAATCTAATGGTTGTACTATAACGCAACCTTGACGTGACCAATAATCTTGCAACTGCAATATTAGGCCCTGAAACGTTTTACAATTGAAACTAGTCATGGGTGTTCAAATTCACTTTTGTTTAAATTTAATTACAAGTTTTTGATTTAACTGTAACTCTTAAAAATAAAAACCCAGTAATGATGACCGGGTGTATTATTTGTTCTTTAACTACACAATTACTCTGCGTAGCAACTTGATTAAAAGTCTAAATTAGATACTTTTAATGCATTTTCTTCAATGAAATGACGACGTGGTTCAACATGATCACCCATTAAGGTAGTAAACAATTGATCAGCAGCAATCGCGTCTTCAATAGTTACTTGCAACATACGACGTGTGTCAGGATCCATAGTCGTTTCCCATAGTTGTTCGGGGTTCATTTCACCTAACCCTTTATAACGTTGTATGTATTGACCACGTTTAGACTCTGCCATTAACCAGTTTAATGCTTCTTCAAAGCTTTCTATCGGTTTAGTTTTCTCTCCACGCTTAGCGTAAGCACCTTCTTCCATTAAACCATTGATAGCATCGTTTAACGAAACAATTGCGGCAAATTCACTCGACTGAATAAAGTCATAACTACAATTATAAACTTTATCTATACCATGTTGACGGACGTTAAATCGAGGGTAGTAAATATTTCTCTCAATATCATGTTCAACACTTACCGTATATATAGAACCATTTCCATCTTGATTATCAAGTTGAGTAATTAAATCTTTTGCCCAAGCTTCTACTTTGGTTTCATCGGCAAAGCTTTCTGTAGCAATATTTTCGCTATAAATCATTTTCTCCAGGATATCACTTGGAATTTGTCTTGAAATTCTTTTAATAATATCCATGGTGGTACGGTATTGATTTACTAACTGCTCAAGTGATAAACCAGCAATAGCAGGTGCACTTTCATTTACATGAATAGTAGCATTCTCTAATGCTAGCGTAGTTAGGTATTCTGTTAACCCATCATCATCTTTAATGTAGCGTTCTTGCTTACCTTTTTTTACTTTGTACAAAGGAGGCTGAGCAATAAATATATGACCTCGCTCCATTATTTCAGGCATTTGACGATAGAAGAAGGTAAGCAACAATGTACGGATATGCGAACCATCGACATCAGCATCTGTCATAATGATAATACTATGATAACGCAGTTTCTCTGGGTTATATTCATCACGACCAATACCACAACCTAATGCAGTAATTAAGGTACCTACTTCTTGTGATGAAATCATTTTATCAAAACGTGCTTTTTCTACGTTAAGAATTTTACCCTTCAATGGTAATATCGCTTGGTTTTTACGGTTACGTCCCTGCTTGGCTGAACCGCCAGCAGAGTCCCCTTCCACAATATAGATTTCAGACAGTGCTGGATCTTTTTCCTGACAATCGGCTAACTTACCTGGCAAGCCTGCGATATCTAATACACCTTTACGGCGAGTCATTTCACGCGCTTTACGAGCGGCTTCACGTGCTCTTGCTGCATCAACAATTTTCATAATAATAGTGCGAGCAATACTTGGATTTTCCAATAAGTATTCACCTAGCTTTTCACCCATAGCTTGCTCAACTGCTGTTTTAACTTCAGAAGAAACTAGCTTATCTTTTGTTTGAGAAGAAAACTTAGGATCAGGTACTTTTACTGAAATAACAGCAGTTAAACCTTCACGCGCATCATCACCGGTAGCGCTAGTTTCTGTTGAGCCTTTTTTACTCTTATTTAAACCTTCTTTGTTCATATAAGAATTTAACGTTCTGGTTAATGCGGTTCTAAAACCACTTAAATGAGTACCACCATCACGTTGAGGAATATTGTTAGTAAAACAATGAATACTCTCTTGGAAACCATCATTCCACTGCATTGCCACTTCAACAACAATACCATCTTCTCTTTCTAGATCGAAATAGAATACCTCTTGGTTTACAGCTGTTTTATTAGTATTTAAATAATCAACAAATGCTTGAATACCACCTTCATAACAAAAGTGCTCTTCTCTGCCGCCATCACGCTCATCAATTAAACGAATAGATATTCCTGAGTTTAAAAAAGATAACTCTCGTATACGCTTCATTAAAATATCGAAGTGAAATAATACATCGGTAAAGGTTTCTGTACTTGGCCAAAAGCGAACTTCTGTCCCTGTTTGCTCACTTTCGCCAACTCCAGCAAGTGGTGCATCAGGTTCACCACCCGTATAAAACTGTTCATATAATTTACCTTGACGGCGTATTGTCAATTTCAATTTTTGACTTAAAGCGTTTACAACAGAAATACCAACACCATGCAGACCACCAGAAACTTTATAACCAGAGTCTTCACCACCAAACTTACCACCCGCGTGTAATACGGTCATAATAACTTCAGCGGCTGAAATACCTTCTTCAGGATGAATTTCAGTTGGTATACCACGCCCATCATCTTTAACAGATACAGAACCATCAAGATGTATTTTGACCGTTATTTCTTTACAGTGCCCCGCCAACGCTTCATCGATTGAGTTATCTAAAACTTCAAAAACCATGTGATGTAAGCCTGAGCCATCATCGGTGTCGCCAATATACATACCGGGTCTTTTACGTACTGCATCAAGTCCTTTTAGTACTTTAATACTGGACGAGCTATATTCATTTTCTACTGTCATAGTTTTAGCCTATTCACTCTACATTGCTTTTTCTGATTTATTTAACTCAGAACCGTCTGGATATATCTCTGATACTTCACCATGTTTCACGTGGAACATACTGTAATTCATATTACCGCATGTTCCTAAAAAAGGTTGTAAAACACTTGAGTCAATTGCCGTAATAATAACTTGGCAATCTAACTTTTCTATTGCTGCAGATAAAACAGTGCGAGAATTAACATCCAATTCTGCACCAATATCATCTATTAACAAAATTGGTTTTACTGAGTTAACTCTTGCTATAAAGCTTGCTTGTGCGAAAGTTAACGCCAGTAAAAACAACTTTTGTTGTCCTCGTGACAGTTGGTTTTCTACCGCTTGTTTATCAAGTAAAAATTTAACATCAAATTTGTGGGCGCCATAAAGACTATAACCAAAACTAAGCTCTCTTTCTTGATTATTTGCTAAAACTTCATTCAGCGCTTTCTTTTGTGGCCAACCACGTAAGTATTGTACTGTTACCTTTTCGTTTAAATTTGGTAACAGAATTGCTAACCAATAATTCAATTCAGTTATGATTTCTGAAACATAAGTTGCTCTTAACTCTGCAACTTCAATTGAAAGCTGACAAAATTGTTTATTCCAATAAGACAGCATCGAATTATTGCTGAAACTTCTCGTTTCATTAACTAAACGAATACAAGCATTACGCTGTTTCAGTACTCTATTAAAATCCTTCCATTGATTAGAAAAATCATGTTTCACGTGAAACATTCCTAAATCAATAAAACGTCTGCGCTCTTTAGGCCCACCAAAAAACAGTTTAAAACTTTCTGGGGTAACTATCTGTATCGCGATATTCTTAGCTAAAACAGAAAGTCTGCTATGCCGTTGCCCATCAATTTTAATATTAGTTAAGCTAGAAGATATATCTCGGCTTAAACCTAATTGGCAGTCATTACTATCTTTTATACTAACGACAAATTTGTTGGTCTCATGACAAGCAAGTGAATCAATTTTACTGGTTCTAAAAGATTTACCATGACCTAGAAAGAAAAGCGCTTCTAATATACTACTTTTACCACTTCCGTTATCTCCAACAAAAAAATTTAAATTTTGATGAAAATCAATTGCTCCACCACGTAGATTGCGAAAATTTTTAGTAATTAATTTAGCAACACTCATTATATCTTTATCAATTAATCTAAGAAAATCGGGTTATAATTTAAATTATTTATAAACGCATTGGCATAACAACATAAAGTGCTTCACCAGAGTCAGCCCCTTCAATAACAACACTGGAGTTGGCATCCGCTAAAGTAAACTTTACTTGTTCATCTTTTATCGCACTAAGCACATCAAGTACATAACTAACATTGAAACCAATTTCTAATTCATCATAGGGAAAGTCGATTTCTAATTCTTCTTCTGCTTGTTCTTGCTCTGGATTATTGGCTGTAATTTTTAATAAAGAGTGTAAGAAATTTAAGCGTACTCCTTTAAATTTCTCATTAGAGAGAATTGAAGCACGTGATAATACCTGACGTAGTTGCTCTTTATCTGTTATGAATATCTTATCACCGTTACGAGGTAATACTCGACGATAGTCTGGAAAACGACCATCAACTAATTTACTGGTAAAAGAAAACTCTGTATCAATTATTCTAATATGATTTGAGCCAAGATATACTTTGATCTCTTCTTCAACAGGCGCAAGCAAACGGATAATTTCTAAAATACCTTTTCTAGGTACTATCACTTGCCTAGCTGGTAATGATAAAGAGTCATTAGCAATCTTACATATAGCTAACCGATGACCATCAGTTGCTACTGAACGAATTTCATTACCTTCACTTTCAATCGACATACCATTAAGGTAATAGCGTACGTCTTGATTGGCCATTGAAAAATGGGTGCTTTCTATTAACCGTAGTAATTCAGATTTTAATAACTTGAATTCAACATCACCTTTCCATTCTTCGATATTAGGAAAATCGGTAGCGGGTAAAGTTGAAAGTGAATATCGACTACGACCCGAACTTAACTTAACAGTGTCATCTGTCGCAGTAAAAGTGATCAATGAATTTTCAGGTAAACTTTTACATATATCAAGCAATTTTCTTGCCGGTATAGTGATTTTGCCATTATCGCCTTGATTGTCTAAATCAGCATAAGCAACCATCTCTAATTCTAAATCTGTAGCAGTTAAGGTAAGGGATTGACCACTTACATCAAAAAGGATATTTCCTAAAATAGGTAATGTACTTTTACGTTCAACCGCTCCAGAGACTAACAATAGGGGTTTAAGTAATAATTCTCTATTAATTGAAAACTTCATTTGTATTCCTGCTTATACACATAAATTATTATTTTAAAGAAAAAGATAAATGATAATTATATTAGCACTTAACTTTTATAAATCAAGACGAAAGTGTTCTTATTAAATTAGAATAATCTTCTTTAATATCATGAAGTTCTTCTCTTAATGACTTAACCTTACGACAGGCATGAAGTACGGTGGTATGGTCTCTCCCACCAAAAGCATCACCAATTTCAGGTAAACTATGGTTAGTTAATTCTTTAGATAATGCCATCGCTAACTGTCTAGGTCTAGCAACCGATCTGTTTCTTCGTTTTGACAGTAGATCAGCCACTTTAATTTTATAATATTCTGCTACTGTGCGCTGTATATTATCGATAGTAACTAACTTATCTTGTAATGCTAATAAATCACGTAATGCTTCGCGTACAAAATCGATAGTTATAGCACGACCAGTGAAGTTAGCATTAGCGATAACCCTATTAAGGGCCCCTTCCAGTTCACGAACATTAGATCGCAAACGCTTTGCAATGAAAAAAGCAACTTCATCAGCAAGATTAATATTACTCTCTTGTGCTTTTTTCTTCAAAATTGCAACACGAGTTTCTAACTCTGGTGGTTCAATAGCAATAGTTAAACCCCAGCCAAAACGAGATTTTAATCGATCTTCTACAGCAACCTCTTTGGGATAACGATCACTCGTTAGGATAATTTGTTGATTACCCTCTAACAAAGCATTAAATGTATGGAAAAATTCTTCTTGAGTTCTATCTTTACCGGCAAAAAATTGTATATCATCAATCAACAGTGCATCAACACTTCGATAGTAATGTTTAAACTTTTCCATCTCATTGTTTTGAAGCGCTTTTACCATATCTTGAACAAATCGTTCAGAATGCATATAAGCGATTTTTGCGTTCGGGTTGTTTTCTAATATTGCATTACCAACCGCGTGTAATAAATGTGTTTTACCAAGACCAGTTCCCCCATAAATAAATAAAGGGTTATAGGCAGCACCGGGATTGTCAGCTACCTGGGATGCTGCTGCACGGGCCAACTGATTAGATTTACCTTCAACAAAATTATCAAAAGTATATTTTACTCTAACATTTGCTTTTTTAGGCAAACCGGTACTAACCTCATTAACTGTTGGTACTTTATTACTTTTGCTAAAATGAGCACTCGCAGGAGATGCTGAATTATTTTTTACACTCGGAGCTAAAGGTTTACTGCCTACATCAAACCGTAATAGATAAGAGTCCCCACCATCAGTCATAGTAATCAACTCATTGATACGGTTAACATATTTATCACGAACCCAATCCAAAACAAACCTGTTGGGGGCATAAAGTGTTAAAACATTATTGGTAACGACACATTGTAATGGTCGAATCCACATACTAAATTGCTGAGCAGGCAATTCTTCTTGTAGAACAGAAAGGCAACGTTGCCAAAGTGAGTGTTCCAACCAAAACTCCAAAGGAAAGTGATCTAATTAGCTTGCAAAATATATTCACTGTTTAAGACAAATGAATGCAGAATAAAATGAATATTTCATGTAAAAATAAACAGAAAACTAGTTAAATTGAAAAACTAGGGCAAGCTAAAATTTTATTATGTGGCGCCATTATCTCTATACTTATCCACAAGTGCAATATTGACAATCAAGTATTATCCATAATTTTTATTAAAAACATACTAAGTACATGTTAGTTATGCATATTACAAATTTTATTAGATTAAAATAATGCTAAAAAAACCTAGATAGTACATTTGCTTATGGTGATAAAAACATAAAAATAACTATAAATTTATTAATAACCTCAAAACCTGTGGATATTTTATTATTCAAAATGGTAAATGGATCATAATATTACATCCCCTCCATTAAGATCCAAAGGATCCTAAGAACGATCATTTATAAATAAGGGCATATCTTTTATTGACAATCGCTTAGTTAAGCTTTAAAATTCGCCCTCTTTTTTTAGACCTGTGTGCTCATAATGGCTTTTTTGTCAGGGCAACAACAACCGACGGATTAGCGTAATGAAAAGAACATTTCAACCTAGCGTATTAAAGCGTAAGCGTAACCACGGATTCCGTGCTCGTATGGCAACTAAA
>MAAC01016303.1_pt1 | contig 29341 bp, 31 predicted proteins | sample 1115981 | NCBI WGS metagenome assembly MAAC01 (sample SAMN04961126, study PRJNA320927) | seawater metagenome | isolation source: sample BD02T64 sea water enriched with oil for 64 days | place: USA:Gulf of Mexico | collected 2013-07-27
AGCACCGCCACCGCATTAACAACCGCCAAGCCTAGCGCGTGTTCGGCCGCCAAGAAATACCAGGCAAAGAAAGTGACAATAGAAATAGCCACGACTATTGGCACAAACCAAGACGCCACCACATCCGCTACGCGTTGAATCGGCGCACGACTGCGTTGCGCTTCACTAACCATTTGAATAATTTGCGACAGCAGTGTTTCGCCACCGACCTTTTGCGCTTTAAATATAAACGTGCCGCTACCATTAACCGTACCGCCAACGACTGTATCACCTGTCAGTTTTTCAGCAGGAATCGGTTCACCGGTTACCATCGACTCATCGATTGAGCTACTGCCTTCAATCAATATGCCATCCACCGGTACTTTTTCACCCGGTCGCACACGCAGCAAATCCCCAACAGCTACGTCCTCAAGCGGAACATCTTCCTCATCACCCTGTGCATTAACCCGTCGCGCGGTATTAGGCGACAAACCCAACAATAAATGAATCGCCTTATTCGTTTGCCCTCGTGCTTTTAACTCCAACACTTGTCCAAGTAAAACTAAGGTAATGATCACCGCTGCCGCTTCAAAATACACCGCTACAACAGCGTGTTCATTTAACATCGTTTCGGGAAATAAGCTAGGTGCAAACACGGCAACTAAACTGTAGAACCACGCGACCGTGACGCCCAAACCAATCAGCGTAAACATGTTCAAATTCCAGCTTTTAACCGATTGCACCGCACGTTCAAAAAATGGCCAACCTGCCCACAATACAACCGGTGCTGCCAACAAGAGCTGGATCCACTGCAAGGTTTTGGCTGAAGCAAACTGTAACAAGCTATCACCAACAACCATCTCCGACATGGCGACAATAAATAATGGCAGCGTAAAGACAAGGCTGATTTTAAAGCGCCGACTCATGTCGTCTAATTCTGGATTTTTATCTTCCAAAACAACCGTTCGTGCCTCTAAAGCCATACCGCAAATTGAGCACAGTCCGGGGGATTCTTCAACCACCTCAGCATGCATCGGACAGATGTAGTCCGTGTGTGTAGAAGGGGCTACAAAGGCTTCTGGTTCCAATGCCATGCCGCACTTGGAGCAAATGTCCGGCCCATCACTTTCGATACCCGGGCACATAGGACAAATATATTTAGCACCGGGGATAAGGTCTGGTTCTGGGCGTGGTTTATCCGATAAATAGATTTCAGGATCTTTACTAAATTTCGTCAAACAGCCATCACAACAAAAGCCATACCACTGATCGTTGTATTGCGCGTGGTGCTTAGCATCTTTGGTAACACTCATCCCACAGACTGGGTCTTTATAAGCGGCGTCGCTTGCCAGCTTAGCCCCATGACAACAATCGCTCACACTCTTCGCCTCTTAAAAATCTATTATTGGTCGGTCAATTATACCGTAGCTTCTAGTGCTAACGCTTTTTTCCAAACCCAAACGCCCGTCACAATGATGATGACATGAATAACAAGCGTAATCATCGCGATGACCAGCTCCTCATGACCCATCGCACTGTATATGTCCCAAATACCAAATATTGTTTCCGTTATCAGCACCACCGGGATTAGCGCTGGGTAATAGCGCATAGGGTTTTTAGCTCCTACGATCAGAACCACGCCTATAGCAAACAAGCCAAGGCCAACAATCAGCCATGCATCTAACAATAATTGAAACACAGTATCATCTTGATAAAGATTAACGCCCGGATACATACCCTGCATCTGAGGAGCCCAAATAGATGGCCACAATAAAACTAAATTCAATATGTAAAAAACACCGACACAAACCATCCACCTCTTTAACCCTTGCATACTAACTCCCTCTATAAATATTTGAATAAAACCCCGTAAAGGTACTTACATAAAAAACAAACTTGATTATATAATAATTTGCTAATTGATTGCAGTTGCTACCGCTAATCAACTTTTTACTGTTCAACAAATATTTTTAATTTACAACCTAAGGAATTATCTTCATGAAATTATATTATTCTCCAGCTTCGTGCTCTTTATCACCACATATTGTCGTTTGCGAAACATCTCTACCTGTCGAGTTAGTTAAAGTAGATTTACAATCACATACACTTGAAAATGGCGACGACTACCTAGACATTAACCCGTATGGTTACGTACCAGCACTTGAGCTTGATAACGGTGAGTTTTTGTACGAAGGCCCTGCGATTATTCAGTATTTAGCTGAATTAGCGCCTGAAAAGAACCTACTACCTGCGGCGGCTACATTTGAGCGCGCCAAAGTGCAGCAGTGGTTAAACTTCCTATCAGCTGAACTACACAAGACTCTAGGCCCGCTTTTCAACCCAGCAATACCGGATGAAGTAAAAGGCACCTTTATTGAAGGTTACAGCAACCGTTTAGACCAATTAACAAAGATACTCGGCGATAACGATTACCTACTGGGTGACGAATACTCATTAGCCGATGTTTATTTATTTGTTATTTTAAGTTGGCACCCATTCTTTGACTTTGACGCATCACCTTGGCCAACATTGAAAGCTTTCCAAGATCGTATTGGTGCTCGTCCAGCTGTCCAGCAAGCATTAAAAGAAGAAGGTTTAGCTTAAACCTAATACAAAAAAACCGAGATAGCCGTTGAGCTGTCTCGGTTTTTTATTGCCTGATGCTAAACTCTATTAAAGCTTAACGCAGATATTCCGCGTTTCAGTATAAAACTCCAGTGAATGGACACCACCTTCACGGCCGATACCTGATTGTTTAGAACCGCCAAACGCCGTTCTTAAATCACGTAGAAACCAACTATTAACCCAAGTAATTCCAACATCAATTTTTGCCGCTACACGGTGCGCACGTGACAAATCTTGAGTCCATATTGTTGTAGAAAGACCATACTCTGTATTATTCGCTAGGCCGATCACCTGTTGTTCTTCATCAAACGGTGCAATATGACAGCACGGACCAAAAATTTCTTCCTTCATAACCGTTGCGCCCTCATCCAAACCAGTCCAAATAGTCGGCTCTACCCAAGCGCCATCTTTTAATTCGTCGGACATGTTAGGAACACCCCCGCCGATAACAACTGTAGCACCCTCTTCCACGGCTTTTGCATAATACGATAGCACCTTAGATTGGTGCTCTTGACTGATCATCGGGCCATAATTACAACTCTCATCATCAGGTTTGCCGTGACGCACTTTTTCTACTTTTTGTTTAAGCGCTTCCACAAATTTGTCAAAAATAGGCCGTTCCACGTAGACCCGTTCCGTGCCTAAGCAGACTTGGCCAGAATTCAAAAAGGATGAGCGATAAATACCGTCAACTGCTTTATCAAAATCGCAATCAGCAAATACAATACCCGCATTTTTACCGCCCAATTCGAACGATACATCTCGCATACCATCAGCCGCTGCTTTCATAATGGCGGTTCCTGTACAAGTTTCGCCGGTAAAGGTAATCGCATCGACTTCAGGGTGGTGCGTTAAAAACTCACCCGTAGAATCTGGCCCAAAACCATGCACAACATTAAATACACCCTTTGGCACGCCGACTGTATTCATCACCTCGCCCAACAACGCCGTTGTTAACGGTGTTTCCTCAGACGGCTTGACCACCACCGTGTTACCACAAGCAAGTGCCGGTCCTACTTTCCACGTCATTAATAAAAAGGGCGCATTCCAAGGTGACACAACACCAATAACACCTTTCGGCACACGCACAGCATAGTTAAGTGCGCCTAGCCCATCCGGCGTGGTCGTTTGAAATGATTCGTTAGGTACATTTTTTATCACATCGGCAAAGATTTTGAAGTTCGCCGCGCCTCTAGGAATAAAGGCGTGCGTCATGATGCTTTTCGGCTGTCCCGTATCCGCCATTTCGGCCTCAACAAAATCATCAAACCGTCGTGTAATCTCATCCGCAACCGCGTATAAAATATCCACGCGTTGCTCCATACTTAACAGGCCCCACTCACCAGTTAATGCCGCTCTTGCCGCTTTAACCGCACGATCTACATCAATCTTTCCCGCTTCAGAAACATTGGCAATAATCCGCCGATCAACAGGTGACCTTTTTTCAAACTGCTTGCCATCAATAGCCGATACGAACTCACCATTTATAAAATGCTTAATTTGTTGCATGTATTACCTCTAAAATTTATGTATTGCTTCATTAAAAATTGTTTGCAGCCTCGTTGAAAACTATTTTGGCCTTGGCTCGCAGCAAATCTTCGGCGGCCAGTAAAGTAGAAAAACCTCGCGTCCATTCTTATTTTCTTACACCGCCAACACCGCTGCGGTTAGCGAGGCAAACATCAATAAGCCTCCAAAAAACCTGCTTTTTAGCTGCTGTCCGCTTAACTTTTCGATATGACTAAAACCAAAACGCGCCATCAAATAAACGACTACTATGGCGATCAAGCCCCTTGAAGACTGCACAATATTAATAATGGTCGCCTCTCCTGCTTGTTTAAAAGCCACCATCAAAATAATAATGCCGATTAACTGCACCACTGCATAGATACCCAATGTTTTTGTAAACGGCATCGACACCTGCCAATCCCCCCTGAATAGCACGCCTGAAAAAGGCATTAAAAAAACGGTGGGAACAAGGAAGGCGCAAATTGCCACCTCAAGACCACTCATGCCTTGGTTTAACAGGTAAACAACCATCATATCTGCACACGCAAAGAAAACGCAGGTCAGCAAAATATAGGTCAGCGCCTTTGGTGAACCATGGAGCTTGCCATCATTCAATAAAAACAAACTCACTAGCGCACCAACCGCTCCAGCATAAACAACCCAATCATACGTAATATCAAACAACAGCACCGATAGCACAGCTACTGCAAACATCTTACAACCCAACATGGGGACCACAAACGAAGCATCGCCGTATTGAAGTGCATTCATATAACAAGTCTGACCAAGCAGCACAAAAGAACACATAAAAATAATAAACCAGATATATTCCCAGACATTATTTAGATCAATAAAGGGCAGAAAAAACACACAAATGAGCCCCACCGCAAACTGACTATAAAAAGCCAGTTTTAGGCGATTAGTAGAGTGCGCTAAAAACTGTTTCGTATAGGTGAAACTAAAGGCATGAAGCACAGAAGCAATCAGTGCTAGCCAAATATAAGACGGTATTAATAAAGTCAACGATGAAACCTCTATTTACATAAGCAAAAGCTAATAATGATAGTCCAAGTAGAGCAATAATAAAACATGAATGACGTAAGTTACTTGATGTAAGATGACTTGCATCACGGACAAGCTATATTTATTAAAAATAAATTAAATAATTTGATAATTCCACATACTCTTACCCATTAACGCAAGCAAGCTATTTAGTCGGAGAACACAACAAAATGAATCCCCCTAACAATACCAGCCCATCGTGGTCTGAAGAAGATATTAAAAATTTAATCAGTGACGAAAACGGCGTATTAGATGCCCGCATCTATAATGATGAAGAACTTTATCAAATTGAATTAGAACGCGTCTTTTCTCGCTCGTGGATTCTAATGGGGCACGACAGCCACATCCCTAATCCAGGTGATTTTTTAAATACTTATATTGGTGAAGACCCTGTGCTGGTGGTTCGCCAAAAAGATAACAGCATTCGTGTTTTCCTAAATCAGTGCCGCCACCGTGGTATGAAATTATCCCGTGATGATTCTGGTAACGCCAAGGCTTTCGTTTGCACTTATCACGGCTGGGCTCATGATATTGGCGGCAACTTAGTTGACGTACCTTTTGAGAAACAAGGACATTGTGACCGACTTGATAAATCAGAATGGGCGCCATTACAGGCACGCGTAGATACTTACCGTGGGCTTATTTTTGCCAACTGGGATCAAGAAGCACCTTCTTTAGATGACTATCTATCAGATTCAAAACCTTACATTGACACGATGTTTAATCGCACCGAGGCCGGTACTGTTGCCATTGGCGGCATACAAAAGTGGATAGTCCCCAGCAACTGGAAGTTTGCAGCGGAACAATTCTGCAGTGATATGTACCATGCTGGCACTATGTCGCATTTATCAGGTGTTGCAGCAGGTTTACCAGAAGGTGTTGGACTTAATGATATTGAAATTCCAACCAATGGTCATCAATTTAGAGCAAAGTGGGGCGGCCATGGTACCGGCTACTTTATTGACGAGCCCGGTCTTTTATACGCCATTATGGGACCAAAGATCACCGAGTATATGACAGCCAGCCCACAAGCTAAGAAAGCTTCTGAGCGATTAGGCAGTGACTTGTTTGGCCAACGCATGATGGCACAACATATGACTATCTTTCCCACCTGTTCATTCTTGCCAGGTATTAACACCATCCGCACATGGCACCCACGCGGGCCAAATGAAGTTGAAGTTTGGGCCTGGATAGTGGTGGATGCAGACGCACCTGACGACATTAAAGAAGAGTTTCGTAAACAAAACATACGCACCTTCTCTGCCGGCGGTGTTTTTGAACAAGATGACGGCGAAAACTGGGTAGAAGTACAAAAAGTTTTCAAAGGCAATAAAGCCAGAAAAACCAAATTAAATGTCCAAATGGGGTTAGGTGACTCGGTAACAGACCACCCAGATTTCCCCGGACGAATTGGTGACGTTTATAGTGAAGACGCCGCACGCGGCATGTACCAACATTGGTTAAGAATGATGACTGAACCAGATTGGGAAACACTTAAACCTTAATTTAAGAGCTGCATTATTCACTAACAATCAATTTTTTTGGAACAAATCATGGCATCTAATATAAATATAACAGGCATTATTTCAAACCCAGCGGCTGATCTTGCGCTACAACATGAAGTTGAACAATTTTACTATCGCGAAGCACTTCTTCTAGACAACATTCGATACGAAGATTGGTTTGCACTATTGGATGATGATATCCATTACTACATGCCGATTAGACGAAACCGTATGCAACGTCGTGGCAAAGTAAGAGCTAGCGATTTATCTGAATACACAAACCAACATGAGTTTGCTCATTTCGATGAAGATAAAACAGCCATGCAAGGCCGTTTAACAAAACTACTTAGCGATTATAGTTGGTCGGAAAACCCAGCTTCACGTACTCGGCATACTGTTTCAAACGTTATTATTAGCAAAGGCGAAGAAGAGAACACTTTAAATATCTGTTCTGCCTTTATCGTTTATCGCAACAGGCTGGAAACACAGGTGGACATATTTGCCGGTGAGCGTCACGACGTATTACGCCGTGCTGATAATGAACTGGGGTTTAAAATAGCAAAGCGCACTATCCTTATCGATCAAAGCACTATTTTATCAAACAACATCAGTATCTTCTTTTAGGCTAACAGCTAGCAATAAGCAGGTATAAAAAAGCTTATGGTCATTACGGCCATAAGCTTTTTTAGTTTATAACCGGTAAAAATTAATCGGTATTAAAGCGCCCCAATAAACTATTAGCCGCTCCCTTCAATAGCAAAGTATCTGCCGCTATTAGAAAAAAGTTCGCGCCCATTTGTTGATAAGAAGCCAATTGCTTAGGGTCGGCACAATACACACCCACCGGTTTGCCAAGCGCATGAATTCTTTGTATCGCGTCTTCAACAACACGACGCACTTCTGGGTGTGCTGGCTGCCCAATATATCCCATCGCTGCTGCTAAATCAGCGGGGCCAACAAAAATCGCATCAACACCCTCAGTCTGGGTAATTGCATCAAGGTTAGCGACCCCTTCTAAACTTTCTATCTGCAAGATGAGGCAGACATTATCATCTGCTTTTTCAAAATAATCGGGGAACGAGCCCCATCGTGTTGCACGTGTTAAACCACCACCTAAGCCACGAATACCTTTTGGGGGAAACCTGACGGCCTGCGCTAACAGTTCAGCTTGTTCGGCTGAATCAACCATTGGAATAAGCAAGCTTTGCGCGCCTATATCCAATACACGCTTGATGGTTGCCTCATTATGGTCAGGCAAACGAACTACTGAATTAACGGGATAAGCGGCTAATGACTGTAATTGCCCCATAATGGACTTAATGTCATTAGGTCCATGTTCACCGTCAATTAACAACCAGTCAAAGCCCGTAGTTGCCATAAGCTCAGCAGCGGTATTATCGGCTAAAGCCATAAAGGCACCCAACTGTCGGGTGCCTTTATGAAGAGCCTGTTTAAATGTATTTTCAATCATAGTCAGTACAAACAATTAAAGCCTTAAACAAAACGGAAACCAATACTGCCTAATTTACCAAAGTCGGCGTGAAAAGTATCACCTCGCTCAACCGATAATAAGCGCGTAAACGAACCGCCTAAAATGACTTGGCCCGGCTCTAATGCTATACCATGCGGCGCAAAACGCCTTGATAACCAAACAATACCATTACCAGGGTGATTCAACACACCGGCTGAGACACCGGTTTCTTCAATCAACCCATTACGTGAAACGATAGCGCCAATCCACCTCAAATCAACGTCCATTGGCCTAACGGGGCGACCGCCGGTAATAAGGCCTGCGCAAGCCGCATTGTCTGCGATCGTATCAAACACCTTACGACGTCGACCCGTTTCTGGATCAACACGTATCACACGTGAATCCACAATTTCAACAGCAGGGCATACATAGTCCGTGGCATCTAACACGTCCATCAGGGTAATGTTCTCCCCTTCTAAACGCTTACCCAGTACAAAGGCAATTTCCACCTCAACCAGTGGCGCAATAAAACGGTCGAATGGTATTTCAGAATTATCGGAAAATACCATATCGTCCATCAAGGTACCGTAATCCGGTTCCGTTATTTGCGACGCCATTTGCATAGCACGAGATGTAAGGCCAATTTTCCGACCAACAATTTTTCTGCCTTGAGCCAGTCTTAACTTTGTCCACTCTGCTTGAATCGCATAACCATCTTCGATGGTCATCTCTGGGTACAAATGTGAGAACTGTGGAATAGTCTTACCACTGGCTAGCGCTTTATCAAGCGCTAGCGCAGAGGCTTCTAATATTTTCTGGTCTAACACCTGATTTCTTTACCCAAGAAGTGAGACATAATAATAGGATACATGCCATCCCAGCGTTGTGTTTGCGCCCAATGGCCACAACGATCCAGCACGTGTAGCTCAGCACGTTTTAAATGCTCTAAGAAGTACATACTCGTTTCTAGTGGCACAACTTTATCTTGGCGTCCATGAACAATGGCCCACTCTTGATCCATCGCTGCAAGCACTGGTGGTGGAATAATTAATTTATCCATGTCTTCGTTCATCGCTCTAAACATAACTTCTTGAATAGGGCGCATTTTAGGGTCCATCGCTTTTTCAAAACGGTCTTGCATCACGGCTTCTAGATCTTCGAAAATGCTAGGATCATAAACAAAACTTTGAATTAACTCACGGTAGCGAGTAACGCGCGGGTCATCATAGAAGCTCATCATACGTGCGAGTGTCGCCGACTTGGTGAACGGCGCACCAATTGCACCCATTAGCATACATTTATCAAATCTGTCTGGCATTTCAACCACACATTGTAAGGCAAGCGCACCACCCATTGAGTTACCAATAACGTGTGTTTTCTCAATCCCTAACTCATCTAATAAACCTTTAACCTGCTCCACGCGGTAACCCATCCAGCGAGCAATTTTTTGTGGAATTTCTTTAGGCATTTCTGAACCACCAAAACCGATAGCGTCTGGTGCAATCACATAAAAGTGCTCCGCCAAAATCGGCGTACATTGCGTCCAGTTAGAAGCTGCACTTGCGCCAGGCCCTGCACCATGTAGCAACAAAAGCGGTGGGTTTTTAGGGTTACCGGCTATAAGACAGTTACTTGCCAATTCCCCTGACGGGATCATTTTTTCTACCATTTCAAAACTCATCTTTCTCTTCCTCTTTTAGTTTTAAGAATATCTACAACACGTCTTTTCGTAGCCCTATAAGCCACTTACTTTATTCACCAATAAAAATCTTTACTCATATTGCGCTGCGATCGCTACAGTGCTGGCCCGCCACGTTTGACCCAATCCTGCAAATCCCAATATTCGCGCCATGAGCTTATTTTTCCATCATCATCGAATTCAAAAATTCCTAACACCGGCAATTCTTTCATGATTGATCCGTCTTTGAAGCCAAACGTATCAAGCCGTTCCGTTACCACACGTTCGTCATCAGCCACTAAGGTTAATATCTCAAACCTTGCACTCTCTGTGGCCTGAAAGAAGCCTTCTATAAAGCCAGTTATCTGCTGTAGACCCATAATCGGCTCTACCGGTAAGTTGTGATAAACAGCGTCTTCGCTCATGAGGGATACAACACCGTCAATATCCATTGCATCCCATGCTGTACAAAAACTTCTAACCGTTTCTTCATTACTTTTTAAAGTCATTATCTTCCCTATTCAATTCTAATTTTTTGTATCGCGACACTGAATGCCAACAATACTCGGTTTAAAACTACCTAACATTTGATTCTTGAATATCTTCAAATATTATTAACTACTTATGTTCATGAAATCAATGCCTTTGATCACTGATAGTCGATAAAAAAATTATCATCCATTATGCATAAAAAATCGAATTGAACTAAACAGTACCTCAATAGCCCAATCTTATGTTAAGTTGATATTTCCATTATGATATGGGAGGTAGTTTTTAATGAAAAGACGTTTATATTTTTTGTTACCTGATCACGACACCTCTGAACAAGTTGTTAACGAGATGTTAATCGCTCGCATAACTGAATCAAATATCCACATCCTCGCCAAATCTGGCGCCGACATGGCCGCTTTACCCGAAGCCAACTTACTTCAATCCAGTGATTTCATTCACAGTGTAGAAACTGGTGCAGCATTAGGCGGCGTAACGGGAATTTTGGCCGGACTTGCCGCAATGACTTTTCCGCCAGCTGGGTTAGTACTTGGTGGTGGCGCTGTTCTTGGTATTGCCCTTGCAGGGGCTGGTGTTGGGTCTTGGGCTTCTGCCATGATTGGCATTAGCGCACCTAATTCTAGACTTAAAGCATTCGAAGCAGCCATAGAAGAAGGCCAATATCTGATGATGGTAGACGTGCCGATTAAAAAAGTGGCCGAAATAACCAAAAGCGTGAAAGCACATCACCCAGATACCGAAATTCATGCTTGTGATCCGGAGATACCGGCTCACCCATTAGGCGGGATTTATTAGTATTTAGCTCGTCCGGCTTGCTATTTGTCTGCCTTTCGCCAAAGCGCGAGGTGCGATTGCGCGCAAGTTCAACACTTTAACAAGATGCTTTTTTACTTAGCTTGAAGGCTCAACCGCATTCAACTTAGACAAAACCAAGTTGCCAAAAGCATCCACCTTACATTGCCAGTTCGGCGCGAGATAGGTGGTGGCAACTTGCTCCACTATCAGCGCTTCACCTTTAACAACATCGTTTAGCATGAGTTTCTCTCGCTGATAAATGCGCACTCCCTTATCCGACTCAACAGGAACTTCGTCACCCACCAGGCGTTCCGATTGTTGCGTTAAATGAGGCGTTGGCATTTCACCCGACAAGGATGCACGTAAATTCACCAATTCAACGGCCAAATCTAAATCATGGCCATAACGACTTTTATGCATGGCGTGAAAATCCTTTATCGCTAACGCCTCATTCTGCCAGGGGATTGGCAGTGTGTACGACTGGCCAACGTACCTTAAGTCGACTAAATAACTGATTGTTATATCGTCTGGCGATACCCCTTCAGCCACCAGTTCCGCCTGCCCCTGCCTAACCATCGTTGCAAAACCTTTTTCTATTTTCTCAATAGACACCTCTGATAATACCCCTAATAAACTTCGAGATAATTCACGTGAACGTGGTGCCGCCAACATACCAAAAGCAGACAGCACCCCCGAATTAATCGGCACAACCGCTGTTTTCATATCCAACGCGTCCGCCAGTGCACACACGTGTAAACCACCTGCACCACCAAACGTCATCAAGGTATAAGGCCTTGGATCAATGCCGCGTTGAATTGAAATAACGCGCAATGCACGCGTCATATGTTCATTGGCTAGCCTAATAACACCTTCAGCCGCTTGCCGAGGCTCACAACCAAGCTCGTTGGCCAATTGTTCTATGGCCTTGGCAGATGCAACTTCATCCAGTGACATTTCACCACCTAAGAAGTAGCGCGCACTAATCCTACTTAAATACACATTGGCATCGGTCACCGTGGCTTTTTGCCCACCTTTCCCGTAGCAAGCAGGGCCGGGGGATGCGCCGGCTGATTGCGGCCCCACACACAACAAGCCACCTATATCAATGTGAGCAATGGAACCACCACCGGCACCAATCGTATGCATATCAACCATCGGCACAGCGACCGGATAGCCTTCTATTTTCCCTTCATTTGTCAGTGAGATCGCACCATTCAGCAACGCCACATCGGTTGATGTACCCCCCATATCTAAGGTTAACAGCCGGTTAAATCCCGCTAATTGACCAATATGTAGCGCCGCCATCAACCCTCCAGCCGGGCCTGATAGCAACATACGTACAGCTTGTTCACCCGCTTGTTCGGCGGCAATAGTACCTCCCGAACTTTGCATCACTGACACAGATGAGGCTTTAACCGACTTAGTTAGCCTATCTAAATAACCAATCACCAATGGGCCAACATAGGCATTGAGCCAAGTCGCCATACCACGTTCGTATTCTTTATACTCGGCCAGCACCTTTGATGAACGAGAAACGAACATATTGGCCGGCATCGCCGCTTCAAGCCGTTTTTCTGCGCTAGAGTCGAGGAAGGAAAATAATAAGTTGATTGCGACTGCTTCGGGTGCCAATTTTTTTATCGTTGAAACAAGCTCGCTCACCTGCTCTTCGGTTAATGGCTCAACCAGTTCACCGGTTGCAGACACACGCCCACCCGTTTCCAAGCAAAGACTCGATGGCACAGGAGGCTGTTGCGGTGCAGGGTTCAAGTTATACAACTCTTTCCTTGCTTGACGACCTATCGTTAACATATCCGCTAAACCATGATTCGTCACAAAACAGCAACGCACCCCTTTTTTCTCAAGTAGCGCGTTAGTTGCCACTGTTGAACCATGAACGATCAACAGACTTCCGTCGTCAACAGCTAACTCATCTATACCTTGCAAAATAGCTTTCTCAGGTGCGCTGGGTGTAGACAGCACCTTGTGAATACGTACACCTTTATCGTCAATATAAACGAAATCGGTAAATGTACCGCCCGTATCTATGCCTAATAACATCGAAAAAACTCTGCTTTTAAAGGCCTTATTTTTACACGCCTAAATAATAGATTCACGTTTATTTATACGCCGCTGGTTGCTTGAAAGAGATGCCGTCGCGTATTAGACTCTTTCGCTTATTCAGCCTCACAACATCACGTATACTTACTCGATGAGCACATTAATCGAAGTCAATCATTTATCTCGTCAATTCGGCGATCATTGTGCTGTCGATGACGTGAGTTTTTCACTCGACAAGGGTGAAGTTCTTGGCTTTTTGGGGCCAAATGGTGCCGGCAAATCAACCACCATGAAAATGATCTGCGGCAATCTAACGCCCACGATTGGTGAAATTAAGATTAACGGCTATGACATTATCGAGCAGCCTAAACTGGCAAAAGCTGAATTAGGTTTTTTACCTGAAATCCCTCCCCTTTATCCCGATTTGACGGTAGATGAATTTCTAACCTATTGCGCCAAACTGCATGGCATCCGCAAAACGGCGATAAAAAAAACAGTGCTACGTGGGAAATTAAAATGTGGCCTTGCAGATATGGGTGCGCGATTAATCACAAACTTATCAAAGGGCTACCAGCAACGCGTTGGCATTGCACAGGCCATTTTGCATAATCCGTCGGTTATTATTTTAGATGAGCCCACCGTTGGTCTTGACCCCATTCAAATTTTAGAAATTCGTGAACTCATTCGTGAACTAGGCAATGAACACAGTGTGATTTTATCCACCCACATTTTGCCTGAAGTGCAGCAATCGTGTAGCCGAGTGCAAATTATTCATCACGGTAAACTGGTCTTAAACGAAAGCATCGAAGGTCTCTCACGCCGCATGACTTCATCTAGCTTAAGGGTTCGCTTTTGTGAACAACCCGAATTAGGGTTATTTCAAGATATAGCGCAAGTAACGGCCATTGAGGAACTGGAGAAACAACAATACCGTATTCACCACGAACAAGGCTTCAGCATTGCCGAAACCGTCGCCAAACTTGCCGTTAATAATGATTGGGGCATACTCGAATTAATGCCTGAGAAACACGACATGGAACAAATATTCCTCTCAATTACCCAAGACCCAAATAACCATGAGTAGTCTAATCATTGCTGGGCGCGAACTGCGTAGCTTATTTTTATCGCCGCTTGCTTGGACCATCCTCGGCGTTACCCAGCTCATTCTGGCGTATATGTTTTTAACGCAAATTGATTACTACCTGACGATACAAGCAAAATTGCTTGGCATACCTGGCGCACCCGGCGTGACGGACCTTGTGGTTGCTCCCTTGTTTGGAAATGCTGCCGTTATTTTATTGCTGATTACGCCACTATTAACCATGCGTACCATTAGCGATGAACGACGCAATAAAACCATCAGCCTGTTATTTTCTGCACCGATCAGCCTGACTGAGATCGTACTTGGAAAATTTCTCGCCATCTTGGCGTTTTCACTGATCATTCTGTGTTCAATCACACTGATGCCCTTATCTTTATTAACCATCGGCGAGCTAGATATGGGTAAATTCTTTGCCTGCCTACTCGGCATGACATTGCTCATGGCATCCTTCAACGCACTGGGACTATATATGTCTGCTGTCGCGTCACAACCAACCGTTGCTGCAGTCGGTAGCTTTGGCGCGTTATTATTATTGTGGATTATTGATTGGGCTGGCAGCAACAGCGGTAACAGTAGCAGCTTGCTTGAATACATTTCTATCATGCGCCATTTCGAAAATTTATTACGCGGTTTAGTGAATACAAGCGATATTTTTTACTTTGTATTATTCATCACTGGCTTTCTAATTCTCAGCATTCGTCGACTTGATAACGACCGGTTACAAAATTGAAAATTACTCGTAAAGCCCACCAGTTTATTCGGCTACAAAATGTCGTTTTCACAGCCTTATTTCTCGGTACTTTAGCTCTGCTGGCATGGCTGAGTATGCAATATACCTTTCAATCCGACTGGACAGCTAACGCTAGGAACTCCCTATCTGCCCCGAGTATTCAGCTACTTAAGAAAATCAAACTGCCTATTGAAATAACCGCATACGCATCTGAAAACCAGGTTTTACGTCGACAAATCTCCGAGCTCGTTGCTAAGTATAGTCGTCATAAAAGCGACATTTCGTTAACTATTATTAACCCTGATATGCGCCCCGATCAGGCACGTGAAGAAGGTATCACGACTGATGGCGAGCTCATTATTCGATATAACGAGAAACGCGAAGCATTACAACAACTAAACGAGCAAGCGCTCACAAATGCGTTGCAGCGCCTTGCTAATAGCGAACAACGCTGGGTTGTTTTCCTGACTGGGCACGGCGAACGAAACCCAGCCAACAACTCAAATTTTGACTTTAGCGTGTTTGCAGGCGAACTTAAAAACAAGGGCATTAATAGTCAAACAATCAACCTAGTTGAGACCCCTTCGATTCCAAATAACACATCGTTACTCGTTATCGCCGCTCCAGAGGCGCCGCTACTCAAGGGTGAAATTAACATTATCAAGCGCTACCTTGAAAACGGCCTGCCACTTTTACTACTTAGCGAACCAAATCAGGCCGCTATTATCCAACCATTAATTGAACTCCTCGGCATCAGCCAATTACCCGGTACGGTAGTCGATGCAACAACACAAATGTTCGGCATAGATGACCCAACGTTTGCACTGGTCACACAATACCCAAACCACCTCGCCACTCAACATCTACAGGCAATGAGCTTGTTTCCAGGCACGGCTGGCTTCACCATATCAGCGGACAATAAATACACCGCCGAAGCATTACTGTCGACGCTTGAGCGTTCATGGACAGAAATTGGGCAGATCGAAGGGCAAATTAAATTTGATGCCGATAGCGATGAACAGCAAGGCCCCATTGCCATTGGCTATGCTCTCACTCAGGCTAACAAAACCGGCTCACAACAGCGAATTGCCGTCATTGGCGACGCAGATTTTTTATCTAACTCATTTCTTGGCAACGGTGCCAATTTAGACCTTGGCTTAAGCCTTATACAATGGTTGAATCACGACGACTCTCTGATTGATATTCCAGCAAAAACCGCAGCCGATACTTCATTAGAGATTAATCAAACTTGGTTAATCATCTTCGGCATCGGGTTTTTATTCATTCTGCCTGCCGCCTTTATTATCAGCGGCATTGTTATTTGGTTGAAGCGTAAAAAGCGTTAAACAATGAAAAGTCGATTACTCATTAACCTGTTGCTGGCATTACTTGTCGTCACACTCGGCCTGGTCGCATGGCTAAAACCGGGGCAAGTCAGCGGCAAAGCAGCACGAATCACCTCACTTGATATGGCGGCGATCAACACGATTCGTATTGAACGCAAAGACGCTAGCTTTATTGAATTACAACGTGAAGAAAGCCATTGGCTACTGACACAGCCCATTAAGGCACCCGCACTCACAGGAAAAGTAGAGCGTCTACTCAAAATTTCTCAAATAGAACCGCCTGTTAGCTACACCTTAGATAGCTCTTCTTTAAATCAATTCGGGCTTAAGCCACCCACCGTACAGCTTTCCTTTAACCAGCAAACACTCAACATCGGTTCCACCGAAAGTGTTCATTCACGCCGTTACGTCAGTAAGAACGAACAGCTTTTTTTGCTCGACGACACCTTCTTACACCATTTAACAGCGCCCATTAACGCCTATATCGACACACGATTACTACCCGATAATATTCAAATCACCCATTTACAAACCCCACAAACATCCCTGCAAATAAATGACGATAACACTTGGCAAAACCTTAATACGCCAACCGACGAGTTATCATCTGACTCCGTTCAAATGTTACTGGATGAATGGCGGTTTGCACGCGCTATGAACGTTAGCACTCAAACTCACGAACCCGCTGATGGAATGATTATCATCTCATTCAAGCAACATCAAAAAATGCACTTTAATCTCATTAAACAAAAAGACAACATCATTTTAATTTCTCAAGAGACAAAACTGGCGTACACCTTTAGTAGCGTGAAATATAAAAAGATGACCACCCTGCCTAAACTCGAAGACTCTAATGCCTGAATTACCTGAAGTAGAAACAACTCGTCGCGGTATCGCCCCACATATCGAAGGCCAGCAGGTATCAAACGTTATTATTCGACAAGGAAAACTACGTTGGCCCGTTAGCGAGGAATTATCAACCTTACTGCCTGGCCTTCGCATTAACCACGTAAGGCGCCGAGCAAAATACCTGCTTCTTGACACCGACAAAGGCACCTTGATTATTCACCTTGGCATGTCCGGCAGTCTACGCGTCATAAACGCTTCAATTGAGCCCGAAAAACACGAACACATCGATATTATTTTCACTAATAACATGTGCTTACGTTATAAAGACCCCCGTCGTTTTGGCTCTATGTTATGGGCATCTGGCCCTGTAGAAGATCATAAATTAATCCAACAGTTAGGCCCAGAGCCGCTGTCCGAGCTATTCAATATTGATGATTTTTACCCAAAAACTCAGATGAGAAAAACGCCCATTAAAAGTCTCATCATGGATGGGCACGTCGTCGTCGGGGTGGGTAATATTTATGCCAGTGAAGCACTATTCCAATCAGGGATTCACCCCAAACGAGCCGCTAATAATATTTCTAAAAAGCGGCTTAAAGATCTGGTCGCTGCCATTAAGACCATTTTGGCGAAAGCCATTGAGCAAGGCGGTACGACACTGAAAGACTTCGTTAATAGCGAAGGCAAGCCCGGCTATTTTCAGCAAACGCTCAATGTGTACGGGCGCGGCAAGCTGCCCTGCCCAACTTGTAAAACGCCCATCAAGCAAATCGTTATTGCGCAACGATCTACTTTTTATTGCCCACACTGCCAACGCTAAGGCCGCGGATTTATAAATTTTATCCAAGGACGCATAAAATATAATTCTTTATTGGGAATACGTCGTCAATTCCTATAAAGTTAAGACTCAAGGAGGGGTGTTTGTTTCAAGTAAAAAATAAGTTTTTAAGGCAATTGTTTGGCAGTTTTTTAGACTTACTGCCGATTTTTGCGGTGATCTTTGTTTTCCAGCTATTCATTCTTCGCCAACCTATTCCCAATATTGCGGACATTGCCGTTGGCACGGCATTTGTCGTTCTTGGCCTCACTCTATTTATCCAAGGACTTGAGAAAAGCTTATTCCCCATCGGCGAAACTATGGCATACGCCTTTGCAAAAAAGGGCAGCTTATTATGGCTACTGTTATTTGCCTTTGCCTTGGGTTTTGGCACAACAGCCGCTGAACCTGCGTTAATTGCCGTTGCCGATGAAGCCGCCCGCATCGCAGCCGAAGGTGGCATGATCGAACAAACGGATACCGCAAAAAATGATTATGCCTTTGGTCTTCGTTTTACGGTGGCCTTCTCAGTCGGTTTCGCTATTTTACTAGGCGTGCTTAGGATTATTCGCGGTTGGCCACTGCATTATTTGATTATTCCAGGCTATATGGGCGTTGTCATAATGACCTTCTTTGCCCCAGATGCCATTATTGGCATCGCTTATGATTCAGGCGGCGTGACCACATCGACCATTACAGTCCCCTTAGTGACCGCGCTAGGCGTTGGCCTAGCATCTGCGATTAGTGGTCGTAATCCCATGACTGATGGCTTTGGCCTTATCGCCTTTGCATCCCTTACGCCGATGATTTTTGTAATGGCCTACGGCATGATTTTATGATCGATTTAATGAACGAGGTCTTCAACACGTTCTTGAATACATTGCGCGACGTGGCCCCCATCGTTTTTGTCATCGTTTTCTTTCAGTTAGTTGTCATTAGGCGACCCTTTAGTCATTTCAAAAATTTAGTCAGCGGCATGTTTTACGTCGTCTTAGGCATGACCTTCTTTCTCGTTGGCTTAGACAAAGCGCTGTTCCCACTAGGAACCTCAATGGCGGAGCAACTAACAAGCCACGATTTCATTAACCCATCTACCGACCAAAGCATTCGGATTGCATGGCAAGACTATTATTGGGTCTATATATTCGGCGCATGCATTGGCTTTGCAACCACCTTAGCCGAACCCGCTTTAATCGCCGTTGCCATCAAAGCTCAACAAATTTCCGGCGGCAGCATTAAAGCATGGTACCTAAGACTAGCTGTGTCTATTGGGGTTGCCGTTGGGATTTCTCTCGGCACCTATCGAATAGTGTCCGGTATAGACCTTTACATGTTTATTATCGCCGGATATATCGTCGTGATTATTCAAACAGTTTTCTCGCCCAAACTCATCATCGGCCTCGCCTATGATTCAGGTGGCGTTACCACATCCACCGTAACGGTGCCCTTAGTAACCGCCTTAGGTATTGGGCTAGCGTCTAGTATCCCCGGTAGAAACCCATTACTTGATGGCTTTGGCCTTATTGCCTTTGCCAGCCTTTTCCCCATTATGGCGGTACTCGCCTACGCTCAAATTGCCGATTGGATAAACCGACGTGCTCAACTCAAACAACTGGATAAAGAAGGAGAATAAAATGCATTTTAAATTAATTATCGTCTTCGTCGATGACAACAAGACTGACAAAGTGCTTGAAGCCGCGCGAGCTGTTGGCGCGACCGGCGCGACCATTATCAATAATGCACGTGGCGAAGGTATAAAGAAACAAAAAACATTTTTAGGTCTAAACCTTGAAACACAACGCGACGTTTTACTGTTTTTAGTCGAAGAGCACTTATCTCGGGCCATCATCGAAGAGGTCGCTCGTGCTGGCTTATTTGACGAAGAACCTGGTAGCGGCATTGCTCTACAAATCGATGTTGAAGATGCAATCGGCGTGTTACATCAAGCAAAAGAAATAACACAAACAATTGAGGGGGACTTATGAGTGACAAAAAATTAATTACGGTCCGTGATGTGATGAAAACCGACGTCCATATGATTGATGGAACGGCCACCATTACAGAGGCCATCAGAATGATGAAGAAGCAACAAACATCGGTCCTGTTTGTTGATAAATTTCATGAACATGACGAATACGGCGTCATCAATGCTGGCACTATCGCAAAGCTTGTCCTCGCTAAAGACAGGGCTCCCGATCGAGTTCATGTGTATGAAATTAATGAAAAACCACTGATCAACGCACACCCTGACATGGACATTCGCTACTGCTCCCGCCTATTCGCACGCTACGATTTAATGCGCGCACCCGTTATGGAACAAGGAAAGATCATCGGAGTGGTTAGCCCCATCCAGCTTGTTTTAGAAGGCTTATGTGAATTAACCGGTATCTGCTAGTTCCATTTACATTCGTTAACGTTTTCGCTAACCTTGGCTTAGTCGAAACACGAGAGCTTTAGGGGTTAAACGTCTTACCTTGAAATATATTCTGGAGACCTTATGAATACCATCAAACTATCGATCATTTTCTTTCTTGTCGTCTTTAGCACAAACTCATTGGCATATGGCAGCACAAGTAGCAGTAAAAAAGCCTGCAAAAAACCCACGTTAACGCAAATAACACCTACTCACTTATCCGCTGTTTCAGCCGAAGCAGGTTTTTCTTTTCAAACGTCTAAACTAACATTGCCTCACAGTATCCGAGTGACTGCCAACAAGATTCCCGTTGAGGTTAATATTCAAGAAACAAAAGCCGGCCTCATTGTTTCAGGCAAGCTTCCAGCTTCGATAAAAAAGAAATATGTACGAATTGATGTTGACGCAACAACAAGCAGTAGCTGTCAGGGGATTGACGGTTGGTTACTGAAAATTGAAAAACTCTAAACTCTTAGCTAATTAAACATTGCAGAAACGACACGCTCATCGCTATTGAGTCACTTGTTCAACAATCGCTGAACCAGAGCCTCTGCGGTCACTGGCCGCCATTAATTTATTGTTCTTTTTATCCCATAAAATAGCGTGCATATTGCCATAATGTCTGCCAACAGATTTCAATGTGTGGCCTTTTTGCTTTAAGCCCAACGCAACTTCATCTTTAAACGTATCCGGCTCGTGTTGAATAGCGTCCGGTAAATATTGATGGTGATAACGTGGCAGGTTAACCCAAGATTCAGAAGACTGGCCTTTCTCAGCATCCAAAATAGCAAGCAGCACCATACTGATAATCCTGCTACCACCCGGTGTACCGAGCACCCCTACTTTGTTATCGGTTTCAATAAATGTTGGTGACATACTGGATAACATTCGCTTACCCGCTTTTATCGCGTTCGCCTCACCGCCCACTAAGCCATAAACATTCGGCGTACCCGGTTTAATTGAAAAGTCGTCCATTTCATCATTCAATAACACCCCTGTGCCGCTTGGTACAAACCCTGAACCAAACGGGTAGTTAATTGACAGCGTCGCAGCCACTCGGTTGCCATCTTTATCAATCACCGAAAAATGCGTGGTGTCATGGCCTTCTATTTGATTTAAACCCGTTAATTGCTGACTGGGCGTTGCCTTGTCTAAACTTAAATTCGTTGATGCCTCACGCGCATATGATTTTTTGCTTAGCTCTACCACTGGCACCTCCACAAAATCACTATCGCCCATGTACAAGACACGGTCACGATATGCCCTTCTCATCGCCTCAACCACAACGTGAACACGCGTTGTTTCGTCCATCGCCGACAAGTCGTATTGTTCTAAAATATTCAACGTAATGGCTAGCACTAGGCCACCCGATGAGGGTAACGCCGCGCTCGTCACCTTTATGTTTTTGTAATCAATCACAACCGGAGCGCGTTCTTTAACCGTATAGTTCGCCAAATCTTGCATACTCCAAATGCCACCATTTAGTTGCACGCCACGAACCAACTTACTCGCTAAGTCTCCTTTATAGAACCCGTCAAAGCCGTGCTCTGCGAGCAATTGCAAGGTATCAGCTAAATCCATTTGCTTGATGAGCGCGCCTAGTTCTGGCACTTTCCCATCAACAAGAAAAATAGTACTCGCCGATTTATTAGAGGCTAATACAGCATGACGGAACTTAGCTAAACGTCGGTAGTGCTCATTCACCAAAAAGCCTTGCTTGGCCAACCTAATCGCTGGTTTTAAACTATCCAGTAACGGCAATTGTCCATATTTTTTGGACAACTGAACCAAGGCTGCTGGCAGACCAGGAATACCGGCCGCCAAGGCACCATTAACTGAGGCGCTTTTAACCGGCTCACCCTGTTGATCCAAATACATATCGCGATGCGCAGCAAGCGGCGCTACTTCCCGGCCATCAAGCATCACCTGCATGCCGTCACTTTGTCGATGTAGCAACCAAAATCCACCACCGCCCATACCCGAACCAAATGGCTCGACCACTGCCAACGCTGCACTAATGGCAACAGCGGCATCAAACGCATTACCACCTTGGTTCAAAACAGCAAGGCCCGCTTGCGTCGCCGCTGGGTGTGCACTGGCAATGGCTTGCTCATGATATTTTGTTGAGGCGTTCGCTGTTAGCGAAAGAAAAATAAGGCTTATGAGTAATAAGTGTTTCACTGTTTAAGCCTCATTTCCTGCCATTAAGCGTTGGTACTTCAGTTGCAGTTGCTCTTCTGATTCTACGTTGTCTGGATCTTTTGGTATGCATTCAACCGGACACACTTCTACGCACTGCGGCGTATCGTAATGGCCAACGCATTCTGTGCACAAATGAGTGTGTATTTCATAGATTTCTTCGCCCATAAAAATCGCATCATTCGGGCATTCTGGTTCGCACACATCGCAATTAATGCATTCATCAGTAATTATTAACGACATATTTAACTCAATTTATCCAAAATAGCTTGTTCAACACTGGCAGGAACAAAACTCGTAATATTACCGTGGAAACGCGCAATATCACGCACTAACGTAGAAGACACCGCGCCCCATTCAGGGTCTGTTGTTAAAAACACAGTATCGAGTTCAGGCATCATTTGTCTATTCATCCCCGCCATTTGTGCTTCATATTCGAAATCTGCAATACTACGGATACCTCTGACAACGACGTTTGCCTGATGTTGTTTCGCTACATCAACCAACAAGCCATCAAAAAAAACCACATCAATATTTGAATAGGATGAGAAGGCGGCCTTTGTCATATCGAGACGCTCCTGCGCATCAAATAACGGCGATTTACCCGCACTTCTTGCTACCGCAACCAGCACCGTATCAAACAGCTCACTCGATCGCTGAATAATATTGATGTGACCATTCGTAATCGGATCGAACGTGCCGGGATAAATTGCTTTTTTAGTCATTGCCTTCTCGGTGGTATAGGTAATAGGCCACTTGGCCCGCTTTTTTACGTCGGTGCTGAACCCAGTTATTAGGTAAAAAACTCAAATCTAATTTACCTTCGCATTCTAAATAGATAACAGCATCATCCGATAAGCAGCCACTTTCTTCAAGGCGTTTCGCGCAGTCGCTCAACTCACCTTGCTTGAAAGGCGGATCAAGAAAAACAACATCAAACAAGGCAGCTATGCCTTTACTCTTATCTTTTAAAACATCTAAGGCCATCCGATGCATCAATTGAACATTATCCGCCTGTAGCAATGCCTTATTAGTGCGCAACGCTTTGATTGCTTTAATATCCTTCTCAACCATCAGTACATTACGCGCACCTCTTGATGCCGCCTCAAAACCTAATGCACCACTGCCAGCATACAAATCTAAACAGTTTGCTTGCGGTAAATAGGGCTGCAACCAATTAAACAAGGTTTCTCGAATGGGATCTGTGGTCGGCCGTAAGCCGTCAAGACTGGGGAATTCAATTTTACGCCCCCGCCATTGCCCACCAATAATACGTACGCGATTGCCCTTGGCCGCCATCAGTCTTTTTGCTCCACCGACTGACCCACCGTTACCATCACCATTTTATCCATCAAAATACGTCGCTGAAACGCCTGCGTTATTTGCTCTTGCGTGACCGCCTTTACCCTTTTTATGTAGCTGTTGAGGTAATCCAACGGTGTACCGCTCACCACGATGCCGACTACGTTACTTAGAAGTTTCTTGTTACTGTCCAGTTTTAGCGCAAACCCACCAATGATATTCTTTTTAGCTGCGGTGAGTTCTTCTTCAGTTGGGCCATGCTCTATAAAATCTTGCAGTGTTTTTTTCACCGCATCCGATGCTTCTTTCACTTTCTCATTACGCGTTTGCAAGCCGATAAGGAAAGGGCCTTTTTGCACCATCGGGTGAAAATAACTATAGGCACTGTACGCCAAGCCTCGCTCCTCGCGAATTTCTTTAACAATACGTGAACTAAAACCACTGCCACCAAGAATGTGATTACCGACATACAAGGCAAAGTAGTCGGGATCGTTATGCTTCAATACTGGCAAGCTGTACATTAAGTGTGTTTGTTGTGACGGGTACTCTTGGTGAATCGCTTCAGCCTCGGCTTGCACAGCCACTGAAGGTATCGCCCTCGCTGTCTCACCTGTCGCCAAGTCAGCAAGCAAATCCTTTACCATATGCTCCGCCTGCTCGCGTGACACGCCACCGACAAGCACAACGACGAGATTATTCGCAACGTAGTAGCGTTGGTAAAATGTCTTTAGGTCGTTCAGCTGGATCTCGTTCACAGAACCTTCAACACCCTGTATCGCGTTGGCATACGGGTGACCTTTAAACATCTGTTGATAAAGCGCTAGCTGGGCTAAGGTTCCGGGTGATTCTTCCCGCCGCTTAATACCCAATAAAGTGCGTTCTTTTTCACGCTTAAAATCTATTGCTGGGAAATCAGGCTTATTCACCAACTCCTTTAGAACACCCCATGATGTTTGTAAGGCACGTTTATCCGTGAGGCTTCTAAACGAAATGCTCGTAAAATCGCGCGAGGTAGAAACAGCTAATTCTGCCCCAACACTTTCAAACCGCTCGGCAATTTCTTGCGCGCTATAGCCAGCTGCGCCCTGATTAAGTAAGGCAGCGGTTAATGCCGCGACGCCTTTTTTCTCACCGTCTCTTGCACTACCGGCATCAAACACTAATCGAGCATCCAGAATGGGTAGCCCTTGCGTTGGCACAAAGTAAACTTTCGCGCCGTTATCTGTTTGCCAATGTTGAATAGTTGGAACCGCCACAGCCAACGTGCTAACGAGTAGCAGAATAAAACCAGAAAATACCTGAGCGTTAGTTCGCATGGCGCAACTCCTGCGGCAACATGTGCACCACGGTCAAATGATCTTCAATAAGGTACGTCTTAGCCACTGCGCGCACTTGTTCTGCCGTAACCGCTTTCACCTTATCAACGTACTCATCAGCTTTTCGCCAACCAATACCGACTGTTTCCAACATACCTAATTGCATCCCTTGATAAAAATTCGAATCTTTTTCGTACACCGACGAAGCGATCACTTGTGCCTTAATCCTATTCAATTCTTTTTGCTCCACCAAATCAGTTTGCAGCTTAGCCACTTGCCCGAGTATCGCAGTCTCAAGTTGTTCAGCACTCATGCCTTGCACCGGTGAGCCATCAAATAAGAACAAGGTGGGTAAACGCGCATTCATGTCATAACCGGCACTAACGTTAGAGGCTACTTGCGAACCACGTACTAAGTTTGACGCTAATCTGGCACTCCTACCACCGCTTAAAATACCTGATAACACCTCCAGTGCATACACATCGGCGTCATCCTCAACTGAGTTGAGTACCGGCACTTTATAACCCATTAATAAATAGGGTACTTTTGCTTGCTGCTTAATAATGCTCCGCCGAACACCTACTTGAGGAACTTCAACTCGTTTTTTAACCGCTTTAAAAACCGCCTGCGGAATGGGGCCAAAGTATCTTTCTGCCAGCTCAAATACCCGCTCTGCTTGAACATCACCGACGATGACTAAGGTTGCATTATTCGGTGAATACCATTGCTTATACCAATCCGCTAAATCCGTTAGCGTCATATCGGCTAAATCCTGCATCCAACCGATAATAGGATTTCTATAAGGACTACTCGTATAAGCTAACGCTTTAAAGTACTCATAGGTTTGCCCTTGCGGCTTATCTTCGGTGCGCATACGTCGCTCTTCCATCACCACTTGTAGCTCTTTCACAAACTCTTTTTCTTGAAGCTTAAGTTTTTGCATCCGCTCCGCCTCGAGCTTTATGCTCACCTCAAGACGCGAGGCTTCCATTGTTTGAAAATAGGCGGTGTAGTCGGCACCGGTAAATGCATTTTCACGCCCACCATTTTCAGCAATTATTTTAGAAAACTCACCCGGCTCAAGGTTATCGGTCCCTTGAAACATCATGTGCTCTAATACATGAGATAAACCGGTTATCCCATCGTGCTCATAGCTCGCCCCTACTTTATACCAAATTTGTGACACCATAACGGGGGCTCGATGGTCTTCCTTAACCAGTACTTTTAAGCCATTTTTTAGCACTTTTTCGTGTACCATATTAGGCAGATTTTCTGGCGAGGCAAAACTGTTCGACGAATAAACAATATTCAGAATAAAAAGCGCTGCAGATAACTTTCTCATTTTGTTCTCACATAACCTTAAACGAATTTAAAACAGGGATTTTACGACAAAATTCCCTCGGAAAGACACAATATCATGTTTGGATTTGGCAAGAAAAAAGACAACGATGCTCCAAAGCACGCTCCAGTCGAAAAATCTAAAGAAGGTTTTTTTGGGCGCTTAAAGAATCAACTTTCAAAAACACGTAGCGGCCTAACCGGCGGCTTAGGCAACTTATTTTTAGGCAAAAAACAAATTGATGATGATTTGTTTGAAGAGTTAGAGATGCTACTGCTGATGGCTGATGTTGGCATCGAAGCGACGCAACAGATTATTAGCAACCTCACCGAGCGCGTTGCTCGCAAGCAGCTGTCAGATCCGCAAGCGTTAACACAAGCACTGCAAGAAGAAATGCTCTCGATTCTAGAGCCTAACCAGCAAGCTTTAAAGATTCCTGAGAGTGACGAGCCCTTCGTCATTTTAGTTGTTGGCGTCAACGGCATGGGCAAAACAACAACCATCGGCAAGCTTGCTAAGCGCCTTCAGGCTGAAGGTAAAAGCGTCATGCTGGCTGCTGGCGACACCTTCAGAGCCGCCGCTATTGAACAACTTCAAGAATGGGGAAAACGTAACGATATTGACGTTGTCGCCCAGCATACAGGTGCCGATTCGGCCTCCGTTATTTACGATGCCTTTGAAAAAGCAAAAGCTCGCAAGATTGATGTTCTACTCGCAGACACTGCCGGTCGCTTGCATACTCAAACAAACTTGATGAACGAATTAAGTAAAATTAACCGCGTCATCAAGAAAATTGATGAAAGTGCGCCGCATGAAACCATGCTCGTGGTGGATGCCGGTACCGGGCAAAACGCATTGGCTCAGGCAAAAAACTTCGACAAAGCCACGCCTCTTACGGGTATCACCTTAACCAAGCTTGATGGCACAGCCAAAGGCGGCATTATTTTCGCCATGGCTAACCAATTTAAACTGCCCATTCGCTTTATAGGTATTGGTGAAGGCATCGATGATTTACGCCCATTTAATGCCTCAGAATTCACCAGCGCTTTATTTGAAAAGTCAGACCACGACGCTTAATTCGCTATGCTCCAATTTATTAACGTTAGCAAACGATACCCTGGCGGCGCTGATGCACTTAGAAACGTTAATTTTGAATTAAAAAAAGGTGAGATGGCTTTTCTTACCGGACACTCTGGTGCAGGTAAAAGTACGTTACTAAAACTGATTGCCATTCTTGAACGCAGCACTCAGGGCCAAGTAATGTTGGATAACCAGAATATCGGCCGTATTTCAAAACACCATGTGCCGTACGCCCGCCGTAAAATCGGCATGATCTTTCAAGATCACCGCTTGCTACATGATCGCACCGTCTTTGATAATGTTGCCCTACCGCTTATTATTGCAGGCCTTGACCGCCATGACATCCAACGACGTGTTCGCGCTGCTCTCGATAAGGTTGGGCTACTCGGCAAAGAGCAACGCTACCCGATCACCCTATCCGGCGGCGAACAACAACGTATTGGCATAGCACGCGCCGTGGTGAACAGACCGCCAATGATCTTAGCCGACGAACCAACGGGCAACCTTGACCCTGCATTATCTGAAGAAATCATGCAATTATTTGAACAGTTCAATCAAGTCGGTGTAACCGTGCTCATTGCTAGCCATGATGTTTCTCTTATTCAGCAAATGGGCTATCGAACACTGCAACTTTCACGCGGTGAAATGGTGAATCATCATGGCTAGTCGCCGTAGCAATCTTCAACGCCCCACAAGCCGATTCAACCTACGCTCGTATCTGTTGATACACCTACACACTTTTTTTGCCAGTCTTGGGCGTTTTTCAAGAGCACCTTTCAATTTCATGATGACGGTCAGCGTTATCGCCATTACCCTGTCTCTGCCATCTGGCTTGTTGGTCTCCATTAGTAATTTCCAATCGCTGAGCGGTCAGATTGACCTAAACAATAATATCTCTCTTTTTCTTAACCAATCCGTCACCCTTGAACACGCCACGGAATTATCAAGCGCTTTAAAGCATAACGAGAAAATACAACAAGCCGTTTTAATTGATAAACAATCCGCATTGGAAGAGTTCCGCCAATACAGCGGATTCGGCTCGGCGATCAGCGCGCTTGGAGACAACCCGTTACCGCACGTCATTCAAATAACACCCATTGCAGATATTGATAACCAAGCAGCGCTTCAATCATTAATTAACGAACTCAAGCAACGAGCAGACATCCAATTAATACAAATGGATATGGGCTGGCTGGATCGCTTAAATGGCATTCTCAATATCGCCCAGCGCGGTGTGAGTATTATTACTATTTTATTGGGTTTTGCTGTGCTGCTGATCGTCAGTAACACCATTCGACTTGAACTTCAAAACCGACGAGACGAAATTGATATTACCCGACTTGTCGGTGCGACACGCGCCTTTATTATGCGCCCATTCATTTACAGCGGCTTTTGGTATGGCTTTCTTGGTGGTGTGTTTGCTTGCCTACTGGTCAACTTATCCATTTGGCTTATCGATGGCCCAACAAGCTCATTAGCTACTTTATACAACAGCTCCTTCAACCTTTCCTTTATGTCATTCGGGCATGCGGTGTTATGGATATTATTCTCTATTTCATTAGGAATAACCGGCTCTTGGGTCGTCGTTAGCCGTTATTTATCTGATTTAGAAAGCTGACGTTTCTAGCCACAGGCAGACCGAAAGCACCGGCG